>Ga0209890_10001234_pt1 | contig 11636 bp, 10 predicted proteins | sample OrgsoiDNA2013049_FD_185799 | JGI IMG/M metagenome (GOLD analysis project Ga0209890, IMG submission 185799) | Permafrost soil microbial communities from the Arctic, to analyse light accelerated degradation of dissolved organic matter (DOM) -... | ecosystem: Environmental > Terrestrial > Soil >... | reverse complement strand
GCCCGCAGGCTTCGCAACGACCACCACGCGCGGATCACGTCGAGGTCGACGTCGGTGCCGTAGCCGGCGACGACGTCGCCAAGGTGCTCCTCGTGTCCGAGCGTCAAGCTGGCGAGGTCGTACAGGGCATCGCCCTGGCGCGCCTCCGACCAGTCGATCACGCCGGTGATCTCGTCACCGTCGACGAACACGTGGGTGACCTGCAGGTCGCCGTGCGTGAACACCGGTGTCCACGGCCGGAGCGCAGCCTCGGCAATCCGGCGGTTGCGCGTGACCACGTCGGTGGGAAGGACGCCGTTCGTGACGAGCCACTCGCATTCGCCGTCGAGGTGCGAGGCCAACTCGTCGAGGCTCCTACCGGGCCATGGCGGCAGCGGCGCGTCGTGCAGCATCCGTACGGCGGTACCCGCCGCGGCCCACGCCGCCGCCGACGCGATCGACGGCTCGCCAAGGCGGCCGAGTGCCGTCCCTGGGAGCGCGGCGAGCGCGAGCACGGGCGGCTTCCGCCACAGGACCTCCGGAGTCGGGATAGGCGCCATAGCCATCGCCTCGACCTCGACGTCGGTGCGCGTCTGATCAGCGTCGATCTTCAGGAACACGTCACCGACGCGCAGGGTCGCGCGCTCGTTATGGGCGACGACGACCTCGACCTCCTCCACGTCGGCCGTTATGGCGGGGATCGCGCCGAGCATGCGTCCGCCGCCGCCGGCGGGAAGGTCGATGGTCATGCCCCGGACCGTCCGCCAATGGATGCGTGATGCACGCAGCCGGTCGATTCCGGCGGTGTGATCCGCGTGGTGTGAGCGGGTGCCACCGCACCCGCCACCTGTGTCAGCTCGCGCGGACAGGGAGACAACTGCCTGCAGCCGGGGGATGAGATCAGCCTGTTCGTCGCACTCCTCGTGCCCGCCGCGCTGCTCGTGCTTTTCGCTGCGTTCAGCAGCATGGATGACCCGTTTTCCTATGGCGGGCTGACTCACCCGCGACGGAACTCAGAACATTAGACTGACAATGTACTGAGTTTCCGTTGCCCAGCATGGCGTCGGGCACAGTACGAGAGGGCAGGCGCCTACGGCCGAGCGCAGAGCCGCGGCACTCGTCGAAGCAGCCGTCTCGTGGCCGCGCAGGCCGCGCACGCGTGTCGGCCCGCAACGTTGCTGTGCGCTGCGCTGGCCAGCGGCCGGGGCCCCATCTACGTCGAGAATACCGATGTAGCCCGCTTCGTGCTGACGACGCTGGCAGAGGACGCCATGACCAAGGAGACCAGGACCGACCTCTGGGTCCAAGAAGTGGGTCACTACGTCTGGACCATCGAGCACGTCCTCCCGCAGGGCGCGCACCTCCCGGCGGCGTGGATCGAGATGCTCGGTGGCGCTGCCGCCGCCGCTGAGGCCCACGAGGTCGAGGTGCATCGGTTGGGCAATCTCACCATCACGGCCTACAACAGAACCCTCAGCAACAAGTCGTTCCCTGACAAGCGCGAGCGGGTCGACTCGGCCGGCCGCTTCATCGGCTATCGCAACGGCTTGTCCCTCAACTCGTCATTGGCCGCCAAGGAGTCTTGGACCGTCCCCGACATCGACGCCCGCACTGACGAGCTAGCGAGCGCAGTGATCGGCCGCCTCCCGTTGTAGCGGTTCCGGTTTCCCGGTCGGGAGGCGTCTTTCTGGGCGCTATGGGCGCCCCATGGGGCCGGGTGTTCCGGTCGGGGAACCGGTCACGGGACGACTCGGGGCCCTCGACGACCTGCCGAAAGTGGTCGTCCAAAGTGTCACAAGCGGATCCTGTTGCGGACCGTGGGAGAGGGGTGGGGTGAGGGAAGCGGGCTCGGCCGTGCCGGTAGCCGGGGCGCTCCGTCGGGCCGGTCAAGTTGTAGGAGGTGCGCCATGGTGGCGCTACTCATTGGGTACGCCCGATGCTCCACCGATCAGCAGGACCTGACCGCCCAGCGTGATGGCTTCGCCGCGTTGGGTGTGGCCATAAACCGGGTGTACGTGGACCACGGGCTGACCGGCACTAACCGGGAGCGGCCAGGTCTGCGTGAAGCTCTGGCCGCTTGCCGTGAAGGTGACACGTTGGTCGTCACCAAGCTGGGCCGGCTCGCCCGGTCGCTGCCCGACGCCAGGGCCATCGCCGACGAACTGACCCTGCGGCAGGTGCGTCTGAACCTGGGCGGATCTGTGTACGACCCGACGGACCCGGTCGGGCGGCTGTTGTTCAACGTGCTCGCGATGGTTGCCGAGTCCGACCTGATTCGGTTGCGCACCCGAGAGGGGATGAAGGTCGCGAAGGCCAAAGGGCGCTTGCGTGGCATGCAGCCCAAGTTGAACCATCGGCAAGAAGCTCACCCGGTGGCTCTGCTCAATGGCGGCGAGTACAGCACCGCCGAAGTCGCCGACTTGTTCGGCGTCGCCCGCTCCACCGTCTACCGAGCAGCGGAGCGCGAGCGAGCTCGCAACGTGATGGGCGTCGGCACCACGGTCGGCTGACGGTTCTGTGCGCTGTCCCGCAAGAACACCTGCGGGACAGCACCGCCCTCCTGGTGTTGAAGACCTTCGGACACCGCTTCACGTTCCGCCTATGGGACGTTGAGAAGCGGCTCGGGACGTGGCGCGAGTCGCTGTGTGGTCGCGAGTAGTCGAGGATGGGACTGCGATTTCGTGTGGCCTGAATACGGACGCTTCAGGTTTTGGGGTGGGTGTCGCCCAGGCCCCAGCTGATGACGCGGTCGGGGTGGATGACGATGCACGGTTCGGGACCGGCCACCGTCTGGGCGTGGCCGCGGATTTCAATGCCGCGGGGTCTCCACGGGTCGGCGGAGGCCAGATCGTCGATGACGATGGCGGCGCGACCGGTGGCGGCGACGTCTCGGTACTTCTTTGTGGACGTGAAATCACGGCCGCTCACCTCGATCAGGTCGGCATCTGCGCGCAGGCTCCACATCCCCACTGGGGTGACGTGAGGCGTGCCGTTGGTGCCGACGGTGGCCACCCGTGCCAGGCGGCGCTGGTGCAGGTAGGCCCGTTCGGCTTCGGTGAACACGCTCATGGTGGATGCTCCTTGACTGAGTTGTGGACCGGGTCATGGTGTCAACCCTGCGGGGTACCTAAGGGGCGGTGCGAGCCAGCCCTGGGATGAGTACCGCCGCCACTGCGGTGTGTAACAGGGCGAGGACAACGATGGCGGCTGGCGCGGCTGCGGAGCTCAACGGCGCGGCGTAGGAAACCACCAGCACCGTGACGGCAACACCGAGCCAGTTCCTGCGGGCATGAGCGGTGTACCGGGCCAGGATCGCCAGCAGCGCCCATCCTGCCGAGGCGACTGCGGCGGTGACGGCGACGATCAGGGGCAGTGTGACTGTCAGCGGAGCGCGGCCGGCCATCGGTACTCGCAGGTCAACGCCCAGTAGCGGTACCGCGATCAGCCAGAGCACGACCACGGTGAGGACGGAAGCGGCCGCAGTGAGCGCGGGGGCCCGGCGATGGTAGGAGGCCGCGTGAACCTGGGTCTGAGAGTTTTCAACAGAAGTGACCATGACGACGCCCGTCTAGTTGTTGTGCGGATATCTGACACAACAAGTGTGTGATGCGGATATTCCTCGTGTCAAGTAACCGGGCTATCCTTGTGCCATGCCTGCAGAACTCGACGACACCCGGCTGACCGCGATGGGTCTCCTGGTGGAGACCTACGGTGGTGTCACCGCCCGGTTGGATGCGGTGCACGCTGCGCACGGCTTGTCCGGCACCGATTTCGACGTCCTCATCCGGCTAGCCCGCTCACCCGAACAACGACTGCGGATGAGTGACCTGGCCACGCAAACCGGGCTGTCGACCAGCGGGATCACCCGCATCGTCGACCGTCTCGAACGCAACGGGTTCGCCGCACGACAGAGCCACCCCGCGGATCGGCGTGCCTTACTGGCGGTGCTCACTGACCACGGGCGGTCCCGCCTCACCGAGCTAATGCCGCCATTGCTGGCCGAAATCGACCACTGGCTCACCGGCCCACTGGAGCCCACTCAGCTGACCGCCCTGCTCGACGCCCTACGCACCATCCGCGCCACCGTCCGGCCCGGTGCCACCGCCGCCCGCACCTGACGCCCGGGTCTCGGCCGAGTAACTCCTAGCAACACGACGACGCCGACCTAAGAAGGCGTACGGACACCGTGACTCGGTTCCGATGCGCCCGGTCATCGTTCCTTCAAACGAACACCTTTGTCGGCGGCTCGGATCGTGACCGGCACTTCTAGGGTGAGACTCATGACCGCAAAGACGACACACCTCGACCCTGAAGAACTCCACAGCAACCCTGCCTTCACGCAGGGCGTGATCGCACCCGCTGCCCAGACGCTCTATGTTGGTGGCCAGCTCGGCACCGATAGCACCGGAAAACTGCTCGACGGTATTGAAGCGCAAACCACTCAGGCAATGCGAAACGTGCTGACTGTGCTTGCTGCCGTGGGTACCGGTCCCGAGCATGTCGTCAAAACTCAACATCTACCTCATCAATGGGGTCGACGCACAGGTGGGCTACGCGGCGTCGCGATCAGTGTGGGGCAAGCACCGCACAGCCATCACGGTCGTTTCCACCGCAGGACACGCTCGCCCAGGCGCGCTCGTGGAGATCGACGCAGTAGCCATCATCCCCGAATAGGACGAACCCACGGATCGAGGCCGCAAAGGCGTAACTCGCCGCGTGGCCGATGACAGCGCCGTAACGCGATCCCTTACGGACGCCGGATGTCTGGCCCCCGTTATCTGAACGTACTCATTTGCCGCTGTCGTGCGCTAGCGTCCGACCATGCCGCAGACGCGGCGGAACGGTCAGTTGTGACTCCCGGGGACGAGCACTCAGTTGGATGCCAGCGCCTTACCTACTGATGACGAGCAGGCCGCAGATTCGTACGATCGAGTACCAGCGTATCCATTCCCTCACTCCTGGCTAGGTCCCCCACTTCGTGGCGTACTTTGTCCGTGACGTCATCCGCCGCAGCGAGAAGGTGCAAGTCCGCTCCAAGGTCACTCTCAGTCGTGCCGCCTTGTCGGGCGAACCGGAACACCGGGGACACGTTGGGCTTGGGCTACTCGTCGGTCCGGCGGATTCGGGGCGCTCGCGGGGTGGGGCGCGTGTCTCCTGAGCGGAATCACGTGGTGGTCTTGGTCCGTGGAGTGCGCCCGATGTGGGTGAGGTATTTCATGCTGTGCCGACAGCGAAGCATCGCCCGCCAGGCAAGGGGGATGCGGATAAGGCTTGCGGCGACTGCCACGGTGGCGAGCGCGAGAGGTGGTTGCCAGGTTGTGGCGAGGCTGCGGGCGGCGAGTGTGGCCAGAACGGTGAGATCGCCGAGGACACAGACAAGGGCTACTCCGGCCGTTCCCAGGAGGGCCCGTCCCGGGGTTGATTCGGGTAGCCATCTGATCAGCGTGCCGGTGGTGGCCAGGATGACCGCGGCGGCGGCGACCGCGACTCCGATCAGGGGCAGCGCCGGGATGGCAGCCCACAAGGCTTCTGGGCGAGCCGGCCAGGAGTGGGGCGCGAGCAGGAGCAGCCAGCAGAGCCCCACCAGCGGTCCGGTGATGAGCAGGGCTAACAGGGTGCGGCGTGCCTGGGTGGTCGCGAGTTCGGGAGCGAAGGCCTCGGCGACCATGCTGGGTGGGCCGAGCTCTGCTACCGCGGCCCCGGCGGCCAGTTTTGGGGGGAGGCCGCGGGCGGTGTGACTCTCAATGGCTTCCCGCAGGTCGCCGCGGACCTCGTCAAGGGCCGACGCGCGGGCGCCGCGGGTTCCGGGCAGGTCCCTCGCGAGACGGTCCAGATATTGGTCGACCACTGCGTTGACCTGTGTTGTCTGCACCGCTGACTCGCTTAGGAAGTGGCTAGCCATGGGTGACTCGAAAGCAGGCTTGAGACCGCTGTGGAGAACTGGGCCCAAACGGCTCGTTCGTTGCTGAGCGCCTGGAGTCCGGAGCTGGTCAGCTCGTAGTCGCGACGGCGTCGGCCGGCGACCACGTGCCATCGGCTCTTTACGAACCCGGCACGCTCGAGTCTGTGCAGGGCGGGATAGATGGTGCCGGTCGGCAGGTCGAACGTTCCACCGCTGCCCGCCCGCAGTGTCTCGATGACCGCGTAGCCGTGCAATGGCCCCGCCTCCAGCACGGCCAACAACAATGCGTCGAGGTGGCCCTTGAGCGCTTCAGCCCTCATGGGTAGCAACGCTACACCCCGAGTCCGGGCCCCGGTGGCGGTGCGGCTCGTCGGCGCCGGTTCAGTGCCAGGTCTGGGTGTCGGTCTGCCAGAGCGTGGCCGGCGCCCCGGATCCGTGGCTGAGGATCACGTAGAGCTGCTGGCCCACCAGCGCGACCCTGGTTGGGGTCCCGTCGGGCCCTCCCGAGACCGACCACGTCGACCCGTCCCGGGTCAGGGTGACGAGGTGCCCTTGCGCCGCGGCGAGCTGCACGAGGGACCGGCCGATGACCAGGGGCTCTGGCAGCGGGCCGCTGTCCCTGACGTTTACCGCCGGAAGCCCCGCGAGCCGGGTTGCGGTGTCGCCGTTGAGGTCCCACATCGCCAGGGACCCGTCCACCTGGCCGGCGATGAGGCAGTGGTCGCGGTTGCAGCGGGCGGACACCGCTTGGCTCGACCTGCCCGGTTGTGGCAGGTCGAGCCGGCGCCAACCCGAGTTCGGCGCTGTCGAGCGCCACAGTGCCGCGTGCCGGGTCACCGAGCCCGGCGCGAGGTTCAGCGCCGATCCGGCGACCAGGATGCCCGCGCCGTCTGGGGTCGCCGACCGGGGGCCGACCAGCAAGGACCGTGTGCTCTCTAGCGCCGTCCCGGCTGAGTCCTGCCTGGTCCAGACCCGCCCTGACGGGAGCCACACTGCGCCGTCCAGGCCCGCTTTCGCCCCGCCCCAGGTACCCACCAGAGCATCCCCGGCCGTCGTGACGACAGCATCGACGAGGTCGCCGGCGCCCCACCCCCCGAACGTGTCGAAGGTTTGCGGCAGCTCCTCGATTCCCGCCAGCGTGCCGCTCCACGTCGTCCACCGGTTGTTGAAGTGGGCTCCGCCGCTGGCGGCCCCGATGGCGATGACGTGGGTGCCATCGGAGGCCACCGACTGCCACCGGGTCTCGAAGGCATACCCGCTGTGCGGCGTCAGGGGGACCCGGATGACCTGCCCGGCGGGGTCGAGAGTGAGCATCCGCGGGCTGGGCGGTGTGCCGGCGGCCAGGCCTGCGACCAGGAGTCGGTCACCCACCGCCGTCAGGGTCCGGGGTTCGACTCCGGTGGGAAGATGGATCACCGACCAGGACGGCGCCGGCCCGGGGGTGCCCGTGACGGCGGCGGTTGACCCGCCGGTCACGCCCACCGAGGTGCAGCCGGTGACACCCGCGAGGGCAACGGCCGCGGCGCACCCGAGGGTCCACCCCCCGACCCGAGCCCCGCGACTCGATGATCGGCCCAAGCTGGCCTGATCCACCAACCACGCGCCGCCGGCCGCGGGCGGCACGTTGGGGTCCCGGTTGGCCAATGGCGGAACCTGCCTTCGCGCGGCGAGCTGACCGGTCAGCGGAAGACTCAAGGGCGTGACCACTCGATCACGGCGGGGCGGCTCGCCCCTGGGGGCGGTCTGGTCGTCATCGGTTCCCGGCTGCGTCGTAGGCCTGGCGAAGCCAGGCTTGCAGCTGGCCGTCGACCTGGGCCGGGTCGCTGACTTGGACGCGGTGGGTGACCAGAGGCGATCGGCGGTAGCTGGCCTGGGGGCTGCTTCCTGTGTGGGGTCGATGGCCACGTCGCCGCCGAAGGTCTGAACGTGGGCGCTCAGCTTTTTGAGCAGGGAGTAGATGGCCATGGCGTGGCCGCGGCGAAAGCCGAAGTCCTGCGCCGAGAACTGGGCAGACACGGCTCGTTTGCTGGTGAGCGCCTGGCGTCGGGAGGTCAGCTCGTAGTCGCGGCGACGTCGGCCGGCGACCACATGCCAGTGGCTGCGGACGAACCCGGCGCGTTCGAGCTGGCGCAGCGCGGGGTAGATGGTGCCGGTTGGCAGGTCGAATGTTCCGCCGCTGCCGGCCCGGAGTGCCTCGATGACCGCGTACCCGTGCAACGGTCCGGTTTCCAGGACGGCCAGCAGCAACGCGTCGAGATGGCCCTTGAGCGCCTCAGCTCTCATAGGTAGCAACGCTACACCCCAAGTTTTCCGGGACGCTTCTTCTGCGGCTGGTCAGGTTAGGTCTCCTTCTCTAGTGTAGTAACACTACGTATCGCGTTGCTATCTATTGGAGGGATCGACGTGGAGCCAGAGCGGTCACTGATCGAGCTCGGTGACAAGGACAGCACTGAGCGGGATCTTGTTGGTGGGAAAGCGGCCGTCCTTAACCAGCTCGCCGGGATGGGCTACCGGGTGCCGCCAGGGTTCGTGGTGACGGCAGCGGCTGTTGACCGGCTCGGCGATGGCCTTGATCAGGGACTGGCCGCGGCAGCAGACCGGCTCGGGCCGGGTCCCTTCGCGGTGCGGTCGTCGGCCGCAGCCGAGGACCTTCCCGATGCGTCGTACGCCGGTCTGTATGAGACCTACCTGAACGTGGAACGCGACCGCATGGGAGAGGCCGTGCGTCGCTGTTTCGCGTCGGCTGGGCAGCACCGGGTCAGGGCCTACCAGGCTGTCGGCATGCCGGATTCCGCGGAGCTGGGGCAGCAGGGTGGGCTCGATTCGTTGGGGATGGCGGTGCTGGTGCAGCAGATGGTGGCCGCCGATGTTGCCGGGGTCGCGTTCAGCGCGAACCCGGTCACTGGCGATCGCGACGAGATTGTGGTCACCGCCGTCCGCGGGTTGGGTGAACGTCTTGTCTCCGGTGAGGCGACCGGGCAGGAGTGGGTTATCCGCGAACGGCAGGCCACCTGCACCCGGCAGGGAGGAGAAGATGTCCTGAGCGTCGGACAGGCGTTGGAGGTTGCCGAGCTTGTTCGCAACGTCGAAGCGCGGTTCGGGGTCCCACAGGACATCGAGTGGGCCATCGACCAGCATCAGCAGCTATTTCTGCTGCAGGCCAGAGCGATGACCGCGCTGCCGGCCCCGGTCGAGTGGACGCCACCTGGGGCTGGACTGTGGACACGCAACTTCCGCCTCGGTGAGTGGCTGCCTGAGGCGATGACCCCGTTGTTCGCCGACTGGCCACTGCATCGCATCGAAGACGGGTACCTCGACGGGATGCGCGCCACAGCCAGGGTGAGCGTCCCCTTCCGATACGCCGCAGTGAACGGCTGGTACTACAACGCCACCCCCATCCCGTCACTGCGGCTGCTGGTTCGGGTGCTGCGTGATAGTCGGGGCCGGGCGCCGTGGTTCCTGTACAACGCGCTCGTGCGGGTGTCCCGCAACCCCGCGGCCGCCGACCGGGCCGTGCTGTCCGACCTGGATCGGGCCTGGCGGGGTCATCTCCTGCCCGCCTACGAGCTCCTGGTCGAGGCCGCCGAGAAGGAAGTCGATCAGGCGACCCCACAACGACTGATAGAGATCGTCGATGATGTTTGTCGCAGCGCTGGGGAGTACCTATGGTCTCTGGCCATCGTCGGGGGTTCCGCGTGGAAGATGGAACAGGCACTCGGCCGCTTCTGGCGGAAGTACCTCGCCGGCCCGCTCGAGGGCACGGCTGCCGGCCGGGGCGGACCCCAGCTGCTGCTACGCGGCCTGCCTGGCGCGGAACCGACCTTTCCGCCCCACGCGGTCTTGTCCCTTGACTGGTACCACCCCACCGCCGGCGAGATAGCCATCGACCCTAGGACGAGTCCCACCGGGCCACGTGCGGAACTGGCCGTGACCCGCGCTGCCACCGAGGCCAGCTGCCGGTCAGCGCTAGATCATCGGCCCAGGCTGCTCGCCCGATTTGATGAGCTGCTCGCGGTCGCCCAACGTTATGCGGTGATCCGCGAGGAACAGGCCCGAGACCTCACCTTGGGCTGGCCGCTGCTACGACGCTGCACCCGACGACTCGGCGAGCAGCTAGTGGCCTCCGGCGCGGTCGCCGCCGTTGATGATTTCTTCTTCCTGACCCGCGGCGAGGTCAGCGAATCACTCACCGGGACGCCCACAGATCTCGCGAGGATGGCTGCGGGTCGCCGCGCCCTCTGGCAGCGGCAACGACGCCTGGTCGCCCCTCTGACCCTCGGTCACCCGCCTCGACTGATCGGCGACCCCATCGCCCGCGCCGTCCAGGCCGCACGCAGCACCCGCGACCTGCCCGAGGGCGCCATCATCGGCCACCCCGCCAGTGCCGGCCGGGCCACCGGCCGGGTCCGTATCCTTGCCGGTCCGGCCGACTTCGCGAGCTTCGCTGATGGTGAGGTCTTGGTCGCCAAAGCCACAGCCCCCGCCTGGACGCCGCTTTTCATCCGCGCCGCGGCCGTAGTCACCGACGGCGGGACCCTTGCCGCCCACGCCTCACTGGTCGCCCGGGAATACGGCATTCCCGCTGTCGTCGGCACCGGCAACGCCACCACACGCCTGCACACCGGGCAGCTCGTCACCGTCGACGGCAGCGCCGGCACCGTACAGCCCATCGACACGAAGCGCGTCGGGCTCTGAACAGCCCGAAACGTCCCACCCGGACCGCCCCGATCCCTCAGAACGCCAAAGCGCAAGATGCTCTCGGGAGACGACGACTTAGGAATCGAGGTCATGAAGTGGATCGACAAGTCGTCCGCGAGGAGATGGAACAGGCAAGGCAGACGTTTCACCATCTGCTGGACTCGGCCACCGTCGCCGAGCTGAACAGACCCTCCAACGGCACGAAATGGACCAACGGGCAACTGCTGTTCCACATGCTCTTCGGCTACCTGATCGTCGTCCGGCTGCTGGTTCTCGTACGGATCTTCAGCAGGCTGCCCGACGGCTTCAGCCGAATATTCGCGGGCGCGCTCGAGGCCTCAACGGGGCCATTCCACGCCATCAACTACTTCGGATCGGTAGCCGGGCCAAAACTGCTCGGGTACGCGGGGATGGGCCGGCGGTTCGACCGGGTGGTCGCCACGTTGTTACGTCATCTGGACCAGGAGAGTGACGTTGCACTGTCGCGGGGAATGCACTACCCAACCTCGTGGGATCCGTACTTCAAGGCATACATGACGTTGGCAGACCTCTATCGGTACCCGACTCAGCACTTCGAGCACCACCGTCGCCAACTCACCCTCGGCGACGCGGACTGAGCCGACCTACCCGCCCAGTCAAGCCCTCGCGCAACACCGCAATGCCGCGATGGGGCGGGCGTCCGCGTGCGGTCAGGGATCCCCTATCGAACGCGCGGAATGCGCCTAGAGCGGACCCTTGATCCCGCAACAACCTGGGCTGGGCTTCCCCCAGAATGCAGGGATGGGACTTAGGTTGGACTGCATTACGGAACTTCTTGGTTCGCCGGTGCGGGCGGGCATGGCGTGGGTCGCTCGCAGGACGTGGCCTACTGCGCCGACGCCGAGCGGATGAAGGCGGCGAGGTCCTTGCTCTGCTGTACCCGGCTCGGTTCGTGGACGTACATCATGTGGCCCGCCGCGTAGTAGGCGTGGTCGATGTTGGCCAGCAGCTCGGTGGGCACGTCGAGGTGGGCGAAGGTCTCCTGCGCGGCGTAGTAGGGCGTGGCGCCGTCGAGGTA
>Ga0209890_10001233_pt1 | contig 11638 bp, 8 predicted proteins | sample OrgsoiDNA2013049_FD_185799 | JGI IMG/M metagenome (GOLD analysis project Ga0209890, IMG submission 185799) | Permafrost soil microbial communities from the Arctic, to analyse light accelerated degradation of dissolved organic matter (DOM) -... | ecosystem: Environmental > Terrestrial > Soil >... | reverse complement strand
AAGTCACTGCCATACATCCAGCTGATTACGGAGGGATGGCGCTCGAGCCGCCGAATCTGATCGCGCAGTGAATCTCCCGCGATCGTTTCGTTTTCCTTGTCCCAGGCCGGCCAGTTTTCCCATTGATCGCAGCAGCACCAGCCCGGCATCACGAGAATGCCCATCTGGTCCGCCAGGTCGAAGAAGTGCTCGTTCTCCAGTTTGCCCTCCAGTCGCACTGTGTTGAGGTTGAGATCGCGCACGTACCTGAGTTCGGCCTGCTGCCTGTCCGGCGAGGACCGCAGCAGAAGATCGAAGCTGTAACCAGCTCCTCGGATGAGAATGTTTTTGCCGTTGATTTGAAAGATGCGGTGACCTTTCTCGTCAATGTTCGAAGTGACTTGGCGTACTCCGAAGCGAATATGCGTCGAATCGGAGACGTGTCCCTGCTCCTCGACCGTCAGGTCGAGCGAGTAGAGATCCTGCTTTCCAACCTGGGCCGGCCACCACAGGCGGGGATTGGCGATGGCGAGCTGCGGAAACTTCTCCGGCGTGAAGTGGACTACTTGAGTTTCTTTCGGGCCGAGGTGCACTGGCTGCTCGAAGGCGAGATTCTCGATGTGTCCCTTCAGTACAGCTTCGACCGGACTGTCGGAGGCATTGGTCAGCTCCGCTCGTATCGTCAACATAGCGTGGTCGGTGGAAGGCAGGTTGAGTTTGGTCAGCACAGCCGGATAACGCAGAGCGATCGGGCCAGTGGCGGTAATGTGCACATCACGCCAGATGCCCATCTCCTTATCTGGAGGCATTGGCGCCCAGTCGACCAGCGTGATGGCCAAGTCGCGCGGCTGAGGAGGAAATATTTCGACGGCGAGTGCGTTGGTTTGGCCGGGCTTTGCGGCTGACGTCACATCGAGGTTGAACAATCGCCAGGTACCCGCCAGATTTTCGGAGGAGGCGATCTGCACGCCGTTCATCCACACGTTCGCCCGGTAGTTGATGCCGTCGAAATCAAGCCACACTGTTCTTCCGCTGTATTCCGGCGGCAGCTTGAATTCGGTGCGATACCACCAGGACTGTCGGAACGGACTGGCCGGCGGCATCGGGACATTGGAGAAGTCCTCAAATATCGGGTATGTCGTGCCGGGGATGGAGCGCAGGTTCACGCCGGTGTACGGATCGGGGTAGACCTTATCCTCGACCAGCGCGCTCATTACCGTTGAGGGCAGCGTGGCGGGATACCAGTCGCGCGTGGAAAACCCGACGCTCGAGATCGCTTCCCCGTGTGCATGCACATCGGCTGAGGGCTCGATGAACCAATTGTCACGAAGAACCGTGGTGGCTGATTCGGTGACTTCTTTGGAGGACGCTGCTAGTGCGCCTACGAGGGAAATAATAACCAGACTGAGAAAACCCAGATTCACAATCCGAACCATCAATGACGCTCCTCTTCGAGTGAATTGGAACGCGACCCGAGCGCAGTGCCTTGATGAACCTTCGAAGCAGCGAGGCGCAAGGTTGCTGACCGATTGTAGTACCTGTCGAATGAGGTTGCCCCGGATCACGGGCAGACCCGGAAGTTACGCCCAAGGACGACGCTGGCCCGAAGTCGGATTCGAGGAGATCGCTATTGATCTCCTCCAAGCCCGTTGCTCGACCCCGGAGCGCTATTCGAACATCGCTCGCTATCTGGGCACCAATGCCAGGCTGCGACGGAAGCCGTCCCTTTAGGGGACCTGCTTCTTGACTACTTGCTTCTCACGATCCAGCACCACTTGGTCAAAGGCGTGGGGTAGAGATTCGCAACGGGAGTAGGGACCGGGCTTATAAGCGCGAGACTTGATTCCCGCTTGCGAGAGCTCTGAGATGGCCCAATCTTCACGATTGGTAACATCCCAGAATTCAACCGCATCATCAGCTTCGAAGTCAGGCTTGACCATTTCATCAGGGTGGAAATGCCATTCGCAGATAACGTCAGTACGATCCACGGCACGCGGCCAGAGCGTGTGGGTCATCATGTAATCCGGATGCAGGCTGAGCAGAAGGTTAGGAAAAATCGCGTAGTAATAAACTCTGTCGCGTTCTTCTGCGTTGAGTCCGGGAAGGTAGTTGCGCCGCAGCTTGCCATCCTTGCTCATAGTCCTCGCGCCACCCTGAAACTCCATTGAACCGCCGATGTATCCGCGATGAGGACGGTCGTTCTCTCCGGAGAGGTAATCGGTAATGGCACTGAGCGCCGGATGAAGAATGGGACAGTGCAGGCACTCGTTGTAGTTCACCATGATCAGCTTCCAATTAGCTTTCACCGCATACTCAATGCGCCGATGGGTGCGTAGATCAGCCATTTTCCAATTCTGGAATTTCTGAGTCAGATCCTCTAGCTGACTGGCCAGCGGGGCGGGCTCCGAGCCAAGATTGATAAAGATGTGTCCGTCCCAGACGTCGGTATGCACGCGATTGAGGGGATAGTCTTCGCGGCAGAAGCCGTCATGTACGTGGGGGGCGCCGATGAGACTTCCATCGAGTCCGTAGGTCCAACCGTGATAGCCGCACTGGATCCGTCCGGGGAAATGCCCTTCGGCGCTGGCACAGATCCGGGTGCCGCGATGCCGGCAGACGTTGAAAAACGCGCGCAATGAGTCACTGCCATCACGAGTAACGATGATGCTTTCACCCGCAACCTCTCGCAAAAAAAAGTCGCCCGGTTTCGGGACTTGATCTGCGCGCCCGGCGCAAATCCAGGTCTGGCAGTAGAAGCGTTCGACTTCGTCGCGGAAGAGATCAGGATTCGTGTAGTAGCGGGCCGGTAGGGTTGTCGCAACGGATTGGGCGTTAGAACTCGACACTCAGCACCTGGGATGCAATCCGGCAGCAGTTGGCATTCAATTCACTGGGATCGCAGCGTAAGGATTTTACACAACTTCCGGTCGAGCACGAGGAAATGGCGGCGGAAGTGGGCAAGGCTTGCCGCCACATCCCGCCCCCTGTTAGTCTCAACGCCCGATGAAACTCTGGGTCTTGGTTCTGATTCTTGCGAGTTCCGTTTTCATGGGTAGTCAGGACGCCCCGACGTCCAAGACACATTCTGTTCTGGAGAAGAACGTCCCCGTGCCCATGCGTGACGGTGTGGTTCTTCGCGCCGACGTAATGCGACCACCCGAGGCCGACAAATTCCCCGTCCTCGTGTATCGGACGCCCTACGGGAAGGACACCGCGCAGCTGCAGTACACAACTTTCAAGCATGCCGTGGAGCGGGGCTATGCCGTCGTAATCCAAGACGTTCGTGGACGGCACCACTCGGATGGAGATTTTCGTCCCTACGAAAATGAAGGGCTAGACGGCTACGACACGATCGAGTGGGCCGCGGCCCAGACCTGGTCGAATGGCGATGTGGGAACCTTCGGCCTATCGTATCCCGGTGCAGTCCAATGGCTCGCCGCGGTTCAGAACCCTCCTCACTTGAAGGCCATGGTTCCGGCCATGACATTCTCGACGCCGCAGAATTTCTTCTACGCAGGCGGAACGTGGGACATGTCATGGATCGAGTGGATCTGGGACGACATTGCATGGGATACCCGCGCGAAAAAGAATCTGCCCGGCCCGCGCACTTACCGAGAAGCCCTCGCTGCCTGGAATGAAGAAGGGCCGAAGATGTTAAATACCTTGCCCCTGCTGGACGTGAAGCCTTTGCAGCAAGCCGCCCCGTATTATTTCGACTGGTTACAACATCCGCCGGAGGATCCGTGGTGGAACTGGAGCGAACTGCGAGACAAGTACTCTCACACGCGCGCAGCTATTCTTAACCTTTCGGCGTGGTACGACGACAACTATGGCCCGGAAGGCGCGACTACGAACTTTGCCGGCCTGCTCCTAGCCAGGAAGGCCGAGAAGGACCCTCGCACTCACCTGCTGCTTGGACCGTGGGTTCATGGCGTGGACAGTACCGCAAAAACGCGATCTGGAGAGCGTGAGCTTGGCCCGACCGCAGCGATCGACTATGACGAGGTAGTCCTGCGCTGGATGGATCACTACTTGAAGGGCATGGACAACGGCGTCGATCGCGAAAAGCCGGTGCGTTACTTCGTAATGGGGCGCAACCAGTGGCGGGACGGTGATCAGTGGCCACCGACAGCGAGAGAAACATCGGCTTTCCTCGCCCCCGCGAGCGACGGTTCAAGTGCAGGTCGACTGCAATCCTCGCCGTTCGACAAGCAGGACAGCTTCAGCGAATTCGTTTCCGATCCGTCCAATCCCGTCGTGAATATGTACGACTCTTCCGGCGCCCATGATTATCGCAAGCTGGCTAGTCGCGCCGACGTTCTGACCTTCGATTCTGCTCTGCTGCAGGAAGATACCGAAATAACGGGGCCGATCACAGCCCGCATCTTTGTTTCCTGCGACTGCCGCGATTTCGATCTTTGGACTCGTCTTCTGGACGTCTCGCCGGATGGAACGGCGATCAATCTGATGAGTCCAGGGCTGGATGTCCTGCGCGCAAGCTATCGCGACTTCAGCCGGGGCCGGCAGTTGTTGTCACCAGGAACAATCTACGAACTGAAATTGGAGAACCTGATTACCAGCAACGTGTTTCTGCAGGGACACCGGATCCGCCTGCAAATCTCCGCAAGCTTCACCCCGAACTTCTCTCGTAACCTCCAGAGTGGAAAATCGGAGGTGAACAGTGTCGAGATGAAAAGGGCGCACATTCGCGTATTTCACGATGCAAAGCACCTCTCGCAGGTAGTGCTGCCCATTATCCCAGTCGTCAGATAAATTGTTGATTCGGTTCGGGACGGTATAATCGGTCCTGTTTCCTGAGTTGTGGAGGGGCCTTGTTCCCATCCCGAATGATTCGGCTTTTCATCTTTGCTTTCCTGTTGTGCGCGAATTGCGTGGCGCAGCGTGAGCCGGTGCTCAAGCAGATTGACCTCCCGCACGCTTATTACTATCGTGAAATGTACCTGCCTCAGCTCACTACGGGACCAAGTGCGGCTGCCTGGTCTCCGGATTCCCGGACGCTGATTTACTCCATGGCCGGCTCGCTGTGGCGGCAGGATGTAAACAGCACGATCGCCGAGCAACTGACTGCAGGTCCGGGCTATGACTATCAGCCGGACTGGTCGGCGGATGGACGTTGGGTTGTTTTTTCGCGCTACAACCACGATGCCATGGAGCTATGGTTGCTCGACTTACACGATGGGCGGACGCGACAACTCACGTCCGGCAGCGCGGTTAATCTCGAGCCGCGGTTCTCACCTGACCGTAAGCGGCTGGCGTTTGTTTCAACTTCCTTCAAAGGTCACCTCCACATCTTTAGCGGAAGATTCGAGGATGGCGAACTGAGCGACGTCCAGCAACTCACTCCCGAAAACGTCAGTTCACTTCCTCGCTATTACTACAGCAACGTCGACCATGAGATCAGCCCGGTCTGGTCGCTTGATGGGTCAGAGATCTTCTTCATTTCGAATCGAGGGCACATTCACGGTACTGGCGGCTTCTGGCGGATGAAGGCGGAACCCGGCGCGACCGCCCATGAAATCCACTATGAGGAGACAACCTGGAAAGCCCGCCCTGACCTTTCGCCAGATGGCAAGCGCATAGTGTACGCGTCATATTTGGGACGGTCGTGGCACCAGCTTTGGGTGATGCCGGAGGCGGGTGGCGATGCATTTCCGATTTCGTATGGAGATTACGACAATATCAATCCGCGATGGTCTCCCGACGGCTCAAAGATTGCGTTTATTTCGAACCACACCGGCAATACGTCGTTGTGGATACAGACGATTCCCGGCGGTGCGCAGGACGAGGTTGTCGCTCGCGAGCGAAAGTACTTGAAGCCAATGGGGAAATTGCTTCTGCGAGTTACCGACCACGGCGGGAAGGCGGTCGCAGCGCGAGTCTTCGTTACGGCGGAAGACGGTCGGGCGTATGCACCGGATGATGCGTGGATGGAAGCGGACGACAGTTTTGACCGCAAGGAGCGTCCGTTTGAGGCGCACTACTTCATCACCAAGGGAATCTCTGAGGTTCCGGTTCCAGCTGGAAAAGTGCAAGTGGGCGTCATGCGCGGCTTCGAATACCGGTTCGAAGAACTAAGCTCAGAGGTTCTAGCGGGTAAGACTTCGGAAGCTACGGTTTCGCTTCGACAGATCGAGTGGAAGAGTCCCGACACGCGGTGGGTCAGTGGGGATGCTCATGTCCACATGAACTATGCGGGCACGTATCGGAATACACCATCGCATCTGATTGAACAGGCCGCCGCCGAGAATCTGTCGATCATTGAAAATCTGGTCGTCAATAAAGAACAGCGCTTCCCGGATATCGCGTACTTTTCGCCGAAGCTTGATCCGGCTTCCGACGAAGATCGCTTGCTGCAACACGCGCAGGAATTTCACACCAGCTACTGGGGACACCTCGGGCTTCTGAACTTGACGCGGAATCTGATCTTGCCGGGATATACCGGGTACCCAAACACGGAAGCGGCGAGTCTATTTCCGGCAAATGTTAACGTGGCTGACCTGGCACACGAACAAGGAGCGCTGGTGGGGTATGTTCATCCGCTGGAAAGCGTACCGAATCCGGCGAAAGACGCGGTCACGTTAGAACTGCCAGCTGATGTGGCACTTGGGAAAGTGGATTACATCGAGGTTGTCGGCTTTTCGGACCATAAATCCACGGCAGAGGTTTGGTACAAGTTGCTGAACTGCGGTTTCCGGCTGCCGACCGCTGCCGGAACAGATTTCATGGGGAACTACGCCTCGTTGCGAGGTCCGATCGGGTTGAACCGCGTTTATGCGGAAGTTCCCGCTGGACCATTGAAGCTTGAGCCATGGCTCAAGTCCATCAAAGCAGGGCGGACCTTCGCAACGAATGGGCCGTTGCTGCGCTTTGAGCTCGGACGCGAGACGCCGGGGGGAGAGGTCCATCTCGACAAGAAGCAGGATGTCTTTTTTAAGGCGGCTCTGGCGTCCATTGTTCCAGTGGATTATCTGCAGATCGTCTGCAACGGGAAGGTGGCACGCGAACTCGAGCTCAGTGCAAATCACACGAGTGCTTACGTCGAAGGCAAGTTGCCAGTTGAAAGCAGTGGCTGGTGCCTTCTGCGCGCATTCAGTGACAAAGCCGAGTACCCGATTTTGGATCTGTACCCATACGCGACGACCAGTCCAGTTTACGTGGACATAGCTGGCTCTCCGCTGCGCAATACGGAGGATGCAGCGTATTTCGTGGCATGGATGGGAAGGCTGATCACGGCGGCGCAGAGCAGCAAGGCGTGGAATACCGAAACTGAGCAGCAGGCGGTGCTGTCGATCTTTCAAAAGGCCCGACAGAAATACGAGAATATTGCGAAGCTAGGGCCGTAGGGACCGTTAGGCCCGCTAGACCCAGTCCGCAAGATTCGCCAACAACATTCCTACAAAGTGGGTCAACCAGAAGTCGTGACACACGGCGGACTCCCGCCGATCAGGGCCATAAGTCGCCTTCGAGGACATCTACCGAACCAGGTCAAGTGCAATAGAGCACTGAGGGGCGATCTCCTCGAAGCCCGTTTCTGGATCGTTTCCGGTTGGCCGACAATTCGCTGGAACTTGCCCGACCGGGAGCTACCTTTTTATCCCTCCGGTCATTCCTCTTCAGGCAAGTGCCAGCCAGTTCGACCGAAGTCTGAACAATTGCGACGGAAATCATGGCCCACAAAATTAAACCTTGACTGCCAAAACGATCTGTGTATACTCAGTATAGAGACATGCACAGCGACCTCGTAATCTCCCAGACTGATGGCCGTCCGATGTATCTGCAGATCATGGATCAAATCAGGCAAAGGATCGCTGTGGGGGACTGGGAGCAGGGGAAGGAAATTCCCTCGATTCGCCAGCTTGCTGTATCGCTTCGGGTCAGCGTGATCACGGTGAAACGTGCCTACATGGAACTGGAGCGCGACGGCATTATTGTGACCCAACAGGGAAAAGGGTCGATAGTTGCGTCCGATCCCAAGCTGGGCGCCAAGCTTTACGATCAGGAACTAGATAAGCACATCGACCGAGTTGCCCAACTGGGGGAACTACTGGGCCTCACGCCTAAAGAACTTGCCTCGCGAGTGCGAGAAGCCTCAGACCGGCTGACGAAGGAGTACTCATGAATGACCTCTCCGTCCATTTCGAAGGAGTGAGCAAGATCTATCCTCACTTTACTCTCGACGACCTGAGCCTGGAGTTGCCCACGGGCACCATAATGGGCCTCATTGGGGCGAACGGCGCCGGCAAGTCCACGACGATCCGCATTCTGATGGGACTGGTTCATCAGGATCGGGGTCTAGTGCATGTGTTGGGCCGAGAGATGCCACGAGAACAGGCGGCAGCCAAACGAGATATTGGATTCGTATCGGAAGACATGCGTCTCTATGGAACGGCGACGCTGGCCTGGCACATGAACTTTGTTCGGTCGATCTACCCGCAGTGGGATCAGCCCTATGCCGAAACGCTGTTGCGGCGCTTTGACCTCAAGCCCCGGCAAAAGATCAAAGGTCTGTCTCATGGACAGCGGGTCAAGGCTGCATTATTGCTGGCCCTGGCACGGCGTCCGCGCCTGTTGGTACTGGATGAACCAACCACCGGACTCGATCCCGTGGCGCGGCAAGAGGTTCTGGGAGAACTAATGACGGTACTTGCGGACGAGGACCGAACGATTCTTTTTTCGTCGCACAACACTATCGACGTGGAGCAGATTTCCGATCAAATCACGTTCATCGATCGTGGACGAATCATCGCCTCCGACAATAAAGAGGTATTTCTGGACCGCTGGCGCCGCTTGCGGCTCGTGCTTTCGCCGGAGGCAGACTTGCCTAGTCTTCCGGGAGTCGTTGAGATCGGCGGAAGCGGACGGCTTCCGGTACTGGTCACCAACCGTTTCGATCCTGCGATGGTATCGGCCTGCAATGATGCGGGTGCCACCGTTCAAGCCGTAGACCCAATGACGCTGGAAGAAATCTTTGTCGTCAATGTGCACAGCAGAAGGGAAAAACAAACCGTATGAATTACGCGATGGTGAAGCGACTCATTTTGAAAGACTGGTACTTGCAACGTTGGGCGATTCTCGCCTCCCTCGCCGGGGTTGTGGCAACTCTTGGCATCATCGCAACGGGAGGGAAAGTCGCGTTCCTTCTCGGCCTTATCCTGCTCATCACGGTGATCATCGCCATCGGGGCGCAGATGGCTGTGTCTACAATCGTGACGGAACGGAAGGAGCAGACGCTCCCGTTCGTTATGAGCCTGCCGATCTCCTACCGGGAATACACCGCCTCCAAGATTTGGGGCAACCTGCTGATTTTCCTGGTTCCCTGGCTGACGATGGTGCTGGGCAGCTTCGGACTGCTTCTGTTGTCGCCAAGTTCGCGTGGTTTGCTTCCCTATGCCGCCATTATGTCGACTGAAATACTGCTGAGCACTTGCCTCATTCTAGCGGTGGCACTGATTACCGAGTCTCAGGGCTGGACCGTCGCCGCCATCATGGCAGGCAATCTAGCTGTGAACGGAATTGGGTATGTCGTCGCTCACATCGCCGACATCGCGAAGGGAATGTGGGGTTCCACTATTCAATGGAGCGGAGCGGCCTCGGCTGTGCTGTTGGCGGAATTCACCACAATTGCTTTGCTGCTGGGCCTTACCTCCTTCGTGCAGGCGAAGAAGAATGATTTTCTGTGAAGAGCTGATGAGTAACGGACAAACCAGAAGTCATTTCGGGCCAAAAGTCGGCTTCGAGGAGATCGCCATCCATTTCCTCGAAGCCCGTTTCTGGATAACTTCCGGTTGGCCGACTATGCGCCCAGTATGATGTTCGAGCGAGATCCGCGCAGAGAAGCGCATTCGTGGGTGCTACCGGATCTGCGTCGCTGGTGTCGCCTCCGGGATGAGCACCAGCAGATCATAGCCCAGGACTAGCCTCTGCAAGCTAAGATCGCTGATCGCTTCGCCCCGCAGCTTGCGAAGGTCAAATACAGTCCATCCCCCGCTCCCCGCGCCATCTACGAAAGGTTGCATGAATTTGTAGTCGTTGTCGTCTAGCATCTTGAAACTCTCCGGCGAGTATGGGCGACCGATTCCAGCAAAGCGCAACCTGGTCCCCTTGACCGGAAGGATGATGATATGGAGCGCCTTGGTGTCTTGCCCGTCCGCCAACTCTGTCATGAAGTTCCCAATGTCGTTGTTCTGCAAGGGATTGAAGCCCTTATACAAGTGCCAGTCCCCAAACTTCATTAGCACCTTTGGCCGGCTGCCCTTCGCCGCCCCGTCGTAGTCTTGCATGAAAGTCTGCTTCATCAGCAGCGCCCGCTCGCGGTTGGAATCTCTTGGCGCAGCCACATTGTCTTTGTAGATCTGCCGGCTCACGATGAGCCCGTGCATCAAGCGTTGTGCATCAGCGTTGCCTTCCTTTTTCAGCAACTCACTTAGCCGCGTGAACTCTTCATCTGGTGCGCTCATCATCGGCAGTTCACCGGGATTGCCGGATTTCGCGGCTTTTTCCGCCGCGGTATTGTTTTCGTCCAAGATGAGTTGAGCTGCAGCCGCAGCGTTCTTCTGGGGATGCGTCTCCAGAATCCGAGCCATCGTCATACCCGTCGATCCCATAAATTCCTGGTCCAGCCCCCAAAGATGGAATGTCTCACCCTTCGCCGACCGCGCGCAGCTCGTGACCATGTCCAACTCTTCCTGGAGGTTGAAAAATGCGATGCCGTCCGGGTATTTCTTTTCCGACGCTGCAATCCGCTCCCGTCGGTCGTCGCGTCCAATCCCTCGTTGGACGATGGCTGCCGCCATTGGCCCGGCCTCTACAGCCATTGTGTGAAAGCCCTGCGGCCCCAGAATCGCGCACACCGCACTCGTAAATGCGGGAATCTGAGACGTCGCGTGGGCCTCGCCGATTAAAACATATTGCGCGCCGTCCAGGGCCGACCGTAGTAGGTCCGCTCCCCCGCCCGTCATTCGCCCGCCGTCCATCTTCAACTGCAAACGGTTCTCCGCCAGTTTGTCCACAAACTTGCGATCTTGCGCCGTGGCCACTCCCACATGGCCTGCGATCAAAATTAGGAATGCAACAGCCATCGTCCTGTTCATCACGAATCCTCTCCACTTCCTAAACGAAATCTCGAGACTTTGCTGACGGAAGCAGATACGCAGATTCCGCTCCAATGGTTCCAGTCCGAAGCATCCATCCTTGCCGCGCGGTGTAAGAGTGGGTGGTCGCACACGTCGCCTAGCGACACTGTCACAGTTACGCCCGAGTGACGGGCAAACCGGAAATTGCGTTTTCAGGCGGGCTCCGAGGATGTTGTCCAGAAGTCGGCTTCTGGGAAGTCCGCCGCTGACTATCGCCCCGTCGGTTTAGCCGTGGCACGGTAAAGGCTTTAAGGCGCACCCTTTTCGTTTTGTCCGTTCGGGAGGGCTAACCTTGGACCCCGAAAGCCGCAAGCGTCTCCGGTGACATCGATCCCGACCGGGAAGGCACGGCTTAGACAGGTTGCGGAAAAACCCCAAATGGATGAACCACCGTGGAAGAGCGGCCCTTCGAGAGCCTGCCCTGAGCTTGTCGAAGTGGCCGCGTGAGGCGTACGGAATCAGCGTGGGCTTCGCCCCTGTGGTCGATGTTCCCTGCCGGGCCGCGC
>Ga0209890_10001230_pt1 | contig 11647 bp, 10 predicted proteins | sample OrgsoiDNA2013049_FD_185799 | JGI IMG/M metagenome (GOLD analysis project Ga0209890, IMG submission 185799) | Permafrost soil microbial communities from the Arctic, to analyse light accelerated degradation of dissolved organic matter (DOM) -... | ecosystem: Environmental > Terrestrial > Soil >... | reverse complement strand
TCGCCGGCTATATCTGGTCGAACGTGCTGCTGGCCTCGCTGAAAACCGCGGTCGACTCACAGACCTTCCTGATCAGCGCCAACGCCGGACCGTCGCAACTCGCCGGCGAGCTGTGCTCGCCTTACGTGTTTTCGACCTCCTGGCAGAATGACCAGACGCCGCAGGCGATGGGCGTTTACATGAACCAGAAGGGCGTCAAGTCGGTGTTCCTGATCGGCCCCAACTACGCCGCTGGCAAGGACATGCTGGCCGGCGTGAAGAGCACGTTCAAGGGCGAGGTGAAGGGCGAGGAATACACGGTGTGGCCGAGCCAGCTCGACTTCTCGGCAGAGCTCTCCAAGGCGCGCGCGTCCGGCGCGGAGTCGATCTTCGTGTTCTATCCCGGTGCGGCCGGCGTGCAGTTCCTCAATCAATATGCGCAGGCCGGGATCAAGGCGCAGATTCCGCTCTACACAGCGTTTACCATCGACGAATTGTCGCTGCCGCTGCAGAAGGAGAATGCGCTCGGCGTTCCTGGCGCCCAGGAATGGGTGAACGATCTGCCGAATGAACAGAACAAGAAGTTCGTCGCCGACTACCGCAAGAAATACCCCAACCTGCGTCCGACCTATTATGGCGCGCAGGCCTACGACGCCGCGCAGCTGATCAACAGCGCCGTGGCGGCGGTGAAGGGCGACACCAGCAAAAAGGACGCGATGAAGGCGGAGATGGAGAAGGCGAATTTCAAATCGCTGCGCGGCCCATTCAAATACGGCAAGAACCACATCCCGATCCAGAATTTCTATCTGCAGGACGTGGTGAAGGATGCCGACGGCCTTCTTTCCCTCAAGACGGTCACCACCATCGTCGAGAACAGCCAGGATCGCTTCGCCGACAAATGTCCGATGAAGTGATCGGGGTTTTGGTCCAATACGGCGGCGGCGCTCGCGCGCGGCCGCTGTTTTTCCTTTCGGCACATGTCTTGCAGCCGATGACATCTGGACTCACCCAGAGCATCCTTCGAGACGGCGCTTCGCGCCTCCTCAGGATGAGGTGCTCTAAACCCTCATGGTGAGGAGCGCGGCAACGCCGCGCGTCTCGAACCATGAGGCCCGTTGGATGCATGATCATGATTCGACTCAACCGGAAAACGACCTAGAACATCCATGCTCCTCGTCGTCGAACAATTCCTGAACGGGTTGCAGTTCGGGCTGCTGCTGTTTTTGCTGGCGGCGGGATTGACGCTGGTATTCGGCATCATGGATTTCGTCAATCTGGCGCACGGCTCGCTCTACATGATGGGGGCCTATTTTGCCGCGACCTTCGTGGCGTGGACCGGCAGTTTCGTCATCGGCGTGATGCTGGCGCTGGGGGCGACGCTGCTGCTCGGCGTCGCGCTGGAATTCATCGCGCTGCGGCATCTTTACGGCCGCGATCATCTCGATCATGTGCTGGCGACATTCGGGCTGATTTTGTTTTTCAATGACGCGGTGCGCCTGATCTGGGGTCCGGCGGGGCTAGCGCTGCCCTTGCCTGCCTGGCTGACGGTGCCGATCCAGATCATGCCCGGCATCTATTATCCCGCCTACCGGCTGGCGATCATCCTGGTTGCCCTTGCGGTCGCGCTGATGCTTTACATCGTCGTCATGCGCACGCGGCTCGGCATGCTGATCCGCGCCGGTGCGTCCAACCGCGAAATGATCGGGGCGCTCGGCATCAACATCAAGCTGCTCTATACGCTGGTGTTCGGGCTCGGCGCGGCGCTGGCCGGTCTCGCCGGCATGATGCAGGCGCCTATTCTGACGGTCCAGATCGGAATGGGCGAGAACATCCTGATTCTCGCCTTCGTCATCATCGTGATCGGAGGCATCGGCTCGATCCGCGGCGCGTTCCTGGCGGCGATCTTCGTCGGCCTGATCGACACGCTGGGCCGCGCATTCCTGCCGGATCTGCTGCGCAAGATCCTCAGTTCGGCGGCGGCTTCCACCGCGGCGCCCGCGCTCTCCTCGATGCTGATCTATCTGTTGATGGCGATCGTGCTGGTGGTGCGCCCGGAGGGGCTGTTCCCGGCCAGCCGGCGATGATCGCTTCATTCAACGCCCGCAACCTCGTCGCGGCGCTGGTGATTGCCAGTCTGCTGTTGCTGCCGCTCTATGCCTCGATCAGCGGAAACGTCTTTGTGCTGACGTTGTTCACCCGTATCGTCATCTTCGCGCTGGCGGCGTCGAGCCTCAATCTCATTATGGGCTATGGCGGCATGATGAGTTTCGGCCACGCCGCTTATCTCGGGATCGGCGGCTATGCGGTCGGCATTCTCGCGCACGAAGGCATCGGCTCGGGCTTCATTCAGTGGCCGGTGGCGCTTCTCGCCTCTGCGCTGTTCGCGCTGGTGATCGGCGCGCTCTCCTTGCGCACGCGCGGCGTCTATTTCATCATGATCACGCTCGCCTTCGCGCAGATGGCGTATTACGTCGCGACGGGGCTCGCGCCCTATGGCGGCGACGATGGTCTCACCATCTACAAGCGCAGCGATTTCGCCGGCCTCATCAACCTCTCGAACCGCGTACAATTTTACTATCTCTGCCTCTTCTGCCTGTTCGGTGGGGTCTATCTGATCTGGCGCATCGTTAATTCGCGCTTCGGCCTGGTGGTCCAGGGCCTGCGCTCCAACGAGCAGCGCATGCAGGCGATCGGATTTCCCGCCAAGCGCTATCGGCTGGTTTGCTTTGTCATTGCCGGCACCCTGTGCGGGCTGGCCGGGGCGCTGCTCGCCAATAACACCGACTTCGTCAGCCCGGCGGTGATGTACTGGACCCGTTCCGGCGATCTCATGGTGATGGTGATCCTTGGCGGCATGGGTTCGCTGTTCGGCCCGGTGCTCGGCGCCATCGTCTATCTGCTGCTGGAGGAGGCGCTGTCGCAGGTCACCGAATACTGGGCGCTGATCATGGGCCCGCTGCTGCTGCTGATCGTGCTGTTCGGGCGCGGCGGCATCATGGGACTGCTCGGGAGGCTCTCCCGTGGCTGATTCCCTGCTTCGCGTCGAAAATCTGGTGCGGCGGTTCGGCGGCATCGCCGCCACCGACAATCTCTCGCTCGATGTCATCAGCGGCGAATTGCACGCGATCATCGGGCCGAACGGCGCCGGCAAGACTACCTTGATCAGCCAGCTCACCGGACAGCTGTCGCCGAATTCCGGCACTATTCATTTTGCCGGCCAGGACATCACGAGACTGCCGGCCTGGCGGCGCAGCGCGCTCGGGCTGGCGCGCTCGTTCCAGATCACCTCGCTGCTGCCCGATTTTACCGCACTGGATAATGTCGCGCTGGCGGCGCAGGCGCACGATGGTCACTCGTTTTATTTCTGGGGCAATGCCCGCAAGGAAAAACAGCTCCGCCATGCGGCGCAGTCCGCGCTGGCTCGGGTTGGGCTGGCTGACCGCGCCGACACCCTGGTGTCGAAGTTGAGCCATGGCGAGCAGCGTGAATTGGAGCTCGCCGTAGCATTGGCGACGAAACCGCAATTGCTGCTGCTCGACGAGCCGATGGCCGGACTCGGCACCACGGAATCCGCGCGCATGGTGAAACTGCTGCAGGAGCTGCGGCGCGAAGTCACCATCGTGCTGGTCGAGCACGACATGGAAGCGGTGTTCGCGCTCGCCGACCGCATCACCGTTCTGGTCTATGGCCGCGTCATCGCCTCCGACGTGCCGGCGGCGATCCGCCAGAACGAGGAGGTCAGGCGCGCCTATCTCGGCGAGCAGCATGCGGTGACCCGTCATGGCTGACGCAGGATCCTTGCTCGAAGTCGAAGGCATCGAGACCTGTTACGGCCTGAGCCAGGTGCTGTTCGGCCTGTCGCTACAGGTCTGCTCAGGCGAGATGGTGGCCGTGATGGGCCGCAACGGCATGGGAAAGACCACCACGATCCGGTCCATCATGGGGCTGACGCCGGCGCGTGCGGGCGCGATCCGCTTTGCTGGGCACGAGGTTAGAAAACTTCCCTCGTTCCGGATTGCGCAGTTGGGAATTGGCCTGGTTCCGGAGGGGCGCCAGATATTTCCAAATCTCACCGTGCGCGAAAATCTTGTCGCGGCTGCCGGCAATCGTCTGGGCGCGGCCGATCCATGGACCATCGAAAAAATCCATGCGCTATTCCCGCGGCTGGCCGAACGCGGCAACAACATGGGTGGCACGCTGTCCGGGGGCGAGCAGCAGATGCTGGCGATCGGCCGCGCGCTGATGACCAATCCGCGGCTGCTGATCCTGGACGAGGCCACCGAAGGCTTGGCGCCGCTGATCCGCGAGGAAATCTGGAATTGCCTGTCGCTGCTGAAAGCCCGCGGCCAATCGGTTCTGGTGATCGACAAGAATGTCGAACATCTCGTCCGCATCGCCGACCGCCACTACATTATCGAGCGGGGCCGCGCGGTGTGGAGCGGCACCTCGGAGCAGCTTGTCGCAGAGCCCGATCTGCAGCATCGGTATTTGGGGATTTGATCGCTCCTGTCATTCCGGGGCGCGCGAAGCGCGAACCCGGAATCTCGAAATTCCCCGATGTGCAATTGCACATCTGAGGTCTGGTGCTGACGCACCATCCCGGAATGACAGCGCAAATCTCAAAACATCTCGAAATATTCGCGCTGTTCCCAGTCCGACACTTCGGCCTGGAAGCGCTCGATTTCGGCGTTCTTGATATGAACGTAGTAGTCGACAAATCCCGCGCCCAGCGCCTCGCGAAAGAACGGATCGTCTTTTAGCGCCAGCACCGCGTCCTGCAGCGTCTTCGGCAGCAGGGGGGCTTTCGTTTCATAGGGCGTGTCCGCGGATGGACCGGGATCGAGCCCGCGATCGACGCCGTCGAGCCCGGAGAGAATTTGCGAGGCCATGTAGAGATAGGGATTGGCTGCGGGCTCGCCGATCCGGTTTTCCAAACGTGTCGCGGGATCGTCGGCACCGCCGAGCACGCGGATCATTACGCCGCGGTTGTCCCGCCCCCAGATCGCGCGATCCGGCGCCAGCGAATAGGAGCGATAGCGCTTGTAGCCATTGATGGTCGGCGTCGTGAACACGGTGGAGGCCCGCGCATGCGCCAACAGTCCGCCCAGATAATTACGGCCGAACGGGCTCAATATCTCGCCGTTGTCTTTCGCCATGAAGGCGTTCGCGCCGCCGGTGCGAGATACGATCGATTGATGCAGATGCCAACCGGACGCGAACACATCCGGCAATTTTGGGCGGCACATGAAGGTCGCGTGATAGCCGTGCCGATGGCAGATCTGCTTCACGGCGCTGCGAAACAGCACCATGTTGTCGGCTGGCTCCATGCCCATTGTCGGCTGGAACGTGAATTCGCATTGGCTCGGACCGAATTCGACTTCGATCGACCGCAGCGGCAGGCCGAGCGCCTGGATGTCGCGCCGGACAAGATCGAGCACCGGCTCCATCTGATCGTAGCGCTGCTCGGTGAGATATTGATAGCCGTGCGACAGCAGGCTGACCGAGGGCGGCTCGCCCGGCTGCCCGGCATCCTCCGGCGACATTTTGGCGTCTTCGAGTTTGAAGATGTGGCATTCGACTTCGAGCCCGGCAACGAAATCGTAGCCGCGCCTAGAGAGTCCCGCGAGCACCGATTTGTAGAGGTTGCGGGTCGCGAACGGCACCGGCCGGCCGTCGGCAAAATGAACGTCGCACAACAGCCAGCCGGTCGCCGATGCCCACGGCAGCACGCGAAAGCTCAGGGGATCTGGCACCATCAGAACGTCGGCGGCGCCTTCCATTTCCTTCATGCCAAAACCGCCGCCGGCGGTGAAGATCGGAAACACGGTTCGGTGCGAGGTATCCTTGGCGAACATCGTGGTGGTGATGCTGCATCCGCTCTCCAGCGTGCGCAGCGCCTCGCTCGCGACCAGCGTCTTGCCCCTGAGGATGCCATGCTGATCCGGGAACGACAGCCGGATCACCTCAAGCTTTTCCTGTTCAACGATTTTGCGAAGGCGGCCCGCCGCTTCTTTCTGCTCGATCGACCAGAGACCGTGACGCTCGACAAAGCTCAACGCGTTGCCCCCTCAGAGTCCGACTCGAAATGCAGCGAACGGATTTGCTTCTTCGTCATTGCGAGCCAACGGATCGGCGCGAAGCGCCGCCCGATGACAGGCTCCGCGAAGCAATCCATCGAGCCGCCGAAAGAAACAATGGATTGCTTCGTCGCGGAGCCTGTCATCGGGCTGGCCGAAGGCGAGTCCCGTTGGCTCCCCGCAATGACGAACAGACGCCATCACTGGACCGCCCTTAGATGCGGCACCTTGTCGGCGATTTCCGCGGGCACCGGCGCTGCCCACGGCGCGCCGCGCCGCCGTTTGACGTCGACCTCCATCCAGAAAGTTTCCCAGCCTCGGGTCGGTCCGATGCCGTCCATGGTCGCGGGGCCCTGGATGCTGCGCGCGTGCGCGGCGTCGAGAAACATGAACGGCTTTGCGCCAGCAGCGACCTTCTCGATTTCCTGCCGCAGCAGGCGGCGATACTGCACGATGGCCTTGTCGGCGGTGCCTAGATGCTCGAGGGTGCGATCCTGGATCGCGCCCATCGACTCCACTGCCCACTGGTCGTGCACATTGATGTCGGCGCCCATGCCTGTGAAGGTCTGAGTCGCCTGTTCGTGCGGATCGAAACCGTAATCGTTCGATTTGTTCTTGCGTGAGCGATAATCCGGAAGCTCGTACAGTTCGAGGCGCTGGTCGCGCATCTTCTTCTTGTCGACCGGCGTCGAATAGCTGGTAAAGATCGCATACCAGTAGCAATTCTCGTCGTCGACCGGCACATGCCACTGCGTAATCGTCATCTCGGTGCTCATCGGGATGACGAATCCGTGCGGGAACAACTGGTTGGTGACGCGAACATGGGTTCGCTCCTTGTCGATCTCGCGCAGCGCGACCAGCCTCAAGCCGTATTCGGTATGCTCGACATTGATGATGGGGCGGTCATATTCGCGCAGGATTTTCGTCGTCGGCATATCGCTGCCGGCGGAGGCGCCGCGAAACTGCTTGCCGTAGGCGGCCGCCGGATCTTCGTCCTCAAAGAAGCGATGCAGGAACGAGGCGTGCGACGGATCGATGCCGACCTCGAGCGCCTGCAGCCAGTTGCAATTGATATGGCCCTTGAACGCAAACGTATAGGCGCCCGGCGCCACAAAACAGTCGATCTCCGGAAATGCCGGCGGCTCGCCCTCGCCGAGATAGGCCCACAAAATGCCGCTCTTCTCGATCACCGGATAGGCGCGCTGGATAATGTTCTGGCACAGCACGGAATCTTTGGGCTCGGCGGGTGTCTCCAGGCATTGGCCCGAAACGTCGAACAACCAGCCATGGAAGGCGCAGCGCAGGCCGCCGTGCTCCAGACGGCCAAACGCAAGGTCGGCGCCGCGATGCGCGCAATGGCGCTCGATCAGGCCGTAACGGCCCTGCTCATCGCGAAATAGCACCAGATTTTCGCCCAGCAATTTGACTGGCTTTACCGGACGCGTCCCCTGCAACTCATCCACCAGCGCCGCCGGCTGCCAGTACATCCGCATCAATTTCCCGCAAGGCTCCTTTGGTCCTGTCCGGGTCATCAGGTCGTTCTGTTCCTGGCTCATCATGGCGGCGGGTCCCTGGTAAAAACAAAATGGATCGCGGGATCGAATACCTGTTCAAAATCAAATTACTAGGCTTGCCGTTGCAGGCAAGCGGATTCCTTGCTCACATCTGTCTCATCACGAGACACGGGGCCTGCGTTGCCGGTCGCAGGCGAACCATGGAGGAAGACCAGTTTCATGCTCGCGTCCTGTCGCCCGCGCCGCAAAGCCGACAGGCCGCGGCGCCGCGATGAACATACATGCGGCACGCTCGCACGGAGCGAGACTTATCGCAGCCACAACATCGAACCACTTCTGCCGCATCGAGGGTTGATCCGGTACCATGAATCCAGCCGGAGAGAGCCGCAATGTCCTCGAACGCGTTTGCCCGCTTTCCGTCCGTCCTGCGTTCACTGATCGCGCTGATTTTGCTGATCGCGGGGCAGGGCGTAACGCCGTCTTTTGCGGCCGCGGCGGAGCCGAATAGCCCGGGGCAGTGGTTCATTTCTCTCATCGCCACCTACAACCAGAAGTCATTCTGTATCCCCGCAACGACGCGTTTGGTCGATGTCACCGAGGCGGTTGCGCAGTATACGCAGTCGCATCAAACGTCCGGCGAGCTGACGGCGCCGATAGCCACTCAAATCCTCGCGCAGCTTTATCCCTGTCAGGCCCCCACCACCGCGGCGAATGTCGGGGTTCCGAAAAGGGATCAAGACACAGCCCCGGTCGGGATAGCCACCATCGATGTCATGCGCACGCTGCAGAAGACAACGGGCCACGAGAACGACGACGTTCTTGAAAAAATCAGGACCCACGCCAACGCCTATCCGCCACCGGTGCTTTTTGGTCTGGCGAGGGTGCTCTACCGGCGAGGCGACGTCGACGAGGGTATTTTCTGGTTCAACGCCGCGCGGCTGCGGGGAAATTTCGACGCCTGGCGCTCCACGGATATAGCCAGCGCCCGCGCTACCATGGTCGCCTTGTCGAGGCAGATGCCTATCGAACTGCGCAAGGCGCAGTTCACCGATCTTCAGAAACTGAGAGGGATCGTCACCAAGGTCATCGCATGGGATGAAACGACACCGCGTAACTACGACCGGCGATGGATCGATTTTCATGGCGTGGCTGCAAATAAGGCCGGCCCGGAGAATGGCAAGCCGCCGGCTTCGCCCGGGACCATCGCGCCGGAAAAGTGGGATGAACTCGCCAAACAGGTGCGCGAGGAATACCGCAAGGATCTTGAAGTGTCGATCGCGATGATGAGCAACGCCAGGAAGTAGCGTGAAGGCGGCTGCCATCGCTGCCGCTTCCCATCGAGGCGACCCGTTGCCGTCTGATCGCGAGGACTAGCCCCGCGCGAACATCCGCGCCTCGTTGTGCAGCACCGGCGCGACCGCATCGATCAAACGTGCCGCGGCATTGTCGACGCTGAGGCCCGCGGTATCGACCACCGCCGAGGCGCGGGCATACAGCGGCTCGCGGCTCAGCAAAATGGTGCGCAATTCCGCCATCGCCGAACGGTCGTCCGCCATCGGACGCAGATCGCCTTGCCGGCGCACCCGCGCCATGTGCTCTTCCGGCTCGGCCTTCAGCCAGATGGTGTAGAACGACGACAGGATCAGGTCGAAGGTCAGCGGCTCGGAGACGATGCCGCCGCCGGTCGCCAGCACCATCAACTCTTTTCGCGCCAGCAATTGTCCGAGCGCTGCCTGCTCCATCCGCCGAAACCCTTCCTGGCCGTAGAGCGCGATGATTTCGGCGACCGACAATCCGTTCTGCGCCTCGATCTCCTTGTTCAGTTCGACAAAGCTCCAGCCGATTTTCCTGGCGAGCATCTTGCCGAGAGTGGATTTGCCGGCGCCGCGCAAGCCGATCAAGGCGATGCCGGCGAATGACATCCGGCGCTGCGCGGAGGCGCCATTGCCCTGGCCGGAAAGAACGTCCTTGGCCTGCGCGATCTGGTTCGGCGTGGCCTTGCGCAGGAGGTCGCGAAGCACCGGCCAGTCCGGCGCCGGCTCGCTTGTGGGAATGAGGTCTTCGAGATGCGCGCCCATCGCGTTCGATACCCGGCGCAGCAGCACGATCGAGACGTTGCCCTTGCCGCTTTCGAGCTGGGCGATATAGCGTTCGGAAATGCCGGAAACCTTTGCCAGCACCTTTCGCGACATGCCGCGCAGCGCGCGCATGGTGCGGACACGCTGGCCAAGCTGCTCGAGAAACAAGGTTTCGGGATCTGGATTTTCGGTCATGTCCCCTGTTCGGTTCTGGCCGCGAATGCGGGTGCTCCGGAATCATAATGCCGACAAGGATTGACAGCAAGCACGTGTAGTGCATTTCTATGAATTATAATTCTTAAAAGTCTGGGAGAAGGCGCGTGAGTGTCTACAACGCAGTGACCTGGCTGCTCGACCGCAACGTCGATCAGGGGCGGGCCGAAAAACTCGCGTTCACCGATACGGTTTCCGAATTGACCTACGGCGAATTGCAGCAACAAAGCTGCCGCGTCGGCAATATGCTGCGCCGTCTCGGTGTCCGCCGCGAAGAACGGGTGGCGATGATGATGCTCGACACCGTCGATTTTCCCGCGGTGTTTCTCGGCGCGATCCGCGCCGGTGTGGTGCCGGTGCCGCTCAACACGCTGCTGACCTCGGATCAATACGCCTATGTGCTGGCGGATTGCCGCGCGCGGGTGCTGTTCATCTCCGAGGCGCTGCTGCCGGTGGTCAAGGATATGCTCGGGCGGATGGCCGACCTCGATCATGTCATTGTCGCCGGCAACGACGCACATGGTTACAAAAAACTGTCCGACGAACTCGCCGGCGAAAGCACCTCATTCGCGACCGCGGCGACGCATGCCGACGAGCCGGCATTCTGGCTGTATTCGTCGGGCTCCACGGGAATGCCGAAGGGCGTCCGGCATCTGCATTCCAGTCTTGCCGCGACGGCGGAGACGTATGCCAAACAAGTGCTCGGCATTCGCGAGGACGATGTCGGCCTGTCGGCGGCAAAACTGTTTTTCGCCTACGGCCTCGGCAATGCGCTGACGTTCCCGATGTCGGTCGGCGCCACCACCGTGCTCAATTCCGAACGTCCGACCCCGGCGACCATGTTCGCGCTGATGAACAAGTACAATCCGAGCATTTTCTTCGGCGTGCCCACGCTGTTTTCCGCGATGCTGAACAACGAGACCACGAAGCAGGAACGCTGCGGCGCGCGCTTGCGTATCTGCACGTCCGCCGGCGAGGCGCTGCCGGAATCGGTCGGCAACAACTGGAAGTCGCGCTTCGGCGTCGACATTCTCGACGGCGTCGGCTCGACCGAGCTGTTGCATATTTTCCTCTCCAACGCGCCCAATGATATCAAATATGGCTCCGCGGGCCGTCCGGTGCCCGGCTACAAGGTGCGGCTGGTCAACGAAGCCGGCGACGATGTGCCCGATGGCGAGGTCGGCGAGTTGCTGGTCGATGCGCCCTCCGCCGGCGAAGGCTACTGGAACCAGCGCAGCAAGAGCCGCCAGACCTTTGCCGGCCACTGGACCCGCACCGGCGACAAATATGTTCGCGACGCGGATGGGCGCTACACCTTCTGCGGCCGTTCGGACGACATGTTCAAGGTATCCGGCATCTGGGTGTCGCCGTTCGAGGTCGAGAGCGCGCTGATCACGCATCCTGCGGTGCTGGAGGCCGCCGTGGTGCCCGAAGCCGATCCGGAAGGCTTGCTGAAGCCGAAGGCGTTCGTGGTGCTGCGCGCGGACGCGAACAGCGACGGCCTGCATGAGGCGCTGAAGGAGCACGTCAAGCAGAAGATCGGCCCGTGGAAATATCCGCGCTGGATCGATGTCGTCGATAGCTTGCCGAAAACCGCGACCGGAAAGATCCAGCGCTTCAAGCTGCGCGATGGGGCGGCGCAGAAGAAAGCATGATCGCTTTCATCAGTCGTCCCGGCGTTTGAGCCTGTGAAGGATACTGACCTCATCCTGAGGAGCTTGCGAAGCAAGCGTCTCGAAGGATGGACGCAACGCAGGACTCGCGGCCATCCTTCGAGACGCGCGCA
>Ga0209890_10001229_pt1 | contig 11647 bp, 10 predicted proteins | sample OrgsoiDNA2013049_FD_185799 | JGI IMG/M metagenome (GOLD analysis project Ga0209890, IMG submission 185799) | Permafrost soil microbial communities from the Arctic, to analyse light accelerated degradation of dissolved organic matter (DOM) -... | ecosystem: Environmental > Terrestrial > Soil >... | reverse complement strand
CATCACCATGGTGGCGATGGCGCTGGTCGGCATCGTGTTCATGGTGCTGGTGTATTTTCCATTGCGCGGACGCCCGGCGTTTCTGGTCATCCTGACGACAATCGCGATGGGCATCGTGCTGGAAAATCTCGCGCTGATCGTCTGGGGCCCGTTGCCGGTCTCGCTGCCCTCCCCGGTCCGCGGTCCACCGCTACGTTTCGCCGGCGTTGTCGTTTCGATGCATCAGCTCTTCATCTTCGCAACCCTCGCCGTGATCCTGCTGCTGCAATTCGTGTTCCTGACCAAAACCCGGTTCGGAATCCTGATGCAGGCGACCGCGCAGGACCTGCATACCGCGCGGCTGGTCGGCATTCCCGTCAACCGCACCATTGCCGTGGCCTTCGCGTTCGGCGCTGTCCTGTCGGGAATCGCGGGACTGCTGGTGGCACCGATTTTCCTCGCCGAACCGACCATGGGCGGCAGTCTCGGTCTGAAGGGATTCGTCGTCAGCGTGATCGGCGGCTTTGGCAATCTGCCGGGCGCCGTGATCGGCGGACTGTTTCTGGGCCTGATCGAGACCTTTGGCGCACGGTACATCTCGTCCAATTTTCGCGACGCCTACGCCTTCATTGTCATGATCGCCGTTCTCATCGCATGGCCGCGTGGCCTGTTCGGCGAGAAGAGCAGCGAAAAAGTCTAGATGAAGAAGATATTCAGATGAAGACCAACTGGCCCATTCTCGCGCTAGGCGCTGCCGCCACTCTGGCGGTACCGGTCATCGTCCGTGACGGCTATATCGTCCAGTTGCTGAACATCGCCATTCTCAACGCCATCGTCGTGCTCGGCCTCAATTTTGCGACGGGCTGGACCGGCCAGATCAATTTCGGGCAAGCTGCGTTCTATGGGCTTGGCGCCTACACCACGGCAATCGTGACCAAAGCCGGCCTGCCCTGGATCGCAACACCATTTCTGTCGATCATCGTGGTGATTGCCGCGAGCCTGATGCTCGGCCTGCCGACCATGCGGCTGCGCACCTACTATCTGGCCATGACCACCATCGGCTTCGGCGAGATCATCAGGCTGATCATCGTGCACTGGGAGCCGGTGACCGGCGGCACGTCCGGATTGCGCGCGATTCCCGGCGTCAGCGTATTCGGGTTTGGACCGCAAGGAGAGGCGCAGCATTACTATCTGCTGATCGCAACGCTGGCGCTGGCGGTTTTGGTCGCGTCGCGGGTTCGCCATTCGGTTCTCGGCCGCGCGATGATCGCGACCAAGGACAGCGAGATCGCAGCCGAGCAGAGCGGCGTCGACACCACCCGCACCAAACTCCTTGCCTTCATGATCGGTGCGGTCTATGCGGGAATTGCGGGATGCCTCTACGCGTCCTCGATCCGCTTCATCAGTCCGGACAGTTTTTCCGGCACCCAGGCGGTTCTGCTGATGACGATGCTGATCGTCGGCGGAATGGGCTCGATCGCCGGCTGCATCGTTGGTGCGGTGGCGCTGACGATTCTGCCCGAGGCGTTGCGGTTCCTCGGCCAATGGTACCTCGTGCTCTATGGCCTCGGCGTGATCGCGGTGATTGTGCTGGCGCCGGGAGGTCTGGCCTCGCTCGCGTCGCGGATCGCGCAACGTTTGGCGCGTGCAAATTGACCCCGGATCCGATCATTGTCGCGCGCGGCGTGACGCGGCGGTTTGGCGGCCTCGTCGCGCTCGATGGCCTCGATCTCGACGTGCCGCCCGGCATTGTGCAGGCCATCATCGGTCCGAATGGCTCAGGCAAGACCACGCTGCTCAACGCGCTGAGCGGCGCCTCACACGCCGATGCCGGATCAATTCGCATCGGCGGCCATGAAATCTTTCGCCTCAAGCCGCACCGCATCGCGCGTTTCGGTCTGGCTCGAACCTTCCAGACCATCCGAATTTTTGAAAACCTGAGCGTCATCGAAAACGTAAAGGTAGCGGCGGCCTGCCCCACGCCGACGTCGCTTTTCGACATCATCACATCGAATAGCCGACACCAGCATACCGAGGCGGAGATCGACCATAACTCGCGCGAGGCGCTGGAGATTGTCGGCCTCGCCGGCCGGGCGAACGACCACGCCCGGCAACTGCCCTACGCGCAGCAGCGCCTGCTGGAAATCGCGCGGGCGCTGGCGTCGAAGCCGAATGTTCTGCTGCTCGACGAGCCGGCGGCGGGCATGAACATGACCGAAAGCATGACGCTGCTGGACACTATCGCCAGGCTCAAAAGCAGCGGCATCACCATATTGCTGGTCGAGCATAATGTCCGGCTGGTGATGGGCATCAGCGACCGCGTCACGGTGCTCGATTTCGGCAAGAAGATCGCTGAAGGCGCGCCTTACGAGGTTCAGCGCAATCCAAAGGTGATCGAAGCCTATCTCGGCAGGCGGCACCTTCATGCTTAAAATCGATAATCTAAGGGTGGCCTACGGCCACATCGAGGTGTTGAAGGGCATTTCGTTCAGCGTCGAGACGGGTGAGATCGTCGCGTTGATCGGCGGCAACGGCGCCGGCAAGACCACCACGCTGAGCACGATCTCCGGGCTGCTGCGCCCGACTTCGGGCACGATCTCCTGGAACGGCGAACAGATCCAGACCGCCGCGGTCGAGGCCATCGTCGGTTCGAGCCTCGCGCATTGCCCCGAAGGGCGGCGTATTTTCCCGGGCCTGACCGTGCTGGAAAACCTCATCACCGGCACGGCGTCGCGTTCCTACAGGAAGCGCGAGGTCGACGACGATCTTGCGCTGGTGTTCGATCTGTTCCCGCGCCTCAAGGAACGGCTCAAGCAGGGCGGCTGGTCGCTATCCGGCGGCGAGCAGCAGATGCTGGCCATCGGCCGCGCCTTGATGAGCCGTCCAGCCCTGTTGATGCTGGATGAACCCTCACTCGGCCTCGCACCGATCGTGATCGAGCAGGTGTTCGATCGCATCGTCGAACTCAACAAACGTACCGGCCTCGGCGTGCTGCTGGTCGAACAAAATTCCGCCATGGCGCTGGAAATCGCCAGCCGCGCTTTTGTGCTTGAAACCGGAACGATTACCCTGTCCGGGCCCTCGGCGATCCTTGCCGACGATCCGCGCATCCGCGAGGCCTATCTCGGCGGTTGAACAGGCCCTCGAAACCGCCGCGTTCCGATCAGGATCGGGGGGCGATGGTGGCCGCACCAGCGCAGGTCAGGCTCTGGCGTCGACGATGTCACGCCGGTAAGATTGCATCGGGATTGAAAAGGACACGCAGCGGCACCGGAGGCAATTCCAGATGAATGTCGTCGTCTCGGTCAATGTCGGGCTGCCGCGCGACGTGGAGTGGCGAGGAAAAACCGTCCGCACCGCGATCTGGAAACAACCCGTCAAAGGACGCGTGTTCGCGGGTCGGATCAATCTGGCCGGCGATGGACAAGCCGACCTGAGAGGCCACGGCGGCGAGCAGCGCGCGCTCATGGTCTACCAACTCGATTCCTACCGTTACTGGGCCAACCACCTTGGCAGGTCGGATTTCGTTCACGGCAACTTCGGCGAAAATCTCACGGTCGATGGTCTGGCCGACGCAGAGGTCTTTATCGGCGACCGCTACAAGATCGGCGGCGCGATCTTTGAAGTCAGCCAGCCACGCGTCACTTGCTACAGGCTCGGTCTGCGTCTCGATCATCCGGAAATGCCGGCGCTAGTGGTAGCGCACCGGCGGCCGGGCTTTTATTTCCGGGTCATCGAGGAAGGTGAGATCGGCGCGGGCGACCGGATCGAAAAGATCGCGGAAGGCCCCGAACGCATGAGCGTGGTGGAGATCGATTCCCTTCTTTACTCGGCCGATCATCCTGCCGAAGCACTGCGGCGCGCGACGCGAATACCGGCCTTGAGCCCGGGCTGGCAAGGCTCAATCAAGGCGTTGCTCAATGCAGCCGAACGCGGCTACACCGCGGGAAATGCCGGACTTTCGCCGGCATCCGCGACGCCCCTCGCCTGGCGCGGCTTTCGCCCGTTGAAAGTCGTCGCAAGCCGTCAGGAAAGCGAAGAGGTGCGATCTTTCGAGCTCGCGGCACAGGACGGCTCGCCTCTGCCGGCTTCGCTTCCCGGCCAATATATCATCGTCAAGGTACGGCCTGCTGCGGACAAGCCTCCGGTCGCTCGAAATTATTCCCTCTGCGGTCCTCCGAATGCCGGGACGTATCGGATCGCCGTCAAGAACGAGGAAGGTGCTGCGAGCGGATTCCTCCATGCGCATGTTCAAGTCGAAAATATCCTCGAGGCCAGCGCCCCCCGAGGCGTTTTTACGCTCGCGGCCGGCGCCACAGCGGTCGTGTTGTTGAGCGCGGGCGTCGGGGTCACGCCGTTGCTTGCGATGTTGCACGCGCTCGCGTCCAACGACCGCGTCTCCCCGCGCGAAGTCTGGTGGATCCACACGGCCCGCAACGCGGCCTATCACTCTTTTGCAGGCGAGGCGCGGACGTTGGTCACGGGGCTCAAGCAGGGTCATCTCTGCACCATCTACAGCCGCCCCGGAAAAGCGGATCGGGCTGGCCTGGACTATGACGTCAAAGGTCATCTGGCACTGCCATTGCTTTCCGAATTGGGCGTTCCGCAGGGTGCCGATTTCTACCTCTGCGGACCGGGCCGATTTCTCGAAGACGTCGATGCGGCCTTGGCCGGATGGGGCGTTGCACCTGTTCGCGTTCACAAGGAAGCGTTCGGGCCTTCCGACGCGCTTGCTCCGGGCGTGGTTGGTGCCGCGACCCCGTCACCGCATTTGCCCGTCGGACCGGAGGGTTCGGGGCCTTTGGTGACTTTTGCAAGAAGCAGGATCGCCGTGCGCTGGAGCGCTCGCTTCAACAACATTCTGGAACTTGCCGAAGCATGTTCGGTTCCGGTGCGGTGGTCTTGCCGCACCGGCGTATGCCACACTTGCGAAAGCGGCCTGATCGACGGCCAGTTGCGCTATTCGCCGGAGCCCATCGACCCGCCAGCCGAAGGCATTGCCCTGATCTGCTGCGCGTCGCCGGTGTCCGACATCGAACTGGACCTTTGAACGCCGCAAGCACTTTGGCGTTGATTTACGCGGGAATTCCTTGGTTGGCCTTTTCGATTGGCCAGGCAGGCCCGCAACGGCCGCGAGACTTAAGATAACTTTGAGCGTCCCCTTCGCCCCTTGATATCGGGAGCATTACGGCTTTCGGATGCGCGTTTGATTTGAATTACCTCGGCGCTTTGTTGGGAGCCTGCAGCATCGCTGGAATCGTGTCGCTCATCTTGTCGTGCGTGCATCGGGTACACCGCCTCCGCATAGGCGGCGCAGCCGGCAAGAAATTCAGAAGTTATCCATAGCGCGGTTTTGAACAAGAAGCCGACGACGTCGGGACCGGCGTTTTGATCGCGACCGGCGCCGAACGCACCAGAAACGATGTTGCAGTGGTGCGAATCCAGCTCGGGCGACGATACGCCGTCGTTCGGCGGATGATTCTTGATGGGCATTGATCTCTCCAGCTCTCAGGCTCGAGGATTTTTGCCATGCCAATGTTGCTGCACTATTCCAGCATTGCAACGAAGGGTTACGGTTGTAACCGGGTAGCAGCCAATTCACTCTTGACGACGCGAAGCGTGGTGGCGCAGACAATTTCAGCTGCGATCCGATCGCCAGCACCGGCGATTTGATGGAGTGGAGATCGGCGGGACGGACGGCGCGAGCTACCGCACCATTTCAGCGCGGCCTACCGCCGCAGCGATGAACCTAGTGCCCGGAATCACAAACCTGTATTGCGGCCATCCTTCGAGACGGCCACGGAGCGGCCTCCTCAGAGGTTGTGAATATATCTCCGACCTCATCCTGAGGAGCTTGCGAAGCAAGCGTCTCGAAGGATGGAGGCAACGCACGGACTCGCGGCCATCCTTCGAGACGCGGCGAAAAACGCCGCTCCTCAGGATGAGGTCTAACTTGTTGAAACACACAACCTCATGCTGAGGACGCCGCTCCTCAGGATGAGGTCTAGCTTGTTGAAACACACTACCTCATGCCCGCGTAACGGCTTCGCCGTTATCGCTGGAGGAGCGAGCCACGCGAGCGTCTCGAAGCATGGGCTACAAGCGATTAACCTATCTGTCACAGTGGTACTAGAAGGCAACGCAGCCATCAAATGCCGGGTCCCGGAATGCCGGCGCCATGCTCATTGCGGCGCGATTCGTTAGAGCGGATCCAGAAGCCGGGACAATCCCGCGCCAACGTCAGATTCTCGTGGCGGATCGGCCCCGGCGCGTCCACATGTGAAGGCGGCACAGGTCGATGCGAACGACAGTGCGCGGTGAAGTTCGTCGGAATTCGCCTGCGCCAGCGATTTGGCTGCGATCCGTCCGATGGCACGCAAGGCAAACAGCAACGCCGCCTGGAAACTGTCGCCGGCCCCGATGGTATCTATCACGTCTACAATGGGCGCCTCGACTTCAACCAGTCCTGCTTCTCTATGCCATGCCTGCGCCCCCTTGATTCCGCGCGTAACGACAACCAGAGTTGCACCCGCCTCAAGGAGTGACTTGGCCCGGCCGGCATAGTCGCTGCCGCCATACAGAAATTCAAAGTCGACATCCGACATGCGCACGATGTCCGCGATGGCGGCAAATGCATTCATTCGCTCGACATAGCGGGCCTTGTGCTCGACCAGCTTCGGCCTGCAATTCGGATCGAAGGAAATGCTGACCGATCCACGCGCATCCTCGAGCATGGCCAGCGCCTGGGCCGCTCCGTTTTCATCGGCGAGCGTCGTCGACCCGACATGAACGGCTTCGATCTCATCGAAGGGGATGGAGCCGCGCCGATAGATCCAGTTTCGGGACGCGGTCCCCTCGTCATAGAAGGCATATTGCGGCTCACCGGCGACGGTACGGACGAACGCAAGCGTCGTCTGGTGCTGGCTCCGCGTCGCATATCGAAGTTCGACCTGCGAGCCGAGGGCATGGTCGGCAATCATGCGGCCGAACAGGTCGGCCGAAATCCCGCCGACAAATCCTGCCGGCGCGCCGAGACGCGCCATGCCGACGGCAATGTTGAGGCAGGAGCCTCCAACCACGGGTACAAGCGCATCGCGCCCGTCCGCCGACTTGACGGGCAGGAAATCAACCAAGGCATCTCCGCAACTCAGCAGCATCGTTCTAATTTTTCGTATCGACACCGGCGATCAATTCGATTCCGCGCATCGCATCGCGGCTTTCCCGATCCAGTTTTCGCATCAGTCCATGGACCTGTCGCTTGGTGCGGTGGAAGTCAGCCATTCCGGGCGCCGTCGGCTCGCTCAAGCAACCGATCGCAGACATCGAGGCCATGGCCTCGCCGATCGATCTGTAAGAGTTCGCCGCTACCGCACCCAGCATGGCAGCTCCAAGCAGAACCGGTTCCTGTGTTTCGGGAACCGCAACCGTCAGGCCCGTGGTGTCGGCCATGATCTGGCGGACCAGCGAACTGCGTCCCGCACCGCCGCTGATCACCATCAAGTCGCTGTCGACACCGTGCGACCGGAACGTGTCGACGACATCGGCAAGGCCATAGGCGAGACCGCATAGTCCCGCCACGAACAGCCGCTCCATCGAGCCGATGTCGGCATCGAGATCCATCCCTGCGACGACCGCGCGCGAATCGGGATCGGCGAACGGCGAACGGTTGCCGAGAAACTCCGGCAGAACGTGAATGTCGCGGGCGAACCATGCCGCCTCGCCCGGATTTTGCGCGCGCGCGACAATGCGCCGCTCGAGAAATTCCAGAACTTCCAGGCCGGCGGCACGCGCCGTCGCGACGGCCTCGTTATAGGCAGGATGGGATTTTATCAGATGATCGATGGCCGCGCCCGCCGCGGACTGACCGCCTTCGTTGAGCCAGAATCCCGGAACCATTCCGGAATAATAGGGACCCCAAACGCCTGGCACAAAGCAGGGCTCCGACGTCGTCGCCATGATGCAGGCCGAGGTTCCCATGATGTAAGCCAGACGACGGCGCACATCGACCGGCTGACCCGACCGCGCGCGCCCTCCGATCGTGCCCACACCTCCTGCGTGAGCGTCGATCAGCGATGCGCCGACCGGCGTCCCTTCCAGCAGACCAAAGTCGCGCGCGGCAGATTCGGTCAGGCCGGTGCCCAGCGGCGTGCCAGGCGCGACGATCTGCTTTCCGATTTTTGCGTAAGCGTCCGAGGCGAGATCGCCGAGACCGATGCGCTCGAAATAGCTGTCGCTCCAGCGTTGCTCGTGCGCGAGGAAATTCCATTTGCAGGCGAGCGTGCATATCGAACGCAGCGTCGATCCGGTGCCGCGAAACGAAAGATAATCGGCGAGATCGAAGAAATGACCGGCGCTGGCGTAGGTCGACGGCAGATGCCGCTTCAGCCAAAGCAATTTTGGAATTTCCATCTCGGGCGAGATCGAGCCGCCGACATAGCGAAGAACGTCATCATGCGTATCGTTGACGAAACGGGCTTCGGCCGTTGCCCGATGATCCATCCAGACAATGATATTTCGTCGCGCGTCGCCCGACGCGCTGACCGTCACGGGATTGGCGCCGGCGTCCAGCACCACGAGCGAGCAAGTCGCATCGAAGCCCAGGCCCTTGACGGCGGCTGGCGGAAGCGCTGCTTCCGCCATCGCCGCCCGAACGGAAGCGGCACACGCCGCCCAGATCTCGGACGAGGACTGTTCGACAACACTCCCTGTCTCGTGCCAGACCGTGATCGGACGCCGGGCCGTCGCCAGCAGCTTTCCGGTCTCGTCGAACACCCCGGCGCGCGCGCTCGATGTTCCGACGTCTATGCCGATAAACGCTTGCCTCATTGCAACCCCGTTCAAGATCAGCGCAAGCTCACCAGCACGTATAGCCTCCGTCGACGAGGACGACGCTGCCGGTCATCAGGCTTGCGGCGTCAGACGCCAGAAACAGGACGACGGAGGCGATCTCGTCGACCTCTCCCATCCGGGCCATCGGCGTGCCGCCGATCCATGCATTATACATCTGCGGGTTGTTCTTGACGAATGCGTTGAGGGGGGTGGTGACATAGGTTGGCGCCACCGCGTTGACCCGGACGCCGCGGGCCCCCCACTCGGCTGCGAGCGACTTGGTGAGATGGTGCACTGCGGCCTTCGAGGCATTGTAGTAGGACTGCTCCTGCGGTTTGTTGACGATAAAGCCGGACATCGAGCCGATGTTCACGATGGAACCCGATTTTGCGTCCAGCATATGCTTGCCGAAGGCGCGGCAGCACCAGAAGGTGCCATTGAGATTGACGTCGACGACGTTCAGCCAATGTTCGTCCGTTACCTTTTCAGCAGGGGTCTCGCTTCGCGCGATGCCTGCATTATTGACGAGAATGTCGATCTTTCCGTGCGTTGACGCCAATTGATCCGCTACCTCGGAGACGCGCGCGGAATTCGTCACATCCATGATGACGACCTCGGCATTCAAGCCTTTTGCCTTCAGGCTCGCACGGCCGGCCTCGGCGGCAATGGGGTCGCGATCCGCAATCACCACCTTCGCTCCCGCCTCTGCCAGCGCTTCCGCGCACGCAAGTCCGATCCCCTGTCCGGCGCCGGTCACGACGGCTGTTTTTCGGTCAAGCTTGAATTTTTCCAGATACATCTTCTTTGTTCCCGCTTACAGGTCGGTCATCGGCTAATTCGCTTCGTCAGTATCGTTTACTCTTCGGTCACGCCCCAATGACCCCTCCGTCCTTGTCGAAGCGGTGCAGGCGGGCAGGATCCGGCGACAGCCACACGCGGTCGCCGGCTTTCAGGTTGAACTCTCCGATGGCGCGCACCGTGAGCGTTCCGAGTTTGCCGGCATCGACGTAGAGGAAGGTGTCGCTGCCCAGATGCTCCGCGACCGACACGGTCCCGGGCCAGCCCTCTCCCTCTTTGCCGATTTTCAAATGCTCGGGCCTGATGCCCAGGGTGGCGATGCCCGGCTCGCCGCCCGCCTCTCCGGGAACGAAATTCATCTTGGGCGATCCGATGAAACCGGCGACGAACAGGTTTGCCGGCCGCTCGTATAATTCGAGCGGCGAGCCATACTGTTCGATGCGGCCCGCATTGAGCACGACGATCTTGTCGGCCATCGTCATCGCCTCAACCTGATCGTGCGTGACATAGACCGCAGTGGTTCCGAGCTGCTTTTGCAGTTTTGTCACCTCCAGGCGCATCTGGACGCGAAGCGCCGCATCGAGATTCGACAAGGGTTCGTCGAACAGAAACGCCTTCGGCTCGCGCACGATAGCCCGCCCGATCGCGACCCGCTGACGCTGCCCGCCGGAGAGATCGCGCGGTTTGCGGTCCAGATAGGGCGTGAGATTCAGCGTGGCGGCGGCGGCCTCCACCTTGCGGTCGATCTCCGGACGCGGCAGCCCAGCCATCTTCAGGCCGAACGCGATGTTGCCGCGAACGCTCATATGCGGATAGAGCGCATAAGACTGAAACACCATCGACAGGCCGCGCTTGGCCGGCGGAACATCCACCACATTGCGGCCGTCGATCAGGATTTGTCCGCCGGTGACGTCCTCGAGTCCGGCGATCAGGCGCAACAGCGTGGTCTTGCCGCAACCGGAGGGCCCGACGAACACTACGAAGGCGCCGTCCTCGATATCCAGGTTGGCATCCTTGATGATGTTGACCGGCCCGAACGATTTGCGGACTCCCTGGAGCGTTATCTGGCCCATGATATCTAGCCCTTTCGCTGATCTATTTGACGGCGCCGAACGTCAGTCCGCGGACGAGCTGCCGCTGCGTGAACCATCCGAGAACGATGATCGGCGCTATGGCGAGCGTCGACGCCGCCGACAGCTTCGCCCAGAACAGGCCCTCGGGACTTGAATAGGACGCGATAAAAACCGTGAGCGGCGCTGCGTCCAATGTCGAAAGGTTCAAGGTCCAAAATGCCTCGTTCCACGCCAATATGAAGTTGAGAAGGAGCGTCGAGGCGAGGCCGGGAATGGCCATCGGCGTCAGCACGTACACGAGCTCGCGTCCGATGGTGGCGCCGTCCATTCGCGCCGCCTCGAGGATATCCTTGGGGATTTCCTTGAAATACGTGAACAGCATCCAGATCACGATCGGCAGATTGCCGAGACAGAGGATCAGGATGAGACCGGCGCGGGTATCGAGCATCCCGAAATCCCGGTAGATCAGATAAATCGGAACCAGCACGCCGACAGGTGGCATCATCTTGGTCGAGAGCATCCACAGCAGAACATCCTTGGTCCGTTTTGTTGGCGCAAATGCCATCGACCAGGCCGCCGGCACCGCAATCAGCATGGCGATCAGCGTCGATCCGCCGGCGACGATGATGGAATTGAGCGCATGATGAAGGTAGTCGCTGCGGCCCTGCACCGTCGCGTAGTTCTCCGTCGTCCAGTGGAAAAACAGAAATACAGGCGGCATCGCGAACGCATCGAGCTCGCTCTTGAAGCTTGTGAGGAACATCCACAGGATCGGCAGGAAAATCAAAAATCCGAAGAACCATGCGGCAGCGGTGGATACCCATACGCGGCTTGAAGTTACCTTGCGTGCCATCGCTTACGTCTCCAAATTCCGTCCGATGATCCGCACCAGGAAGAAGGCCACGATATTGGCGATCACGACCGCAACCAATCCGCCGGCGGAGGCGTTTCCGACGTCGAACTGGATC
>Ga0209890_10001227_pt1 | contig 11650 bp, 10 predicted proteins | sample OrgsoiDNA2013049_FD_185799 | JGI IMG/M metagenome (GOLD analysis project Ga0209890, IMG submission 185799) | Permafrost soil microbial communities from the Arctic, to analyse light accelerated degradation of dissolved organic matter (DOM) -... | ecosystem: Environmental > Terrestrial > Soil >... | reverse complement strand
CGCCGACCAGCAACGCGTGGCTTGTCTTCTCCCAATGATTGCGACGTTCGAGCGACCCCTCGGGGTCGACCAGGACGTCCGCGACATTCTGGACATCCCTGACCTCCCACTCGCCGCGCCTCACCTCCAGTAACGGATTGTAGGCGGCTGACTTCACGTTGGTCGGATCGAACAGCAAGACCCGGCCATGCCTGCTCCGGAAACCCGAGGTCAGGGTCCAGTTCTCGCCCTTGATGTCGTGGACGATGCAACTCCCCGGCCAAGTCAACAGCGTCGGCACCACCAGGCCAACGCCTTTACCGGACCTGGTCGGCGCGAAGCACAGCACATGCTCCGGACCATCGTGCCGCAGGTAGTCGTGCGCGAAACGCCCGAGCACGACACCGTCAGGCGCAGTAAGGCCGGCAGCCCGAATCTCCGTTAGCGTCGCCCAACGGGCTGAACCGTACGTCGCTGCGGTCTTGGCCTCACGCGCCCGCCACACCGACATCGCAACGGCAACCGCGATCGAAATGAATCCGCCTGACGACGCGATGTAGGCCCCCTCAACGAAGACCTGCGGCGCATAGGCGTCATAGGCGTACCACCACCAGAAAAACGCCGGCGGGAAATAGATCGGCACTCCCGAGATCAGCTCAAACCACGGTTGTCCAAGCTGGGGTTGATAACCGAGCTTCCAAGCCACCCACTGCGTGGCTGCCCACATCGTGGCTAGCACGATCGCAATGACGATGACGATTTGCCCCCAGAGAATCTTGGTCGCGGACATGATGATCAAGGGTCAAGCGTCGGCTGCCCCAAGAGCAAGTGCCGCATCTCATCGGGCGTACGGACGGCGACCGCAGGGTACGATTCGGTCGGAGGCGTCACCATGCCGTCGAAGGTCGGCTATCGGAGGCAACCCGGAAGACGTTTGCTCATGCGAGCATTTCGCATTTTGACCCTAACGGACGCTGACTCTAAGAGCAGAATAAATAGGGTGCGGTTACCTCCAGCTTCCTCGCCAGTCGGCGCTACGCCGGCTATGCTCCGGAACTCCCACGCCAGTTTCATGTTTTTTTGCTAGTTTTTCGATAATCGCTCGTCTGAACTGTGGAGGCACGGATTCCTCGGGAATAGACCAGCAAGCCGATTTTTAGGAGTTTTGGTTTGCCACGTTCAATTGTTGCCTGGTTCGTCGTCTGTTGGGGCCTGTTCTTGGTTGCCGCCGTCGTCGTGGGCGCAATGCTTATCGCGCTATACAAAGAGACGACTAGTCAACGAACTGAACGGGCCGCCGCTAGTCTTGGTCGGGCCTGCGAAGCGGTTCTACGGGAAATGCGCGTGTCGCCTTCCGGAGTGAGCATTGCGGCGGCTGGGCCGGACTACTTGTCTTCCGTGACGCGGGCGCTCGAGCCGTTTTCGGGTGTCGAGGGTGGTATCTGGAAGGGATCGGCGGGTTCGCTTGCTTATGCATTTCCCAGCTATGAGGGCAGCGGCCAAAAGACCGACCTTCCGCAGGCGGAAGAGCCTACGATCCGTCAGCTGGTCGAAACCGCTATAACTGCCCACCGACCAGTTGAGTGGAAGCGCGACGCGCGTTCGCAGATATTGCTGATCCAAGCTTGCCCGCTTGCCGAGGCTGACGCAGGAATTGCAGCCTGGACCATGACCCGCGTCGTCACCGTCGGTGGCCGGCCCTTTCTGTTGGCCACGACAGGATTGGCGTTTCTGCTGATTGTGTTGCTCGGATCCGCGGCATTGCTCGCGCGGGTTCTCTGGCGCTGGTCGCAGCGGCTGCGGACCGTGGAATCGGCGCTCGCGACCGGCGCAGAAGATTTGCCGGTGCTGCAATTGACGGGGCAGCGCGACCTCGACCGGATCGTGAAGGCCATTAACGGCGCGGGGGCCAAGGCGCTGGACTCCCGCCGCCGGACGGAGAGTTTGCAGCAGCGTATTGCGGAAAGCGAGCGCCTGGCGGCACTTGGGCGGGTCGCCGCCGGCGTCGCGCACGAAATCCGGAACCCGATCGCCGCGATGCGGTTAAAGGCAGAGAACGCCCTTGCCAATGGGACAGATCGGACCAGATCGACGGATGCCCTGCACGTGGTGGTCGAGCAGGTGGGGCGAATGGATCAGTTGTTGAAAAACCTGCTTCGGTCAGTGCAGCGGTCCGAGATCAGGCGTCAATTGGTCACCGACATTCGGGAGTTCCTCACTACCCACGCCTCCCTGTTTCGCGAACAGGCAGGGCGACGGCCAATTTCCGTGGACGTTCCGGACAACTTTGCCTCGGTCGAATTCGATACGGCGACGGTCGGTGGAGCGCTTGACAATCTGATCCTCAACGCCATCCAGAATTCGCGCGACGAAACCCCGATCGTGCTGGGTGCCTCAATCGAGGCCGGCCGCCTCCGACTGTCCGTCTCGGATGCCGGCGACGGCGTTCCGGAAGCGATCCGGGCGCACTTGTTCGAGCCCTTCGCAACCGGCCGTCCGGACGGAACGGGACTGGGTTTGGCGATCGTTCGCGAGGTGGCAGAAGCGCATGGCGGCAGCGCACTGGTTCAGCATCGCCACGATGGCACGACGTTCACCCTGAACATTCCAATCGGATCGCATCAATGAACGCCACCGTGCTGATCGTTGACGATGAGAAGAACCTGCGTGATGGACTTTCCGAGGCCGTTCGCGATCTCGGATATGAAGCTCTCGTTGCGGCTTCCGGACGCGAAGCGCTGGCCGCTGCGGCAACAAATAAGCCCGATGCCGTACTGCTTGATCTGCGGATGCCGGACATGGACGGTCTCCAGGTCCTGACCCGGCTGCATGCAGCGGCAGATGGAGCCAACGTCCCCATTGCCATCATCACCGCCTACGCAACGGCGGCCAACACTATCGAAGCGATGCGGCTCGGCGCCTTTGACCATCTGACCAAACCCATCGGACGGGACGATCTGGCGTCGTTGCTGCAGCGAATGATCAGATCGCGTGCTCCGAAATCTCCTCCCCGAGACTTGCCCGACGCGGACGGCCTTCCGGAAACGCTGATCGGTTCAAGCCCCGGCATGCGCGAGGTGCAGAAAACCATCGGCCTGGTCGCCGATAGCGACGCTACGGTGCTCATCACCGGGGAAACCGGTACGGGTAAGGAAGTCGTTGCACGGACCATCCATCGCGTCGGCGCGCGCAGTAGCGGTCCGTTCATGGCGCTCAATTGCGCGGCGATACCGCCGGATTTGCTCGAGAGCGAACTCTTTGGACACGTCAAGGGTGCCTTCACCGGCGCCATCCTCGAGCGCAAGGGCGCCTTTCGCGAGGCCAACAGCGGCACGCTTTTTCTCGACGAAATCGGCGACATGGATCTGGCGATGCAGGCTAAAATCCTGCGTGCGCTGCAGGAGCGTGTGGTGACGCCGGTCGGCGGCAAACCGCAGAAGGTCGATGTCCGGATCGTCGCGGCCACCCATCGCGATCTGGAGCAGTGGGTGAAGCAGGGCCGCTTCCGGGAGGATCTTTTCTACCGTCTCAACGTGGTGCCGATCGAATTGCAGCCGCTGCGCGAGCGGACCGCAGACATCCTGCCGCTCGCCGAACATTTTCTGGCGATGGCGTCATCGCCGACAAAGCAATTGTCCGACGAGGCCGCTCAGCGGCTTGCCGGTCATACTTGGCCGGGCAATGTGCGCGAACTCAGGAACGCGATGGAACGCGTCGCTGTATTGTGCCGCAGCGACATTGTTGCGGCGTCCGATCTCGGCTTCCTGGCGACCTCGCCCGCGCCCAATGCCGAAGAGGACGGCGACGACGGTAACCTTCCGTCCGCGCTGGAGCGGCTTGAGCGCCGGTTGATTGCCGACGCGCTCGTGGACTCGAAAGGCAACCGCGCCGAGGCGGCGCGCCGGCTCGGTATTCACCGGCAGCTTCTGCACACGAAGGCCGAGAAATATGGGTTGGGCAAACGCAAGGATCCTTCTTGATCCAGCCCTTCGACAGCTGTCCGCCTTCACGACGCCCAGCGTCTTGAAACACGACGGATTTGGCCCGCAGCCATTTCGATAACTTAATACATATCAAACGTTTAGCTGTTGGCACGCGCCTTGCGAAGAGGTTGTCAGGACACCCTGACAGCCGAGCGCAAGGAGCTTTGCAATGCATTGGATCGATCCCGACCATCTGCCCGAATTCACCGGCACCGTAGACCAGTTTCTCGTCAACAAGCACGGCGAGGCCGACGGGTTTCTGCTGACCGACGGCGAAGAGGTGCATGTGCCGCCGCATCTCTCGGCGCGGCTGCTGCGAGACGTCCGTCCTGGCAGCCAGGTCAAGGTGCGGGGCGTTCGGCCGCGCGGCGTGCAGATGATCGCCGCCGTCGCGATCGATACGCCGAAGGGTCGCATTCTCGACGAAGGTCCGGAAGTGCGCGACGACGACGAAGCGTTCGAGAAGGCCAAGCACGGCCCGATGAGCGCGCAAGGCATCGTCAAGCGACCGATTCACGGACCGAAGGGCGAGACCCGCGGGGCCGTGCTCGAGGACGGTCGCATCATCAGGTTGCCGCCGCATGAGGCCGATCGATTTTCCGATCTGTTGGTCAAAGGCGCAAGGGTTTCCGCGGCCGGCGAAGGCGCAACGACCTCGTTCGGAACGGTTGTCGAAGCCCGCGAGATCGGCGCCTCGGCCGACACGATGAAGGCCGTCGGCCCGAAGAAGCCGAAGCATGGCCCGGACCACAAGGAGCCGAAGCACGACGGCAAGAAGCACGGACCCAAGCACGGCGAGAGACACGAACACGCCGGCTGATGGTCGTCCTACGGGCGACGGGATCCCCGTCGCCGCCTGGTGATTTGTGGCCCTGGTAAACCTTGAGATCGATGCGATGACTGACATAACCGAGAATCCGCTGCGTTTCCTTCAGATCGGAGATCTGCACATCACCGATGCGGGTTTGCAGAACCACGTCGATTTGCGTCGCATCGTCGACGAGGTGAACGCTAATACCGGCGAACGGATCGATTTCGTCTATCTGCCAGGGGACAACGCCGACGACGGCACGCCGGAACAATTTCGCATCGTCCACGACGAACTGTCGCACCTGGTCCCATCGTGGCACGCGATTCCCGGCGACCACGACTTCAAGCCAAGATCGCTCGACAGTTTCTATGCCGGCCTTCATGTTCGAAAGCTGCCTTATGCTGTCGAGATATCCGGTTGCCGCTGCGTCTTCCTCGATGTGGTATCGCGCGGCAAGGGTGGTCCCGATTTTCGTCTTGGCGCAGCGGGCCTGGTCTGGCTGCGTGGCCAGCTTGAGGCGGCGCAGCGCGACGGCAAGACGGCAGCGGTGTTCATGCACGCTTATCCCGCCGACCTCGGCGAGGAGGCCGCGGAACTAGTGGCGATGTTCCACGAAAGCCCTGTCGCGCTCGTGAGCATGGGCCACACCCACTACAACGAAATCAGCAACGACGGTCGGACCATCTATACCGCCACGCGCTCGACGGGGCAGATCGAAGAAGGCGACGTCGGCTTTGCATTCGCGGCTATCGACCGCGGCGCGGTGAGCTGGCGCTTCAAACCGCTCCAGTCGTCATGGCCGTTCGTAATGATCACGTCGCCCGCGGACCGGCGGCTCGCGATCGCACCGCATTCCTCACAGGGAAACGTCTGCCGCGAGGTAAGAGCCTCGGCTTGGAGCGCCGTTCCGATCGCGCAAGCCGAATTCAGGATCGACGATCAGGCGTGGCAACCGATGTGTGGCGGCGATGGCGGCCTGTTCGGCGCCGAGCTCAAGGCTCCGGAAGGACCGTTCCGGCTGAGCGTGCGGGTGATCGATCAACAGCGCAATCGGGACACCGACAGCATCGATGTAGCACCGTACGTGGCGGCAGCGCGCAAACCTACCGGCAGCGATGACGGCAGCATCGGCGCGTGGCTGGAGCGGCATCTGCTGGGAACCCAGCTCGGTCCCAACCGGAACGGAAGGAAATGGTGAGCGCTCCGATCATCCGCCGGCGCTGAATTTGAGCGAAGGAATTGCAAGATGCAGAATATCAGCGCGGGCTGGATCTACCCCATCATCCTCATCGGGGGCGCGTTGCAGGCGTGGGGGCCGCCGATGAATCACACGCTCCGGGTGTCGCTCGAAAATCCCTGGCTTGCGAGCCTCGTCTCGTTCCTGCCAATCGTTGCGCTCCTGGCCTGTCTCATCATGTGTCTTCCGCTTCCGCTACCGACGGCGGAAGGCCTGGCGGGGATGCCTTGGTGGGCACCACTCGGCGGCGTTATCGGCGCCTTCGCGGTCATCGCCGGCTTGCTGTTCGTCGGAAAGGTCGGCGCCGGCGCATTCGCGGGCCTGACCATCACCGCGAACATCCTGATGTCGCTCGCGATCGACCGGTTCGGAATGTTCGGCATGCAAGTCCATGAGCTCAACACGGGCCGTATTGCCGGCGCGGCGCTCATGGTCGCCGGCATCACCCTGATTTCGAAATTCTGAGAAATCGATCCACCGGCAATCAGCCTGCGGACGACGAGTTCTGACGACGAAGCGGAGTGCATCGTGACACAAGCCTTGGACAAGCCGGTCGCGAACGCCATCTGGCCGCTGCTGTCGCTCAACTTCTTCATGGCCGACATGCAGGCGGGCATCGGCCCGTTCCTGGGCGTCTTCCTGTTGGCGCATGGCTGGCAGAGCGGACTGATCGGAACGGTAATGACCGTTGGCGGCGTGGCCGGGATGGTGATGACCACGCCTGCGGGGGCGCTGGTCGATGCGACTAGACACAAAAGGCTCTACGTCATCATTCCCGGCATCTGCACGGTGATCGCGTCTGGCCTCATCCTGTTGTCGCAGAGCTTCTGGCTCGTGACAGTGTCGCAGGTCGCAACTGCCATAGCCAGCGCGGCGATAGGGCCCGCCGTGTCGGGCATCACGCTCGGCATGGTCCGTCAGGCAGGCTTCAACCGGCAGACCGGACACAATCAGGCGCTGAACCATGCCGGCAACATGGCGGGAGCCGGGCTGTCGGGCCTGCTCGGATGGCAATTCGGCTTCACCGCTGTGTTCTGGCTGGCCGCCTTGTTCGGCGTTCTCTCCATCGCTTCCGTGCTGATGATACCGGGTGAAGCCATTGACGATGACGAGGCGCGCGGTCTCGATACCACCAGCGGTCAAAACGGGAAGGTCGGCGGCATTACCGTGCTTCTCGAGTGCAAGCCGCTGCTGATCCTCGCAGCCGCGCTGGCCTGTTTCCACCTCGGCAACGGCGCGATGCTGCCGCTTTACGGGTTGGCCGTCGTTGCGAACAAGCAAGGCGACCCCGCCGGATTTGTGGCGATCACCATTGTCGTAGCCCAGGGCACGATGATCTTTGCTTCCCTGATCGCGATGCGGCTCGCCGAGAAGGAGGGCTACTGGCTGGTGTTGCTGGTCTCGTTCATCGCGTTGCCGATCCGCGGCGTCCTCGCCGCCCATGTCATGAACAAGTGGGGTGTCTATCCGGTGCAGATCCTCGACGGGATCGGGGCGGGACTTCAAAGCGTGGCCGTGCCTGGCCTTGTCGCGCGCACCCTCAACGGCACCGGGCGTGTCAACGTCGGACATGGCGCCGTCATGACCGTGCAGGGTCTCGGCGCCTCACTCAGTCCGGCGATCGGCGGATGGATCGCCCAGGAAATCGGCTACGGCGCTATGTTCGTTACCCTCGGCAGCTTTGCGCTGGGGTCGATCGCGTTGTGGCTGGGGTTCGCATCGCTACTCCGGCCTGCCTGCGCACGGCCGCATGGTTCATCCGCCCCGACACTGGCCGGCGCGCTTGCCGCGGGAGTGCGCTGATGGTCGGCTTCAACGCAGCGACGTGGGGCATCGCGGGATTGGCGACCTTCGGCGTAATCGCGCGGCCCTGGAATCTTCCGGAGTTCATCTGGGCGGTGGCAGGTGCGGTGCTGCTGGTGCTGCTCAATCTGCTGCCTTGGCCGGATGCGCTGGCGGCTGCGGCCAAGGGCACGGACGTTTACTTCTTCCTGATTGGAATGATGCTGCTGGCTGAGGTGGCGCGCAAGGAAGGCCTGTTCGACTGCTTGGCGGCGCAAGCCGTGCGATCGTCGAACGGCTCGGCGAAGCGGCTGTTCCTGATCGTATATGTCGTCGGCACCATCGTCACGGTGTTTCTGTCAAACGACGCCACGGCGGTGGTGCTGACGCCGGCGGTCTACGCGGCGACGCGCGCCGCGAAGGTTGAGCCGCTGCCATATCTCTTCATCTGCGCCTTCATCGCCAACGCGGCGAGCTTCGTGCTGCCGATTTCCAACCCGGCCAATTTGGTCGTGTTCGACACGCAGATGCCGCCGTTATCCGAGTGGCTGCATTACTTCGCGCTGCCGTCGGCGGTCGCGATCGCCGCGACCTATATCGCGCTACGGCTGACGCAGCGTCGCGGACTGGAGGCTGCCGTCGCCGCCGTCGACGAGATGCCGCCATTTACGCTGGGCGCCAAGCTCGCAGCAGCCGGGATCGCCATGACCGCAGTGGTGTTGCTCGGCGCTTCGGCACTCGGCCGTGATCTCGGACTGCCAACGTTCGTAGCCGGCGCCGCCGTGACCGTCATCGTGCTGCTGATCGGCCGGCGGTCCCCCATGCCGATCCTGAAAGACGTTTCATGGTCGGTGCTCCCGCTGGTGGCGGGGCTGTTCATCCTGGTCGAAGGGCTGAACCGGACCGGAGTGCTGCCGTCGCTGGCTGGCATCCTGAAAGATGCTGCGATGGCTTCGCCGCAGACCACATCCTGGATCGCCGGGATCGTCGTCGCTTTCGCGTCGAACCTCGTCAACAACCTTCCGGCGGGACTCATTGCTGCGACCGTCAGCCAGGCCGCGCAGGTGCCGGCGCATGTTACCGGCGCGATCCTGATCGGGGTCGACCTCGGACCAAACCTCTCCGTCACCGGCTCGCTCGCCACCATCCTGTGGCTGATCGCGCTGCGCCGCGCGGGAGAGCACGTCGCGGCTTGGCAATTCCTCAAGCTCGGCCTCGTCGTCATGCCGCCCGCGCTGCTGCTGGCGCTGCTTGCCCTCTCTGCGGTGTCGTCATGAACGGCCGCGCCACCTGTCACCCATCCGTTCGCGCTCATTTTGGGGCGATCAACCAGAGGAGACCATCATGAACAACGACGACAACTCAAATCCTGATGTTACCGGCGTGTCTCGCCGCGCCACCCTGACTCTCGCCGCGGGCGTCGCTGCGCTCGGCGTCGCGCTTGGCATGCGATCCAACGCCTACGCGCAGGGAAAGGGCGAAGGGAAAATGGACGGCAAGGGCGAGGGAAAAGTCGAAGCCAAGGGTGAAGGAAAGGGTGAGGGTAAAGGCGAAGGCAAGGCAGAGGGTAAAGGCGAAGGCAAGGCAGAGGGCAAGGGTGAAGGCAAGGAAAGCCGCCGCGAAGGGAAGGCCGGACGTATCAGGGTCGACATCGACGGCGAAGGTGCGACGACCGTTGACGTAAAATGCGCGGAAGATGAGCCGATGCGCGCCTGCGCCGACCTGACCAAGGAGATCGTCGACAAGATCCGGGCTGCCCCGCTCAAGCAATAATCAGGTCATGCGCGGGTCCGCCATTCCCGCATCACTTCAGGAGGCGATATCATGCCCTACGGCGATCTGGTCTCCCACGTCAAATTCGACATGGAGCGTGACAGTCCGTTCTCCTACGCCTGTCACGCCTGCAATCGTTGCTGCCGCAACAAGGCAATCCGCGTCAGCCCCTACGAGATCCTGCGTCTCGCGAGGTATCTCTGCATATCGACAACGCAGTTCATTGAAAATCACACGGAGGCCGGCGGAACAGTGCTGCGGCCGAAGGAAAACGGTGATTGCGGCTTCCTCGGAGAGCACGGCTGCAGCGTCCATCCGGACCGGCCGCTGGCCTGTCGCATTTATCCGCTGGCGCGATGGGTCTCCCCGGATGGTGTGGAATCGTTCGGCCATCTGACGCCGCATCCCAAGACCGAAGGCGTCTACGGGACGTTGGGAACCGTGCAGAACTATCTCGATCACCAGCAACTCGGGCCATTTTTCGAGATGAGCGAGCGGTACGGCAAGCTGTATCAAAAGATGGTTGAAATGCTCGAAAAGCTCGATCCCGAGGAACTCGACCGACGGTCAGATCGGCGCGCGTCCGTCGACGAACTTCCGCGGGGGACATTCGCTTCAATGTGGGTCGATATCGATGCATCCATCGCTAATGCTAACGGAGTGAGCCGCGACGGACAAATTACTATCAATGAAGCGATCGATCGCCACGTCAATAGAATTGACGCGTGGCTGATTTCGCTAACCGAATAAGTGCATTGAAGTCGATGCGCACTCTTACTTATTGTCCCAAGTTTGCTTTTTGGCACCAGACGGACTCGCTCGCGAATTTCGTCCAGATTCCGTGTTGAAGGTAGACCGGAAGTCGTTGGTGCCGTTCAGAATGACGAGATTGATCCGACTTGGAAGTCCCGAATCCATCGCCACTTTCACAAATCTCGCGCCGGCTTTACCCGTCGATGACCGAGACCGATCCGAGCTTCGGGGCCTTCTGCCCCAATGAGCCCTCCGAACGCTTCATCTTTTTCGCTAGTTTCGCTACTGGTGTTCTGGCCTTCGAATGCATCTTCAATAGTTTGATATCAGATGCCGTATACTCCTTGCGGATGGTTTTCTTCTTCGCTCCTTTCTTAGCCACTTCGATCTCCAATCTAATCCGAAGCGGCTTGATACGACGATCGCATTCATCATCAAGCGAACTGAAGCGAACAGATGATCATGAGCACTTACTGATCTTGTCGCTTGACTATGAACCGTTTCGCCCTCCACGCGATGGCAGTTGGTAGTTCGGCCCTGCAAATGCACCGGCGCTTGATTCCTTGCGCTCCGATCTCGTATGTGGATCGTCGCGTGCGAGTCTATTATTGGATCAACGCCTTTCTGGTCTTAAATTCGAGCACGGCTCCGGCGTGAGCCTTTGTCCCGAATCGGTTCTGACTCGCGGGAACATGAACCAAATCCATGCCACGACCTGAAGCGCGAGATTGAGAGCAAAGGCTGTCTGATAAGCGATTTCGGGATAGTGCCCAGCTTGAGGTGTCCAATACTGAAGCACAATGCCGGTCGCGTATTGCACAACGAACGCTGCGGCGATGTGAAATAGGTTCAGCGCCCCGTTTGCCCGCCCGGCCAGCTCTTTCGGAAAATATTCGGCCAGAATCGCAAAGCTGAGCACGGTAGCTGCGCCGACCGCCGCCACAACGGCCCACTGCAAATACGACGGTAAGGGCAAGCGGAGGATCAACACGAACTGAATTGCAATAAACACAGCCGCGACGGGCCCCAGGAGTGCCCCCGGTCCAACACCACGCCTGCGCAGCCGATCGACAGCGACCCCAAGCAGAATGGCACCCAGGCTGAGCGCGACCGCCATGACAAACAAATGAAACACCACGCCGGCGCGATCGAGGCCCTCCACGTCCTTGAGCCACTGCGCCGCCCAGAGCCCTTGTAGCGCCCAAGCCGTTCCAATGCAGGATGCCGAAAGTGGCGCAACACGCCAGAAGCGCGGATCGGCGTAGACCTTTCTCAGGCCGACCGAGACCACGCTGCTTGCGACCGGTGTAGCCTCGGGCACGATGAGATAGA
>Ga0209890_10001226_pt1 | contig 11654 bp, 12 predicted proteins | sample OrgsoiDNA2013049_FD_185799 | JGI IMG/M metagenome (GOLD analysis project Ga0209890, IMG submission 185799) | Permafrost soil microbial communities from the Arctic, to analyse light accelerated degradation of dissolved organic matter (DOM) -... | ecosystem: Environmental > Terrestrial > Soil >... | reverse complement strand
TCGCTACCCAACGGGCAGGGAAAGCAAGCAGCCAGCCCGGTAATTTTTCGTTGGACACACCCCAGACACGTGTGCCCCGCTAGCTGATGAGCGCTACCCCTGAACCGTTCGCATCAGCACAGGCCGGTCAGGGTTCAGCCGCGATTAGGCGGCTAGAGCGTAGTTGTCTTGATTGGCAACTATAAGTTTGCAAATGGTTTTACGAGGAACCTGCACCTCGGTACGCCCCTGCAGTTTCGCAACCCATGTCGAAACCGGTCGGCCCCAAATCGAGCAGGCAGTTTACGCGCTCTTGGCCCGTCATCCAAATTGACGTGCCGGCGGCCCAACCGGAGTCGGCGCTTCAGGGCGCTTCGGCGCTTCAGCGGCGGGCGGCCTTCATGATCCGGCCTTTATCGCGCTGCCAGTCGCGGTCCTTCTCGTTGGCCCTTTTGTCGTGCTGTTTTTTGCCCTTGGCGAGCCCGATCTCGAGCTTGGCACGGCCTGCCTTCCAATAGAGTTCGAGCGGCACGATGGTGTAGCCGCGCCGTTCGACCGCCCCGACCATGTGATCGAGCTGGCGCCTGTTGAGCAAAAGCTTCCGTGTGCGAGTGGGGTCGGTATCCACGTGGGTCGATGCCGAATTCAGCGCATTGATATGCGCCCCGAACAGAAAAGCCTCGCCACCCTTCAAATATACGTAGGCCTCGGCGATCTGCGCCTTGCCGGCGCGCATGCTTTTGACTTCCCACCCCATGAGGGAGATGCCGGCCTCGAAGCGCTCCTCGATGAAATAATCGAAGCGCGCTTTACGGTTGACGGCGATGGGCGGCACTTTCTCGGCGGTTTTCATCTTAGTTCACGAAAATTAACAGACGGGGCCGCTTCGGCCCCGTAATTTCGGCGCGAAGCGCCTGGCAAGTCTACCGATTCGCCGGTGGCGGCGCCCGCGCATTTGCCGGAGAATCCACCGGCGGCGGTGCCGTTCGGGGAGCATGAATGCAGGTAGTCGAGCGCAGCGCACTGGTGACCTATACGGCCGCGCAGATGTTCGCTTTGGTGAATGACGTGGCGCGCTATCCGGAATTCCTGCCCTGGTGTGTCGGGGCTCGGGTGGATGATCTCTCCCCGACGGAGCGCGTCGCGGTTCTCCAAGTATCGCGCGGTGTGCTGCGGACGGAATTCACGACGCGAAATACATTGGTGCAGGATGCGCAAATTCACATGCAGCTGATGCATGGGCCGTTCCGCGACTTGACCGGCGAATGGCGTTTCGAGGCGATCGGGACGCGCGGCTCGCGGGTGCAATTTCGGGTCGAATTCCAATTCAAGAACCGCCTGACGGCGGCCGCTTTCAACGCCGCGTTCGAGTCGATGTGCGGCACCATCGTCGATGCCTTCGTGCTGCGCGCTCAGAAAACATACCCGGATTAGGCAGTTGAACGACGCGCCGCTGCGGATCGAGATCGTCTACGTCGAGCCGCAGCGCGCCATCGTCAAGACCCTACACCTCCCGGCCGGCGCCAGCGTGGCCGACGCCTTGAAGTTGGCCGCTCTCGACCCCGATTTCGCGGGTGTGGATCTCGCGAATTCGGCGCTCGGCATCTTCGGCAAACTGACCCGAGGAAATCAGCTTTTGCGGCAAGGCGATCGCATCGAAATCTATCGCCCGCTTGCCGCGGATCCCAAAGAGGCCCGCCGCGCCCGCGTCCGGGAAGCCCGCAAAAAGCCGTAAGTCGCGAAAATGGCTCTCTCCGGAATGGGCTTTCCTTTCCCACGCTCGCGCAGCGAGCGCCCAACGGTCGGGGTCGCTTCGACCCCGTTGAACCCGGCGCGCAAGCGCCTAATAAGTGCGGCCGTTCTTAATCTTCGCTGCGGAAGCGTCCTGCGCCGCCGCTTCGGCGGCCGTGGGCTTGTCGAGCTTCGCGACCTTGTCGCCCTCGAAATACACCGTGACGCGCCGCGAGTCGACGTGCCGGCTGCGGCCCTTCTTCAGGTAGTAGATATAATCCCAACGTTCCTTGTTGAAACTGTCGGCCACCATCGGCGTGCCGAGCAAGTAGCGTACCTGGCTGCGCGTCATGCCGGGTTTGACCTGTTCGACCGCCGTTTGGTCCAAGAAATTGCCCTGCTGGATGTTGATGCGGTAGACGCATCCCGACGCCATCGTGCCCAAGGCAATTCCGAACAGAAGCCGTTGCAATATTTTCGTCAAAGTGGTGCGCAGCCGTTAAATGATTGATAATTCACGCCGAAATCTATTATACCCGAGGGCACAGCATGCCGCAGCGCCTGAAACCCGATTCGACCAGCGAAAGCAACGACCTGCGCAATGCGGGCCTCAAAGTCACGCTGCCGCGATTGAAGATTCTCGACATTCTGGCGGACGGATCGGCGCGGCACATGAGCGCAGAGGACATCTACAAGAAGCTTCTGGTGTCCAACGAAGATATCGGCCTCGCCACGGTGTATCGCGTGCTCACCCAGTTCGAGGCTGCCGGTCTCGTCACGCGCCACCATTTCGAAGGCGGAATGGCGGTGTTCGAACTCAATCAGGGCGGGCACCACGATCACATCGTGTGTGTTGACTGCGGCCGCGTCGAAGAGTTCATGGACGGGGGGATCGAAGAGCGCCAGCACGCGGTGGCGAAGCGCTTAGGGTTCGAGATCAGCGATCACGCGCTGATTCTCTACGGGCATTGCCGCAAGCCCAATTGCCCCAGCCAAAAACGCGCTCACGTCAAAAGCTAACGGCGCGCCGCGGGCGCCCGCCTTTTCTTGGGCGCGGCCTCCGCGGACACGGCGTTGGCGAGCATCTCGCGCGCATGGGCGCGCGCCTGTTCGGTGATGTCGATGCCGCCCAACATGCGTGCGATTTCGTCGACGCGCTCAGGGTGGCCCAGATTCTTGACCGCGGTACGCGTGATCTTGCCGTCGCTCAATTTAGTGACCCGGAACTGGCTGTGCGCCTGCGACGCGACTTGCGCCAGATGAGTCACGCACAACACTTGGGCGCGCTCGCCGAGATCGCGCAATTGCCTGCCGACGATTTCAGCCACCGCGCCGCCGATCCCGGCATCGACCTCGTCGAACACCATGCACAGTGCAGAAGTCTTGGCAGCCGCGGCCACTTGCACGGCAAGACCGATGCGCGACAGTTCGCCCCCGGAGGCGACTTTGGCGAGGCTCTTGGGCGCTTGTCCCGGATTCGCGCTGACCAGGAATTCGATGTCATCGCTGCCCTTGGCGCCGAATTCCGTGTCGCTCGGCGCGATGCCGACGGCAAAGCGGCCGCCGGCCATGCCGAGCGCCTGCATGAGCAGGGTTATGCGGCGGCCCAAGTGGCCGGCGGCCAACGTGCGCGCCGCGGTCAGGCGCTGCGCGGCGGCGCGGTAGTCGCGCGTCAGAGCGGAGAGCTCGAGTTCGAGGGCGGTGAGGCTCTGCTGCGCGTTGCCCTCCGCGGTCAATTCCTTTTCGGTGATATCCAATTGCGCAGGAAGCTCCAAAACGCCGATCCGGTGCTTTCGCGCCAGAGCCTCGAGCGCCGCGGCATGGCGCTCGATCTCTTCCTGGCGCGCGGGATCGATGTCGAGTGCGTCGAGGTAATGCCGCAGCGCTTCGGCGGCTTCCTGGGCGTTGATCAAGGCCTCCGCCAGCAGTGCTGCAGCAGGGGCGAGTTGCGGATCGGCGTCCGCCACGTTGCGCAGCGCCGTGTGCGCCCTCGCCAATAGGGCATGGGCGCTGTCGCCGTCCGATTCGTACACGGCGTCCAACGCGGTTCGAGCCGCTGCCGCCAGACGGCCGCGGCCGGCCACGCGCTTGGCGTCGGCGAACAGCTCCTCGATGGCGGCCGCCGTGGTGACCTCGGCCTTGAGCTCGGCGAGCTGGTAGCGCAATAAATCGAGGCGCGAGTCGCGATTTTCGGCGGCGGCTTTGAGCGATTCGATATCGCCCCGGCAGGTGCGGTAGCGCTCATAGAGATTGGCTACGACGCCGAGCAAGCTTGAGTCCTCCAAGTGTTCGTCCAGCATCTCGCGCTGCGCGCCGCGATTCACCAGCCGCTGGAATTCCTGTTGTCCGTGGATTTCGATGAGGTGATCCGCCAGTTCGCGCAGCGCTTGGAGCGGCACCACTTGGCCGTTCACATAGGCGCGCGAGCGGCCATCCGCGCCGATCACCCGCCGCAGCACGAGATCGCCGCTGTGTTCGATCGATTGCGCGTCGAGCCACGCCGTGGCTGCGGCGGGAAGCGCGTCAAAACTCGCAGCCACCTCGGCGCGTTCCGCGCCCTGGCGCACGACGTCGCCGCCGGCGCGGCCGCCCGCGACGAGCAGTAAAGCGTCGACCACGATGGATTTACCGGCGCCGGTCTCGCCGGTCAGCGCGGTGAGCCCGGCTTTGAGCTCGAGCTCCGCCTGATCGACGAGGACGAGATCGCGCAGCTGAAGGTGGGTGAGCATCGTTAAGTCAGTCGGTGTCGCGATTATTGTTGTGACCGCCTCGGCCCCAGTGCAATTTGGAGCGCAGCAAGCGGTAATAGTCATACCCCGGCGGATGCAGCAGCGTGATTTGGCCATTCGCGCCCTCGACATACAAATTATCGCCCTGCTCGAGCTCGCCGATGGCGCTGCCGTCGCAAGTGACCTGGGCATGGGATTCGAAGCGATCCGACATCCGCAATTGGATCTTGCTGCCCGCGCGCACCACGATCGGTCGGTCGCTCAAGGTATGCGGGCAGATGGGAGCCAACACCCACACATCGAGGTCGGGTTCGACGATGGGACCGCCGCAGGACAGCGCATAGGCGGTCGAGCCGGTCGCCGTCGCGATCACCATGCCGTCGCCGCCGTGCGAATTGACGAAACGTCCATTGATCGAGGTTTCGAAGTCCATGATGCGGCCGGTTTGCCATTTATTGACCACGACGTCGTTCAAGGCGAGGGCGCGCACCGGCTCGCCGCCGTGCTTTTCCAAGCGAACGGCCAGCAGCGAGCGCCGATCCTCGCTGTAGCGCCCGCTGAGCACGAGATCCACGTCCTCCAGCATCGATTGCGGGCTGACGTCGGCCATGAATCCCAGGCGGCCACGATTGATGCCGAGCATAGGCACCGAATGACCGGCCACCAGCCTTGCCGCGTACAGCAGGGTGCCGTCGCCGCCGATGGCGATGATGAGATCCGCGCGGGTGGCGAACGATTGTTCGGCGCAGGGCAGCACGGTGTCCGGCTTAAACGGCAAACCGAGGTCCGGATCGACCAGTGCGCGCACGCCCTTCGAATGGAAGTGGTCGGCGAGGCTCAGCATGCATTCGGCGACGCGCAAATCCTTGGCGTTGCCGACCAGAGCGATGCATTGAAATGACTGGGGCATAACGCAATCCTTGTAGCATGACGGGGCCGCGCCGGGCACGCCGTGAAGCTGGCGATTCTAGGCCCTATCGCACGACTTGACTCGGCGCGGGTGCTAGGTAGCTTCAAACATGTTATATGGACCCACTATGACAGAAGGCGCCGATGAGGGACTCACTGAGCGAGCGCAGCTGCTGCTCAAGGCCCTGATCGAGAATTACATCCGCGACGGGCAGCCCGTCGGATCGCGCACCTTGTCGCGCGATTCGGGCTTGAGCCTTTCGTCGGCCACCATCCGCAACGTCATGGCCGATTTGGAGGATCTCGGCTTCGTCGCCTCGCCGCACACCTCGGCCGGGCGCATCCCCACCGACAAGGGCTACCGCTTCTTCGTCGACACCCTGCTCAAGCTCAAGCCCCTGCACCATGAGGAGATTGAGGAGATCGAGCGCCGGTTGGGGTCGGATGCCGCGAGCGGCCGCTCGCTGGTCCAGACCGTGTCGCAGATGCTGTCGAACGTCACGCACATGGCGGGTCTCGTCACCCTGCCGAACCCGAACTACGTCGCGCTCTCGCAAATCGAATTCATCGCCCTGTCGGAGAACCGCGCGCTCGCGATCATGGTGATGAGCAATCGGGAAATCCAAAACCGGGTGGTGCAGCTCGACCGGTACTATTCGACCGAGGAATTGCGCCGCGCCGCCAATTATTTGAATGAGGCGTTCGCGGGCCGCTCGCTGCCGGATGTCCGCGCCCAGCTGCTCAAGCAAATGCAGGAAACGCGGCAGCACATGGACCAGCTCATGCGCGATGCCATCCAGGTGGCGCAGAAGGTGTTCGACAGCAGCCCCGATGAGCGCGTCGAATATGTCATTGCCGGCGAAACCAATTTGATGGGATTCGCCGAGCTCTCGAACGTCGAGCGGCTGAAGCGTCTGTTCGAGGCTTTCAACGAGAAGCACGACATACTGAGGCTGTTGGACAGCTGCCTGCGGGCCGAGGGCATCCAAATCTTCATTGGCCAGGAGTCCGGCTACCGGATCCTGGACGACATCAGCGTGGTGACGGCGCCCTACACGATCGACAACCGGGTGGTGGGGGTGTTGGGCATCATCGGCCCGACCCGGATGGCCTATGAACGGGTCATTCCTATCGTGGATTTGACCGCCAAACTCTTAGGTTCGGCCTTGAACGCCCGCAAATAGCCCCCAGACTTGCCAGTTCGAGCGGCACCTTAAGCCGCCAAAATTTTTTGAGGGGCTTGCACGAGTGAACGAAACCAATCATGCCGAGGGCGAGGGCGGGACTCCACCGGATGCCGCTCCGGCGGACGGCCTGGACGCATTGGCCGCGGCCGAAGCCAGGGCCACCGAGAACCGCAACAGCCACCTGCGCGCCGTCGCGGAACTGGAGAATTTCCGCAAGCGCTGCGAGCGCGAGGTTGAGAATGCCCGCAAGTTCGCCATCGAACGCTTTGCGCAGGAATTGGTCCCGGTCGGTGACGCATTGGAAGCCGGCATCAATGCCGGGGCGGCAACCTCCGGGCCGGCGCTCCTGGAGGGCGCACAGGCGACGTTGCGGCAGCTGTACCGCGCCTTCGACAAGGGCGGCATCAAGATCATCGACCCCTTAGGCGTGCCCTTCGACCCGGAGTGGCATGAGGCCATGGTGGCCCAGGAGAGCCGCGATCATCCGCCGAACACCGTGTTGTCCGTCATTCAAAAAGGGTATTCACTGAACGGCCGCTTGCTGCGCCCGGCCCGGGTGATTGTCACTAAGGCGCCGGACGAAGGCAATTGAAAAACGAGCGTATCTCCCCCACTTACCGGTCACTGGTTAAGCATTTTCAGAGGATTTCCACATGGGTAAAATAATCGGCATCGATCTCGGCACGACCAACTCCTGCGTCGCGATCATGGAGGGCGGCAAACCCAAGGTCATCGAGAACAGCGAGGGCGATCGGACGACGCCGTCCATCGTTGCCTTCACGAAAGACGGCGAGGTGCTGGTGGGTCAATCCGCCAAGCGTCAGGCCGTCACCAACCCCGCCAACACCGTGGCCGCGGTCAAGCGCCTCATCGGCCGTAAATTCACCGACGACGTGGTGAAGAAGGACATGGCCATGGTGTCCTACAAGATCATCAAGGCCGACAATGGCGATGCCTGGGTGGAAGTCCAGGGCAAGAAGATGGCGGCTCAAGAGATCTCGGCGCGCGTGCTAATGAAGATGAAGAAGACCGCCGAGGACTATTTGGGCGAGCCCGTCACGGAGGCCGTCATCACGGTTCCGGCGTATTTCAACGATTCGCAGCGCCAGGCCACCAAGGATGCCGGCCGCATCGCGGGCTTGAGCGTCAAGCGCATCATCAATGAGCCCACGGCGGCGGCGCTGGCCTACGGTCTCGACAAGGACGGCGGCGACCGAAAGATCGCAGTCTACGACTTGGGCGGCGGCACCTTCGACATATCGGTGATCGAAATTGCCGAAGTGGACGGCGAGCGCCAGTTCGAAGTGCTGTCGACCAACGGTGATACATTCTTGGGCGGCGAGGATTTTGACCTCCGCGTCATCAACTATCTCGCCGACGAGTTCAAGAAGGAAAGCGGCATCGACGTGCGCAAGGACCCCCTGGCCATGCAGCGCCTGAAAGAGGCGGCGGAGAAGGCCAAGATCGAGCTCTCCTCGAGCCAGCAGACGGAAATCAACCTGCCGTACATCACGGCGGATGCGGCCGGCCCCAAGCACCTGAACATGAAGCTGACCCGGGCCAAGCTCGAGTCCTTGGTCGAAGACCTGGTGCAAAAGACCATGGAGCCTTGCCGCATCGCGCTGAAGGATGCCGGCTTGTCGATGAAGGACGTCAGCGAGGTCATTCTCGTCGGCGGTCAAACCCGCATGCCCTTGGTGCAGCAGGCGGTGAAGGATATGTTCGGCAAGGAGCCGCGCAAGGACGTGAACCCCGATGAAGCCGTGGCGGTGGGCGCCGCGATCCAAGGTGGCGTGCTCTCCGGCGACGTCAAGGACGTGCTGTTGCTCGACGTGACGCCGTTGTCGTTGGGGATAGAAACCCTGGGCGGCATCATGACCAAGGTGATCGAGAAGAACACGACCATACCCACCAAGGCGTCGCAGACGTTCTCGACCGCGGATGACAATCAGACGGGCGTGACCATCCACGTGCTGCAGGGCGAGCGTGACCGCTCGACCGACAACAAGTCATTGGGCCGATTCGATCTCACGGATATTCCGCCGGCGCCGCGCGGCATGCCGCAGATCGAGGTGGCTTTCGACATCGACGCCAACGGCATCTTGAACGTCTCGGCGAAGGACGTGAAGACCGGCAAGGAACAGCGCATCGTCATCAAGGCATCGAGCGGCTTGTCGGAAGCGGAAATCAAGCGCATGGTCAGCGACGCCGAGGCGCATGCCGAGGAGGACAAGAAGTTCCGCGAGCTCGTCGGCGCGCGCAACAAGGCGGATGCCACCGTGCATACGGTGGAAAAGGCGCTCAAGGACGTCGGGGATAAGATCTCCGAGGACGAGAAGAAGGCGGCGAACGATGCGCTTGCGGCGGTCAAGGCGGCGATGAGCGGCGATGATCGCGAGGCCATCGAGAGCAAAACCCAGGCTCTCGAGCAAGCGTCTGCCGCGTTGATACAGAAAATGTACGAACAGTCGGCGGCGAGCGGCGCCGCCGGCAGCGACACGGGCGGCCCTTCCGGGCACACTGGGCACACCGAAAAGCCCAAGGATGACGTGCTGGATGCGGAATTCGAAGAAGTTAAGGAAAGCGACCGCAAGAAGGCCTGAGGTTTTGGGGGTCGCGCAGGGGATTTGAGGCGTCTGAACCGCCGGGTGTGGTACCGGCGGTTCGTTTTTGTGGGCCATACGTTTTTGCGGGCCAAGGAGCTTGTCTGAGTATTGCACGTGGCCTTACCAAGGACGGATTTGCCTTCAATCGAGGCGGAGCCGACGCGGTTGGGTTACAACCCAATGAGGAGGCGACGATGAGTGAAGGCGAATCCGTTAGGGTACTCCGGGTTGGCTCTGCAAGGGGCGTCTGCGGCGTTGCGCGGCTTGGGCGCGGAATCAACCACGCCCTGCGCCGCGCGCCTTGCATCCGCTCCCTTGCAGAGCCAACGCGGCTCACGCGCAATACTCAGACAGGCTCCTGGTAGGCAATGGCGAAGCACGATTATTACAAGCTCCTTGAAGTGGCCCGAACCGCCACGGAAACGGAAATCAAGAAGGCGTATCGCCGCCTCGCCATGAAGTATCACCCGGACCGCAATCCCGACGACCCGGAATCGGAACACAAATTCAAGGAAGCCAAGGAGGCGTACGAGGTCCTGTGCGACGCGAAGAAGCGCGCCATCTACGACCAGTTCGGACATGCCGGACTCGAGGGCAACCGCGGCGGCGGCTTCAGCGCCGGCGAAGCGTTCGGCGACATTTTCGGTGAGATGTTCGGCGATATCTTCTCCGGCGGGCAGCGCGGCCGCACCCAGGTATTTCGCGGCGCCGATTTGCGCTACGAACTCGAACTCGATCTCGAACATGCCGTTTTCGGCACCGAGACCGAGATAAAGATTCCGACCCTGGCCGAGTGCAAAACCTGCCAAGGCTCGGGCGCAGCCAAGGGTTCCAGCCCCAAGACCTGCGACACCTGCCACGGTCAGGGCCAGGTGCGCGTGCAGCAGTCGATTTTCACCATCCAGCAGCCCTGCCCGCGCTGCAAGGGCCGCGGCAAGATCATCAGCAACCCCTGCGATAGCTGTTTCGGCCAGGGCCGCGTCCGCCAGGAAAAAACCCTCCCGGTCAGCGTGCCCGCCGGTGTCGATACGGGCGACCGCATCCGCCTGAACGGCGAGGGCGAGGCGGGGCGCAACGGCGGCCCGTCCGGGGACTTGTACGTCGAGGTGCGGGTTCGCGAACACGCCATTTTCGAGCGCGAAGGCAGTCATTTATCCTGCGAGGTCCCGATCAGCTTCACCACCGCGGCGCTCGGCGGCTCGGTCGAGGTGCCGACACTGAACGGCGACGTGATCCTGAAGATACCCGGCGAAACTCAATCCGGACGGGTATTTCGCGTGCGCGAGAAAGGCGTCCGCCCGGTGCGCGGCGGCGCGGCCGGCGATTTGTTCTGCCGGGTGGTGGTCGAGACTCCGGTGAGCCTCCAACATGAGCAAAAGGAGATGCTGAAGCGATTCGAGGCCTCGCTGCGGCAGGGCAGCCATCAGCCGCGTGAGCAATCCTTCTTCGAGGGAGTCAAGAAATTCTTTACCGGCGCGGTCGATTAGCTCCCCCATGCACGCCCTGGCAATCTTCGGCATCACGGGGCGCATGGGGCAATCGGTGCTCCGCGCCGTACGCGAGACGCCGGCATTCACCTTGAGCGGCGCCATCGCCTCGCCCTTGAGCGCCCGCTTAGGGTCGGACGCGGCCGGCGAGGGGCCGGCGACGGGGGTGCTGATCACCGCGGATTCGCGCTTGGGCGTCAAAGGCGCCTCAGTGGCTATCGATTTCAGCTTGAGCGGCTCCGTGCCGGCGCATGCAGAGGCCTGTGCCGCGGCGCAGGTTCCCTTCCTGGTCGGCGCCACCGGCCTCGATGCGGCCGGCCGCGCCGCTTTGGAGCAGGCGGCTCGGGATATCCCGGTGCTCATCGCGCCCAATACGAGCGTGGGCGTGAGCGTGGTGGTGGGCTTGGTGTCGCGGGCGGCGCAGGGGTTGGGGCCCTCCTACGATGTGGAGATCTTCGAGGCGCACCACCATACGAAACGCGACGCCCCGTCCGGTACTGCGCTGGCGCTCGGGGAAGCGGTCGCTCGAGCGCGCGGTGTGCCGCTGAACGAAGTCGCCGTTTTCAACCGGTCGGGTGAGAGCGCGCTGCGCATTCCCGGCAGCATCGGCTTCTTGAGCTTGCGCGCCGGGGATATCGTGGGCGAGCACACCGTGACCTTCGCGGCCGCCGGTGAGCGGGTCGAGATCACGCATCGCGCCACCGACCGCATCACGTTCGCGCGGGGCGCACTGCGGGCGGCGGAATGGCTGGTGGGGCAGCCCGCGGGCCTGTATGGCATGCGCGACGTTCTTGGACTTTAGATGGACAGTCATCGCCGGCACCGTTAATATTCGCGCCCGGAAACTGATCGCGAATTAACCCATAAAGCGGGAGGACGTTCTTGAGGGAGCGCCTCCCGCTTTGCGCATCTGCGTAACGCGCGTGGCGCAAAGCGAGGAACCGGAGTGTCGACACCTGCAGTGCTAGCTCTCGAAGATGGCACCGTGTTCCGTGGCGTCTCAGTGGGCGCGAAAGGCAACACGAC
>Ga0209890_10001224_pt1 | contig 11660 bp, 14 predicted proteins | sample OrgsoiDNA2013049_FD_185799 | JGI IMG/M metagenome (GOLD analysis project Ga0209890, IMG submission 185799) | Permafrost soil microbial communities from the Arctic, to analyse light accelerated degradation of dissolved organic matter (DOM) -... | ecosystem: Environmental > Terrestrial > Soil >... | reverse complement strand
CTAACCCGTTCAACGCCGAAGAGATGAATGCTATGGCCACGAATAAGATCGAAGAAATTCTTCTTTGGTGTATCGGCATCAACTACGGGGTGATGCTCGTCTGGTTCGGGGCCTTCCTCTATGCCCATGACTGGATGTATCGGCTGCATACTCGCTGGTTCAAGCTCTCGGTTGAAACCTTTGACGCCTTACACTACGCAGGTCTCTCCATCTACAAGATTGGAGTCATCCTTCTCAACGTGGTGCCTTTGGTCGCGCTTTACCTCGCGACGTAACATTGCGTTGGCATCCAGCAATGCCTCGCAGCCAATCCCTCAGGCTGCCATTGCCGACGTTCTCCCGAGGCTTCCGCTACCGGAAGGGCCAGCGAGTGGCAGCGACCGTCTGCGTTGACCACACCGGCTGCACCCGGCCACGAGCAGTCCGTCGTCGCCGTCTCCGAATTCGCTCGAAAGCGGTCTTCCCAAGGTCGCTTCCAGTGCTAATCAATCGCCTTATGTCCTTCGGAGATATCGACTATCTGATGGGGTCGACTCCGGTCGAACAGGCGCTACGGCCGAAATGCGGTTCCGCCGGGCCCTTTCTCGTCATACTCGACCGAAAGGTCGCCGCGAGCTACGGCCTTAACCAGAGCATGATGGTCGGCTTCGGTCTGGTCCGCGTAGGCGCGGGCGAAGCGGCACAGGGACCGGTCCAGCTTGTCCGACGAACCGACATATCCGGCGACCATGGAGGCGCCGCTAGTACGGGCATGCCCCTTGGCCAGCAGATGGCCGACGATCCCGGCGTAATCGGTCAATGCCACCGCGTCGATTGCATCCAGCGGAATCGTCCCCTTCATGTTGCGGAACTGGCGCACGTAGTACTGCAACCCATCGATCGTGGCCCAACCCAACAACGGATCGCTCACCGTTTGCAGGGCTTGCTGGTACTCCACGACGCGCTGTCCCTGATGGGCATGCCAGGCCGAGTCGCCGTGGACGAACCGGGCCAGCACCGAGCGCCGCGCCTGCTTTAGCTGAAGAAACACTACGTCGTCCGCGCTGCTGCCCTCGAGCAACGCAACATATGCGCGCAGGCCGACGCTGCCGACGCCGACCACCTTGTGCGCGATGTCGACCAAGGTGTAGCCACCCAACACGCGGCGCCAATGCGGTGCCAAGGTCGTCAAGTATTCATCTAACGCGACGGCTATGCGATTTGCCTCGGCCTTTGCAACTTTGGTGATCAGCGGTGGCTCGTCGACGATGTACCGCCGCCCGTCGCGCTCCGTCGTGAACCGTGGAAGCGCACGGTCACTGGTCCGGGATCGTGCGCGTTTCTCGGCTCGCCCGATCTCGCCCCGCAAGGTCTTGTCGGTGGTCGTCTCGCGCAGCCGGTCGACATCGAGTCGCTGATAGGAGCGCGACAGCAACGGCTCGTTGGCGAGGAAACGCACTTCCTGTCGGTAGGCGGCGACGCAAGATGCCACCGAGGCGCGGCATTGCGCTTCGCTGGAGCCGTTTTCTCGCCCAGCCACCCAGATACTGGCCACCAACCGACGCAGATCCCACTCCCAGGCGCCGGGGTGAGCTTCGTCGAAGTCGTTCAAATCAATGACGAGGTCCCGTTCCGGCGAGGCGTAGAAACCGAAGTTGCCCAAGTGCGCATCACCACAGATGACAGGGGTGATGCCGGTCGCCGGGAGATGAGCAACGTCCTCGGCCATCACCGCCGCGGTACCGCGCAGAAAACCATACGGTGATGCCACCATGCGGCCGACTCGGATCGGGATCAGCCAGTCCAGCCTGCCTTGATGTGACTGCATGATCTGCTCGACAGGATCCCGGCGGTTCGCCGGCGCCTTCCATTCACCCATTGACGCGCGGGGAACTTGTTGGCGCAAGCTCCGGCCGAGCTTGAACCGCTCAGCGCGTGACATAGGTCGGCGGCGTAGCGAGCGGTAGCTGTCGCTGTCGGCGCTGGCCAGCACCACGTGCCCCGCGGGTGGTTGATTCGTCCCAATGCCTTCTGCCTTGTCGGCTAACGGCGCCGGTGGCGCCGCAGGGCCGCTTATACACGCTTTGGCTATCTTCGTTCGAGCGACTTGGGAATCCATTTTCGAATGGGGGTTGCGCAACCGACCCGGGAACGGAGTGAATAAGAATAGGGAATTTGACCAGAGGCGGCAACTCTGCCTGTCTCACCGAAGTCTACGGTTGGTGTTTGCGACCACCCAGTCGAACCGTGCCCCGACTGAATCGAACGGACCATGCGCCCAGCCACTGCGAACCGCCTCACCTCGCAGCCACACGAATCGTCCGACCGCGAGCACCCCGGCGCCCCGCGCGCCGAGATGTGCAAGAGCTCAACGGATTGGCCGCTGGCCGCATGAGCCCTCTTACTTGGGAGCGTATTCGAATTCGCTGGACCAATTGCGTTGGTACCATAATGAACGGCGGGACAGTTCACCGCGCCGGCTGTCTCGCTCTCCTTATTGGGTGATGTTAAGCGCACCGATCAAAAACACATGATGGGAGGCAACCATGGATATCCTTTCCGCAAAAGCGCTGGCGACCTACTGGTCCGGTCCGGAACTGGCAGCGAACGTCATCATCTTTTTAAATTTGCTGGGGGCTCTGGTGCTCGGGCTCTTGGTCGGCTATGAGCGCTCGTTCCACGGCCGCGCCGCAGGAATGCGCACCTATGGACTGGTGTGCATGGCCTCGGCGGCCTTGACCGTGTTCGCTGGATACCCTGAATTCTGGTATGGAGGACACGCGGCCATCCCACCGTTCGTCGATCCAACGCGAGTCGTGCAGGGGATCGTCACCGGTATCGGCTTCCTCGGAGCCGGGGTCATTGTCAAGGAAGGCTTCAGTATCACTGGACTGAACACGGCTGCATCGATCTGGGCAGCCTCGGCAATCGGTGTGTTGGTTGGCGTCGGATTCTACGCCGCGGCGATATTGCTGGCGGTGTTGTCCGCGCTGTGCATGTCCGTTGTATACCTACTCGAGCAACGGCTTCCGTCGCGAAGCGGGGTCGCGATTGCGGTGTGCTTCGAAAAGAACTTTGCGCCGAACGAAGAGGTACTGCGCAAGGTGTCAGTCGAACACGGGTACGAGATCGCGCGCGGTACCCTGTCGATTACTTTTCGCGACGGTCATCCCGAGTGGCACTTCCTTGCCGTCGCCCGGGACAAGCGGAAGGGCGCCAAGGTCTCCGATTTGGCGAAGATGATGAGTCACTACAAGGGCGTGGAGAGCTTCCAGGTCTCACCGGCGCGGCACTGAATCAGAACTCCGCGCGTACGCGGACGGCAAAGATCGAAACCGGACTACGGTCGCGGTTGTACGCAGGGTAGACGACGTCCTGGTAGTTCGCGCTGACAGTGACATGCCTCGACGAGGCGCAACGAATAGAACGTCTCGACAATGTTTTCGCTGCTCGGATGCGGCAGTTGCCCGTCGCCTACCAAAATGCACCTTATATGCCTCACCGCTGGGAAAGCCCGCCACGCCCAGCGTATCGCTCAGACCGAAGCCCTGATCAACCTCGGGATTGATGTAGAGCGCGGCGCCTCGCCACAGCCGTACGTCCGCGAATAGCGTCAGCTGCTGTCTCCTCCGCGTTCCTGGCCGAGGTAAGGCTGTTAGCACCCTGATAGGGGGAGCGAAAGCTCGGATGACCATGTTCGACAAAGTGGCCTGCCCGTGTAGGTTCCACGTCTCCGGGACTTCAGTGGCGGTCGGCGCTGACGCCGTGTTGGGGGTAGCCGACGAGCCCGACGCGGCCCGAGCACCTTGATCAGCGAAGATCGCGCTTTCGGAGGCTAGGGCCGAACCAATCGACAGATTCCATAGCCACGTGCCCAACAGGAGCACCGCTGATCTGTTGACCTTCGCTCCAAGTCGTTTCGAAAGTCTGCTGACAATACGTCTGTTCGAGTAGCGGGATCCCGCGCGTGTCCGGACGTGGGTGTGAAAGCGCATCGGGATTGGCATGAAGGACCTCAAGACGGCGGTGGTCAAGAGCCTTTTGTATTCGATAGGGCCCGCCGGTTGGTCGTCGACGAGCGGCCTCTGTAGGGCAAACCGAGTGACGGCCAGGGGAACGTTAGTTGTGCGCCGCCCTTTACAACCCGTTTACGGCCGTTGTGGCGAACTTGACTTCGAACTTACGTGTGACGGCATACGCTCTCAAATCTCTACACACACATCGCGCGTGAGTTTGGCCCGGGTAAGCGCGCAACCGATGAATACGATCGTCGATTCCGTAGTCGATCCCGTAGTTCGGGGGACGGACACACGGACGCCCCCTATCGCGCCGGATGCTCGGATACATGCCGCCACCACGGCGGACCGCGCGCCCCTGGAGTGGGGGGTCACTGTGCCGCAGTGGCGCACGACTCGCCTCTGCCCTGGGTGTCTTGCTCCGCCACCGCAGCGGCTCTGCCCTAGGTCCCTTGCACCGCCGCCGCAACGGACTCCGCGACCACAGCGGCTCTGCCCTGGGTCCCTTGCTCCGCCACCGCAACGGCCTCCATTTTTCTTCTTGGAATGACACTAGGCCATTTTTACATCGCGTTTATGCCGCGAAACGCAGTCTTTATCACATCTTTGCTCGACGCGCCGTATGTTGGACGCATGGTCATCCGTACGCGCACGGGCGAGGCTCAACAGCTGCCTTCGGCGCGGTTTTGGTCACGGCCGTACGAATGCGAGCGGATGAGCTATTGGCGCTGGCTTCTGTTTGCGGCGATGGCGCGCCTAGAGGCTAGCGAAGCCTCGTATTTCCAAATCCCGAACGCGAAAACGATTCCACATGACGTTACGGTGGACATCTACCACGAAGGCGATCCCAAGAGGTTAGCTAAGGTCTCTTGCACCGACAGCGAACGCCTCCCCGCCAATATTTCGGATTGCCACGCTTCGCGAACAAATCGCTTGAACAGTCGCAACCTCGATTTTCTAGCCAGCATGGACCTAGTGCTTGACTTGGACGTTACGGCGCGGAAGCAGGCGCTTGAAGTGATCGCGATGCGGATGGCGACGGTGCATGGCCTGAACTCAGAATTGATCTTTCGCGCGCTGTGGCGACGCGAGCAGGCGACTTCGACCGCCATTGGACACGGCATCGCGCTACCTCATGCCCGTGTTGGTGGCATCAGTGAACCCATTCTTCTCCTTGCCCGCACCAGGCAGCCGATTGCCTTCGGCGCACCGAATGGACAACCTGTCTCGATCCTCCTGGCCATCGTCGTCCCAGAACACGCGAACGACGATCACCTGCAAATTCTCGCTCTGGCCGCAGAGCGATTGTCGAGCGACACGCTTCGTGCCCGACTGCGGGGCGCGACAAGTCCGTCCACAGTTAAACAGCTGTTCGCGTAACGCTGTCCGAGGGGCGCAGGATGGGGCATGACGCGATCGTCGGACGGTGCGTGTGCCGATGACCGAGTTCGATCTCCGCGCAGTTGGCTGGGTCCTGACGCGCGACCTATTTTGGGAAGTCGCGCGTTCGTTGGCCGGCCGAACGCGACGCGTCCCGTTGACGGTCATGAAGGGGCTTGCAGAACGATGGCAGGCGCTGCAGGCGGCGGCAGAGACAACTTCGGACCCGCTTTTGACCAGGCTCTTCTCGAGTCCACACTCACGATCGATGTCCGCCGAGACGCGCGCTGCAGCTGCTGAATATCTGATCTTTCTAAGCACGTCGTGTCCGGAACTGTACTCGTTGCACGTCGTGGACGAGCGCTGCCGTCGTGCCGGGGCACAAGCGATTGCCGGCGTTGGTGGTTCAATGGTGTTCGGCTACCTCGCCGGCCCCGCCCACCCGCTAACCGCGGATGTCGCGGTTGTGTTGTTCGTGATGGGCGCATGGCACCTGATAACGTTCTTGCAGTTGCGCTGTGTGCGTAAGTTTATCGCCCAACTTGCGCGCCGGAGCAGTTTTTCCGGGGCACCGGGTCTGCTGCCCTGAATCCAAGGTCGCCTTTGGGGCAGCACTCGGTCCTGTTCCAAGGAGGCCAAGCGATCCGTCGATAGAAGAGATCGGGTGACTAGGCAATGGAGTTGTTCGCCGTCATTCTCGTCGGCCTGTTGACAACATCGTCATCCATGGTAGGCGCCGCGATCGGCCTCTATGCGCCATTGTCGAAGCGGGTTCTCGCCTGCGTCCTTGCCTTTGCGGCAGGATCGCTCATCAGCGCCCTTGCCATCGAGCTCGCCTTCAAGGGAGCGATGGAACTTCATCACCAAGGGTTTAGTGCTCACTCGGCATGGGCTTTCATTGCCGGCGGATTCGCAGTCGGCGCGATCGTGTATTTCGCCACGTCGCTGTTCTTAGAAAAGAACGGTGCTGCCGTCCGGCATCCCACGCAGTTCCACGAGTATGCCCTAGCCCGAAAGCACGAGCAGACGAAGGGCGTGATCGGCCTGCTCGGGAAATGCGATCTGTTGCGCCATCTTCCCGCAGAGGCAATCGAACAGATCTTGCCGAGCATACGGGAACATCGGATGAACGCCGGGCAGGTAGTGTTTCGCGCAGGCGATCCCGCCGACGCACTCTATATCGTGGCGCGCGGATCAGTGGAGGTCGTCGCGGCTTCGTCCAGCGACCCTGGCGGAATGGGCGCGGTAATTGCCGAACTTGGTCCCGGCACGGCATTCGGAGAGATGGCGCTGATCAGCGGTGGCGCAAGGACGGCCACGATTCGAACCGTGACGGGCGCAGAGTTGCTGGAAATCGGACGTGAATCTTTCGATACTCTGATCGCTGCTGATCCGGTGATGGCACGCGCGGTTCAGCATCTTAGCCATGAACGGGCCATTCGCAATTTGAGTTCCGGCAGGTCCAATCCATCGACGTGGGCAAGATTGGCAAGCCACAGTCTCGAACATATCAGTCGCGCCGAGGCGAACAAGATTCTGCGTCAAGCTGGAAAGGGAGCGGGGATGGCCATCGTGCTGGGAAACATCCTGGATACAATCCCCGGTTGCCTCGTCATCGGCGCAAACTTCAACGGCCTAGCCAACCTTTCGCTCACGCTCATGCTCGGGATGTTTCTCGGCGGCATTCCCGAGGCGGCGGCGAGCGCCGTTATGCTAACGAGGGCCGGCTACAGAGCGAGAGTCATTTTTGCATTGTGGGCAACGGTTCTGCTTGCCGGGATGGTAGCCGCTGGGCTGGGGAAGGTACTTATCGGATCGTCCGACTCACTCGCCGCCGTGTTCTGTGAAGCCGTGGCCGGCGGGGCCGTTCTTGCGCTCGTCGCGCACACCATGATCCCCGAGGCAATCCATGAAGGAGGTTCAGTCGTCGTGCTCCCGACCGTGGCCGGATTCTTGTTCGCCCTGTACCTGGCGCTGCCCGATGCACTGGGTTGACGCCGCACAGTGCGACGCCTTGCGCTCGCGTCGGCCGCCGTTAGCTTGCTTCTTTTGATGCCGAGGGGAGAAGAAGATGACCGTCGAATCGGCTCGCAACTCGCCATGCACGGGATGCGTTCACGACTAACAGTGGATCCTCTTTGATTGACGCTGGGACACTACAAATGACTTACAAAGCCTTTATAAGGATGCCGGTCGCCCAGCATCGCTTCTTTATATCGACCAGCGCAATATCCAAAGGCATTCGCCGGCGCCGGCGCGTCGTGACGGTCGGCGGATGCGGGGGAGTGGCGCAAGGACAATCACACCGGATGGGAAGGATTAAGCCCGTGAACCCCGCACTGAGGCGTCGCCGCGATGCAGCATCATTAACTGATGCACAAGAATGCGGCGGTCGCACCGCCCAGTTGAAGTAGGTATCCGTGGCGCGAGGCCCATTCGTACTCGTTATCGATGACGACCCAGGGATCAGAACACTACTCCGCCGTGGGCTCAGTACCGCCGGCTATCGCGTGCGGGACGTTGAGCCTGGTCGAGGCGCCCTTGCCTGCATCTCCGCCCGCCATTTCGATCTGGTCGTCCTGAATGTTGATTTCCCGGTAGGCGGCGGGCCCGAGCCTATACGAGCTGTGCGCGAACTCTCGCCGATGCCAATCCTGGCCATGTCTGTCCATGCCAAGGAGGACGCTTTGGTCAAGGCGCCGGACACCGGCGCCGATGATTACGTCCAAAAACCTTTTGCTATGGAAGAGGTGTTGGCACGGGTGCGGGCGCTGCTGCGCCGGCGAGCGCGGGAGCTTGGCAGACCGGTGCAGGTCGTGGCGGGGAGCGGCGACCTCGAAATCGATTTGCTGCATCGCCACGTTCGCTCGCATGGACATGAAGTCCTTCTCACGGTTAAGCCCTACGAAGTTTTGCGGGTGCTCGCCGAGGGCGCTGACAGGGTGCTGACCCACGAGGAGATTCTTCGCGCGGTGTGGGGCGCTCGTCGCGCGGGGCGGGTGCAATTGCGGATGGCCATCTGGCAGCTGCGGCGCAAGCTTGAGGCGGATCCCGCTCATCCCCAGTATATCCTGACAGAGATCGGTGTCGGTTACCGCTTGGAGCTGCGAAAGCGCGCTAAGCGCGACGACCAAGCCAACACCCCACGAGCCGCCAGCGAGGATGCCTGATTGACGAAATTGCACTTGCCGGAGAACGAGTTCGTGCCGCTCGTCTTGCTCGGTCGGGGTCGCGCGCGCCTATGCGCTGCGCAAGCTTGTAGCGGCTTTACGGACGGTATTGCATGAGGCTGATGGAAGCGTCCCGTATTGACCGCGGGTCAAACCAGGACCGGGTCAAGATGGTTTCCAGCCGGCAAATAGCCGGTGAATGTCGATGGGATCATCCAGCGACCTCAATGTTGCGCGAAAGCTTGTATCGCAGAACATCTCCGCGACAAGTGCAAGGATCTTCAGATGTTCGTCATTCGGCTGCTCCGGAACAAGCAGCACCAGCATGTCGGAGACGGGTTTGGCGTCGGGCGCATCGAATGCAATCGGCAGGGCGAGCCTAGCAAAGACGGCCACGGCGTGGTGCAGCCCCTCGACACGGGCGTGCGGAATCGCGACACCACGCCCCAAGCCCGTGGACCCGAGTGCTTCGCGCTCGGCGAGACTCGCGAAGACCTGCTCCGCAGCGAGTCCGTGGCGCGTTTCCAGGAAATCTGCGATGGCCTCGAACGCGCGTGTCTTGGTCGCCACGTCGAGGCCGAGAATGATGTCGTCACACGACAGCAGGTCGCTGATGACGTTGCGCGAGCGTGCCGTGACTTGGCTTGTGTTGCGAATGCAAGCAGGATCGAGCAACAGACCTGGTTGTTCCATGATCATTGGTTCGCGCTGGCAGCGCGGCCAGTTGTCCACATCGTTGTCGAATGCGTCGGCACTGCACGCGCAGCGAATCGATGTCCTGTTGCATCGGATGGCGGGGACGCCGCGGTTTCCCATCGTATCGAACGCACCCCCGCATCGAGCCCCAGGCAATTGACCAGGCGGAACAGGACGGATCGCGCGCGCGCCGCGCACGAGACGACGGCGACGACACGGACCAGGTGATGGCTCGAATGGCTCTTCAGTCCGATCTGATCGACGCGAATCTCGGGCCTGCACAACTCATGGCGCATCAGCTGCTTGACCTCATCGGCGTGGTCGACGGTGCAAAGTGCGGTGATGCAATACCGCTGCGTGACGACTGACGGCACCGTCCCTAGCAGCGCCGTGTTCTCGCTGCTTGCACCAGCGGCTCGTTTCGGTATGACGCGTAGCGGATCCACGAAAGCTCCATTCAATTGAATGATGTTGGAAGCTTAGGGTGGAGCAGCGAAACACGGTGTCTGGATTGTCGGCGCGCGTGTAAACGGCGCGTAAGGACGGGCGCGGAATCGAGGGTGACGACCGGATCTTTACACTCTATTGACGCGAATCATTTCGGAACTTACAGGCCCTTTCCACCGCGCGGCGTAGATTGACGCCACGAACAATACGGAAGAAAACATGATGGTCAGTATGCATAGTTGGATGCTTTGGCGGTTCCTTGTCATTGCGCTGATGGTGTTTCCGTTTCTCGTCGCGGCTGTGGTCACGGGCATTCGCGAGCGGCATGCCGATGGCTCCATCTCCAATACCGGGCCCGATGACCAGAACGCGTTGTTGCCAAGCGCGGGTCCCGACGCCTGGCGCAGCCAGGGTGATACGGAGATTCGGCTGCGCTCCATCGACGAGACTGGGGGTGTGGACCGGCGCGCAGCGTAATACGAAATAGCCGTCAAAGCACGGCACGGCCCATTCGGCTCGCAGCGCGGCGCCCCCCGCGCGTGCGGTCTCATGCGACTGACAGACTGACAGAGTCGCAGCCCACCATTTAGCAGTGAAATGATCCAGTCCAGGGAACCCAAGTATGACCAACGGAACACGCATCGCCATTGCTGTTAGCGCCGCCGCCGCGGCGCTTTCTCTAGTCACCAGCGTTAACGCCCAGACGGCAGCTCCGGCCGCCGCGCCGGCCGCAGCACCAGCGGCGGACGCAAAACCCGCCGATCCTTACACGTTGACCGCCAACGTAGGCATCTACAGCCAGTACATTTTCCGCGGCCTGACCCAGACCGACGCGAAACCGGCGTTCCAAGGCGGCTTCGATTTTGCGCACGAGAGCGGCTTCTACCTCGGCACCTGGGGTTCGAACATCAGCTGGCTGGAAGATTCGGGCGCCTGCAGCGGATGCAGCCTCGAGTGGGACATGTACGGCGGCTGGAAGCACGCGTTCAACGACGACTGGGGCATGGACGTCGGGGTTCTCTTCTACTACTACCCCGGCAGCTACAACCCCGGCTTCACCCGTGCGAACACGACCGAGTTGTACATCGCCGGCAACTGGAAGTGGATTTCGCTCAAGTTCTCGGACAGCGTGAGCAACACGTTTGGCGTCGCGAACTCCAAAGGTGCCTGGTACCTGAACCTGACGGCGAACTATCCCATCAACGATCAGTGGACCATCCTCGCCCACGCCGGACGCCAGGAGTATCACGGCGGCACCAATGGCTTCAACAACAGCCAACTCAACTACACGGATTGGCAACTGGGCGCGTCCTATACCGTCAATAACTACACCTTCGGTGCGTACTGGACCGATACCAACAATAACGCCGACGTGTACACGATCGCTGGCAAGAACATTGGAAGATCCACCGGAACTGCCTTCATTCAGAAGACGTTCTGATCCCAGCGGATACCTTGCGTCACTCACGTACTGGTGGTCAGTTGCCCCGATCACCCGTCAACGGGGCAGGGACAGTACACGGATAACTTCGAGGCAGCCAGATGTCGAATCACAAACCTAGTATGTTGATTTTTGGAGCCGAGGCAGCATTTCGACCCCGTATGCCGACCGGCATGGAAGGATCAAGTCGCGCGCTGGTTTATGAAGCGGGCGCGGGGTCAGGTCGGGTATCGGTTGAAATGGTCGCCGCCAACCTCAGGGCGGTCGTCGAGCAAATGGGTCATCTGATTCGGGTTGCGCAGACAACCACTGGCGAACTCGCTGTTGCCCATGTGGATGTCAATCTTGCGGTCGCCGCTGACGGGTCGGTTGGTCTTCTTGGAACAGAACTCAAGACCAACGCAAGGGGAACCTTCACAGTGCGTTTGGTACCACGAGCCGCGACGCAGAGCCCGGCGAAAGAATGCCTTGTGCCAGCCAATGTGGCAATCAACGATGACGATGTCTTGCGCAAGCAAGCGTCGTGATGAC
>Ga0209890_10001223_pt1 | contig 11666 bp, 12 predicted proteins | sample OrgsoiDNA2013049_FD_185799 | JGI IMG/M metagenome (GOLD analysis project Ga0209890, IMG submission 185799) | Permafrost soil microbial communities from the Arctic, to analyse light accelerated degradation of dissolved organic matter (DOM) -... | ecosystem: Environmental > Terrestrial > Soil >... | reverse complement strand
GGGCCCGGTGATCCGAAGCATGCGTCGGCCCCTCATGGCGTTGTGGGACGTGTCGTGGTGGGTCGTGTCGTGGCGGGGAATGTCGTGGTCGTCGATGTCGACCGGTAGGGGTCCAGCGGGCTGAACCCCCGATCGTGGACGGTCCGGGTCGTGGGCAGGCCGGGCACGCTCAGCCCGTTGACGACCACCGAGCACGTCACGTCCACAGTGACCGAGGCAGGGGTCCCCGGCGCCGCGGCGAACCCGGAGGTGTCCACCGCCACCGTCGGCGCCCCATGACAGTGCAGGTTCTGGGCGGCCAAGGTGGCCAACGCCGTGGCGGTCGCGGCGGCGCGGGCGCCCGCGGGGGTCCGGGCCAGTGACGCATCCCGGGCTGCCGCCCCGGCGACACCGGTGATCGCGGTGGAGGCCATGGCGAACCGGCCGCCCATGACGACCAGTGCGAGCAGCGCCAGCAGGACCGGGGCGATGATCGCCAGCTCCAACGACGACGACCCCGACTCCCGGGCCCGCGGTGACCTCAGCACGGGTTCGCGCGCGGTCATGGGACCGTGAACCGTTCCCGGGCGGCGGCGTCGGACTGCGCCACGTCCAGCGGCAGACCCGGCAGCGGCATCACCCGAAGGGCCGTCCCGGTGCACCGCACGCTCACCGTGGTGGTCGTACGGGACTCGCTCAACAGGGGGCCGCCGACGGTGTCGCCCGCGGTGGCGGCCAGGTAGGCGGTGGCCCCGGCAGCCCCCGCGCCCGCCGGTGCACCCAGGACCCGCCCTGCACGCACCCCAGCCTGGGCGGCCGCCTGGCACATGGCCCTGGCCTGGAACCAGAAGGCGACCTGCACCCCGCCGAAGGTCAGGACCAGGACCAGCGGAAACACGATCGCAAGCTCCAGGGCGGCCGAGCCCCGCTCCCCCGTGGGTGGCCCCGGGGGGCTGGCCCCAGCTCGGACCAGCCTGCCGCGGCGGCAGGAACCGTCCACCGGCTGCCGGCTACTTGATCTGTGCGGCGTGAGCGTTCACCGCTGCGATGATCTTCGCGCCCACCAGTGCGACCAGAGCCACCACAATCGCGGCGATGATGGCCCACTCCAGTGCCGACGAGCCCCGCTGCCCATCAGGGTCGCGCATCCGCTCCAGAAGCAGGTCAAATGCGGCGGCGGCGACCAGCCCCACCGTCACCGCCATCATCAGGGTCCGTGCTCTTGCCCGTGTCATCTTCTTACCTGCGTCCTCATGGTTGCCTGCCCTTCGTGTGCGTTGCGTCCACCGATGTCGGTACAGCTGTCGTGGGTATCGCTCGGGTGATGGCGCCCCCTTCAGAACCGGGTCAGGGCCGGGTAGAGGACGAGCATGATGAAACCGAAGGCGAGCACGATCGCCGGCAGACTCAGCTGCTCGCCGGCGACCCCGGCCCTGGCCTGCTGCTCGCTCAGCTCGGCGTTGCGCAGGTTGCGCGCCTCGGCCAGCAGGGTCTCGAACACCGCTGCCCCGTCCGCGGCGGCGGCCACGATGTCAGCCAGGTTGGTCAGCTGCTCCACCCCCACCCGCCGGCCCAGGTCGCGCAACCCGTCCCAGGGCGGCTGCCCGGCCAGCTCGGCCCGCAGCAGCTCGGCGTGGATCATCCGGAAAGGCCAGGCCCCTGAGATCCGCGATGCCTCCTCCAACGCCTCGACCGGCGACCCGCGAGCCTGCCGTTCCAGGCCGACCAGAGCAAGGAAGGCGGTCAGCGCGGCCAGTAACTCCGCCCTGGCCTCGCCAGCTCGGGCAGCCACCCGCCGGGACGGGATCATCCACCCCAGGCCCGCAAGTCCCAGGCCGAGGCCGGCGGGCAGCAGGACGGTGACGTCGACACCGGCCACCAGCAGGACCGCGCAGGCAACGGGCGGGGCCAGCAGGCCACCCAACGCCCAGGCCACCTTCGCGGCGGCGAGCTCGGCGGCGGACATGCCCAAGATGTTCAGGTCCTGCGCCCTGGCCCCCAGGTACCGCTGCGCCAGGACCACCATCCGCGCCGGCACCAGGCGGCTGCACCACTTGGCCCTGGCCGTGGTGGGCTGCCCCGTGCTGGTGGCCGCGGCCTCGACCGGGGCCGCGACATTCAGCTGGGCCAGGACCAGCGCCAGCTTCGGGGCCCCGGGGCGCACTGCCGCGACCGCCAGTACCAGCCCGGTAGCGGTGATCATGCCGCCGGCCACGGCGACCTGCAACGGGCTCACCGCCTGGGCCCGGTCGTCTCGGTGATGTCGGCCAGGAACCTGGCCCCGACCACCGGGCGGGTCAGCCGGTTCAGCCAGGCCATCGCCAATGCGAAGTCGGCCACGATCACCACGAGAGCCAGCTGACCGTCGGGGCTGGAGTAGGGGGCCATGTACTCGCGCAGGAAGACCGCCGAGGCCGCCCACACGAGGACTGTGAGAATGACCAGGGCGCGGATGGAGCTCATCGGCTTGGCCCGCTCCGCCTTGATCTGGCGGCGCATCCGCACCTGGTCGTCCACGTCGGTGGCCAGGTTCTGCAGCACCGTGGCCAGCCCGCGTCCACCGTTGCGGGCTCGCAGGATCAGCGCCATAGCCACGTGGTCGCCGGCCGGGTCAGCCAGGTCCGCACCGAATGCCCGCAGCGCCGGTTCCAGCCCTTGGGGGCCCATCCGTGAGACCAACGCCGCGACCTCGGGCTGGATCGGCGCCGGGCAGCCGCTCGCCGCCCTGCGCAGCGCCTGGTCCAGGGAGCCGACCGCGCCCGAGGCCAGCAGGTCCGCCAGCCGTCGGGTGAACCCCGCCAACGCCTCCAGTCGGGCGATCCGTCGATCGGTGTGCGCCCCCGAGGTCAGGATGGACGGGACGACGACGCACACCCCCGCGGCGCCGGCCGCGGCTGCCACCCACCCGGTGGCCACCAGGGTGAGCAGGCCCACGGCGGCCGCGGCCAGCCAGGACCGGCGCACCTTCAGCGCGGCGCGCCTGCGGGCGGGGCGTCGCCTGCCGACCCCGGCCACCCCCGCCACGCCCAGCACCAGCCCCGACAGGACGACCATCGACCCCACGCCGGCCAGCAGCACCATCGGGTTCACGACACCCACCCCGACCGGTCGCGGTCCCAGTCCGAGGCTGCCGGGTCCATCCAGGCCCGGTCGAAGCCGACCTCGGCCAGCCGGCTCATCAACCGCGGCCCGGCGCCTGCCCGCTTGGGCACCGCCCGACCGTCTTCGCGAGCCTCGAACAGGGTCTCAAGCACCGGCATGGCGTTGTCCCCGATCGTGCCCTGCAGCTGGGCGACCTCGGTGACGAACCGCTGGTGGTTGCGGTTGCGGCGCACCTGCACGATGAGGTCCAACGAGCAGATGGCGCTCAGCGCGTAGTCCCCCGGCAGAGCCGGGGTGGCCTGCCGCACCATCTGCACGACCCGGCTGAACACCCCGGCCGGGGCGTCGGCGTGGATGGTGCACATCACCCCGGAGATGCCGTTGGTGAGGGCGTCCAGGACGTGAACCATCTCCGGGCCTCGGGTCTCCCCCAGGACCACCACGTCTGGGGAGTCCCGCAGCGACTGCCTGGTGAGGTCGCCCATCGTGATGGCACCCACACCCTCGGAGTTGGGCTCGCGGGCCTCATAGGCGCGCACGAGCGCCGCCGGCCGGGCCGGGACCGGCCGGCCGCGCCCGTCGACCACCACCTGGCCCTGCCCGTCGCGGGCGGCCAGGACGTGAAGGCCCAGCTCACGTTCGTCCTCGATCGTCACGATCATCTGGTCGGTGGGGATCTCGGCGCACAGCGCCCGCAGCATCATCGTCTTGCCCACGCCCGTGCCGCCGGACACAAAAATCTTGGCCCCGGCCAGCACGCAGGCCCGCAGGAACGCCCGCAACGGGGCGTCGACCATGCCTAGGGCATACAGCATGTCCAGGTCGGCCTCGACGTGACGGTGGACGCGGATCGTGCCCGACGGTCTGCTGGTGACGTCCATCGCCGCCGACAACCGGGCCCCCAGCTCGCCAACAGCCTTCAGCCGCAACGACAACAGTGGTCGAGCCGCGGAGAACTCGCGGCTGGTCCCATCACCCAGCGAGGTTCCCAGCGCCTGCACCAGATGGGTCACCTCGGCGTCGGTGTCCCCGATCGGCGGTCCGGGCGCCTTGGTCCCGTCGGCCAACCGCAACATGGTCGGCTCGCAGCCGGTGAAGAAGATGTCCTCCACATCAGGTCGGGCCAGCAGCGGCTCGAGCCGGCCCAGGCCGCCGAGGGCGGCCATCACCGCCTCCACGAGGTCGTCCTCAACCTTCATCGACGGCACCGGCAGCCCACGGTTCACCAGGTAGCAGACCCAGGAGTCCAGCTCCTCCTCCACCAGGGTGCGGGTGCGCATGCGGCGCGAGGCCGGGTCCAGCTGCTCGAACGAGACACCATCGGCGGACAGTCGCGACGCGACCCGCTCCCGCAGCTGGGTCACCGTCTCGAAGTTGACGGCCGAGGCCGTGTTGTCCAAGACATTGCCGGCACCGGCAGGCACGACCGGTGGACTTACCAGCGGAGGCACCGGTAGGTCCACCGGCGACACCTTGCTCATCTGGTCGCTCACGTCAGCACCGCCCCGCCGGTTGCGGCGTCGGCGCCGGCGCCGGCCCCGGCGGCGACCAGCTCCGCGGCGACGTTGGCCGCCGCGCGCAGCAGCTTGGACCGCTTCAGCGACCGCATCCCCGCACCAGCGCCTTCGGTCAACACAGCGGCCGCAGCCCTGTCCGCCGGCAGTGCCCCGGCCACCGCAACCCCCAGCTGCTGGCTGACGTCCCTGGCGCGGTACTCCCCCGCGCCGCAGATCAGCAGACGGACGTGGGCCAGGTCGCCCAGGTGCTCACGCAGCTGGCCGGCGACGCCCCGGGCGCCCTGGACCGAGCGCGCGGTCGGGCGCACAGCCAGCAGGACCTGGTCGGCAACGGCGAGCACAGGCCAGCACGCCCCCGAGCTCAACCGCCCGGTGTCAACGATCACGTCACGGCCGGCAACGCCGGGTTCCCTCTCCAGCACGCGAGCCAGCCGTTCCCAACCGCCCGAGGTCAGGGGCTGCGACTGACCGCCGTGTTGCACTCCCGGCATCAACCAGACCGCAGGCGCCTCCGGTAGCAGGACCACGTGCTCGGCCAGCACCTGGGCAGCCTCCATCACGGTGTGCCGCCTGGTGGCCACCAACCAGGACAGCAACCCACGCTCGGTGCCCACCCGGCCGGGTAGCATCCCCGGAACCATGTCGCCACCTGCGCCGTCGGCGTCAACCAGCAGCACCGGGCCCGGCCACGACAGCCCCAGAGCCAGCGCTGCAGTTGTCGCGCCCGGCCCGGCCTTACCACCGGTCATCGCAACGACAGTCACTTCCCACCACCGGGAGGCAGCACGACCACTGTCACGTTCCCGCCAGCCGCCATCCGAGCCAGGGACACACCCACGTCCTGCGGCACACGCACGTCGACCACCGTCACCCCCGTCGAGGCATCCGGCACGCCAGACTCCGCGACGCTCGCCACGATCGGATCCGCCGGGCTGCCCGCTGCAGTGGCCCCAGCGGTATCCAAGGGGGTGGCCACCAGCAGCACCCGCTGCCCCGGCGCCACGCCCACGGACGGCAGCTGGCCGGGCTTGAGCTGCAACGGCACGAGCACCTGCCCAGTGGTCAGCACCTGGGTCTGCGCGACCTGCGAGGGGTTGACCAGCGTGCCTTTGGCAAGGTCAACCAGCGCCACCTTGCCGATCACCTCGCCCTGCTGGTCCACCGTGAACGCGGCCACTCGAGGATCCACGCTCAGGTCGGCCCCGGCCAGATCATCAACGGTGATTGTGTGACCCACCTGCACGTTCTGAGCGATCACCAACACTCGATCGCGATGCGCGTACGAGCTCACCGCCCACATCGAGACCAGCCCGCCGAGAACCACCACCAGCACGGCCAGCAGGACCTGACGGGGCATCCACTGGCGAGGGGTCGCAGCGGCCCGCACCGTTGGCGGCGACGGCACGGCCCTGGACGTCATCGGCACCGAAGTCTGCACCGGTCCCGGCCCCGAAGGGGGCGGGGCCGGGACCGGATTTCGGGGACTCATTGTGGTCACTTCACAATCACCGCCTGAGCTTCTGCCACGGCGAACCGAGAGGTGGTGGTCGTGGTGACGTCCGGGAAGCTGCCGCCGATGCCACCGGAACCGACCCAGATGGCCCTCCAGAGGATCCCGTAGGTAGCAGTCAGCTCACCCGCGGGATACCCGTACGTCGACCGCGGATAGGAGTAGTCGCATCCGCCCGGAGCGTGCGCCCACGGTCCGGCCTGCGACGTCCACACGCTCCCGGGTCCGGAACACGATGCCGCGCTACCACCGTCACCCGGGACAAACGTGAGAGCTACCGGCGTCACCGTCACCTGAGCCCAGACCGGCCCAAGAGCGGCTCGGGCGGTCTTCACCAGATACGACGCCGGCGTGGTCCAGAACCAGGTCGGCACCCGCACCACTGTGTATGGACGCCCGTCCGCCAACGTCCCCCCGGACGGTGACGACGGTGGAACAGGCTTCGGCAACGTCAGAGTCGCCAACGCCTCCTGGGCCAGCTGCGCCGGGCTCTTCACAGGCGGCCCGGCAGGAGCGGACGGCTGCCAGACGAAGCCGAACCAGGCGACGGCCACGCAAGAGCCCAAATAGATCGCGCCCTGCCCGTCCGGGTGCCCCTTCCACAGCTTCACGTCATACGGCGGCTGCGGACTTATCAGCTTGTAGTAACAGCCGTCCTGGGTGTCGAACCAACCAATCTGGTCGTCGTGACACGGATACTCCCGACCGCGCCACGAACACAGAACTGAACCTCGCACGGCGCCTCCGGGCGCGTTGGGACCAGTCGACGGTCGCAGATCTTTCGCGACCCAGCAGACGTACACACCATTGACCGCTGCGCAATCCCTGTGATCCGCCAAGGCTGCCGGGGCGAAAAGGGAAAGCGCGACGATCGTGACGAGCATGGATGCACCAGCTCTGCGGCAGGCTAGGCGGAGCACGTCAAGCTCATGTCGCTCGTTGTCTGGGAGACACCCCAATGGCCTTGGTAATAGATGACTCGGACCATCGTCTTATGGGGCGGCGCGGCGACCCCCGCGGGAAGGGGAGCAGAAACGTCTTTGCCGGTTTTCACGTCCGTGGGATGCCACTTCACGGGAGACGTAGGGCAGTCCGACAGAACGACCAGCGGGTAAGGTTTCGCTCCCAATTCCACTGACTGGACTAGGGTTCGCGGCTTCCCTGGGTCCCCCGTCATCTTCAACCCCTGGGATGAAAATTGCAGGACCACGGCGCTAAGTGAGCTCTTCGCGGGATCGAAGGAATACCTGCTGTAGTCCGCGCTGGGGGTCAACGTCTCGCCCAGCCCTCGAGGCTTGCGCAAGACGTTGTTTGAGGCAGTCACGTACGCCAGGTATGCGTCGACTGCGGGCTGCGCCTTCGGGTCGATCGTCGGCGTCGGGCTGCTCGTCGGTGAGGAGGTCGCTGGCGTCGTCGGCGTCAAGGTGGCTATGGGCCTCACGGCGACGTCCTGTCCCCCGCAGCCCGCGGTCGCCAAGACCGTCAAAGCAAACGCGGCGGCGATCGGGAGTCGCTTCGTCAACGCGTTGTCCCCCTCCAAGGTTTGGGCAGGTCCGGCGGACAAGCCTCACTTCGGTTGCCGAAGCATGCCCCATACCGGCACTAATTGGAACAAATACATCCAACTTCTTTACCAAGGCGCGGATCCCCAGAGCAGTTCGCGGGCCTCAACAGCTCCGTGCAGCACGGGCAGCGCATCTCCTGCCCACTGCTGCCAAGCGGACTCAGGCCGGCTACGTGGGCAGTTGTCCACAGGCTGGACAGGAATGTGACCACGTCGATGGTGGATGGCAGCCAACGGGCGCGTTCGACAAGACGGTGCGCAGTCTGCGACCACGGAGGCGCTGCGAGATGATGGCGCCATGACAACTGCCGGTGTGCCTGTCGTCCTACGTGGGCGCGTTGTGACGCCGGACCAGGTGATCGAGGACGGCGCCGTCGTCATCGAGGGCGACCGGATCGTCTGGGTCGGTGCCACCCTGGGCGCGACCGCCCCCGCGGCGCTGGCCACCGCCATCGCCGCGACCCCTCAGCCGTGGCCCGGGACGACGCTGCTGCCCGGCCTGGTCGACCTGCACGCCCACGGCGGGGGCGGCGCGAGCTTCCCGGATGCCACAAACACCGACGACGCGCGGCGCGCGGCGCGCGAGCACCTGACTCACGGCACCACGAGCCTGGTGGCCTCCCTGGTCACGGCCGACGCCGACACGCTCGTCGCGCGGGCGACCCTGCTCGCCGACCTCGCCGACGCCGGGGAGCTCGCCGGGATCCACCTGGAGGGACCGTTCCTTTCCCCGGTCCGGTGCGGTGCCCAGAGTCCCGCGGACATGGTGGCCGGCGACGCCGATCTGGTGCGCCGGGTCGCGACCGCCGCCCGCGGCCACCTCGCGACAATGACGATCGCCCCGGAGATCGACGGGATCCGCGGTCCGGGCGGGGTCATCGAGGCCCTAGCACTGGTTGGCGCTCTCCCGTCGTTCGGTCACACCGACGCCAGCGCCGAGGTGGTCGACGAGGCGGTGGCCCAGGCCCGAGTTGCCCTTCAGGCTCCGGGCGCGCGGTCCTCCCGTCCAACCGCGACGCACCTGTTCAACGGCATGCGCCCCCTGCACCATCGCGACCCGGGCCCGATCGCGTCGTGCCTGGCCGCGGCCGGGCGCGGTGAGCTGGTCGTGGAGCTCATCGCCGACGGCACCCACCTCGCAGCCGGGACGGTACGCATGGTCTTCGACCTCGTCGGAGCCGAGGCGATCGTGCTGGTCACCGACGCGATGGCGGCCGCCGGGATGCCGGACGGCACGTACAACCTGGGACCGATGCGGGTGCGCGTGGCCGATGGCGTCGCGCGGCTCGCCGACGGCGACGCCATTGCGGGCGGCACGGCCCACCTGCTCGACGTCGTGCGGTGCACGGTTGAGGCCGGCGTCCCGCTCGAGCTGGCCGTCCGCTCCGCGAGCGCGACGCCCGCGCAGGTGCTCGCACGCAAGGACATCGGCGCTCTGGAGGGGGGTCGTCGAGCCGATGTCGTCGTGGTCGACGCCGGCCTGGCACCTCTTGGTGTCATGCGTGCGGGGCAATGGGTCGTCCCCTAGGTCGGCTGGCGCCCACAGGCCGCTGAACCTGGCGGCTGACCCTCGGGCTGCGCCAACCAGTCCGCACCGCGACGACGAGCCCTGAAGCCAGCCAGCAGGGGCAGCGGTACCCCTGGTGGGTAGCAACGGTCAGGCTTGCGCCGCCTACCCTGGCGACGAGTTCCCATCTCCCGCACCGACGCGGGAGATGACAGCGCGCCCACCGCGCACGAGAGGGAAGCCGGGGCGCAGGCCTCCACCGTCCGGGGCCGGACCGGTCTCACGGCGCCGTCGGTGGCCTGCCTGCTCAGTGCGGGTCGCGCCGTTCTCGGTGAGCGGCGGCGTGGCGCACCACCTGCTCGCAGGTTTCGTGCGTGAGCAGGGCGTCTGCGGGATCAAGGTGGCGGCCCTGCCCGACGGCGGCGAGGAAGTCGTCGCACATCGCCATGAAGCCCCGCAGCTGGGTCGCGGGCGCCCAGCCGTCGCGGCGGACGACCCGTTCCTGACCGGAGAAGTCCACGACGTCGGCGAGGTCGGTGACCTGACGGCGCCGGCCGTCGCCGATCACATCGAGAACCTCGTGGGACATCCCCGCGGTCCAGCTCATCACGCCGACGGCGAGGCGACCCTGGCCGGTGAACTGCACGGCGAGCCGGCGGCACCGGCCGTCGTCGCCGACGTTGGTGGCGATCACCAGGTCGGCCATCGTGGACGGGACCAGGAACCGGAGCGTGTCGATGACGTGGATGAAGTCGTCGAAGACCATAATGCGCGCCGATCCCGGCTCCTGAGAGCGGTGCTTGTGCAGCGTGACCACGTCGCGGTCCACCCAGTCTGTGAAGGCCCGGTAGGCCGGCGCGTAACGGCGGTTGAAGCCGACCATGAGGGAGACGCCCAGCTCGCCCGCCAACGTGACCAGGGCGCTGGCCGTTGCGTGATCGGTGGCCAGCGGCTTGTCGACCAGAACCGGCACCCCACCGCGGAGCAGCGCCGCCACGACCTCCGGATGCGTCTTCGAGGGTGTGTGGACCAGTGCCGCATCCAAGCCCGAAGCGATCGCGTCAGCAACGGACTCGAACCGGTCCGGGGTGCGATAGCGTGACCCGACCTCATCCAGCGTTCGGGGGTTTCGCGAGACCAGAACCGGCGTGACGCCCGCCATGGCTGCCACGACGGGCAGGTAGGCCTTCTTGGCGATGGTACCGAGCCCGATGACTGCCACCCGCATGCGCCCCTCCCCTCTCATCGCGCCCCGACGTCGCCGGACCTGCTGCGTCGCAGCTGTGCACTCATGCTCCCACCGAACCCCTGCTCGCATGGCCGCGCAGCACCGAAGCTCGACGCCAGGCTCGCCTGCCTGCCGCTCAGCCCGCCTGCATGGCAGGCAGGTGAGGAGCTCGGGTCGTTCTGCGGTCAGTACGGGCTGGAGCTGCGCTCGGCGTCGGGGGCGGGGCCGGCCAGGCCATGGCGGCGGGCGCCACCTGTCGCGAGCACCCACGGATGCCTGCTCGGGCGTGCGCGCATCTGGACACCCCCGGGCGCCCTCCGCCGTGTTTGTGCACGTGACCCACCCGGGGAGCAATGTCGAGGCGATCCTGCGCGCGTGGGGTCAGGCCAGCCGTTCCGCGGCCTGCAGGCGGGCTCGACCCAGGCGATCGTGTCGCCCGCGACGACGACGCCGCCGGCGATCACAGCCGCCGGATTCACGACGCCACCGCGCAGGTGTGGGGCCGGTGCTCAGTCATGATGGCGCGCTCGTTCGCATCCAGGGCCGCGCCGATGCTCTGGCGTCCTGACCTGACCTGGTCGGGTGCGCGCGATGGTCAGCCGGCCGCTGCGACCGCCGAGAGCTCGAAGATGGCCACCATGGTGTGACTGGATCCAGGTGCGAGGCGCACGGCGGCGTCGCGGATGTTGCACACCTCGACGCACACCATGTGCTTCCACTCGTCGTCGCCGAAGTCCTTCATCGCCGCGGCGCCCTCGACCCAGGGGTTCCACACCACGGTTGAATCTGAGCCCTCCTTGCTGATCAGCACGGATCGGCCCGCCTGGCCGTCACGGACCGCTGTGCTGGCCGTGGTGGGCAGGTAGATGCGATCGGTCGCGCAGGCGAATCGCACCGGGTCGACCTCACCGGGCACCGGTTCGGGTCCGGCGAGGCAGTCGTAGAACCTGCTGCCCTCCAGCCCGGTGACCTCGGTGGCGCGGATGTCGCGGATGTCGAGATAGGTGTGCAGTGCCTCCTCGAAGGTCAGCACTTCGTCGCCGCGGTTGGTGACCTGCAGCGCGAGCGACAGGCGGGACCCGACCACCACGGTGTAGACGGCCTCGAAGCGATGCGGCCAGGCTGACGCCCCGGTGGCGTCCTGGTCGGTCAGGCGCAGGCGCACGGTGACGTCCTGGCCGTCGTCCACCGCTTCGAGCAGCGACCAGTCGGACAGGCGGGCGAAACCGTGGGAGGGGGACTGCGGGTGCCCGGCCTGG
>Ga0209890_10001222_pt1 | contig 11673 bp, 10 predicted proteins | sample OrgsoiDNA2013049_FD_185799 | JGI IMG/M metagenome (GOLD analysis project Ga0209890, IMG submission 185799) | Permafrost soil microbial communities from the Arctic, to analyse light accelerated degradation of dissolved organic matter (DOM) -... | ecosystem: Environmental > Terrestrial > Soil >... | reverse complement strand
ACGCCTCCCGCCACCTACGACGCCATCGTGAAGCGCTCAAAGCCCGCCACACAATCTGTTGGGGTGCGCTGAGTGAAAGGGATACCCACTTAAGTCCTTATGTTTGAATATTTTGCCGCCAACCCTATGATTCTAATAGATCAAAAAAAGGGGGGTAGGGGTAGTCAGCAATGATGAATGCCTTAGGAGCAAACAGGCAGTATCATGTCTGGAACCCTCGGCGCGCATTATCGTCTCAAGTGTCCGCGCCGCCCAAAATGCTGCAGAAACGAATCGACGATCAGCCGACCATCTCGCGCGAGAACATCCGCGAAGCCGAAGGAATTTTTCTGCAACATCTCAAGCGCGTCGGGCTCAAGCAGACCGAGCAGCGCGGCGCAATTCTGCGGACGTTCCTCGAAACGCGAGAGCATCTCTCGACCGAAGAATTGCACCGACTGGTCAAGAAGACCGACCCGCGCATCGGTTTCACCACCGTCTACCGGACGCTGAAACTTCTGGCAGGTTGCGGCCTGGCCAGCGAAGTCGCTTTTCACGACGGCATCGCACGCTATGAGCACCAGTACAACCGCCGCAGCCATCACCACATGGTCTGCACCGAGTGCGGCGCTTCGGTCGAATTTTTCGCGGAGAAAGTCGGAGAAATCGAGCAGGAAATCGGACGCAAGCACCGCTACGTTACTACTCGCCACACTTTTCAGATCTACGGCGTTTGCGAAGAATGCCGCAATTCGAAGAAGACGAATGGACGCCGCCTTGTCTAGTTCAGAGAAAAGTCCAGCGAATAGTCCCGAGAATGGTTCCGAGAATGGTCCAGCGAATCCCGCGCAAGCCTATGTGAAGTGTCCGCATTGTGGAACGGTGATGCCCGCGAACGCGGCGTTCTGTCCGGGATGCGGATGGTCGATGACGCCGCTACCTCCCGCGGATCGGGCTGCCGCGGCTGCCGCTTATCTCACCTTAGTTCCTGCCGCAGTGATTTTGTTTCTGCCGGCATTTCGCAAGAGCCGCTTTGTCCGCTTCCATGCCTGGCAAAGCATTTTGCTCTGGGCCGTCTTTTTCGTTTTGACTGTCGTCGCGCTCTTGCTTTCGAACGTTGCTGCCGCTATGGCTTTTCTCCTGTTCGGAATTCTGGCTTCGCTGGCCATGTTGTTCTTGTGGATTGTTCTGTCGTTCAAAGCATGGCAGGGAGAGCGCTTCGAATTGCCTCTGTTCGGCGATCTGGCTGCGCGCCTGCCTTAGCGGTTTCGTGGATGCGAACCAAGTGGGTTCCAGGTCCACGGTGTCAGATATCGGGAAAAATAAAATCGCACTATTTCATCGTCACGGGTTTCCGGAGACCTGCCACCTCAGACTTCCAGGCTCGGTTAGACATTCTCGTCCGCATCGTTCAAAATAATCAATTCGCTTGGCATCACACTCTGCATCACAGGAGACCTCGTTGACCCAGATTCAGCGCGTTAAGATCAGCGCTCTCGGAACCTACGTTCCGCCTCGCCTTCTCACCAACGCCGACCTCGAAAAACTTGTCGATACCAATGACCAGTGGATCATGGAGCGCGTCGGTATCCGCGAGCGTCATCTCGTGGACAAGGGTGTTGCCACCAGCGATCTCGCGGTCGAGGCGGCGAAGAAGGCGCTCGCCGAGCGCGGCATCGAAGCATCCGACCTCGACGCAATTATCGTGGGAACAGTTACGCCCGACATGTTTTTTCCCTCGACCGCTTGCCTCGTTCAACACAAGCTCGGCGCGAAAAATGTCTGGGGATTCGATATTTCGGCGGCCTGTTCGGCGTTTGTTTACGCGTTGCAAGCGGGAGCACAGTTCGTTGCTGCCGGATCGCATAAAAAAGTCCTCGTGATTGGCGCCGACGTCATGTCTTCGATCATCGACTACACCGACCGCGCCACCTGCGTCATCTTTGGCGATGGCGCGGGCGCGGTCCTGCTCGAACCCACAGAAGACGAGTCCGTCGGGCTCATTGACTATCTGCACGAAGTGGATGGATCGGGTGGATGCTCGCTGTACATGCCTGGCGGCGGAAGCCTGAATCCATCGACCCACGAAACCGTTGATAAGAAGATGCACTTCGTTCATCAGGACGGCGCAGCGGTCTTCAAGTTCGCGGTGCGCAGGATGGCGGCGCTTTGCGAAGAGATTCTCAAGCGCAACAACATCAAGGGCAGCGAGATCGACGCCTTCATTCCGCACCAGGCGAACAAACGCATCATCACCGCCACCGCCGATCGCCTGAATATGCGTCCCGAAGCGGTGATCATGAACATCGAGCAGTACGGGAACACCACGGCAGGAACGATTCCACTGGCCATGGAAACCGCGCGCCAGGAAGGCAAATTGAAGAAGGGAAGCCTGGTACTGCTGGCGTCGGTGGGCGCAGGATTCACCTCTGGAGCTACGCTCCTTCGCTGGGCATACTAGCCGCCAACGGAGCCGCGGCAAGCCGCGTCTCTATCACTCATTTTGCTGTCATCGCTCCTACTAATGACTCGAAGATCTTGCATCCATCGGTACCGCCGAGTTCAGGTTCGGCAGCGCGTTCGGGATGTGGCATCATGCCCAGCACGTTGCGTCCGGAGCTGCAAATGCCGGCGATATTTTCCAGCGATCCGTTGGGATTCGCCTCCGGCGTGATTTCGCCTTGCGGGTTCGAGTAACGGAAGACTATGCGGTTGTCTCGCCTCAGTTCGGCGAGTGTCGCCTCATCGCAAAAATAATTGCCTTCCATGTGCCCGATGGGGATGGTCAGCACTGCACTTTTGCGGCACGTGTTCGTAAACGGCGTCTCGTTGTTTTCGACTCTCACCTGCACCGGCTTGCAGACATATTTCAACCCGATGTTGCGCATAAGCGCTCCAGGCAGCAACCCCGACTCACACAAAATCTGGAAGCCATTGCAGATGCCGAGAACCAATCCGCCCCCGGCGGCAAACTTGCGGACGGATTCCATTACCGGCGAAAACTTCGCAATCGCTCCCGTGCGCAGATAGTCGCCGAAAGCGAAGCCTCCGGGGACGATGATGGCGTCGCAGTTCTGGAGGTCATGCGAATCGTGCCAGAGGAAAGTTACAGGCTGCTTGGCAACCTGCTGGATGGTCCAGAAAGCATCGTGATCGCAGTTCGATCCGGGGAAGATAATGACGCCAAATTTCATCGCAATCCTCAAGTTCACTATATCGTAACCGCGGTGTGCAAATTGTGATGTCCGCGCTTCAGAACCCCATGATGTTGTATCCGCAATCCACGTAGATGACTTCGCCCGTGATGCCCGAGCTGGCATCGGAGGCGAGGAACACTCCCGTGCTGCCCACTTCACCGACTTCGACATTGCGTTGCAGTGGCGCGCGCTCGGCGTGCGAACGCAGCATGTCTCCGAGGCCTGATATGCCGCGCGCAGCCAGCGTTTTGATCGGCCCCGCCGAGATGGCGTTGACGCGAATCTTCCGCCGCCCCAGGTCCTGCGCCAGATACCGGACCGTGCATTCGAGCGCGGCCTTGGCCACGCCCATGACGTTATAGTGCGGCACAACTTTTTCCGCGCCGTAGTAAGTCATGGTGATGACGCTGCCCCCGTCTTCCATCAGCGGGGCCGCCGCCCGCGAAACCGCGATCAACGAATAAACGCTCACGTCGTGCGCCATCCGAAAGCCCTCGCGCGTCGTGTTCACGAAGTCGCCCTTCAATTCTTCGGCCGGAGCGAACGCCACACTATGCACCAGCGTATGCAGTTTGCCGTAGCGGGCTTTCAGCTTTTCGAAAAGCTGCGTGATTTCTTCGTCCTTCGAAACATCGCACATGAAAGCCTCCGCGCCCGGCAGCGACAGAATCAGGTCTTTGGCTTCCATCTCCATCCGCTCGTTCTGATAAGTGACGGCAAGGTTTGCTCCTGCTGCGTGCAGTCCTTGCGCAATTGCCCACGCGATCGAGCGCTTGTTTGCCACTCCGAAAACGACCGCCGCCCGCCCTTTCAAGTCCTCAAACATGAAATAGTCTCCTGGTACGAAGTCAATAAGAATAGCAGGGCAAGAAGTCCCCTGTGGTGTTTTCCCCCGTGTTCCCCTGTGGTGAAGGCTTGCTCGGCGAACGCAACAAATGCGGGGTGCTACTCCGCGACCGAAGCCACAGCCTGCGGAGCTCCAATCGGCCAGCAAGCGCTGCCAAATGCGACCGCATACACCGCCGCGATCACGCCAAACCCGGCCGCCAGACTGATCCGCGATGCGATCCAGCCCACCGTCAGCCCCAGTGCCACCTGTAGAAATGTGCCGAAGAAGTAGAAAGTGTTCTGCACACGTCCCATGAACTGCGGCGGCACTTGCTCCATCAGGCTGGTATTCATGGCCACGCCGCTGATGCCCCGCGCCGATCCCATCAACCCATAAAGCAGCACGGCAATCACCAGCCAAGGCGAAAACGGCGCGACCGCCATGGTAAGAGTCAGCAGCAGCATCGCAATCGCAATCGAAGTACGCGACCCCATCCGCGCAATCAGCGCTGGAGCATAAAGAGCGCTTAGAAATGCGCCCACACCCCAGCCCCCGTTCAACCATCCGTAGCCCGTTGCGCCGGCGTGAAAGACGCGGTCGCTGAGCGGGGCCGTGACCACCACTCCCGTCATCATCGCGCCCAGAAACAAAGCCCAACTCGTGCCCAGGAAAACCACGCTGCGCTGCTTGCGCAGGAACACCAGCCCTTCGCGCATCTCCCGCAGAAAGCGTCCGACCGCGGTTTCCGCAGCTTCCAGATCGTGCCGAAGTTCGACTGCCCGCGGCACTAGATGCCGTCCCTGCCGCACCGCGAAATAGCAAGAAAAAGAAACGACGTAAGTGCTCACGTCGATGAGCAGCACCCCTCCGAGGCCGATGTGTTCATAGACAAATCCCACCAGCGCGCCGGCAATCAGCCAGCCACCCTGAATCCCAGCCAGCAAAAATGTATTCGACTTGACGAACTCGCCTTCGGGCGTCAGTTCCTGAATCAGCGCCGTGATCGTCGGCCAGAACATCCAGAAGCCCGCCGCCACCAGCGTGTTCATCAGGTAGAGTTCCCACACTTTCACTCGGCCCATAAACGCAAGCACGGTGACCACAAGAATAACGACCGCCCGCGAAGCATCCAGCCACATCACCAGCCGCCGCCGGTCTTCGCGGTCAATGATGACGCCGGTGAAGGGAAGCATCAGCATGGCCGGAATCGTTTGCAGCGCCACAAACGTGCCCAAAGCCATTTCGGAGTGAGTGCGCTGCAAGATCGTCCAGGCCACTGCGGCAGAATTCATCCCGCTGCCCAGCATGGAGATCACGTTCGCCGCAAAAACAAATCGCAGCGAACGTTTTTGCAGAATGGAGCGCATCATTCAATCTAGCATGGCGAACGCTGGCCGTTATTCGCTTTGCCCTTCGCAGTGGAAGCCCACTCATCGCAACTTGCAAGTCGCGATGAGCGGGGTGTATCGCTGGCACTCCTGTCCGCGAGTGCCGAACTAACCAGCGTTCTCGCCCCAACACCTTCTACGGTGTCAGCTTGAACACCGTGCCCATCAGCGAAGGATTTTTCAGCGGATTGGGGATCGCTACACCGGGTTCGGACTAGTTAGACTCACAGACCAAGCCACCGATTATCGTTGGTGTGTAACGGTGATTTTTCGACAACAACACGGATTCACGAACAAACCGGATGAACCTCGAGCTTGACGAACCTATCGGGAGTTTCTGTTGTGTACAGGTAGGCGCGGGCAAGTCACAGGCGCATTCGCTCCCCGGATAACGGCGAAGAGCATTGCTGCGGCAAAGAGCACAAAGACCAAAAGTCGAGTTCCAGATTCAGACATCGTGGTCAGCAGCCTTGACTAGAGACATCTTAGACCGATGCGGAGACGATATCCAATTGGTTCAATGGTTAATGTAGGATTCCTGACGTAATCAGCTGCTCGGATCTCGTGGGTCGCGGCCGCCGTGACGACTCTGCTGAGCCGTTAGGATTGCCACAGACGGCCCTTCAGCTAGTGACCACTGCGCGTGTGCCTACCGAGGTATGATCTCGGTCAACGTCCACTCAATTCGATCCACTTCCTCACGAATCACCCGGATCGCTTGCTGATTGCTCGGATATGGCACGGGTTTGATAGCTTCGACCGCGTGACGAATCTTGTAGTTGCGATCCCGAATCAAGTTGATTCTCGCGGAGGTCTCCATGCGGTATTGGTAAATCCTTCTAACCAGTTTCGTAGTCATCCAGGCGAATGCCAGCCCGAACAACATCTCGATTGGAAGACGATCGGTTGCTCCATCGAAATCGAGGAACGCGACTCGATACACGGCTTCGCCCAGACCTAGGGAAGCGAATATCACTCCCACCCCAATCAATCCAAGCGTCAAGCGGTCATTTGGTCGAAGTGCCACAGACGATTGCTCCCTGCCGTCGTTTTGCGTGAATGCCATTGCTCCCCCCCTATTTAGTGTGAGATGGGCTGAAGTTCTACTATTTTATGCCGACTCGTCTCTTGTGAACAAACTTTGGGCCGGAACTTCCACTGGACTCCGCCTCGCCTCAGAAACTTCACAAGAGATGTGGTTCGCTTCTTCACGACCTCCATCACCACTACCCAGTCTTGGGGAGAGTTGACGAAACCAGCGTTTGCGCTAACAACCTTGAGCTGAGGGCGTTGTGAACTCAAAACTGACAACTGAAAACTGATCCCTGCCCTCCCTACTTCAACCCCGTAACCACATACGCCTCCGACAGCACCCGCACATAGACGTATGCATAAGCAGTCCCGTCGCTGGAAAGACGAGGCCCGCCAACCGACGAGACTCCCGCACCCGCTTCTGCCCCGAAGGTTTTCCATAATTCCATTTTCCCAGTCACCGTATTCACCTGATAGACCTGCGCCGTCTTCGCTTTCGCCCCACTGGAGACCGCGTACACCGACCCACCATCTGGCGACCAACCGGTCACGTAGTATTTCGAGTCAAGCCCCGGGATCAGGCGAAGACCGCTCCCGTCGAGCGGCCAAATTCCCAGTTTCCCATCGGGACCCAGCACCGCTGTGCCGCGGCCGTCCGGCGAGAGTTGCGTGCCGGCGATGCCCTCCGGAGTGATGGGCTTGGACTCGCCGTTGCTCAGATCAATCAGGTAATCACGTGCACCGTGTCCGGCTTCAATCCCCGAGGCAAGCAACCGTTTGCCATCCGGCAGAAAACGAGCCCCGCCGTAGCTCACGGCATCGTGCGTAAGCTGTCTTGCCTCGCCCGCACCCGTCGGCACCAGGCTCAACGGTCCGCCCTTCGCCGGTTTCGTGACCGCCCATTTTGTATCGGGCGAGAGGGCCACGGCGTTTCCCTCGCCAATGCGTGCCGGAGGCGACCCATCCGTATCGCGCAGATACACGGTGTAATTCGTTCCACCGCCATCGCCTTCCTCTTCAAACAGGATCTTCTTTCCGTCCCGGCTGATATCGTGCAGGATCGACCACCCGAACCAGCCGAGGTCCCGCTCCTCTTTTCCACTCGGCCCCATGCCCCGGATCCCAATGCGAATGTGATTCGCTACGGTCAGCGCCGTTCCATTCCGCATGTCCTCAAGCCACACGCCTCCGGGTACATTGGTGATCGTCCGCACCTTGCCCGAGAGGGTTACGGCACGCGGGTTTTCGGCGCTCCCGCTGCTGGTGGACGTGAACCAGATCTCATCGGCTGCCGGAGCCCACAGAATCCCCTCCAGCGAGGTCCAGCCCGAAGAAAGCTTCTTCTCTTTTTCCTGACCATCCGCGCCAATTACCGCAACCGAACCTTCGTCGTCGCCCCCTGTATTCTCATGGTCGGCAAAAGCCACCCATTTGCCGTCCGGCGAAATCTTCGGATGGCTGATCCAGTTGATGCTGTCGAACAGCACCTTGCCTATGGGATATTCCAAACGCCAGTGACTGTTCTCCGGCATGTAACGGACCACCGCCAAACTCTCGCCGTTCGCCGACCAGTCCGCGTCCTGCACATTGTCGAGCACTTCGCGCGGGGTTCCCCCGCTCAACGGAACCCGCGCCAGCGTTCCGGTTCGCGCGTAGCCACCGTAAAACGCCGTGTTGAGCCGAATTGCCATTTCTCCGCTCTTGGAAATTGCAAGCAGCTCTGCGTCCTTAATCCCCAGTTCGCGCGCGCCCGGATCGTCCGTGCGTGACAAATAAAGCTGGTCCTCGCCACCCTCCCACGAGGCGCTGTAAACAATGCTGCCGTCGGGCGTAAACCGCGCATTGCCGATGGAACCGGTTCGAAACGTGATTTGCTGGTACTCGGCCAGAGGCGCGCGACCGCTGGCTTTGCCGCTCCACCAGCCTAGACCATAAACGACGCCCGCTAGCACAAGACCCGCGGCGAGCCCGATCAGAAGCCTGCTCCGCAGCTGGTTAATGCCAGTGCCTGTCCCCGCCGTTGTTACCCTTGCCGTGCTGCCCGAAAGCCCGGAAAGATGTTCGAGATCAAATGCAATGTCGCTGGCGGCATGGAAGCGCGACTCGGGATTCTTTTCCAGGCAGTGTTGCACAATGCGCTCCAGCGCCGGAGAAACATTGCGATTGGTTTCGGTCAACTCCGGAGGATATTCCTTCAGGATCGAACTCATCGTGTCCGCGGCGGTGTCTCCGTGAAACGCCCGCTTGCCCGAGAGCATCTCGTAGAGAATTGCGCCAAAGCTGAATATGTCGGAACGTGGGTCGAGCGTCATGCCCCGTACCTGCTCCGGCGACATGTATCCTGCCGTCCCCATCACCACGCCCGCCTCGGTGCCGTGCGTCGCGGTTGGCATTGAAGTGTGTGGGCCGGGATCGGCCTGCGTCAGTTTGGCCAGCCCGAAGTCCAGGATCTTGAGCCGCCCATCTTTCGTAAGGAATAGATTGTCCGGCTTGAGGTCGCGATGAATGATTCCTTTTTCGTGGGCCGCGGCTAGTCCGTGCGCGATTTGCAAGGCGTAATCCAAAGTCTTGCGTACCGCAATCGCTCCACTGCGCAGCCGTTCCCGCAGTGTCTCCCCCTCCAGCAGTTCAGACACGACGTAAGGCGATCCCTCGCTCGTGCCAATATCGAACACCGCCAGAATGTTGGGATGATTCAGTGCAGCCGTAGCAAGCGCCTCCTGCTCAAAACGCCGCATCCGGTCGGCGTCAAGCGAAAGGGCTCGCGGCAAAACCTTGATCGCAACGTCCCGCCGAAGACGAGAATCACGGGCGCGATAAACCTCGCCCATTCCGCCAGCGCCTAACAGAGAGACAATTTCGTACGGGCCTAGTTTTGTGCCACAGGTCAGGTTCATCAGTGCGCACGATTATAACCTTGGGAAGAAAACCTGCAGTCCAAACTTTTTGCTAATCGAGCACAGGCCGCGGGCAGTAGGGGATCGGCTGTCCGTTCACGATTGCGCTTGGGTTGCCTTCGACCAGGGCATCGGCATACTCGGCTCCCACGATTCTTTCTGCCACATCGCGACCCGCGGAAAGATTCGGGATACGGCGCTTTGTGTCGTGAGCGTCGGAAGCGAGAATGTGGACAGCAGAGCGGTCGAGCAGCCAGCGGGCTACGATTTCGGGGCGTTCTCCCCAGAATCCCGTCAGCGCCGAGGCCGTGATCTGAATCAGACAGCCCTGCTCCGCCAACTCCAGGATGCGCTGCGGCGTTTGTTGCAGGATCGGGTTCCGTTCGGGGTGGGTCAGGATCGGCGTAAGTCCGCGATCTCCTAGGCGGACGAAACAGTCGGCCAGATGGGTTGGAACACTGAAGTTGCTGAGTTCAATCAGCAGATAGTTCGTTTCGCCAATCGTGTACGTATGCGGCTGCTCGAGCACACGTTCCAGATTCTCGAAGGAAAGATGGAAATCGCAGCCTAGACTCAATTGCAGCGCGGGACCGACCTTCTCCTGGAGCTGGCCGAGAAGCCCCGAGAGGTATGCGCGATCATAGGCGTAACGATCGTTGGCATGCGGTGTGGCGACAGCGTGGGTAATGCCGTCCGCTGCCGCCATGCGGCACATTTCGACGGCTACATCCCAGGACTTGGGGCCGTCGTCGACCTCGGGTAGAAGGTGACAGTGGATGTCGATCACGACGTAATCTTTATTTCGAACACAACCTCAAACACCAGATCTAGAACAGAACGATTAGAACACATCCCGCCGCGAACCTTTCGCCCTTTTGATCCCAACGCAGCCTCGCAGCCCCGCTCGCGCATCCAACCCAAAGGGTTTGAAAGTTTGTGTCGCGCGGAGGAACGGCATTGCCCCAATCAGACACCAGGGACAAGAAGTCTCACCAAGGTCTGGAAGCCTTAAGGTCTCCTTCGTGGTCTTTCGTGTCCTCTGTGGTGGATGATTTTGGGCGGTATCACGGGTCCACGCAGTTGCGTTGTTCCCGCCTTCTCGTGCACGATAGTGGACACGACTTTTCGTTCTCACCTTGGATATTGAGGAGCAGGTTAGCAAATGAGCTTTCTAAGGGCGGCGCGTGCCGCACTGGCAGGTCAAAATTGTCTCCCCCGAATTCTTGTGGCCGTCGTCGTTATCATGGCCGGACTTTCCCTCTCCTGCGGCAGCAACAATCCCAGCAAGACGGGGCCTAACCATAACGCCTACGTAACCTTGCCCGCGAGGGGGTCTGTGCTTCTGCTGCACATCAACGGCGCCACCGGAGCCATCTCCAAGGGAGCCGAGACGCCGCTAGTGCAGGACACTACGCCCAGAGGCCTGGCGTTGCTTCCGTCGAAGAAGTTTCTGTACGCGGTCAATTCCAGTTCCCACGCCAACTCGATCTCGATTTTCAACGTCGCCAGCGACGGGACTCTCACTCTCACTGGTACTCCGACTCCGGCCGGTTTCGGTCCGAATGCAGCGGTCGTTGACCCTTCCGGCAAGTATTTGCTGGTCACTAATACTTTCGGTGACACGAAAAATGTAGGCAGCGTTTCCGTGTACTCCGTCGACGCCGGCAGTGGCGCTTTGTCCGAGGTCGCAAACTCGCCCTTCTTCGCGAATACGGGTCCATCCGAGATTCTGATCACGCCTTCCGGCAAGTTCGTGTACGTGACCAATCCGGTCTCTGGGAGCGTCACTGCTTTCACTTTCTCGAACGGCGCACTCACTGAGATGGCTGGGTCTCCGTTCTTTTCCGGAGCGGGAGCTTCCGGCCTGGCGCTGGATAGCAGTGAACGATTCCTCTACGTTGTCAATCCTTTGGCAATCAACCCATTACAGCTCAATACCGGCAACATTTCAGGGTTCAGCATCGACTCTGTCACGGGCGCACTGACTCCGCTACTCGGCTCGCCTTTTGCCCCCACAGTCGGCAACAACCCCACCGCGATCGCCGTCGATCCGAGCGGCCGGTTTGTTTACGCCGTCGCCCCGGGATCGAGCTCCTCCGTCTGGTGTTTCACCCTCGCTCCTACGAACGGACAACTGACGGCAGCAACGAACTCGCCCTTCAGCTTGGCTGCGGGTGAACTATTCGCCCTCTTCGACCCCAGCGGCAACTATTTCTATATCGGAAGTCAGTCTGGAAACAGTATTCCTGGTTATACCTACAATTCATCGACCGGAGCTCTCACGGCTATTTCGGGCTCGCCTTTTTCCACCGGAACGGCGCCTGGGAAAATGGTGCTTTCGGAGTAGGAGA
>Ga0209890_10001219_pt1 | contig 11681 bp, 10 predicted proteins | sample OrgsoiDNA2013049_FD_185799 | JGI IMG/M metagenome (GOLD analysis project Ga0209890, IMG submission 185799) | Permafrost soil microbial communities from the Arctic, to analyse light accelerated degradation of dissolved organic matter (DOM) -... | ecosystem: Environmental > Terrestrial > Soil >... | reverse complement strand
AGCTTGCGCCACCCGACGACTCACCCATCATCGGTACCCGGGAGGGATCGTAGGCACTGATGACATGCAGGGCGTCGGGTGTCAGCAGCATCGCGTTCAGACTGGTGGGGCTGAGGTCGTCGAAGATCCGGCGCACCATCGCCGCAACCGCCTGCGCCACGGTCTCACCCTGGCTGAGGCGTGCCACGATCGACACGAAGTAGCGCTCGCTGTCTGTCGTGCCCGCCAGTTGCGACTCCCAACCCGTTGGAACCAGCTCGGCGGTGCGGTCAATCGGGTGGATGGCGCCGTTGTGAGCGAACGCCATCGACCGGTGCACGAAGGGATGTGTGTTGGCAGCGATGACGGGAAGCCCCGGGGTGGCCCATCGGAGATGCACGAAGCCCGCGTCGGCCGCGGCGGAGGTGGTCAGCTCGGCGAAGCGTGGGTCGTCGGCGGCGCATGTCGTCGACCGCTCCACCAATGGCGGGGCGATGCTCCGCACCTCCGGCGGCCACCAGGCAATGCCCCACCCGTCCGCGTGCTGGCGGGAGAGCGCCGTGAAACCGGCGAGCTCAGCCCTGCCCAGGGCGTCGGCGACCGTCATCGGCCGCCGGGCGGCCCACCCGAGGAGGCGGCACATCAGACGTACTTGCCCATACCGCCGGCGACGTCGATCGAGGTGCCGGTGAGGTAACTGGCGCGGTCGCTGGACAGGAAGGCCACCAGGCCGCTCACCTCCCCGACAGTTCCAAAGCGACCAAGGGGCACCTCGTCCCTGGCGAGGCCGGCGAAGAACTCGTCGTCACTCGCGTCAGGCGCTCGGCGCGCCTTGATGTTCTGCCACTGCGGCGTGATCACGAAACCGATGTTGACACTGTTGACCAGAATGCCCTCGGGTCCCAGCTCGCGTGCCAGCGCCTTGGTGAAGTTGAGACAGGCTGCGCGGTTCACCGTGGTGGCAAAGAACGTGGGGTCGGGGTAGCGCGCATACACCGAGTTGATGTTGATGACCCGCGCTGCCCTGCTGCGACGCAGGTGTTCGAGGGCCGCCCGCGTGCAGCGGATCTGTGAGAAGAGCTTGACGTCAAGGTCCGCCCGCCAGTCATCGTCGGTCAGCGACTCGAAGTTCCCAGGGTGAGCCGCGCCGGCGTTGTTGACGAGAATGTCCAGTGCACCGAGCGCCTCGACGGAGCGAGAGACGAGGTCAGTGATCTGCGCGGGGTCGGTGACGTCGGTGACCTGCGCGTACACAGTGCATCCGGAGCCGCGCAGTTTCTCGGCCGCCGCATCAAGCTCGCGCGGGTGGCGCGCGCAGATGGCCACGTGGACACCCTCGGCGACGAGTTCCTCGGCGACGGCCAGACCGATTCCCTTCGATCCGCCTGTGACGAGCGCTCGCCGGCCACGGAGGTTCAGGTCCAACTACACAGCTCCACCTGGAGGCGAGGCCTGACTGTACGCATGCTCGAGGAGCGAGCGCCGTGGCGGGTTGAACACGTCGACCTCCCGGCACGACGCGTCGCGTGTGCGCGCCCCGTGGCGCACCCAGCTGGGGATGACCGCGACGTCGCCGGCCCGCATGATGCGGACATCGCCATCGATGTCGAACTCGAACTCACCCTCGATCACGAGAACGATCTGCTCCTCCTCGTGCACGTGGATCGGAGCCTCTGTATGCGGCGCGAAGGAGACGAAGTTGAGCATGGTGCGCTCGCTGAGCACCGGCCGGAAGCCCAGTCCTGGCAGGAACTCGATGGAGGCGATGGCGTTGACGTCGACATAGCGGCCCGGGGCTGTGGGCGTGCCCCCTGCCTGTGTGCTGAAGTGTTGCGCGGCGTCGGTCATCGATTCTCCAGTGCTGATCTGATCAGTTTCCCAAGGCGTGCGACACCCTCGTCGATGTCGTCGTCGCCGGCCAGGCTGTAGGCGAGACGGAGCGTGTTGCCGCCGTCGGCATGCGGATGGAAGGGTCGCCCGGGCACGAACGCCACCCCGGCGTCGCGGGCCTTGCGGGCGATGTCGACGGTGTCGAGCCATCCGGGTCCGCTGAGCCAGATGAAGAACCCGCCACGTGGACGGGTCCAGGTGATTTCAGAGGGCATGTACTCGTCCAGCGCGGCCAGCATGCGCTTGCAGCGTTCCGAGTACAACGCGTTCGAGAGGCGCAGCTGCGGGTCCATGTGGCCGCCGCGAAGGTACTCCTCGAGCAGTCGCTGACCCAGCGCCCCGGCGCACTGGTCTGAGTTCTGCTTGGCGACGACCATCTGGGCGATCGCCTCCGCCGGCCCCACAGCCCAGCCGAGCCGTACGCCTGGGAAGAAGGTCTTGGAGGTGGTGCCCACCTGGACGACGACGTCGGGACCCAGCGACCACAGCGTCGGCGGACGGTACGGTGTGAAGGTGAGCTCGCGGTAGGCCACATCTTCGATGACGAGCACGCCGTGGTGGCGGCAGATCTCCACAAGGGCCGCCCGCCGCTCCGCTGACATCGTGATGCCGGTCGGGTTCTGGTGGTCGGGGATGCTGTAGACGAGCTTCGGCGGCGAAGCGCTGCGACACAGGCGCTCGAGCGCTTCCGTGTCGATGCCATCTTCGTCGACGGGGATCCCACGGACCTCGGCTTCCATGCCTCGGAACCCGCCGATGGCCCCGAGGTAGGTCGGCGACTCGACGGCGACGACGTCGCCAGGATTGAGCATCGCCCTGGCAACCAGCCCGAGGGCGTCGATGATGCCGCTGGTGACCATCAGTTCGTCCGAATCGGGGCGCCGTTCCTCGGCCTGCGCGAGACGGTCGGCGAGGGCGTCTCGAAGCCCGGGCAGGCCGGGGGTTGGCGAGTACTGGAGTGCGACGGCCGAGTCGCCGCGGAGAAGCTGCGCGGTCAAATCGCTGAGCACCTCGACCGGGAACGTCTGCGGGTCCGGCAGGCCACCGGCGAAGGAGATGAGGTCGGTACCACTGGCGAGCGCCAGGATGGCCGCGAGCTCGCCACTGGCGCCGTGAGTACGCCGCGCGAACGCCGACGACCAGCGCCGTGTTGGAAGCGTTTTCATGAAGCGTCTCCTGGCGGCCATCTTGACACTGCCCAGCGCGACCGGCAGACTTTGCCGGCCGATACGGCTCGCCTGACAGGGGATGTTGCCGAATTGTCGCGCGAATGGCAAGCGGCCGGAGGGACCCAGCTAACACATGGCTGACGCGACGGCTCCACTTTCGGGTCTCGTCGATGTCGTCGCCCGCCCGGCCCGGCCGGCCGCGCTGGACGCCGTCGACCTCGATCTCTTGAGCCTCCTCGCGACGGATGCGCGGATGTCGCAGCGCCGTCTGGCCCGTGACCTGGGGATGTCGCCCCCCGCGGTCGGCGAGCGCATCGCCCGGCTGGAGCGGTCGGGAGTGATCCGCGCCTACACCATCGACATCGGCTGGGCCGAGGCCGGCTACCCGGTGACCGTCTACCTGACCATCACCGCAGTGCAGGGCCACCCCCAGGGGCCGCTCATCGAGGCACTGCGGGCGCTCCCGGAGGTGGCCGACATCACCGTCGTCACTGGCACCATCGACCTGCTCGCGCGGCTGCTGGTGCGCGACCACAACCACCTCCGCGAACTGCTGCTCGAACGGGTGTGGCAGATCTCGGGAGTGCAGCGCACCGAGACGCTGTTGACCCTTGCCGAGATGAAGCCGAAGCGTTTCGCGACCCAGCTCATCGACTCGATGCGGGCAGCGCTCGACGGCCAGGCAAACCACGGAGGGACAGCGTGAGCAAGCAGAGCCACGGCAACACGACCGACCAAGGCATCGGCATTCCGGGGTTCGTCTCCAAGCACGGACTGCACACCGCGGAGCAGCTCGAGACGGCGGGGAGGGTGGCGGCCGAGATCCGCGACAAGGAGCTGCGCACTGTGCGCGTCGTGCTTGTCGACCAACATGGGGTGCCACGCACCAAGTTCCTCTCGGCCGAGGCGGCGATCGCTGCGATGAGCAACGGGGCGGACTTCTCGGGCGCCATCTACAGCCTCGACACCAGCAACGCGGTGTTCCCACCCGCGTTCGGCGCGGGCGGCGGCTTCGGCATCGAGGAATTCACCGGCTTCCCCGACGTGATGATCGTGCCCGACCCATCCACCTTTCGGGTTCTGCCGTGGGCGGATCGCACCGGCTGGGTGCTGTGTGACGTGTACTTCAGCAACGGCAGGCCGGTGCCGCTGGATGGGCGAGCCATCCTGCGCCAGCAACTGCAGCGACTCGAGAAGGCCGGGTACACGTACACCGCGGGACTCGAGGTGGAGTACTACATCGTCCGCCTGGCGAGCGACCGCATCGGTCTGGACCAGACGGGGGCGCCGGCACCACCGCCCGCGGTCGAGGTCTTCGAGCAGGGCTACCAATTCCTCTCCGAGACTCGGCTCGATGGCGTCGAGAGCACGGTCAGCGCCCTGCGCGACGGCCTGCACGACATCGGCCTGCCGCCTCGCTCGATGGAGGACGAGTGGGGTCCCGGGCAGATGGAGTTCACCTTCAGCCCGCTGACCGGTCTCTTCGCGGCCGACGCGATGATCATGTTCCGCACCGCGGTGAAGGCGATCTGCCGCCGTCGCGGACTGCTGGCCACCTTCATGTGCTGGCCCGGATTGCCGAACTTCTTCCCCTCCGGATGGCATCTCCATGAGTCGCTCGTCGACGCTGCCAGCGGGGACAACGTCTTCGCGTCCGACACCGAGATGCTGTCGCAGCTTGGGCGCCAGTTCGTGGCCGGTCTGCTCGAGCACGCCAAACCGATGACCATCTTCACCACCCCGACGGTCAACGGCTACGGACGGTTCCGTCCCTACTCGTTCGCTCCGGACCGCGTCGGGTGGGCGCTGGAGAACCGCGGCGCAATGGTGCGCGTTCAGGGCGGCGCCGGCGACAAGGGCACACACATCGAGAACCGCCTCGGCGAGCCAGCGGCCAACCCCTACCTCTACATGGCGGCGAACATTGCAGCGGGGCGGGATGGCATCAACCGCGCAGTGGAGCCGCCGCCACCCGTCTCCGCGGACCCGTACGCGGAGGAGGCCGAGCTGCTGCCGACATCGCTGGGAGCGGCCATCGGCGCACTCGAGGGCGACACTCTCTTCCGCCGCGAATTCGGTGACGCATTCGTCGACTACTACCTGATGATGAAACGCGCTGAGAACGCGCGGTACGAGGCTGCTCTGGCCGAGAACCCAACGCCTGAAGGGCAGGTCGTGTCCGAGTGGGAGATGCGTGAGTACTTCGAGTTCTACTGAGACATGATGCTCCAGCACATCGTGCTGTTCTCCTTTCCGGAGGAGCTCTCCGAGACGGACGCGTCCGACATGCGCAGCCAGGTGGCTGCGTGGCCGACCGCGATCGGCGGGATGACACGGCTGCGCTTCGGTAGCGATCTGACCGGCGCGCGGACCAACGGATACTCGCGCCTGCTGTGCATGGAGTTCGCCGGTAGCGAAGAGTTGAAAGCGTACCAGCAGCACCCCGTGCACCAGGCGTTCCACCGCTGGCTCATGGAGCGGCGGTGCACCCCCCTGGGGTTCGACTACTTCCTCGACACCGACACGGTTCTCATGCCTGAGGATCGCAAACACGAGGCGGAGGAGAGGCGATGACTGGAACACGAGGCCCTGAGCCAGCGCTGGCCGCCGGACCGGCCCTGGTCACCGGCGAGAACACACTGGCGCGCGGCGCGCTCAGCACCTGGGACGCAATCGCGATCTCGGTCTCGGTGCTCGCACCGGGCATGGCCATGCTCCTCAACGTGCCCGGGGTCGCCCTGGTGGCCGGAGGCTCCACGCCGCTCGCCTTCCTGCTCGGCGGGATCGGAGTGCTCGCGCTCGCGTTTGTGATCATCGGGTTCACGCGCCGCATGGCGTCGGCGGGATACGCGTACACCTACGCCTCGCGGAGCATCGGCAAGGAGGGCGGCTTCGTCGCCGGGTGGCTGTATGCCTTCGGCCTGGCCTGCTTCGTCCCGATGACCATGGCGGGAGTGGCCGGGCTGGCCATCAACCTTCTCGGGCTGGACACCAAGTTCTGGTTCCCGTTCTTCCTCATCGGCATGGCTCTGCTCGTGGTGCTGTCGATCATCCGGATCAAGGTCACAACAAGGGTCCAGCTCTTGGTCGGCGCGATCACCATCGCCATCATCGTCCTCGTCGACCTCTTCGTCGTCGGCAAGGGCGGGGCGAGCGGCAACTCCCTGCAGCCGTTCACCTTTGGCCACACCGTGTCAGGTGGCTTCAACGGCGTGTTCTACGGGATCATTCTCGGGGTCACCTCGTACATCGGCTTCGAGACCGCTGCCGACTTCGGCGAGGAGACGTCCCACCCCCGTCGCTCTATCCCGATCGCGATCATCGCCGCCACAGCCTTCGCGATCGTCTTCTACCTGCTCACCACGTACGCACTCACCATCGGCTTCGGCGTGAACAACGGGGCCGCGCTCGGGGCCGATCCGTTCGCGCTCAAGACGGTGGCCGGGAAGTTCATCGGCGGCCCGTTCCCGACGCTCATCGAGATCGGCGGAATGCTCTCGGCCTTCATCGTCTGCCTCGCATGCGCGACAGCCGCAGCCCGGACGCTCTTCGCGATGGGTCGAGAGGGAGTGCTGCCAGGCTGGTTCTCGAAGACGAATCCGCGGTTCAAGACACCCGTCAACGCCACCGTGAGTGTCGCGCTGGTCGCCACAGCCGCGGCGGCCCTGATCGGCTTCGTGTATCCGCAAGCCGCCTTTGGTGGCGCGACGACGACCATCTACTTCTTCTACGCGACACTGGGCACACTGGCGGTGATCCTCGTCTACATCATGCTGTGCCTCGGTGGCATGGTGTTCTTCCGGCGCACCAAGGCGAGCTACAACGTGCTGGTGCATGCGCTGGTGCCGCTCATCGGGGCGGTGGTCTTCGCCGCCGCGCTTTACGGCTCGGTGTACCCGCAGCCACCGTTCCCGCTGAACCTGACGCCGTACATCACCGCAGCATGGTTGGTCATCGGAATCGTCGCGGTCCTCACGCTGCGGTCACAGAACCCGGCGGCCGTTGCGCGCATCGGCTCCATCCTCGGTGAGGAGGGGGGTGAGGACGCCAAGTTGCTCGGGTGATCGATGACCACGTCCATCCGTTTCCGCTCGCGTTCGAGGCCCTGGACCTGGCGGGGTTCACGCTCGACGCGGCAGAGGGGGTTGAGGCCGACAATCGGCGGCTGAGGCTGGCGCCGACGCGGCTGGCCACGGAGATGCTGCGCGTGCGCCTGGCCAGTCACCTAGGGTGCCATCCAGCGGAAGCCTCGGCGGCGCGCGATGAGGCGGCCGCTCCCGACTGGCCTGGGTATGTGCGCGCGCTGTTTGCCGACTCTGGAACCACGGGGATGCTCATGGACGCCGGGTGGCAGGGCTCGCCGCCGGGCGGGGCTGCCGCGTACGCGGACCTGGCTGGTGTTCCGGTGTGGGAATTGGCACGCCTCGAGCCTGTCATCGACCGGTTGCTGACTGAGGGGCGCGGCGCGCGCGAGGTCGTGGACGGTATCGACGCCTTCATGGACAGCCAGGTGCGCGCCGGGGCGGTGGGGTTCAAGACAGTGCTGGCGTATCGCACCGGGCTGAGGGTGGACCCCTCTGCATCACTGGCTCAGGCTGAGCGCGGGCTGGCCGCCGACCGTGCGGCTGGTACACCGGTACGGCGCAGTGGGAAGGCGTTGCGAGACCTGCTCTTCCGCCACGTGCTCGGTCGCTGCACAGAGCTGGACCGGCCGCTGCAGGTGCACAGCGGGTTCGGCGACTCAGAGATCCGGCTCGCCGAGTCTGACCCGCTGCTGCTCGAGGAAGTGCTGCGCACCGCCGAGGGGTCGAGCGCGCACGTTGTGCTCATCCATGCGTCGTATCCGTGGCACGAACAGGCGGGATACCTGGCAAGCGTCCGTCCGCGCGTGTGGACGGAGTTCTCCCTGTGCAACCTGTTCAGCCCGGCAACCACCGCAGATCGTCTGTTGCGCCTGCTTGACGTGGCTCCGGCCGGTCGGGTGACGGTGGGCAGCGATGGCCACGGCATGCCCGAGAGCCATTGGTTCGGGTCGGTGGTGCTCCGTGACGCGTGGGAGACGGTGCGTGAACGACTCGGTGGGACCGTGAGCGAGGAGTGGAAGGACGACACCGCTGCGGGCATTTTCGAGGACAACGCGCGGCAGCTGTACCGGCTGCCTGAGTGGTCCGCGGGCAGTTCCCAGTGACGCGCGAGGTCGGGTCAATCAATCCTGCGACAGCTGGCATGCCGCGCTCGGGTATCCCAGAGATCCTGCAGGCCGCTTGGGGACGCCCCGACATTGGCCCACGTCGTGGAGGCTGTACACCTACACCGGCTCGTCTTCCAACTCTGGGAACTGGCCAGCGAGCCTCAAGCTGCGTATTGCGCGCTGTGCAGCGTTAGGTCCCGACTCCCGGCGCGGGTTATCGCCTGAACGCGAACTGGGAATAGTCAGTCAGGACGTCGACCAACTCAGCGGATGTACATGAAGCGTATGAGGCTGAGCGCTGTGGCACCGAGTTCAGGAAGGCGAGCGTAAGTAGCGAAGTTATCGACTGAAGTTGCGCCGCTGCTACGGAGAGCCCACGCCTCCGGGCGTGCCGGATGTCAGCCGGGTCCAGTCAGGCATCGGGCGCGGTGGTGGACGACCAAGTCCTGCCAGGTGCGCTCGAAGCTGAGGGCCGGCGGGCGGTGGGCGACGTTGGCCACAGCCGGAGAGAAACGGCTGATCGAGCGCTGTGGCACAAGGATTTCGACTCTCATCGGCCGACGTTGATCTCAAGACGCCTAATTGGGCAGAGCGGATTCGAACCTCGAATCTGGGCATGAGCGCTGTGGCACCAAGAGTGGGAGGCCGAGCGTAGCGTCGTCACCTATCGGCTGATCGTTTTCGTGGCCAAGTCGATTGGTCAACGGTTCTGGAAAGAGCCGCCTCGCCTAGGCCAAGTTGATCTCGTCGGGCCCGGCCACGCCAGGCCGCTGCTGCCCCCGCGGCCCTGCGCGAGTCGCCGACGCCCAGGAGCGACCCCGTGGATTGTGATGAGGTGGCCGTTTGCAACTTCTGCGCCGACCTCGGACCCCCTGGTCGCGAGCCGAAGCCGAGGCCTCAGACCGGTCTGTCCGCTCCCATCTCGCCGTACAGCCGAATGTACTCAGCGGCCACCGTGTCGATCCCACAGAACGTCCGCAGCACTCTGAAGTTCTCTTCGGTCCACCTCCTTTCGACGTCGTGGTCCTTCAGGACAGCGATGGCGGCATTTACTGCTTGCTCAAGGATGTCCGGGCGAAGCTTGTGGAGCCGGCCGAACCCTTCCAATCTCCCGAGCTGCTCAGTGTCACCCAGCGAGATGTAGTGGGGAACGTGGTCCCGTACGAACCGTTTGAAGACCGGGTATTCGAGGACGGCCAGCGGGCGCTTCGCCCAGACTGCCTCGATGGCCTGGTTGCCGAAGCCTTCGTGCTCGGGCGGGTAGCAGACCAGGTCCACAGCTTGATATGTGCTGTAGAAGGGATAGTGGTCCGGGTCGCCATATTGGAACCTTCGGTCGGGGACGACGATGTTTCCCCCGTAGGCCAGCGTTATCCTCGTGTGGCGGGCATAGGCTTGAAGCCTTTCGAAGTAGTCCCTGTTCTCGTCGAGGTCCTCCCCCTGAGGCAGCAGGAGGACGATCCTGCTGTCCGCGGTGAACTTCCGCCGCTTCAGTCCTAGCCCCTCGGCAGCATCCTCCAGCGCTGCGCGCTTGCGCTCGAGCCCGGCGACGAACTGGATGGCCAGCTCGATCGACTTGTTGATCGCCACTCTGGCCGGCATCGCCACCACGAGGTCGTCGGGGCTGACCGGGCTGCTATCGCCAACCAGGACCTCCAGCCTGCTGCGAAAGGCCGACTCGTCGATGATCGCCACGTCACGGTCGAAATCGAATCCATCGGGGATGACCGTGCCCTCGATGCCCCTCTTTGCGCGCAGCGCCTCGGCGGCGATAGGGTTGATGAGGACGTGGCGGGCATTGGGCAGCGATGGACACATGATCCGATCCATTAAGTGGGCGACTTCCGGGTCGGGTGTCTGGAAGTTCCTGGCGTTCGGACCTTCCCAATAAAAGTCATGGTGCTGCATGAGGAATCCGATGTCAGGCCGGTCGGTGGCGAGGCGGTAGAACGCGAGTGTGGCCGGAAGGTTGTACGGAAGCGACATCAGGTTGCGGATGTGCAGAAGCGAGATCTGGTGAGCGTTCACGTACTGCTCGACCTGTCGCCGAATTGGCTCGGCGCGGGCTGTGATCTCCTCCACGAGAACATCCCCTGCCGACTCGGGCGACGAGTGGGAACGCTCAGCGGCTGGCGGAAAGATCCGCTTGCGCAGCGCGACCGCATCGGGCGACTGGTAGGAGAGCTGCGACAGCCTCAGCCCCTCGGTTCCCGAAGGCACATCGGAGGAACAGGGGTGGACACGCCAGTCCCTCTTTCTAAGCGCTTTGGTGAGCTCCTGCGATTGGAGCGAGACGCCATCGGTACCGAACAGCTTGAAGTGGACCTCCATCGTCGGTCTCGGCATGGCTCCAGCTCTCGTCGCCGGTTCGATCACTTCAAGCGGAAGGATCGCTCAGACCGCCTGCTGTCGTCCAGCCGACCTTCGGGTAAACCCGCTCTTCGGATTTCAGCGGGGTCTGGTGGCCTGACCACCTTCGTACTCGCGATAGCTGCCTACGCTCGGGGGCCGTAGGGCGGGATGCGTGGCGAGCCTCGTCCATCGCTAATACCCCCCCAGAGCGCACCCGCGTGCGAGGATATCAGCGACCGAAGCGAGCGCGAATCGCTTCGACCACCTCCAACGGTCGAGTAATCGTGGGCACATGACCGGCGCCTTCTATCAATAAGAACTGGGCATCGGGAATCTCATGCGCGACCTGCCTGCCCAACTCCGGCGGGACGATGACGTCAGCCGAGCCGTGCATCACCAAGGTAGGCACACTAATGCGGCTCAGGTCAACGGGGGGCAACGGATCGGTCGTTGCCGTCGCGGTCATTCGGAACGCAGCCTCACCCCCAGCTCTCATCAGAATCTCCCTCCCCCACCGACGCAGGTGTTCGCTCTCTGGCTCGGGTATGCACCGGTCCACGAAAGCGGCGACAATGGTGTCGTAGTCCGGCCGCTCCTTACTCGCTTCGGGCTGCGGCGCCTCACCGGCTTGCTTGGCTTTGGTGGACGGCGGCACGCCGTCGACGATGACCAGCCCTTCGAATCTCTCAGGATGGCGGAGCAGTGCCGAGATGACGATCGGGGCGCCCAATGACTCAGCAGCAACAATGCAGCGCTCGATATGCAGCGCATCCATGACGCCGACGACGTCGTCAACGCATCCCTGCAGGGTGATTTGCTCGATCGGAACCACGGAGAGACCTGCACCTCGGTGGTCGTAGGAGACACAACGCCACTGGTCGCTGAGCAGCTCCATAGGTTGCTGCCAGAGCTCCCAGCTGGCGACCCAGCCGCCATGAGCGAGCAGGGTCCTGGAGCCGCTCCCAAATGAAACAGTGTTCAGGAGAAGGCCGTTGACCTCGACGAACATTTCAGCCGTAGGTTAGTGGTTGCGCGCAGGTTTCGTAGCCGACGGAACCGGACAGCGCAGGTGACCAGCGAAGCACATCGACCCACGAGAG
>Ga0209890_10001217_pt1 | contig 11685 bp, 9 predicted proteins | sample OrgsoiDNA2013049_FD_185799 | JGI IMG/M metagenome (GOLD analysis project Ga0209890, IMG submission 185799) | Permafrost soil microbial communities from the Arctic, to analyse light accelerated degradation of dissolved organic matter (DOM) -... | ecosystem: Environmental > Terrestrial > Soil >... | reverse complement strand
CACCAGATATCGATAGACGCCGCGCAGGCCTTGCGCCTCGGCACCGATGCTGCGGCCGGGGCGATCCTTGGAGTTCCAGGCGTAGAGGTCGATGTGCACCCACGGCGTCGACTCGCTGACGAAGCGCTTCAAGAACAGTGCGCCGAAGATGGCTCCGGCAAGAGTCGACGAGGCAACATTGTTCAAATCCGCAATTTTGCTGGCAAGGTCATCCTCGTAGCTTAGCCATAAGGGCATGGGCCACAAGGGGTCGTGTTCCGTGGCGGCGGCGGCCGCGAGCTCCTGCACGATGCCCTCGTCGTTGCCGAACAACGCCGGCAATTCCGGGCCCAGCGCGACCCGCGCCGCGCCGGTCAGGGTCGCGAAGTCGATTATCAAATCCGGAAGCTCGGCATCGGCGAGCGCCAACGCATCGCAAAGCACCAGGCGGCCTTCCGCATCCGTGTCGCCGACCTCGACCGTCAAGCCCTTGCGCGTGGTCAGCACGTCTCCGGGCCGGTAGGCATTGCCGCCGACGGCGTTCTCCACCGCCGGCACCAACACGCGAAGCTCGGCGCGAATCTTGACGCTCATGAGCATGTGCGCGAGCGCCAGCGCCACCGCCGCGCCGCCCATGTCTTTTTTCATGAGTGCCATGCCGGACCCCGATTTGAGATCCAGGCCGCCGCTGTCGAAGCAGACGCCCTTCCCCACCAAGGTCAAACGCGGATAGGATTCGCCCGGGCGCGGCGTCCAGCGCACCTCGACCAGCCGGGGCGCTTCGCTGCTGGCGCGCCCCACCGCATGAATGGCGGGAAAATTCTGGGCGAGCAAGTCCTCGCCCACCCATTCTTGATAGGCGGCGTGATGCCGCTCGGCGAGCTTCCGGGCCGCGGCCGCAAGCGCCGCGGGACCCAAGTCCTGCGCCGGCGTATTGATCCAATCGCGCGCCATGCGCGAGGATTCAGCCGCCAGCGCCACAAATTGCACGTCGGCATTCGGCGGCGCTTCGACGCTCGCCATGTCGCTCTTTGCCGGGCGATAGCGGTCGAAACGATAGCCCCCATAGGCAAACCCCAAGTACAATTGCGTGGCCTCCGCAGCCGTGAAAGGTTGCACGAGCCGGAAACGGCGCGGCGGCAGCCGTTCGACGAAGCCGGCCGTATGCCACAGCGACATTTCCCCCATGCGCCTGCCCAAGCCACCGACCGCAGCGGCGAGCCCGCCCGCGGAATCCGGCAGCAGCAGAACGCGGTGCTTCTCACCCTTGAAGTTCTGCTCGGCGAGCCAGCGCGCAACCGGAGGTGCTTGCGTCGCGCACCACCCTTCGATTTCGTTCTCGTATAGCAACCACAACGGAACCGAGTCCCTGCTATCGAGGTTCATCAGATATTCGGCACGGAAACCCTAAGCCTTTGGGCCGGGGAGCAAATGCCGCTCCTTTCGTTGAATTACCACTTCATTGCTCCTATATTACCAACATGCCAGGTTTCGCGATGACGCGCTGGCACGATTTAACGGACCCCGCTTGAGGCTCAAAGTCTGGCGGGGTCTTGCGTTTTGCAGGTATGGATTTGAGTAACAGGAGAATTTAATGCGTTTGTATTCGCAAAAGGACGTCGACAAGAAGGCGCTGCGCGGAGCGCGCATCGCCGTCTTGGGCTACGGCAGCCAAGGGCGCGCGCATGCACTCAATTTGCACGACAGCGGTTACGACGTGGTGGTCGGCGTCCGCAAGGGCGACAGCTGGAACAAGGCCAAGAAGGACGGCCTGAAGGTGATGGAACCGGCGGCAGCCGTCAAAGGCGCCCAGTTGGTGGCGATGCTGGTGCCGGACCTCACCCAAAAATCCCTGTACACCGAGCTCAAGAGCGTGCTTGAAAAAGGCGCGACGCTGCTGTTCGCCCACGGCTTCAATATCCACTTCAAGCAAATCAAACCGCGCAAGGACCTGGACGTGGTGCTGATCGCGCCGAAAGGTCCGGGAGACCTGGTGCGCCGCCAGTACCAGCAAGGCCGCGGCGTGCCCTGCCTGATCGCTGTGGCGCAGAATCCGTCCAAGCGCGCGCACGCGAAGGCGCTCGCCTACGCGGACGCAATCGGAGGTACGCGCGGCGGCGTCCTGGAAACCACTTTCGGCGAGGAGACGGAGACGGATCTTTTCGGCGAGCAGGCCGTGCTGTGCGGCGGCGCGACCGAACTCGTGGTCAAGGGATACGAGACCCTGGTCGAAGCGGGTTACCAGCCCGCGGTCGCCTACTACGAATGCCTGCATGAACTCAAGTTGATCGTCGACCTGCTGCACGAGGGCGGCATTACGAAAATGCATCGCTTCATCAGCGAGACGGCCAAGTACGGCGATCTGACGCGCGGCCCGCGCATCGTCAATAAGGCCACCAAGAAGGAGATGCGCAAGATTCTGACCGAGATTCAGCAGGGCAAATTTGCGCGCCAGTGGATCGCGGAGAACAAGGGCGGCCGCCGCAAGTACACCAAGCTGCTGAAAGCGGATCTGACACACTCGATCGAAAAGATCGGCGCGCAATTGCGCGCCCGCATGCCCTGGTTGGAATCAGGTAAGGCGTGACATTGGTGGCCGCGCGCACCCTGTTCGACAAGGTATGGGCGGCACACGAGGTCGTTGCTGAAACGCCTGACACGCCGGCGGTGCTGTATATCGATCTGCACCTCATTCATGAAGTCACCTCGCCGCAGGCCTTCAGCGTGCTCAAGGCCTTGAAGTTGCCGGTGCGCCGTCCCGACCGCACCCTCGCGACCATGGATCACTCGACGCCGACCAGCACCGATCAGGTGTTCGGTAAGGTGCCGATCAAGGTGGATGCGGCGGCGAAACAAGTGCGTCAACTCGAGCAGAACGCCGCCGAGTTCGGTGTCGAGCTGTTCGGCATGCGCGACGCGCGTCGCGGCATCGTACATGTCATCAGTCCGGAGCTTGGGACGACGCAACCCGGCATGACCATCGTCTGCGGCGACAGCCATACCAGCACACACGGGGCATTCGGCGCGCTGGCCTTCGGCATCGGCACCACGGAGGTCGGGCATGTGTTCGCGACCCAGTCGCTGTTGCAGCGCAAGCCGAAAACCTTTGCGGTGAACGTGGACGGCCAGCTGCGCGCCGGCGTGACCGCCAAGGATTTGATCCTCGCCGTCATCGGCAAGATCGGCGTCTCCGGCGGCACCGGTCATGTGTTCGAATATCGCGGACCGGCCATTCGCGCGCTGTCCATGGATGAGCGGATGACCGTGTGCAACATGTCGATCGAGGCCGGCGCACGCGCCGGGATGGTCGCTCCGGATGAAGTCACATTTGCCTACCTCAAAGGCAGGCCGCGCTCGCCTAAGGGTGCTGCTTGGGACAGGGCGCGCGCCCGATGGCGGAATCTCGTCACCGATCTTGGCGCAACGTTCGACGCCGCGGTCGACCTCGATGCCTCGTCGGTCGAGCCGATGATCACCTATGGCACGAATCCCGGAATGGTGCTCCCGATCGGGTCGTCCATCCCCGACAAGGCCGGGGACGAGGTGTTCGACAAGGCGCTGCGGTACATGGGGTTTCACAGCGGCGATGCCATGCTCGGCAAGCCGGTCGACGTCGTCTTCATCGGCAGCTGTACCAACGGACGGCTCGCCGATTTGCAGGCGGCCGCGCGCATACTCAGGGGCCGCAAAGTGGCGCCGGGTGTGCGTCTACTCATCGTGCCGGGTTCACAGGAGATCAAGCGCCAAGCCGAAGCGGAGGGTTTAGCCGACATTTTCAAAACGGCGGGCGCGGATTGGCGCGAGTCCGGCTGCTCGATGTGCCTCGGGATGAACGGCGACACCGTCGGCGCGGGCCAGTATTCCGTCAGCACCAGCAATCGCAATTTCGAAGGCCGCCAAGGCGTGGGCGCGCGAACCCTGTTGGTCAGTCCGTTCACCGCGGCGGCGAGCGCCGTGCAAGGCCGGATCACCGATCCGCGGGAGATGCTGTAGTGGAACCCGTGATTCGTGTGCATTCCAAAACGGCGGTGATTCCGTCGAGCAACATCGACACGGATCAAATCATCCCGGCACGGTTTTTGACCACGACGACCAAGGAAGGTCTGGGTCTGCAGCTGTTCGCCGATTGGCGCTATCGAGCCGACGGCTCGCCCAATCCGGATTTTGCCTTGAACCATGCCTACGCGCGCGGCGCCAAGGTGTTGGTCGCGGGCCGGAATTTCGGCTGCGGCTCTTCGCGCGAACATGCGCCCTGGGCTCTGCTCGACTATGGCTTTCGCGCCGTGATCAGCACGGAAATCGCCGACATCTTCCGCGGCAATTCCTTGAAGAACGGCCTGTTGCCGATCGTGGTGGACGAGGCGACGGCGCGCTGGCTGCTGGACAATCCCGGCGCCGAAGTCGACATCGATCTCGAGGCAACCCGCTTGACGCTGCCGACGGGGGTGTCGGTGTCATTCCCCTTGGAAGCCTTTGCGCGGCACTGTCTATTGAACGGCATCGATGAACTCGGCTACCTGCGCAGCAAGGCAGCCGACATCGAGCGCTACGAAGCTGCGCGCGCTCAGGAGCTTGGTTCCTAAGTGAAGGCGCTGATCGCAGTTCTTGCCGGCGACGGCATCGGCGGCGAGGTTACCGCCGAGGCGGTGCGCGTGCTCACCAAAGTGGCGGCGCGCTTTGGACATGCCTTTGAATTCCAATCGGCGCTGCTGGGCGGCGCCGCCATCGACGCGACGGGTGAGGCCCTGCCTGCGGCGACCCTCGCGTTGACGCAGGGCGCGGACGCGATTTTGTTGGGGGCCGTCGGCGGCCCGAAATGGCCGGCCGATGCCTTGGTTCGTCCCGAGCAGGGCCTGCTGCAGCTGCGCAAGGCGCTCGGCCTGTTCGCCAATCTGCGGCCGGTGGTCCCGCACCCGGCGGTGCTTCACGCCTCGCCGATCAAGGCCGAAATCCTGACCGGCGTGGATATCATGGTGGTGCGCGAGCTGACGGGCGGCATCTATTTCGGCGAAAAGACCCGCACCCCGACCGAGGCCGTCGATGTCTGCCGCTACTCGCTGGAGGAGATCGAACGCGTCGTGCGTCTCGCGGCCGGACTGGCGCGCGGGCGCCGCCGCCGACTGACTTCAATCGACAAGGCCAATGTGCTCGAGACGTCGCGCCTGTGGCGTTCGGTTGTCGAGCGCATCATGCCCGGTGAATTTCCCGAGGTGAGCTTCGAACACATGCTGGTCGACGCCGCCGCCATGCATCTCTTGAAGCGGCCGCGCGATTTCGATGTGATCGTCACCGAAAACATGTTCGGCGATATTCTCACCGACGAAGCCTCCATGCTGGCAGGCTCGCTTGGCTTGCTGCCGTCGGCGTCCTTGGGGAAGCGCGCGCGCGGCGGCCTGTTCGAGCCCATCCACGGATCCGCTCCGGACATCGCCGGCCGCGGGATCGCCAATCCGTATGGCGCGATTTTGAGCGCAGCGATGCTGCTGCGGTACTCCCTGCAATTGGAGAACGAGGCGCGCGCCGTCGAATCGGCCGTCTCGCGAGCCATCGAGTCCGGCGCGCTGCCCGCCGATTTGGCCGCCGCGCGAGCCGGCAGCGAGAGGGTTACGACGCGTGCCGCCGGAGATGCGGTGCTGGCTGGACTCTGACCGCCCGATCGAGCGCGGCAGACAGATCCGCCACCAGGTCCGCCGCATCCTCGATGCCGACGGAAACCCGCAAGAGCCCGGCACCGATGCCCGCCCGCGCTCGCGCCGATTCTTCCATGCCGGCATGAGTCATGCTCACAGGATGCGAGATGAGACTCTCCACTCCGCCGAGGGACTCGGCAAGTGTGAAGCATTCAAGCCCCGTCAGGAAGGCTTCGACCGCCGCCTCGCCTCCCTTCAGCTCGAAACTCAACATCGCACCAAAGCCGCTTTGCTGACGCCGCGCAATCTCATGGCCCGGATGATCGGCCAGACCCGGGTAGTACACCCGCTCGACGCCGGGATGCTTGGCCAAATAGTCCACGACCGCGGCCGTGTTCTCGGCATGCACGCGCATGCGCGAATGCAGCGTGCGCACGCCGCGCAGAGTCATGAAGCTGTCGAACGGCGCGCCGGTGACGCCGATGGCGTTCGCCCACCAGGCAAGACTGTCCTTTAATTCCGGAGTCGCCGCAATGACGGCGCCGCCGACCACGTCGCTGTGCCCGTTCAGGTACTTGGTGGTCGAGTGCATGACGAGGTCAGCGCCGAGCGACAGCGGCTGCTGCCAGATCGGCGAGAGAAAGGTGTTGTCGGCCACCGCCAATGCGCCGGCCGCGTGCGCCGCGTCGGCAATCGCGCGGATGTCGACCACCCTCAACAAGGGATTGCTCGGCGTCTCGATCCAAACCAGGCTCGCCCCCGGCTCGAGTGCCGCGTGCAATGCGGCGGCATCGGCCTGATCGACGAACTCGGCAACGATCTTGCCCTGCGCGTGCAGCGCCGCGAGCAGTCGATAGGTGCCGCCGTAGCAATCGTAAGGTGCAACGATGCGCGCGCCGTGGGGCAAAGTCGCCAGAATCAGCGTAATGGCCGCGAGCCCCGTGCAAGTCACGATGGCGCCGGCGCCGCCTTCCAGATCGGCCAAAGCCTTGCACAACTGATCGCGCGTCGGATTGCCGGAGCGTGTGTAGTCGTACATGCGCGGCTTGCCGTACTTCTCGAAGGCAAAATTCGTCGACAGATAAATCGGCGGCACCACGGAGCCGTATTGCGCATCCGACTCGAGGCCCGCGCGGACCGATCGCGTGGCTATGTTTTTCTTGGGGGGTTTGTTGCTCATGTCCATTGCTCCGCGAGGGCTAGTTTGATAATGGGTGTCAGGGCCGCACCTTCCTTCAAGAAGGCGTCATGCCCGTAGATGGAATTGATTTCGATGAGCTGCCGCGGCCCGTTGAGGCGCGCCGACAAGGCCTGCATATCGGTGAACGGCACCAACTGATCTTCGCGCACCGCGATCAGCGTCGCGGGAGTATGCACCCGCGTCGCGTCCACCTGGTGCAGGTCGATCGATTCGCTCAGAATGAGAAAGCATTCGGCGCGGTATTTTTGAACGTAGTCGTCACCGCGGGCGAACAGGTAATCCTCGATCGGAAATCGAAAGCGATCCGCGTTGCGCGTGGGCGCCCCGCCGAAGCGGAGCTGAAATTCCACGGCGCTGCGATAGGTAGCCATCGCCAGCGCGCGCGCGAGCTTGAGTCCCGCCGGTCCGTCGCCGCGCGCGATCGCCTCGCGCACGATCTGCCGCTGCACGCTGCGCCAGGCGGTCGACAGCACCTGGGCCTTGTCGGCGGCGCTCAAGATCACGATGTGCTTCACGGCCTCGGGGTAGCGCTCCGCAAAACACAGCGCCGCCATCCCCCCGTAGGAGGCGCCGACGATGGCGTGCAGCGGCTCCAATTTGAGATGTCGGACGACGGCGGACAAGACGTCGGCTTGGTCGTAGGAGCTCAACGGCGGAAACTTCCCGCCGCTTTGCGGCGTGGAACTCTCGCCGTGGCCGCCGAGATAGTCGATGCCGAGAACCCGGTAGACCCTGGTATCCACACCCTGCCCGGGACCGACGAGTTCAGGCCACCACCCATCCCTGCCCAAGACGATGCGATGCGCGGAAATGCCGCCGAGGACGGCAATCACGGGCGCATCGTCGGGACCGACGAGCCGGAACGCCACTTTTGCATCGGGCAGCACATCACCGTAGTGCAAGCTGAAGGGCTGCGGAAGCCTCAAGGTTTGATCGACTTGTATTTCAGATTTACCGGCCACGTACCGCTCGCATTCAATGGAGGTTGACATAACCCCTGTAGCGCCGGCGCCGGTGCCATTGCAGCGGGATGAAACCCGTGCAATCGCCGCCTATCTACCGGAATCGAGCGTTGGCCCGGCTCCGCAGGAGTTGGCACCGTTCCAAGGTTCCTAAAGGGACGCTGGGTGGTTGCCCCGGCTTCTAAGGGCCTTTCCCTCAGCCGGTCTAGATAAGCCTCAAGAATTTTAGGCACTCCCCAAGTGTGCGTCAAGGCATTTTGCGGCGGGTTACTTGCGCTGCCCTCGATAATGCATTAATGTACTAATGCATTAATACATTGGTAACAGTGAGCGTTGAGCCGTCCATGAAAACCAACCGCCCGGTCACCTTGCGCCAGGAGCAGCAGCACGAGCGCGCGCTGTGCACGGCGATCCTGGCGTTGCGCAACGTCGAGGAATGCCGGAGCTTTTTCCGCGATCTGTGCACGCCGGCGGAGTTGCAGGCGATGGCGGATCGTTGGGCCGTGGTCGAACTGCTGGAGCGCGGCCTGCCCTACCGCGAAATCCACCGGCAGACCGGCGTCAGCGTCACCACGATCGGCCGCGTCGCGCGCTACCTGACTTCCGGAAACGGCGGCTACCGGGCCGTGACCGAGCGGCTGAAGCTCAATGGGTGACCCTTGAATTCCCCCGACCCCATGCGCCTGAAGATAGCCATCCAAAAGAGCGGCCGGCTCACCGACAGCTCGCTCGACCTGCTGTCGCGCTGCGGCCTCAAGTTCAGCCGGGGCAAGGACCAGCTGATGTGCTATGGCGAGAACATGCCGCTCGACGTGCTGTTCGTGCGCGACGACGACATTCCGGACCTGGTGCAGGAGGATGTATGCGACTTAGGATTGGTCGGGCTGAACGTGGTCCAGGAAAAGCGCCTGGCGTTCGCCGCGCGCGCCGTTACACCGCTGTTCGAATCGGTACAGCTCCTCGATTTCGGACGCTGCAAATTGTGTATCGCGGTGCCGGACGGGTTCGACTATCGCGGTGTGCAGTCGCTGCAAGGCAAACGCATCGCGACGACGTATCCGCACATCTTGGGACGCTTCCTGGCGGACCACGGCATTGCCGCGGAGGTCGTGGTTCTCTCCGGCTCCGTGGAAATCGCGCCGCGCCTTGGGCGGGCGGATTTGATCTGCGACCTGGTGTCGACCGGCTCGACGCTGGCGGCGAATCATTTGCGCCAAGCCGAGATCGTGCTCGAGAGCCAAGCGGTGCTGATTCGCACGCCGGTGCCGATCGCCCCGGAAAAACAGGAGTGGACCCGGCGCCTGCTGATGCGCATCGACGGCGTGGAGCAAGTCAAGGGGAGCAAGTACATCATGCTGCATGCGCCGCGCTCCGCATTGCCGGCGATCGCGAAACTCCTCCCGGGCAGTGAAGCGCCTACGGTGATTCCGCTCGAAGGCCGGGGGGATCGGGTGGCGGTGCACGCCGTCTGCCGTGAAAATGTATTCTGGGAAACGCTCGAGGAACTGAAGGGCGTGGGCGCCACCTCGGTGCTGGTGCTTCCGGTCGAGAAAATGCTGGCCTAGCGGGAATCATTTTCATGCGCATTTTGGACTGGAAATCACTGAGCGCATCGGAGCGACACGACGCCTTGCGGCGGCCGGCCCAAACCGATGCCGCGCATGTTACGGCGGCGGCGCAGGGCATCATCGACGCCGTGCGCCGCGACGGCGACGCCGCGCTTGTGGATCTGACCGAAAAGTTCGATCAGGCCCGGCTGGCCTCGCTGCGGGTCACAGCGGAGGAGTTTGAGGCGGCCGAGCGCGCCTTGAATGCCGTGCAATCCGCCGCAATAGAACGCGCGATTTCCAACGTGCGGCAATTCCATTCCGCGCAAGTCCAGAGATCGCTGCGCGTCGAGACCGCGCCGGGCGTGGTATGCGAACGCATCAGTGTTCCGATCCGCGCGGTTGGCCTGTACGTGCCCGCGGGATCGGCCCCGCTGCCGTCCACCGCCATCATGCTCGGAGTTCCCGCCGCCATCGCGGCGTGCCCCGTGCGCGTGATGTGCACGCCGCCGGCGCGCAATGGCGCGGTGAACTTTGCGGTATTGGCGGCTGCGCGCAGGTCGGGCATCGACGAGATATACAAGGTCGGCGGCGCTCAAGCCATCGCCGCCATGGCTTACGGCACGGCAACCATCCCCAAGTGCGACAAGGTGTTCGGGCCCGGCAATGCATTCGTCACGGCCGCGAAAATGCTGATCGCGCTGGATCCCGCCGGCGCGGCGGCAGACCTTCCGGCCGGCGTGACCGAAGTGATGGTGATCGCGGACGACACCGCCCGCGCGGACTTCGTCGCGGCCGATCTGCTCGCGCAGGCCGAGCATAGTCCCGACGCGCAGGCGCTGCTCGTTACCCCCTCGATGCGGCTGGCGGAGGAAGTGGCGCGGCAAGTGCGGCGCCAGTTGGGGTCCCTATTGCGAGCGGGAATACTGGCGAAGTCCACCCTGCACATGCGGGCGTTGGTCGCGGACACGCTCGAGACCGCATTCGCGATCGCCAATACCTATGCTCCCGAGCACCTGCTGCTCGAGATACGCGACCCGCGCCGTTGGCTTAAGGAGGTCAACGCCGCGGGTGCTGTGTTCCTGGGACACTGGTCGCCGGAATCCATGGGCGACTACTGCAGCGGGCCCAACCACACTTTGCCCACCTACGGCTACGCCAAGGCCTACAGCGGACTTTCGCTGGAGGATTTTCAAAAGCGCATCACCGTGCAGGAGCTGACGCCCGCCGGCCTTGCAGGGTTGGGGCCGACGGCGCAGATTCTCGCCGATCTCGAGGGCTTGGACGCCCATGCGGCGGCGGTGACCATCCGGCTCGCCGCGCTCGAGACGGCTGCGCGAGTGCGAGGAGCGACCTAAGTGACCGCCGTCGTGTCGCTGGCGCGCCCCGAGATCGTCACGCTCAATGCCTATGCGCATGCGGCGTGGCTGCCCGAGCTCACGCGCCTGCACGCCAACGAAGCGCCTTGGCGCCCGGCGGGCGATACCACTGCGGCGGGTCTCAATCGCTATCCCGAGCCGCAGCCGCAGGCGTTGATCGAGCGGTTGGGCGCGCTCTACGCCGTCCCTGCCTCGAGCGTGCTCGCGACGCGCGGCGCCGATGAAGCCATCGATGTCTTGTCGCGCATCTATTTGCGCGCCGGCACGGATGCCATTCTGCAATGCACTCCGACGTTCGGCATGTACCAAGTCGCCGCGCGGATTCAAGGCGCCGGCGTCATCGAGATTACACTCGACCGCGGACGCGGCTGGGCCCTCGACCCGCAGCGGCTGCTCGCCGCTTGGCGGCCGGCCATCAAGCTCGTGTATCTGTGCTCCCCGAATAATCCGACGGCGAATCTGCTCGAGGAGACGGCCCTCGAACAAATCTGCACGGCGCTCGAGGGCAAAGCCATCGTCGTGATCGATGAGGCCTACATCGAGTGGTCGCGTTCCCCGAGCCACTCGCCCTGGCTCAACCGCTTTTCGACGCTGGCGATTTTGCGCACCCTCTCCAAGGCGCACGCCTTGGCCGGTGCCAGGATCGGCGCGCTGCTGGCCAACCCGGCGCTCATCGAGTTGGCAAGGCGTGTCGTGCCACCCTACTCTCTCGCGCAATCGGCGGTGGAGGCGGCCTTGCGGGCTTTGGTGCCCGCCGAGCTTGCAGCCGCGCAAACGCGGCGCGAAGGGTTGTTGGCCGAGCGCGAATACTTGGGGCAGGGCCTCGCGGCTTCACCCTGGGTGGACAAGGTCTGGCCGAGTGACGCCAATTTCCTGCTCATCGATTGCCGCGATGCCGACCGCTTCATGAGCAGCGCCCTGGCCGGCGGTCTGATCGTCCGCGACTTGCGCGCGAATCCGGCATTGCCCCGCTCGCTGCGGGTCTCA
>Ga0209890_10001216_pt1 | contig 11686 bp, 13 predicted proteins | sample OrgsoiDNA2013049_FD_185799 | JGI IMG/M metagenome (GOLD analysis project Ga0209890, IMG submission 185799) | Permafrost soil microbial communities from the Arctic, to analyse light accelerated degradation of dissolved organic matter (DOM) -... | ecosystem: Environmental > Terrestrial > Soil >... | reverse complement strand
GAGTTCGAACGCCCCGTAGAACACGACGACGGCGAGCAACGCCGCCGCTGCGAGCAGCACGGCTCGCCGCTTGGGCGCATACGATCGGACCACCAGTTTGCCGAACAAGTCCGCCATGAAGTGTGATTCATGCCTTAAGTTCGCGAGGCTACGAGACATTACACGAAGCCGGGACCCCCGCGGTATGATCCTAAAGCCCCTCGATGCTCAAGGAACGGAACTTGCTCTGGTTGAAGGCTTTTCACGTGGTGGCAATGGTGACTTGGTTCGCAGGCCTGTTTTATCTGCCGCGGCTGTTCGTTTATCACGCGGATGCCTCGGACCGGATCAGCGTGGAGCGGTTCCGAATCATGGAACGCCGACTGTTCGCGATCATGAGCATCGGTGCCATGGCCACCGTAGTGCTGGGTATCGCGATGATTGTGGCCGCGCCTGCTTACCTTAAGATGGGATGGCTGCAGGTCAAGCTGACGCTCGTGCTCCTGCTCATCGTCTACCACTTGCTGTGCTTCAAGTTTCTGCGCGATTTCGCCCATGATCGCCGCACTCACAGTGCCAAGTGGTTTCGCGCTTTCAATGAGGTGCCTTCGCTACTGTTGCTCGGTATCGTCGCTCTAGCCATAGTCAAGCCTAGTTAAGCGCTTCGCGCTGAATCTACGGGGTCGGGGCGCATTGCGCTGCGCTATCCCTGCTACGCGCAAGCCCTGGGTGACCATCCATGTCACCCGTGCGACGCATGCGTCGCACCCATCAGACAGTTGCTCGCTGCGCGAACATCAAATCTCCAGCCGGCGCACGGTGCTCACCTCCGACCACCACTCCGGATAAGGCGGCAGCCCCTCGGGGAACATCAGCCGGCCCAAATCATGCAGAGCGCGGACGTAGACCTGGCGCTTGAAATACACGACCTCTCGCACCGGCGTCCAATAGTCGGCCCATCGCCACCGATCGAACTCGGGCGCGTTGGTGCTATCGAAACGCAGTCTTGCTTCGTCGGCAAGGAGCTTTAGGAGAAACCACCGCTGCTTTTGGCCGATGCAGCGGTCCCTTACATATTGCCGGGGCAACCGGTAGCGCAGCCACCCGCGTGTCGAGCCCAAAAGCTCGACATCGTGGCGTTCCAGGCCGATTTCTTCCTTCAATTCGCGGAATAGCGCATCTTCAACCCGCTCGCCTCGGTTGACGCCGCCCTGCGGAAACTGCCAGCCACGGCCCCCCACACGGCCGCCCAAGAACACCTGCCCCGCCCCTCTGGTCAGAACAATACCCACATTTGCACGGAAACCGTCCTTGTCTATGTAATCGATGGCTGGCGCAGCGGACATTGCCCAATTGTTCCATATCGCCGAGCGCTTGGGGTCGCCTCGCGGCACAGCTGTGACCGCGATTCCACCCCCGCCGCTCCGGAGTTGGCCGCGCTCGGCTTGTGGCGACTCCGCGTGGTCCGTATGGTACCCGCCACATGAAAGCCAGCCGACTGCTCTTGTTACTAGCGCTCATCGGGATATGCAGCCTAACTTTGGCCGTATCCGTCGGTAGCACGAATTTCAGCGCGAAGACCCTCCTGACGGGGCTTCTCGGACTCGGCGGCGCGGGCGTCGACGCCATCGCGCCCGGCAACGCCGGCCTCAGGCAAGGCGCCGCCAGAGATAGCCCGCAACTCGTCCGGGAGGTCATCCTCGACCTGCGGCTGCCGCGGGCGCTCAACGCGTTCAGTACTGGCGGACTGTTAGCACTCGCCGGCGTTCTGATGCAGGTATTGCTGCGAAATCCCCTGGCCGACCCTTATGTGCTGGGCATCTCCGGCGGTGCCGCCGTGGCGGCGCTGGGCGCCATGTTGTTGGGATTCGGCGGTCTATTCATCAATTGGTCGGCCGGCATGGGGGCCTTGGGCGCTACCTGGCTGGTATTCGCACTGGCACACGCCCGCGGAGGCTGGACTCCACAGCGTTTGTTGCTCAACGGCGTCGTGGTCGCCTCAGGCTGCACCGCGATCGTCAGTCTCATGCTAGCGCTCGGCGATGAGAGCCGTCTTCGCGGAATGTTGTTCTGGCTGATGGGCGATCTGTCGTTCTCGGAGTTTTCCCCGGCGGCGCTCGCGATTTTGCTCATCATCGGCCTCTTTGCCATGGTCGGAGCTCGCAGTTTGAACGTGCTGGCGCGCGGCGAAATCGAATCGCAATCGTTGGGCCTGGCGCTGCGGCCCGCACGCATCGCGCTGTTCTTTGCGACCGCCGCGCTCACCGCCACGGCAGTCACCACCGCAGGCGGAATCGGGTTCATCGGGCTGGTCACACCGCATTTGGTACGCCTTGTAGCCGGCAGCAATCACCGTGTCGTCGTGCCAGCGTCCATTTTGCTGGGAGGCAGCTTGTTGACTCTTGCGGATACCTTGGCCCGTATCGTCGCGGCGCCACGTGAGTTGCCCGTGGGCGCTTTGACCGCTCTCATCGGCGTACCGTTGTTTTTGATTCTGCTGCGCCGTGAGCGTCGCATCACGTTTTGATCCCAACCCCCCGCCGGACCGACATCCGGCTACCGCTCAACCGGCTCCCAGTTGCACACGATTGCGGCCCAGTGCCTTCGCTCGATACAACGCCGCATCCGCATCCGCCAGCAATCGATCCGCGAGCGTCTTCAGATCCGTTTCATCCCGTCCGGGCAAGACCGATGCGACACCCACGGATACCGTCAAACTGCGTTTGATCTGTGGAGTGAGGGAAAACGGCTTGGCGGCAATGGCTTTGCGGATGCGCTCGGCCAATTTGGCTGCCTCGGCCGAGCTGGCGTCGGGCAATAGAATTGCCAATTCATCGCCGCCGAAACGCGCAGCCGTATCCATGCTGCGAATTTGCTCCTCGACTCGAAGCGCAATTTCTTTCAATGCCTTATCGCCGGCCAAGTGTCCGTAGCCGTCGTTGATGCCTTTGAAATGGTCGACGTCGATCATCAGACAGGCAATAGTGCCGGCGCGCCGCTGTGCCCGCGCCAACTCTTCCTTCAAGCGTTGCTGCAGATAGCGACGGTTGTGCCAACCGGTCAGGAAATCGGTGATCCCGGCGCGCAGCAACCGCGAGCGGTTCATGGCATTCTCGATGCAAACCGCGGCGACCGCGCCCAAATGGGCGAGAAAATCAGTTCCATGGTGGCGAGTGAAGCGAGTGGGCTCGCCACTTCCGAAGCACAATGCGCCGATGGGTCGGTCCATGCGAGGCAGCGGCACCAGGGCGGCACTCTTCAAGTTGACACTTCCCGGGAACAGCAGGTGATGATCGGCACCGATGAACGGACCCAGCCACGGTTTGTGCAAAGCCGCGAGCTGCGGCGCCAGACCGACCAACGAATCGACGAAGAAAATCTCCTTGAATTCGTCGGGCCGGTCGCCGCCCGCAATCAGCAAATGGCGAATCTCGTGCTGTGGGTCGAGAAGCACGACGCTGACAGCGTCGAGCGCGTACGACTCACGTAGGCCGTCCACCATGGTTCGCAGCAGTTGCGAGAGGGTCTCGGCGCGCAGCAAGGTCAATTCGCGCGCCTGTGTTCGTTTCAAAATATTTTCATTGTTGGCGGCCTCGGCGGTCATCTCCTTCAAACGCTGTTTAAGGTCTTCGTTCTCTTGAATCGTTGCATCCATTGTCGAAATCCTTGGACGGAATTTTAGCCGGCGCGGGCGGCAGCCCGCACGTCCAGATAGGCTCGACCTCGATTCATGAGGGCCGTGAATGCATGGGCGTCCTTCGTTTTCACCGCGTGCACCAAGCGCTCGACCGCTTGGGAGAGCGCCAGCAATGACTCGCCGCCATAGTCATTCAGGCTTTGAATCTCAAAGTACAGCTCGGGGCTTTCGGCGGCCACTCGGCTCGCCACCTCCAGCTGTGAATCGAACGTAGTGCTCGAAAGCCGGCCTAAGCGCGTGGCCGCTTCACCGCTATCCGCAAGAGCGGTGAAGAATGCGATGTTGAGCGCATGGGAAAGTCCGAGCACGTAGGCGATCAAGCGATCGTGCTCGTCCAGGCCCATGACCACGCGCTCCGCCATGGTTGGCGCGAACAGCTCTTGCGCTTCCTGCAACGCCGCGGCGTTGCCCAGATCGATGAAAATGACATGCCGCCCGGAAAGTAACTCCGTATCCGGCCCAAACATGGGATGCAGCGATGTGACGCGGCAACCCGCCTTGACCAACGCGTCGAGTCCGGCGCGCAAAGGAGTCTTGAGTGAACCTAAATCGAAGATCAGGCCGCGCGGCGCACGTTCAGCCAGTGCCAGCAGCAGGCTCGGGGTGGCGCTCAAGGGAGTTGCCAGAACGATGAGATCGAAGTCGAGGGCATCGTTTTCCCAGTCGGCCAGCCGAGCGAAGCCTGGCAGGGAGCCCGACGGATCAGCAATCGTGACCCTGAACCCCTGCGAAGCCAAAAACTCCGAGAACCACCCGCCCATCTTGCCGCAACCGCCGATCACCAACGCGCGTTTGCCGCTGCCGTGCGCGTGTGCGGCGACGCGCGCTTGTTCCTGAGTCGCCAACGACGACTGAATCAACTGCCGCAGCAGCGATTCGGCGAGATCCGGGGAAACCCCCAGAGCGTCGGCCGTGATCCGGCCGCGTAAGATGACCTCCCGCTCCCGACCGAAGTCGCGCGTGGCGCGTCCGGTCGCACGTTTTACGGACGCCACCTGCTCGCTGAGAGCCTGGCGGCGCGCGACGAGATGAATGAGTTGCTCGTCGAGCTCGGTCAATGCGGTTCGCAATTCGTCCAGGGTCATGTAATTTCAATTCCCATTTTGTGCCGGCTCCCCTTTTACTGGCGGGCCACGGCTATCGCAAGCGCAACGGCACGGTTACCATTCGCACATGAGCGCGAATACGCAGACTGATTGGACCGAAACCCTTCCTGACCCGCTACCGGCCAATCCTTTGCAGGTAGCGGCGGATTGGCTGGCCCAGGCTCGGATCGATGCGGCGCAGCCGAATCCAAATGCCATGGTACTGGCCACCGTGGACGCCGGCGGCCAACCTTCGGCGCGGGTGTTGCTCTGCAAGGATATCGCCGCGGAAGCCGGGTTCATTACCTTTTACACCAATTATCAATCCCGCAAGGGCCGCGAACTCGAGGCAAATCCGCGGGCTGCCGTCGTGTTTCATTGGGACCATCGACATCGGCAGGTTCGCGCCGAGGGCCGAGTGGAACGGCTGTCGGCCTCCGAAAACGATGCGTATTTTCAGAGCCGCCCCTGGCAAAGCCGGCTGGGCGCCTGGGCCAGCCGCCAAAGCGAGCCGCTAGAATCACGCGGTGTCCTGGCGAAGGCGATCGCAATGGCGGCTAGGCGTTTTGGAATTCCGTACGATGGACCTGGTTCTCAAGAACCCGAATCGGTAGCGGCCGACATCATGCGCCCGCTCCACTGGGGTGGCTTTCGGCTCGTCGTGAACGCCATCGAATTGTGGGTGGAAGGCGAGTTTCGCATACACGAGCGGGCCCGCTGGACCCGTTTGTCCGGCCAGTCGGGCGATGCCGCCCCCCCTGTGAACTGGTCTGCCACTCGGCTACAGCCTTGAAACTCGATTTCCGGTGAGCGTTAAGTCGGCTCCCCGATCGCTTATTCCAGGCAGACGACCAACTTGGCGGAATGCGAGCGCCAATTGATGGGAATGACGTAGGCGCGCACATGCGCCGCCGGCACTTGTTCCGGTTCGTGCGCAATGACTGTCGGAATTGAAATCAGAAAATTCTTCCCGAAGTCGCGGCGCGCATTGCCGGAAATGGTATTGGCGACTTCGCCCACAAGATCCTTGATATTTGCGTCGCTGGAATCGGTTTCCTGCATGCGCATCAGCAGGACGGTAAGCATGCCGCGCGGCGCCGTAAAATAGACGATACCCCTGCGTGCGCCGGAAATGCAGATTACTCCGGTGTATTCATAGGCACCGGGCTTGCCGTCGGTCACGAGGTACGGAGATCCGACGGTGGCTGCCTGTTGTACCGATGTCTCAAAGTAATTGATCGTGCCGTCGACAAAAGTGCGAAGTTCCGTTTCCCTTAACATCTCATGCCTCCGACAACAGCTCTTCTAACGCCTCATTGAGCTGTCGATCGCTAAAAGGCTTGCATAAGAATCCATTTGCGCCTTTCTCGATGGCTTCCACGGCGGTCGCTTTGTCGGCAAGCGCAGAGACCACCAAGATCAGCACATTCGGATTGAGCGCTACCAATTCTCCCACACATTCGATGCCATCCATCTCGGGCATGGTCAGATCCATGGTCACTACGTCAGGTCGCGTACGGCGAAACAAGTCCACGGCCTCGCGTCCGTTGCTGGCCGCACCCACCACTTGGAGCCGAGCTATCTGCTGAGAGCGCTCGATGCGGCGGCGGATGATATTGGAGTCATCCACGATCATCAGTTTCATGATATTCGGCGCGCCGTTTTCCATTACGCTACCGCCGCATCGTCCGTGCGCTTGACCGCAGAAGCGGGTAACGTGACCGTAAGGCGCATAAATCGTCCGGGTGCCGTAGCCACCCCGACTCGCCCTCCAACCTGCTGCACGAGATCAGCGACCAAATTCATTCCCACGCCGCGACCTGCATCCTTCGTAGCATGCTCAACCGTGGAGAACCCGGCCTTGAACAATAGCGAGTACGTCTTCTTTGCATCGAAAGTTTTGGCTTGCTGCGGCGTTATGAATCCCTTTCGAATCGCGACCTCTTTGATTCGTTCGATTGCCAGACCTTGGCCATCATCCTCGACGGTGAATTTGTAGCCAGCATCGCCTAGAGATTGAAATGCAAGCCGCACTTGACCCTGTGCCAACTTACCGGATGCCGATCTGGCCGTTGCCGGTTCAATGCCGTGAACAATGGCATTGCGCACAGCTTGGATCGCTATGTCCTTGATTACGCGGCGATAATCCGCTGGCACCGTATCAAATCCCACGCATTGTAGAACCGCCTCTTTGTGGTTGTCCGATGCGACGCGCACGGCGAGTTGCTGCAGCGCCGACGTCAGGCCGAAGTCGGATTTGTCGGCTGCCCGGCCGCCGCCCGCCATCACATCCGTGCTCGTATGAGCCACCTCGGTCGGCGCCGGCTGGAAGCGCGAGAGACGTGATACCAATTCGCCGACGGATTGCAGGTGAGTCAACAGGTCGTCGAGTTTGATGACGAGCGGCAGGAAATCGTTACCGGATAAATCGGGCTTATCTTTCAGCGACTTCAGGTCTTCCTCGAACGAATGAGCGCGACTCTCGATCGAAGACAAGCCCAGGGCCGCCGCCTCTCCCTTGACCGCATGCGCCTGTCGAAAAAGAGTATCAAGCTTCTTGCGGAATACCGATTCTTCCCTGGCAGGTTCCCGCAGCACCGCGTTGATCATTTTCATCGCCGCGTTCGAGTGGTTCAAGAACGATGCAAGTTGCACGGGATCGATGTGCAAAATGCCGAGCAGCGTATCGACCTGCGCCTGAGCCTGGCTTTGCGACGCCTGCAGTTCACGGGCCAAATCGACGCGCGCGCTAACGTCGGAGACGGATACCAGCACGTGCGTGACCCGGCCGTCCATGCGTACTCGGTGGAAATCGAACTGCAGGTAGCGGGTCTCGAATCGGCTGTGGCCCACTTCAAGATGGACTTCGACCTCGCCCAGAGGGTTGATCGACTTGACCAATTTTTCATTGGTCCGCTCCGCCCAAAGAACTTTGACGAATTTCAAGGCAGTTGCCAAGGTTTTTTCCGAAACGATGCCCTTGAGCAAGCTCTCGAACGCGAGTCCAGCGATATCAGTCCGCTGGAACAATGATTCCATCGCGGCGGAATATGCCGTCCCAATCACCAAATCCCGGTCAAGCAAGAACAAACCGTCTTTGACCGTGCGCAAGATATCGGTGGTCTGTTGGCGCGCCAGTCGCAGATTTTGCTCTTGTTGCTGGCGGGCAACTATCAACACGGTCACCAATAGCACCAACACGCCGGCAATCGTGAGGCCACCGAGCATGACCAGCCGCAGCTGACTTGCGGCTTGCGCATTCCTGGACTGCAAATCCGCGGCGATTGCCGTGAGTTCCCCGTCCAACTGCACTAGGGCACGGCGACTCAGTCGGATGGCAGCCGTCAGGTCTCGCTCCAACTGCTGCCCGCTCTCATTCAATGCGGTCCCCGTCGATTCGCTGTCGACGTAGGGGACTCCACTGTAAGAGAGCAGCGGCTTCAAGGCCTCCTGTTCGCGCGCCCACAGCTTTGCCAGTGCCGCCGCATGCTGGCCCGCAATCGATTCGGCGATGGCGCCGGTATCACCGGTATAGGCCAACCAATTCGCGGGTCGCGGCGCATTCATCACCGGTAACGCCGTTTCAAGTTTATTTGTGGAGTCGCGGAGTTGGTCCATGGACTCTTGAAGGTAGGCCCGCGTGCTCAACCGATCATGCAGGGAATCAAGTGATGCACGGATCATTGTCGGATAGCGCTGTTGTTCGGAAACAAATCTTAGCGCCACGGAGCTATCGAGCAGTTCACTGGCAAGCTCGAGTCCTGGAATCAGCACAGTCGCGAGGAAACTGAACCCCAGAATAACGACCAACACGACTAGAGTGCCGGCGGTTAATTGCGGAAATCGAAATTTCATGGAACGAAAACTCATGAATCTATTACTCCCGGTGAGTTTGCGGGATACGCCGGTGGGCAAATCGTAGTCGGCTCGATTGCCGTGCCAAGTGCCCTAAGGAACTCGCCGGCCGAGGCGTATCGATGGCCCGGGTCCTTTGCTAGAAGGCGATTTACGATGCATTGAAAGCGGCTCCGATGGGGAGGTAAAGGCGGCACGTCCGCCAAACGGTGAGCGGCGAAGATGTCCGAGAGAGTCTTGCCGGCAAACGGGAGAGTTCCGGCCAGCATCTCGAACAGGACCACTCCCAGACTGTAAAGGTCGCCCCGTCCGTCAGGTTCACGGCCTGTGATCTGCTCCGGGCACACATAGTAGGGAGTACCGGTGCTGATGTCTGAACGCGACAGGTCGCCGGATAGAAGTTGACTGCGAGCTGATCCGAAATCTATCAGTACGATACGGTTGTCGTTTGTCAGCATGATGTTCGAAGGTTTCAAGTCGCAGTGAACAACATGCGCCGCGTGCACAATTTCCAGCGCGTGACCGATCTGGAATGTGTAGTTGATTGCGTCGGCCTCGCTGACCGGATTTCTCATACGCTCCCGCAGACTACCGCACGGGAAATATTCCAAGGCGAGAAAGAGGTACTCGTCGGTGATGCCGAAATCGAGCACATCGGCAATGGAGCGATGATTCAGGGCAGACAGAATTTCGCACTCGCGGGCGAATCGCTGGCGGTCGGCTTCGGCCCCAATGCGCAATCCGTCGATGGCTTGCACCTTGAGCGCGACGGGCTGCTGCAATTCGCCGTTTTGTGCCAGATACACGGACGCTCCGGCAGACTGTGCAATTTTTTTCATCAACCGATAACCGCCGATCTCCGGTTGACGCCACGGATCGACCGCCTTGCGCCCGCTGCCGTTGACGACTCCCAAGGGTTCGATCAGCGGCTGCAATGCCTGGCGCAGTTCGTCGAGTTTCACCGCATGAATCGGCCAATAATCCATGGCGCCCGACTTAATCGTGCGCGCGGCGCTTCGCTCATCGCCGCCACGAGCGAACACGAAGACCGGTATTCGCGGCGCCTGATCGCGCATTCGAGCGACGTTCGCGAGCGGATCGCCTCCGTTGGCGTAACCCGTGAATTCAATAATGAAGAGAACAGCGACATACGTACCGATGCGTTCAGGATTCATCGCAGCGAACGCAGATCGATCAATGCTATCCGCCACAAGCGTAGGCAATGCCCGTCGCATCAACGCCGCCGCCTGCAGGCGCAGCTCCAGGTCATCGTGCACGATGAGGCACAAGCTAACTATGCGGCCGGCGCTCGCAACAAAGTTCGAATCTCGGCTAACGGCGTTCGAAGGGGGTTTACTCATCGGCGGGTTCATCCGGCGGACAGACGAAAGGAAACCCGGATTTTGGTGCCGACGGCGATCGTTGTCCCATCCCGATGTGGCCAATTTGGGCCCACAGCGAATCATCGGACGTGACCAGAAACGCCGGCTGCTTCGACCGGCTTAGGTTGGGGGCCGAGCTGCGCTCCGGTAAGGCCGTAGCGGCCGGCTCGTGCATCATTGCTGCCTTCGGCACCCCAGTTGCACTCCCGTTCTGTGATCTTAATTGGTTCGCGGCTGTTAAGTTCGCTTCACGGTCGCGGGCGATGAGGGCAGTATCCTTAGTGAAATGACAATCTATCGAGACGGCATAGATCACATTTGTGGGGTTTCGACGACGCAATGCGCTCGGAAGATCGTTCGAAGCGCTGATAATGCGAACTATTTCGCATATTGCAGCGCTTCTGTCGCGCGCCGCGGCGCCGTTCGGCAGCTACCTGCGTGCCGGCCTCGCTACCTCATTCCTGCTATTCTTGGCGAAATAGCGAATTCTGTCATAGGAGAATTTCCTCGCGATGCACCTTCTACAAGGCCATGACGCGACCTGTCCGCACTGCTGGGAAACCATTAATTTGACGTTGGATCTTTCGGTGCCCGAACAGTCGTACATCGAAGACTGCCCGGTGTGCTGCAAACCCATGCTGGTCTCCTATTCCGCCACCGACGGTGAGGTCGTCGCACTCAGTGTGGACGCGGCCGATTGAGCCGGAGCGCTCACCCTCAACCCAAGCGCGTAAGCTGGTTTAAGACGCTGCGCGTAGCGGCGCTGCTTCTCATTCTGCTGGTGGTCGCTCTGACCACTTGGCTGGATCGTTACCGCAGCACCCGGTGGCGCCAGCCGCTGTTCGTGGCCATCTACCCGATCGCGGCAGACGAAAGTCAGGTGACCCGGAGTTATGTCGACTCCCTCGATGGCGAGCGCTTCAAGGCCATCGACCTGTTTTTCGCTCGCGAAGCCGCGCGCTATCATCTGCCGACGAGCGAACCCGTCAGAACGCGGTTGCAACCCGAACTCATTGCCACACCGCCGCAACGGGCCCCGCGAGCCGGCATTCTTTCCACCCTTGTATGGAGCTTGAAACTGCGTTACTGGGCATGGAACGTCAGTCGCCAATCGCATGAACCCGAGGACGTGCGCATGTTCGTGCTGCTTCACGATCCGGCGCGGAGTCCCACGGTGCCGCATTCGCTCGGACTGACAAAGGGGTTGATCGGCGTGGTCTACGCCTTCGCTGATGCCGAGATGACCGGCGCAAACAACGTCGTCATCGCACATGAATTGCTGCACACCGTCGGCGCCACCGACAAATACGACTCGCAGGACGATGCGCCTCGCTTCCCGGACGGCTATGGCGACCCCCAGCAAATTCCGCTATTTCCACAGAAATACACTGAGTTGATGGCGGGACGCCGCATGCTAGGACCCAATCGATGGCAACAAGCATCGAGTCTCGATGAAGTGGTCGTAGGTCCGGCGACGGCGCTCGAAATACGCTGGCCGCAAAATGCCCATTGACCGCCGTCGCTCGCTTCTCGAATGCCGGGATGTGGATATCGGCATCGAATCCCGCGTATTGGTGCGCGGCCTGAACCTGGCGGTCGAGGCCGGTTCGATTCTCGTGGTACTCGGCCCCAACGGCTGCGGCAAGAGCCTGTCCCTCCACACCTTCGCAGGTCTGCGTGCTCCGCAG
>Ga0209890_10001214_pt1 | contig 11692 bp, 15 predicted proteins | sample OrgsoiDNA2013049_FD_185799 | JGI IMG/M metagenome (GOLD analysis project Ga0209890, IMG submission 185799) | Permafrost soil microbial communities from the Arctic, to analyse light accelerated degradation of dissolved organic matter (DOM) -... | ecosystem: Environmental > Terrestrial > Soil >... | reverse complement strand
TCTGATCACCGAGGCCGAAGCGGTCTGGCTGCATCTCGGCGACGGCCGCGTGGTGGAAGGCCACGCGCTCGGCTTCGATTCCGTGAGCGGCTTTGGCCTGGTGCAGGCGCTTGGCCGGATCGATCTCGACCCGCTGCCGCTTGGCTCTTCCGCCGATGTCAAAATCGGCGACCGCGTGGTGGTCGGCGGCGCCGGCGGACGCACGCGCTCGGTCGCCAGCCACATCGCCGCCAAGCAGGAGTTCGCCGGTTACTGGGAGTATCTGCTGGACGAAGCGATCTTCACCCATCCCGCGCATCCCAATTGGGGTGGCACCGCGTTGATCTCGAACAAGGGCGAATTGATCGGCATCGGCTCGCTGCAGCTCGAGCGCGAGCGCGAGGGCAAGGCCGAGCACGTCAACATGATCGTGCCGATCGATCTGCTCAAGCCGGTGCTCGACGACCTGCGAAAATTCGGCCGCGTCAACAAGCCGGCGCGGCCCTGGCTCGGGATGTACTCGACCGAGATCGAGAACAAGCTGGTGGTGGTCGGCATCTCCGCAAAGGGACCGGCGGCGCGCGCCGAACTCAAGGCCGGCGATGTGATCATGGCCGTCAAGGGCGAAAAGATTTCAAACCAGGCGCAGTTTTATCGAAAGCTCTGGTCGCTCGGCCCGGCCGGCGTCGACGTGCCGCTCACGGTCTACCACGAAGGCGTCACCTTCGACGTGGTGTTGACCTCGACCGACCGGACGAAGTTGCTCAAGGCGCCGCGGCTGCATTGAAGGCGGAGCGAGGGCGCGATGAGCGAGGCCGTGGTGGACGACATCGTGGCCGTGTTGCCGCCCTTGCTGCAATCGCTCGAAGCGCTCGGCTTCATCGCGCGCCATCTGAACCCGCCGGCGTTCGACGCTGTCATGGAAGCCGCCGGTACGCCGGATCAGGCGTTGCAGGCGGTTTGTCGGCGGCTGGCTGATTGGCCGGAAGAATTCGCGCATTTGCGCACGCCGCTTGAGACCGCAAGCGAAGCGGCGATCACGGCGTTCGAGGGATTGCGCGCGGTCCAGCATGGCCATGGCGACCTGATCGCCGTGTTTCGCGCGCTACGCCACGCCCCGCGCGCGCAGGAGGCGCTGTATCCCCTGGCCGCGAGATTGCCGCCGGTGAGCGAGTTCTTCGTCGATCCTCCCTTGCGCGAGGACGCCGGTCTGCTGGCGCGGCTCGCAGAGCCTCCCCAAGAAAACACCGGTATCGTTCACGACCACAACGAACCCGGCAGCCGCGGCGGCTTTTCGCTCTACGTGCCGGAATACTACACGTCCGACCGCGCCTGGCCGCTGGTGATGGCGCTGCATGGCGGTAGCGGCAATGGCCGCGGCTTTCTGTGGAGCTGGCTGCGCGACGCGCGCAGCCATGGCGCCATCCTCATCGCACCCACGGCCACGGGCAGCACTTCAAACAAGAGTACCTGGGCCCTGATGGGGGACGATACCGACACGCCGAACCTCGCCCGCATTCTCGCCTCGGTGCAGGCACGCTGGAACATCGATCCAAAGAGAGTGCTGTTGACCGGGATGAGCGACGGCGGCACGTTCTGCTATGTCACCGGCCTGCAGAGCGCTTCGCCCTTCACCCATCTGGCGCCGGTTGCCGCCACCTTTCATCCGCTGATGGCGGAGATGGCCGATGCCCGGAGATTGCGGGAACTGCCCATCCATATCGTGCATGGCAGGCTCGACTGGATGTTTCCGGTGCAGGTCGCACGGCAGACGCGAGAGTTGCTCACGGCGGCCGGTGCCGACGTCACCTACCGGGAGCTCGACGACCTCAGCCATGCCTATCCGCGCGAGATGAACGCGGTGATCCTGAGTTGGCTGCGCGGCAGGTAATCGACAGGTCGGCGGCGCGTTGCGCGCGGCTGACAAAGGCTTCAGCCGTTGGCCCTTGGCTTGAGAAGGTCGGACAATCCGACACGATGCAGCATCTCCTTGCGGACGCGGTCGATGACGGCGAACGCAACGTCAGCGCCATCCTCGGTCGGGTCGATATGGACGCGGAACGGCCGCTTGCCGAACGGCGCATCGACGACCCCAACGATCGCATCGGCCACGGATGATGCGGCTGCCTTCGGCGGCACCATCGCGGCGAACGCTTGCTGGATTTGCTCGCCAAAGCCTGCATAGGGACCCGCCTCATATTCCGCGACACGCGCCTGATCGGCCGGCGAACCCGAATGCGCGAAATGATTGGTGCCCCCGGTAAATGCACCCGGGACGATGATGGAGGTTTCGATTCCCCGCCGCGTGAGTTCGCGCGCATAGACCACTGCCATCGCATCCATGCCGGCTTTGGCTGCGAAATATGGCGCGAGATATGCAGGGGTGCCGCCTGCCGAGCTGCTGCCGGATACCCAGACCGGCAATCCCTTTCCTCGCTTGCGCAGGTGCGGCAGCGCCGCGCGATTGACGCGTTCAGACCATGCCGCCATTGGCGCGCAGCACCTGGCCGTTGATCCAGCTTCCGTCGGGACCGACCAGGAAGGCCACCGCGGAGGCAATGTCCGTGGGGGTGCCGAGGCGCTCCAGCGGATTCATCTTGGCGAAACGATCGATCAGCTCCGGCGACTTCCCGACCAGGAACAGATCGGTCGCGGTTGGTCCCGGCGCGACAGCGTTGACGGTGATGGAGCGGCCGCGCAGCTCCTTGGACAGGATCGCCGTCATGGTCTCGATCGCCGCCTTGGTAGCGGCATAAACGCCATAGGTCTCGAGTTTGGCCCCGACCACGCTGGTGGAGAAGTTGACGATCCGCCCGCCGTCGCGCAGCCGTTTCGCAGCTTCACGCAGCGTGTTGAACGTACCCTTGAGATTGACCGAGACCTGTTGGTCGAACAGCGCGTCGTCGCTGTCGGCGAGCTTTGCAAGCTTCATGATGCCGGCATTGTTGATGACCACGTCGACCCCGCCGAACGCGGCTTCCGCCGCGTCGAACATGCCGCGCACCGCCTTGGGGTCACTGACATCGGCCTTGGCGGTCAGTGCCCGGCCGCGCTTGCCTTCGATCTTCCCGGCCAGAGCCTCGGCGGATTTGGCGTCGCCGGAATAATTGATGATGACGGTGAAGCCATCGCCGGCGAGGCGCTCTGCCACCGCGGCGCCAATGCCCCGCGAGGCCCCCGTTACGATGGCTACTTTATTGGTTTTGTTGGTCATTTGAGTCTCCTCATTGTCTCGCGGTGTTTCCGCTTCCGATGACCGAAAGCTAGATCCTTTCATTTTCCGGATAATCAGGCCTTATCTGGCATCACAATCCGAGATAACCGAATAATCAGATGGACCGATTCGATGCGATGCGGGTGTTCACGCGGGTCGCGGAGCGGCGCAGCTTCACGCTGGCGGCGGAAGATCTCGGCTTGCCACGCTCGACCGTGACGGATGCCGTCAAACAGCTTGAGGCGCGTCTTGGCGTGCGGCTGCTGGCGCGGACCACGCGGCAGGTCAGGCCGACGCTTGACGGCGAGGCCTATTACCAGCGCTGCCTGTCGCTGATCGCCGATCTCGAGGAGGCCGAAACCGCCTTCGGCGGCGCCAAACCGAAGGGCCTGCTGCGCGTGGACGTTCACGGCACGCTGGCGCGTCATTTTGTGATGCCGTGCCTGCCGGAATTCCTCGCCGAATATCCCGGCATCGAACTCTACATGAGCGAGGGCGATCGGCTGGTCGATCTGATCCGCGAAGGAATCGATTGCGTGCTGCGCGTCGGCGAACTCCAGGACAGCGACATGATCGCGCGTCGCGTCGCCATGCTTGAGGAGATCACCTGCGCCGCACCTGCTTACATTGATCGGTTCGGTCAGCCCGCGAGCGTTGCGGCCCTCGACGGTCATATCATGGTCGGTTTCCATTCGTCAGGAGCCGGGGCTCTGCTGCCGCTTGAGTTCGTCGTCGATGGTGCCGTGCGCGAGATGAAGTTGCGCGCGACGGTCTCGGTCAACGGCGCCGAGAGTCTCGTCGCCGCCGCGCGCCTCGGTCTGGGATTGATTCAGGTGCCGCGCTATCACGTCGAGGGCGATCTGAAACGAGGGACGCTTGTCGCCGTACTGCCGGACTGTCCGCCCTCGCCGACGCCGGTGTCGTTGCTTTATCCACGCAACCGGCAGCTGTCGCCGCGCGTCCGCGTCTTTATCGACTGGCTGATGCGGGCATTCGATGCGCGCCAGTCGCCGGTTGCGATCGGGACGTGAGCCGCCACACCGAGGCGCGACATAATCTCGTCCGAATTTTTCTGCAGAAAATGGCGGTTTAGCGAGCAGCGGGGCGCTGCTGCGTTGGTGTTTGAACCGCACGGAGCCCGATATGCCCCCGAATACCGCCTTTGCGCCTCGGCCTTCCCGCCCGTCTGCCTCACAGCTGCTGTCGAATGGCGTCACGCGCCTCGAAGGCACGCTGAAACTCACCACTGCGATCCTCGCGCTGGCGGCCGGCGTCTATACCTATCTCGGCGTCCGCGAATTGCTGAACGGCAGCCCGACCATGGTGTTCTTTGCCGCAGTAATCTATTCCGTGGCGGTATCGGTCGGCATCTACGCGTTCTGGGTATTCCTGATGCAGTTCATGCCGCATGTGATCGATCGCGGCGGCCGTGGCCTGATGTTCGGTTGCATGCTGCTCGGATCGTTGATGATCGTGGCGATGTCGTCATGGCTGAATGCCTCGGCACTGGCCGGAGCCGCCGCGATCCAGCAGCATCTCGCCATCACCGTGCAGAATTATACCCGCGACCTCGATACCGCCAACAGCAACGCCATCGCAGCGCAAGGACTGTTACCGGATATCCAGCTGGCGTCCTCGCGCTTCGCAAAATTGGCCGACGCCGAGCGCGCCGGATCGCTTACCGGCACCTCGGGATCCGGCACCGTGGTGCAGCTTCTGGCGCAGATGTCCGGGCAGCTCGACAGTCTCGGCCAGGAAGTCCAGGCCTCCGGCAAGCGCGTTTCTGCATTGTATGAGCAGGGCGGCAAAAATCTCGCCAAGATGCGCGAATTGATCAGCGATCGCGGACCGATTTCGGCGCGCAGCGATGCCTTTGCAGCCGAGTCGCTGGCGCTGATGGGCGTGATTGCCAATTTGCAGCAGACTTCGGTGGCGCCTGCGGTGAAGCGCACCGCGGCGGCGCTGTCGTCGGGCTTTATTGCGCCCGCCGCGGGCGGCCGCACCGCCGATCTGGCGGACCGGCAGACCGCCGTGGTCGGCAAGGTGGAGAGTTCGATTGCCACCCAGGCGGCATCGCTGTCGGACGCCGCCGACAAAATCCTGGCGATGCCGCGGGTCGAACCGATCCGGTTTCAGACGTTGTCGCCCGCCGAGGCGGTGCTGCGTTATGCCGGCGATTTCATTCCGAGTTGGGCCGGCGCAATTTCGATCGATTTGATGCCGGCGGTGCTGGTGCTTATTCTCTGCGTCGTGCATGCCGCGATCCGGCGCGAAGCCATTCCCGTTACCAGCGCCGCCAACATGACCGCAGGCGAACTGCTCGCGGCGTTGCAGATGGCCCGCGAGATCGGGGATGCGCGGCGCGGAATTCCAGACCAGATTGTGCCGGCCGCGGCGAAGGTTGACGGAGAAACCGCGGCAGGGCCGCCTGCGGCCGGCGACGAAAACGTCACCTCGCTATCCTCGGCGCGACTGACAAAATAGCTTATCGCCATGCCGCTATCCTCCAGCATGCAGCAACGCTTTTTCATCTGGCTGTCGGACAATCCGGACCAATCGATTCTGCGCTGGATTTTCCGCGGCGTCGTCACGGTCACCATCGCCGCGCTCGCGGTCGACCTCGCCGGCATGAACGGATGGGGCGCCCGCCCCGATCCGGCAGCGACGCCGGCCGAGATCAGGCAGGCTTCACCCACGCTGGATTTTCCCAGCATGGTGCCATCTATTCTGGCGCCATTGTTGCCCGGCGGCGACAAGCGGCTGCAGCCGCTGCCGCAGCCGGACGGTGCGATGGCCGCGCCGATGACATTCGAGCTGGTTGGCGGCGGCAAGTTGATGGCGACCGGGACCATCACGCCGGGAATCTCGGAGGCCTTCGCGGCGGAAGTCAGCAGGCACGGCGGTTATATCAAGACCGTGGTGCTGAATTCGCCGGGCGGTTCGGTAGCCGATGCGCTGACGATCGGGCGGCTCATTCGCGAAAGGAAATTCGCCACCGAAGTGGAAGCGGGAAAATACTGCGCGTCGTCGTGTCCGCTGGTGTTCGCCGGCGGCGTCGAGCGACGCGCCGGCGACAGGGCCGCGATCGGCGTCCATCAGGTGGCGGCGATCTATTCGGTAGTCAACGGCCCTCCGCGCGATGAGATGAGCGTGGCGCAAAACATATCGGCGCGCTGCCAACGCTATCTTGCCGACATGGGCGTCAACTTGCAGGTCTGGGTGCATGCCATGGAGACGCCGCACGATAAACTGTTCGTCTTCAAGCCGGATGAGCTGAAATCGCTCAATATGGTGACGGCGGCGCCCGCTCCAGCGCCGCCGGCCGCACCTGTGACGGCGCCTGCCGCGACGAAGTCACGTTCGTAATGTGGGCGTAATCTCTCCACCGTCGTCCCGGTGTTCGAGCTTGTGAGTATATCTCCGACCTCATCCTGAGGAGTGCGCCCTTGCGCGCGTCTCGAAGGATGGCCGCGAGTCCGCACGTTGCGTCCATCCTTCGAGACGCTTGCTTCGCAAGCTCCTCAGGATGAGGTCAGTATCCTTTACAACCTCCTTCGCCGGGACGACGGATTGGAACCTTCCAACCCCGACCACGTTGTATGCGATCATTGGAGGTTGTCATGCAAACGTTTATCGGAATGATCATGGGTATGCTGCTGCTGGTCGCGGGCGTCTACGTCTACGACTCGATGGCGACGTCGCTGGTCGCCAACGGCCAGGTTGCGCAGCCCAATCGTACCATCGTGAACTGGGACGTCGCAGAGGTTAACTGGAAGGCACTGAAGGTGCGCGCCCATGACGACTGGATCAAATTGTCGTCCAAGTAACGGCGCGCAAGTAACCGCAGCAAGTAACCGCAGCAAGTAATCGCGCCACATCGGCGTCGCGTCGCAAGGACCGAAAGCGCCTTCGCCATCCGGCGGGGGCGCTTTTTTCCTGTCTGCCGCTATTTGTTCGCCGCTGCTTTCCTTGCATCGGCAATGACCTGGTCGAACTCCGCCATGGTCAGGATGCCCGGCACCCGAAACTTGCCGACGATAAAGGACGGCGTACCCTTGAAGCCGAATGCCGTGGCCTGGGCGTTGTTGCGCGCAAGGATCGCGTCGATCGCCTTGGCGTTGGTGACGAGATCGCGATTGAGACGTTCGACATCGATACCCGCGCCGGCGAGCAACTCGCGCATCCGCGGCTCGGTCAGTTTCGAGTTGACGCCGATCATCGCCTCATGCGCCACAAGATATTTGTCCTGGAATTTGCTCGCCAGCGCCATACGCGCCGCGACCACCGAGACCGGTCCCAGGATCGGCCAGTCCTTCAACACCAGGCGGACCTTGCCGTCGTCCTGCACCACCTGCCGCAGTTCGGGTTCGAGCTTGCGGCAATACGGGCACTGGTAGTCGAAATACTCGACGATCGTGATATCGCCATCGGCATTTCCGGCCGCCGGGATGTCCGGGTCGCGCAGCACCAGGGCTTCCGTCAGTATGGTTTCTTCATTGCCTTGCCCCAGCGCCGAACCCGGCATGACGCCCAGCATCAGCGCGCCGGCGCCAAACAGGCCGAGCGCGTCGCGTCGGGTGCGCTGCGGGTTCAAGAGCGCTCGGTCAATCGATCTGGTCATGTCTGGTCCATCGGCTGGTGCACTTGATCTATTATTCTACGCTCAGGATAGGGACAAGTTACGCGCCAGCATATAGAGCGCCACCGCAATAATGACAGCGGCGAACACAATGTTGAGCGCGCCGCGCCGCGCCGACAAATGCCGCGCCGATCGGGTACCGATCAGTCCGCCGGCGACGCCGCCGGCGATGAACAATCCAGCCAGCCCCCATGAAATCAATCCGGACCAGGCGTAACTGGCGGCGGTGGTCAGGCCGAACGCGGTCACGGCGACCAGCGACGAACTGACCGCGTTCAGGATCGACATGCCCGTCGCCAGCATCAGCGCCGGCACGATCAGGAATCCACCGCCGATGCCGAAGAAGCCGGACAGCGTCCCGGTCGCAACACCCAGGCCGACAATGGCGGGCATGTTGGCCCAGTTCATCTTCACGTCGGGCAAGCCCACTCGCGAGCGCGTCTTCAGCATCAGCATGGCGATCACCAGCATCAGCAGTCCGAACAGCGTCAGCAGTTTTTGGCCATCGATCATCTTGCCGAAGATCGAGCCTGTGAACGCACCGATAATTCCCGCCGCCGCGAACGTCAGCGCGCACGACCACATCACGGTGCCGCCGCGCGCATGATTCGACAGATTGACCGCGGCGTTGGCGGCCACCGCGATGGCGCTGGTGCCGATCGCGACATGGGCGTCGGGCACGCCGACCACATAGACCATCAGCGGCACCGCGAGTATCGACCCGCCGCCGCCGACCAGACCCAGCGAAAACCCGACCAGTGCTCCCGATGCCAGTCCCAGCGCGCCCTGCACGGCGGAGATCATCACGTCGGTAACCTCAGCTGCACGGCTCGCCCCAGAAGGATTTTCTATAAATCTCTATGGAGGCAGAATGGAAAAACTGCAATGAAGATCGGCGCACCGGCAGCGTCGCCGCCAGCGCCCCCAGTAACGACGTCGCGAGCGCGTTGAGACCGATGGCGACGCCGGCGCACACGCCCGCGACCGCGACCGCGTCAACTGAAGCGCGCGTGCCGTGCCGAGGCCGTGCGCCGCCATGCCGAGCGATCCCGGCGCAGCCGGAGGCTTGTCGGCGTTCTCGCTAAGCGCGAGCCTCGGCCGGCGGTGTCGCCGGCTCGAGCCGCGTCAGCGCCATCACCGTGCCGGTCATGGTCGCGATAAGGCTTTCGACGCCATCGGCTTGCGCGAACGCGCGGGCCTCGCATACCGTCAGGGTGCGGCCGGGTTTGATCACACGCGCGCGAAACGCAAATCGGTCGCCCTTTGCCGGCGCCAGCAGGTTGGTCTTGAATTCCACGGTCAGGATGTCGCAACCGGGCGGCATCAGCGTGAAGGCGGCGATACCGCAGGCGCTGTCGAGGCCTGCGGTGATGATGCCGGCATGGACAAAACCGTTCTGCTGGGTCCAGTCGGTGGAGTATGGCATCGACAGGTCGACCTCGCCGGGCTCAAGCCGGGCGATCGAAATGCCGAGCGTGCGCATCGCCTGCTGCCGATCGAAGGTCGCCGCAGCCACCGCCCGAAAGTCGGGATTTTTCGGCTCGAACCGCGGCATCACGCCTCTGCCGGCTCGGGAAAGGCGAGCAGCCTTGCGGCGGTCCTTCGGATCGAATCGGAAAAGGCCGTGGACTTGCGGGCCTGCCGGTCCATGTGAACGCCGGTGATCTCGCAAACCGCGGCGATCTCGCCGGTTTCAGCGTTGCGCATCTCGTGCCTGAAGCGGATCGACCGGTCGCGGACCTCAAGCAAGGCGCTGCTGACCTCGACGATATCGCCAGCCAGCAATTCGCGCCTGTAGGCGATGTTCTGCTGAACCGCGACCATGCCGAGGCTGGAGTCCCGCAAGTAGGTCGGCGTCAACCCGATCCGCGCGAACAGATTCCAGTTGCCTCGTCGAATTTGCCGACATACCACATGATATTCATGTGGCCGTTATGGTCGCATTGCCACGGATAGACCGTGCCGCGATAGGTCGCCTCCGCCTGCATCGATCGCCCCCCTTTTTCACTCTTGATACGGTAGCGTATCAGGGTTGCGGCGGGCCAGCAATACGGTACCGTATCAAGAATCGGTGAGATTGGGAATCATGACCGACCGCAAGGGCGATGGCTGGATCGAGGCTGGATTCAAGGAGTTAGCGAGATCCGGCGTCGACGGCGTGCGGGTCGAGGTTCTGGCGAAAAACCTCGGCGTCACCAAGGGCGGCTTTTACCGGCGCTTCAGGGATCGCGCCGCGCTGCTCGACGGCATGTTGCAGCACTGGAGCGCGGGACGGATTGCGGCGATCGAGCAACAGACCAGCCTCGACGGCACCACCGCGCGCGACCGGCTGCGGGCGCTGATCCACCTCTACTCCGAGCGCATGAATACCGAGGGCATGGCGGTCGAACTGGCGATCCGGCAATGGGCCAGATCCGACGAGGCTGCGGCCACCGCGGTGGCAAGCGTCGATGCCGCGCGACTGAAGAATGTCGGGCAGTTCTATCGCGCGACCGGCTTGCCGCCCGAGGCTGCCGACGCGCAGGCGTTCCTGTTTTACTGCTTTATATTCGGACAGAGCCTGCTGTTTCTCGAACGCGGGCCGCGCAAGCGCGCGCAGCTGATCGCCCAGTCGGCCGAGAAACTGCTGGACGATCCATCCTGAGCGCGGCCGGACGTTTTAATGTCCGGCCGCGTCAGCTTGGTGAGTGGGCGCTGAGAGCCCCGTTTCGATAGAATCGAAACGGAGCTCTAAGATTCTTGATTTGACGCGTTTTCTTGACGCGAACCGGTCTCCACTTCGCTTGAAAACGCTTTAGCCCTTCAGCTTCTTGTTGCACTCGCTGTAATAGCCACCGCCCTTCTGGATCCACTTCAACCCGCCATTGGCGTTGGTCGTCTTGTTGGCGTTGTATTGATCGACGCAGGTGTGCATGCGGCCCTTGCCGGCGGTTTCCTTGGAATATTTCGGATCGATGGCGGCAGGGAACATCGTCGGTCCGGCCGGCAATGCGGGCGCCGCGGCTGGCGCGGCTTCGGGGGCCTTCGGCTTGGCGTCCACGGCCTTGGGCGCTGCGGGCGCGGCAGCAGGTGCAGCGGCGGGGGCCGCCGTGGCGTCCGCTGCGCATTCCGTTTTACGGAAATCGTTCCACTTCTGGCCGTTGAGTGTGCCGGCGGTCTTGGCGGCCTGATATTTTGCACTGCATTCCTGCGTGGTCAGGGCCTGTGCCGGCGATGTCGCCGCAAGCGCGGCAAAACCCGACACCGCAATGGCGCACAATAATCTTGCTTGAATGGTCATCGTTGATCTCCCCTTGGGCATTGGCTATCTCGAAACCACCCATCCTAGCGCAGCGACCGCGTGTGACAACGGAGCGATCGAAAGTTGGGTAAAATATAGTAGTGGCGAAAACACCGCCCGGCGGCTCCATTCATCCGCGGTTCAGCATCGCAGCGCGAGGTTGCGCTCCCCTTCAATCCGAGGTGTTTCCCATGATGACAATATCTTCCCGCGCGGCCGCGACCGCTTTTGCATCCCTGCTCCTGATGAGTTCCGCATTCGCGCAGGCCACCGCGCCGGCGACGCCCGCTCCAGCCACGAAAATGGCGCCTGCGGAAAAGAAGGCCGAAAAGCCGCGGACCGCGGCCTCTCTCGAATGCTCGAAGGATGCCGATACCAAGGGCGTCCACGGCAAGGAACGCAAGAAGTTCATGTCGGAATGCAAGAAGGCCGCGGCCGACAAGGCGAAGTGAGCGAATTTGCGTCACCTCTCCCTGGAAGACGGCTATCGGATTCACACATCTCGAAAACCGACTCAAAAACAGGGACTTAGATGACCGTCGGTTTTGGAAGCGCCTCTACTACGGTCCCTCACCGAATG
>Ga0209890_10001213_pt1 | contig 11696 bp, 6 predicted proteins | sample OrgsoiDNA2013049_FD_185799 | JGI IMG/M metagenome (GOLD analysis project Ga0209890, IMG submission 185799) | Permafrost soil microbial communities from the Arctic, to analyse light accelerated degradation of dissolved organic matter (DOM) -... | ecosystem: Environmental > Terrestrial > Soil >... | reverse complement strand
GCAGATGGAAAGCAATTAATAAGGTAGGCCGCCACGTCGGCCTTGACTTTTATGACCTTCTCATAGAAGGCGATTACACGTTTTGACCCCAGCCCCGTGCCTCCCGCCGCGCATTTTTTATAAAGTTGCGAATCGCCAGTGTTTACTATGGCGGGACGCATGTCATGCGCATTATCGCCACTGTTTATGCTGGTGCACGATAGATCGCCAAATGGGAGTGCTGGCACATGCTGCACGCTCCCATTATCCCCGGCAATGGATGGCGGGGATAGGGATAGAGTGCAATCCCGCCAATCAGGCCGCAGAGCAAGAAAACCTACTCGCCTCTACGGTGAGACGTTGCAAGCAACGTCTCTACGATCGTGTGTAAAATCTAAGTCCAACTACCCATGCCGCAAGAAACCGAACCTACCGCACCTCGCGAAGATCGTTACGACCCGCAGCCGATCGAGCTGAAGTGGGCGGAGCGCTGGCAGCGGGATCCGGCACTCTACGCAGCTGAGCCAAGCTCTATCAAGCCGAAGTATTACGTGCTAGAGATGCTTCCCTACCCTTCGGGCGCGCTGCATATGGGTCACGTGCGCAACTATGCCATTGGCGATGCCCTGGCGCGCTACATGTGGATGAACGGGTACAACGTGCTGCATCCCATGGGCTGGGATTCGTTTGGGCTGCCCGCGGAGAATGCCGCGATTGCCAATCAGACGCCCCCGCGCGAGTGGACGCTGAGCAATATCGCGAAGATGAAGCGGCAGATGAACCGGCTGGGCTTTGCCTACGACTGGTCGCGCGAAGTCACCACCTGCCTGCCGGATTATTACAAGTGGAACCAGTGGTTTTTTCTCAAACTCTTCGAGCGCGGACTGGCCTATCGCAAGAAGAGCAAAGTGAATTGGTGTCCGAAGTGCGCGACCGTGCTGGCCAACGAGCAAGTGGTTGGCGGATGTTGCTGGCGGCATGAAGACACTCTGGTTGAGACGCGCGAGTTGGAACAATGGTTTGTGCGGACAACGAATTACGCCGAAGAATTGTTGCGGGGGCTCGACCAGCTCCCCGGGTGGCCGGACAAAGTTCGGACCATGCAGCGCAACTGGATTGGCCGCAGCGAAGGCACGCTGGTAGATTTCCGCCTCGACTACTCAGGCGGCGACGTGTTCACCGTTTTCACCACTCGCGTGGACACGATTTACGGCGCGACCTCGGTTCAGCTTGCGCCCGAACATCCGATCATTGCCGAAATGGCGGCCGCCGACCTTGATCTCCGGCTGAAAGTAACGCAGCTGATCGAGGAGCAACGCAAGGCCAAAGAATCCGGCGACATCGGCGCGATCGAAAAGCATGGCGTCAACACCGGGCACACCGCGGTGAATCCGTTCAATGGCGAGCGTGTGCCGGTTTGGGTAGCGAATTACATTCTGATGGATTACGGCACCGGCGCGATCATGAGCGTTCCTGCGCATGATGAGCGCGACTTTGAATTTGCAAAGAAATATGGGATTGAAATCCGCCAGGTGATTGTGCCGTCAGTTGCAGCCGAGGCCGCCCGCGCCACACAAGAGACTCCCGAACTTCCCTTCACTACGCTCGACGGCAGGCTGATCAACTCGGGCGAGTTCACCGGACTTACTTGCCTGGAAGCCATCAAGAAAATGTCCGCCTTCGCCGAGCAGCACAACTTTGGCAAAGCAACCGTCACCTTTCGGCTGAAGGATTGGGGCATCTCGCGCCAGCGGTACTGGGGAACGCCGATTCCCATGGTTTATTGCGAAAAGGATGGGGTGGTTCCGGTTGCAGAAAAAGATCTGCCGGTGATCTTGCCGGACAACGTTGACATCACGCTCACCGGCGGCTCGCCTCTTTCGCGCGTTCCGGAATTCTTGAACACCACCTGTCCCCTCTGCGGAGGCCCAGCCCGCCGCGAAACGGACACCATGGACACGTTTGTGGATTCGTCGTGGTACTTCTATCGCTACACCGACGCCCACAACGATAAGGCCCCGTTCGATTCGAAGATTGCGGCGTACTGGTTCCCGATCGATCAGTACATCGGAGGAGTCGAACACGCGATCTTGCACCTGATCTATTCGCGCTTCTGGACCAAGTTCATGCGCGATCTCGGCATGATCAAGAATGGCGAGCCTGCCGAGCGGCTGTTCACGCAGGGCATGATCATCAAGGCGGGCGCCAAGATGTCCAAAAGCCTGGGCAACGTAGTCTCTCCCGACGAGATGGTGGAGCGCTACGGGGGAGACAGCACGCGCATGTACACACTGTTCGCCACTTCCCCGGACCGCGAACTGGATTGGCAAGATGAAGGCGTCGCAGGAATTTACAGATTTTTGAGCAAGGTGTATCGATTCGTGGCGCGGAATGCCAAAAGCACAGCTGGCGAGGTACAGAAGAATGCCGCGTTGTCTCCCGAAGCGCGCGCCGTCCGGCGCAAGCTGCATCAGACCATCAAACGCGTCACCGATGATTTCCAGGGGCGCTGGCATTTCAACACCTGCATCTCGGCGGTCATGGAATTGGTGAACGAGTTGCACGCGGTCGAGGCCAAGGGATTGCCGGCCTCGTTGCTGGCCGACGTCCAGCGCGATATGGTCCTTTTGCTGGCCCCGTTTGCTCCTTATCTCGCGCACGAATTGTGGGAGATGCTGGGAGATCAGACTAATCTACTGAAAGCGACGTGGCCCAAGTATGATCCCGAACTGGCCAAGGAAGAAGAAATCGAAATTCCGGTGCAGGTGAACGGGAAACTGCGAGGCCTGGTAGTGGTTGCGCCAGGGACATCGCAGGAAGAGATACTTCAGAAGGCGTTGGGCGAAGAGAAAGTGCAGACCTACTTCGCCGGAAAAGAGATCGTGAAGAAGATTTTCACCGGCAAGCTGGTCAATATTGTTGTGCGCTAGCGGAGTTGCGCATCCGTCATGAGTTCGTTCTCACCCACGGCTGAAGGTTTCCGGATCATCTTCCGCCGGATGTCGCTTCCATTGGCCGAAATCGCGTGGCGTTGGACGTTTGCTACCGCGGCGTGGCTGCTGGGCATTACGTTCCTGCTCGGTTACATGGGCAGCCTCCCCGTGACGGCGGCCGACCGCCTTCTGCTGGGGACGCAGCAGCCGGTCCTGATATCTCGCGCTCTACAGCGTATTTTTCACGGAAGCGCATTCCGCTTCACCGAAGCCGGGGTCGTGCTTCTGATTGGGCTCGCGATCGCGTGGATTGTGCTGGCGTCCCTCGGGCGAACTGCAACTCTGGCTGCGCTGCTGGAGGAATTCGGAATTGACCAGGGCCCACGCCGACGGACGAGCCGTCGAATGCTGCGGTCTTTGTTGGCGTTGAATTTTTTACGGGTGGCGGTGTTTCTGGCTGCTAAGGTCGGAGGCGTCGGCGCCATCCTGATTGCCAGTTCGTTCTGGGCGTCGACCCACGTCTCCGTTGGCGACGCATCGCGGCTGTGGTTTGGCATGCTTGTTCTGGTTGGGATAACTTGGGCGGTTTTGAACTGGCTCTTATCCACGGCTGCGGTGTTTGTAGCAATCGAACAAAAGGGGGCGCTCAGTGCGAGCGCTTCTTGTGCGCGTTTCTGCGTCGAACATACTGGGCGGGTACTGGCTGCGGGAATCTGGTTTGGGTTGCCGCACCTGGGCGCGTTTATTACCGCCTGCGGAGCCACATTCACCGTGCTCTCCGCAGTTGGCGCGTGGCGGACGGGACCCGCACTGATTTTGGAGTTCTTGATTATCGCCGCGTATTGCGCGGTGGCTGATTTCCTGTACATGGGCAGGTTGGCGGCTTATGTTGCCATGGTCCGCGGTCCGGAGGTGGCGTTGTGGAGCGAGGGTTCTCCGACGGACCCTCCGGGCGCAGCGTCTTCGATAGACCAATCGGTAGATCGGGATGAATTGATCTTGAGCGATATACCGTTGCTGGCCACCTGACCTTCCTCTTTACACCGCCATGCTGATTTGAGAAACTCATTAGTGGAAACCCAATCAATCGTTGTCCTCGACTTCGGGGCGCAATATTCGCAACTGATCGCCCGCCGCGTCCGCGAACAAAACGTCTTTTCCGCGGTCCTTCCCTGCAACTCCAAGATCGAGGATATTAAGAAGTACTCTCCGGTCGGGATCATTCTTTCCGGCGGACCTTCGTCGGTGTATGACCACGACGCTCCCCCAGCCGATCCTCGAATATTCGAGCTCGGCCTGCCGGTTCTCGGAATCTGCTATGGACTTCAATTCATGGCGCACACGCTCGGCGGCAAAGTGCGGGCTGCGGAGCGGCGCGAGTACGGACACGCGCAGGTTGAGTTGCTCGACGACTCTGAGCTTTTCAAAGGCTTGCCGCGTTCTCTCGAAGTCTGGATGTCGCACGGGGACGAAGCATTGGAGCTTCCATCAGGTTTCAAGCTGATCGCGAAATCTCCCAACGCCGTTGCGGGGATTGAACATGCCGGCAGAAGATTGTTCGCGGTGCAGTTCCATCCCGAGGTGCGTCACACCAGGCTGGGTACGGAGATTCTTCGGAACTTTGTTCTCAATATTTGCAAAGCCAAGCCCACCTGGACGCCGCAACATTTCGTGGATGCGACGATCTCGGCTGTGCGCGAGCAAGTGGGCGATGGACGGGCAATTTGTGCTCTGTCAGGAGGAGTGGACTCGGCGGTCGCTGCAACGTTGGTTGATCGAGCGCTACGGGATGGCAACCAGTCGCGCCTGACGTCGGTGTTCGTGAATAACGGAGTGCTGCGCAAGAACGAATTTGAAAAGGTCCAGCAAAACCTCCGTGAAAAACTCGGCTTGCAGGTCGTGGCGGTGGACGCGACCGAGCGTTTCCTCTCGAAGCTCGCAGGCATCACCGATCCCGAAACCAAGCGGAAGATCATCGGCAACGAATTCATTGTTATTTTCGACGAAGAGGCACATCGGATCGAAAAAGATGAGGGCAAAGTCGAGTGGCTGGTGCAGGGAACGTTGTATCCCGACGTGATTGAGTCAATTTCGGTGCGCGGGCCGTCGCAGGTCATCAAGTCACACCACAACGTTGGCGGCCTTCCCGAGAAGATGAAGCTCAAGCTGATTGAGCCACTGAAGGAACTGTTCAAAGACGAAGTCCGCACCATTGGCCGCGACCTGGGAATGCCGGAAGAAGTCTTGCAGCGGCAGCCGTTTCCGGGGCCGGGGCTTGCGGTGAGAATTCTGGGGGAAGTTACTCCTGAACGTCTGGCAATCTTGCGCGAGTGCGACGACATCGTCGTCAACGAAATCAAACGCGCCGGACTCTACACGAAAATCTGGCAGTCGTTCGCGGTGCTCTTGCCGATCATGTCGGTCGGGGTCATGGGTGATCAGCGGACTTACGCTTTCACTTGCGCGATCCGAGCGGTGCACTCCGAAGATGGCATGACCGCCGACTGGGTTCCGCTTCCTCACGAAGTTCTGAAGACAATGTCCAGTCGGATTGTGAACGAAGTGCGTGGCGTCAATCGCGTGGTGTATGACATTACTTCCAAGCCGCCGGGGACGATTGAGTGGGAATAAGGCAGCTCTTAGCTGTTTGCTCTTAGCTTCTAGCTCTTAGTTTCTAGCCAAAACCTCGAACCCCAGCCAATTGTTTCGGTCCTCACTCCAGCGCCTTCCTCAATTCTCTCCTTAGAATCTTTCCTGACGCGGTTTTCGGCACCGCGGCGATGAAGCGGACTTCGCGCGGTTGTTTGTAATGCGCCAATCGGCTGGCGACAAAAGCACATAGTTCTTCCTCGAAACCTTGCCTGGTGGCAAAACCGTCCTCGGCGACAACGAACGCAACGGGAAACTCGCCCATAGCGGAATCCTGCTTCCCGACAACTCCGCAATCCCGGACTGCGGGATGTTCCAGCAACACGGACTCGATTTCCGCCGGGGCGATGGAGAAGCCTTTGTACTTGATCATCTCTTTGCTGCGGTCGAGGACGTAATAGAAACCCGCCGCGTCGCGAGTGACGACGTCTCCCGACCAGTACCAGCCATCCCGGATGGCTGCGGCAGTTGCGTCCGGAGACTTCCAATAGCCGAGCATAAATTGCGGGCCGCGCATCAGTAGCTCGCCCGGTTCTCCGTCGGCGGCAGGCCCTCCGTTGACATTGATGACACGGCATTCAGTCAGCGCGACCGGTTGCCCAATCGATTCCGGTTTGCAGCGCGCGGCATCGTAATAGCCAATGTGCGTGACCGGGGAAGCCTCGGTCATTCCGTATCCCTGGGTAATTGGGACGCCCGTGAGTGCCATGAATCGATGCGCCAGTTCGGGAGCGAGCGGCGCTGCCCCGGATTTCAGCCGCTGCAAACGATGCGACTTCGGCCACAATCCAGCTTCGACCGCCTGCACCAGAGCCAAGAGCGCCGGAGGAGCGACCAGCGAATAGGTCGCATTTTCTGCGACCATCAGTTCCAGAAAACGTTGGGCATTGAAACGCGGCATCAGAACGATGGTCCCTCCCTGCGCCAGGCAAGGGTTCAACGCAACATTCAGTCCGTAGATGTGATACAGCGGAAGAAAACACACGAGCACGTCATCGGGCGTGAGCGGATACGCGTCCGGCCCCACCAGCTGAAATATGTTGGCCACCAAGTTGTAATGGCTCAGCATGACCCCCTTGGGCAGTCCAGTCGTGCCGCTCGAATACGGAAGCGCGGCGAGGATTTCGTTCGACGAACCGGCGGGTCGGGGCACAGATGCGGTGCTCGGGCGCAGCAAATCGGAGAACGGCATTGTTCCTGGCATGTGCTGCCGGACTGTGTAAATCCCGCGCATCTTCGGAAGGGCACTGAAGTTGATACCTTCAAGCTGCGGGCCATCGCTGATCAGCAATACCGCCCCGGAATCTTGCAGTTGATAACTCACCTCACGCTCGCGATACGTGGGATTGAGCAGAGTCGGCACCGCTCCAGCAAGGGTGATGGCATGATAGGCAGCGCAGAATTCCCATGAATTCTGCAGAAAGATGGCGATAATTTCGCCCGGCTTGACTCCAGCTGTGACCAATCCGCGAGCCAACGACTCTATGATTTCGCCATACTCGGCGTAGGAAATGCGGCGTTCGCAGGAGGAATCGACAATTGCGGTGCGTTTGGCGAAGCGGCGGCAACTATCGAGAATCAGATCGTGGACGAAACGGTTGGCGGGGTCGGCGTAGAGTTGGGTCCGTGACATGCCGGATGATTCTAATCGCAGACCGGCGGCCCTGGAGAAATAATCAATCGAGGCGGATGAAAGCGCGAAAATGGAAAGGGCGCGATCACACGCAGGAGCTTAGACCCACAATCCTTCGCATAACTCGCGCCCTTATGGTTTAACGAGCTTTACACCAGCACCGGCTCAACATCGTAAATCGAAAACCACGAGGTCGCGGTCTTCAGCTTGTCATTTACGTTGTTGATGTTCTTCACGCCTTCGGTCTCAAGCCAGGTGCGGAAAGCCGCCGCGCCCTGCTTGGCATAAATCGGGATGCCTTCTTTCCAGGTGGCGCGTCCGCACAGAACGCCGTTATACTTCACGCCCGTTTCGCCCGCCAGCTCCAGCGTCTCGCTGAACTCGGCGTTGCTGACTCCGGCTGAAAGATAAATGAACGGCTTGGTCGCAACGTTGGCGGCTGCATGGAACAGATCAATCGCTTCTTTCTTGCTGTAGGCTTTCTGTCCGCCAAAAGACTTCGTCCCCTCGACAAACTTCATGTTCACGGGGACTTCGACTTTGAGCACATCCACGCCGTAGCGGTCTTTGCTGAATTCTCGCATGCTCTCGGTGACGATATGCGGCTTCTTCTTGGCGTACTCCAGGCCTTTTTCGTCGGCGCCTTCATCGTATCCGACAAATTCCAGAAAGTAGGGGATATCGTTGGCACGGCATTCGTCGCCGATGCGCTCCACCCATGCGTGCTTCTTGTCATTCACGTCCTTCGGGTCGAACGGGGTGTAGTAGAGCAGGATCTTAAGGCAGTCTGCGCCCGCCTCTTTTAGGCGGCGGACCGACCAGTGGTCAAGCAAATCTCCGAGGCGACCGGGACCGGTCTTGTCGTATCCCGTCTTCTCGTAGGCCAGCAGCAGGCCGGCATTCTTGGCGCGGCGCTTGGAGGCGGGCAGTCCCCACTCGGGGTCGAGCAGGATGGCGCTGGCATGTGGGGTGAGGACTTCGGTGACCAGCGACTTGAATTCTTCCATCATCGCGTCGCTGATGTCGCCACCTTTTTCCTTGGCCAATGACTTTTGCAGCGAGCCGCGCTGGTCCATGGCGGCCGCGGCGATGACTCCCCGCTTGTCCGACACCCGTTGCAGGCCCGCCAGTTTTCCGGGCGTAAGCTTCATAAATCCTCCGATAAGTGCGTTGGAATAGTTTCCGGCCGAAACAAAAAAAGAGGACGGCTAATTATTGTAATACGGCTGTAACCTTGGCGTGCACTGAAATGCGTGGATTTTCGCTATACTAGAAACGTATGCCGATCCTCGAAAACATCGCCGCCATTGCCAAAGGGATGTCCATCACGTTCATGGAGATGTTCCAGCCCACGACTGTCGAGAACTATCCCGACGGCCCGGGCCCGTTGCGAGGCGCCAAATTTCAGGAACGTTTTCGCGGCGCCCACGTTTTGCAGCGCGACGAGAATGGCCTGGAGAAGTGCGTAGCTTGCTTTCTGTGCGCAGCAAACTGTCCGGCAAATTGTATCTATATCGAGGCGGCTGAGAACACGGCTGAACATCGGGTGAGCGGCGCCGAGCGCTACGCTAAGGTTTACAACATTGACTACAACCGCTGCATCTTTTGCGGATACTGCGTCGAGGCGTGCCCGACCGATGCCATCACCCACGGCCACGGATTCGAGCTTGCGACTTTCAACGTTACGAATCTGGTTTACCGCAAAGAACAGATGCTGGCGACCAAGCCGGCGCATTTGGGAGCGAATCCGGTGTTCAACGCCGCGGAAATCGCAGGCGGCGCACCCGCAGACGTCGCTCCAGGAGAGTAGGAGTTCAATAGCTTTCGCGAGAAGATGACGCCGGTCCATACCAGGGCCGGCGTTTGTGTATAAGAGCGGCTCTTAGCATTTAGCTTTTGGCCTTTAGCTAATGGACCAAGCTAACGGCTAACAGCTAAGAGCTAATGGCTGATTTCCTACAAACCGTGCGCGAACGCGTCGTCATTTACGACGGGGCGATGGGGACTAACATCCAGACGCGCAACCCTACCCTGGACGACTACTGGGGCAAGGAAAATTGCAGCGAAGTTCTCGTACTGAGCCGCCCTGACATCATTCGCGATATTCACGCGGATTTTTTTCGCGTGGGCTGCGACACTGTCGAGACCAACACGTTCGGCGCAACTCGCACCGTGCTGACCGAGTTCGGGCTGCAGGATCGGGTCGCGGAAATCAATCTTGCTGCCGTCAAACTCGCCAAAGACGTTGCGCAACAGTTTTCCACTAGTGCGCGGCCTCGGTTCGTCGCCGGATCGATGGGGCCGACCACCAAGCTGCCGTCTCTCGGGCACATCAGTTTCGACGACATGGTCGCAGCCTACGAGGAGCAAGCGACCTCGCTGATTGAAGGCGGCGTCGATGTGCTGCTGATCGAGACTGCACAGGACTTGCTGCAGGCGAAGATCGCCACCATCGGGGTTCTCGAGGCGATGCGCAAAGCTGGAAAGCGGCTGCCGTTGCAGGTACAGGTCACGCTGCAGGAATCGGGGACGATGCTCCTCGGAACGGAAATCGGGGCCGCACTGACTGCGCTGGAGCCGCTCGACCTCGACATTATCGGTATGAACTGCGCCACCGGCCCGGCGGAGATGAACGACGCTGTCCGTTATCTCGGACTGAACTCGACGAAGGACATTTCCGTTTTGCCTAACGCGGGACTTCCGCAGAATGAGGGAGGCTACGCGGTTTACAAACTAACGCCCGCCGAACTTGCTCAGTACCACAAGCATTTCGTGCAAGACTACGGCGTCCGCGTTGTCGGCGGATGCTGCGGAACCACACCGGAACATTTGAAAGCTGTGGTGGACGCGGTCTCCGGTATCGAACCAGCGAAGCGAGATGTGAAGCCGATTGCCGCGGCTTCGAGCGCTTACACTTCTGTCCCGCTCGATCTCGAACCCAAGCCGCTAATCGTCGCCGAGGAAATGAACACCACGACCCGGGTCGAGCACTTCAAGAATCTGGTGCGCGGCAAGAAGTACGACGACATTCTGGCGCTGGCGAAAAAGCTGGTGAACGAAGGTTCGCACATGCTCGACCTGTGCTGCGCCATCGTGGGCGAGGACGAGAAGGATTACATCACTTCCATTCTTGAGCGCATTGCAACCCGCGTCCCGGCGCCGATTCTGGTGGATTCGACCGAAGCCGACGTTGTGGAAGAGGCGCTGAAGCGCATCCCCGGCAAGGCGATCATCAATTCCATCAATCTGGAAGATGGTGAAAAGCGCACGTCGAAAGTCCTGCCCATGGCGAAGCGTTATGGCGCAGCGGTGATCGCGCTCACCATTGACGAAGACGGGATGGCGCTGACAGCGGAGAAGAAGACTGCGATCGCGCACCGCATCTTTGATCTGGCGACCAAGAAATACGGCATCCGCCCCGCGGACTTGATTTTCGACGCACTCACCCTGCCGATTTCGACGGGGCAGGAGGAATATCGCAGCGCCGGAATCGAGACTCTGAACGCTCTGAAGATGATCAAGAAAGAGCTTCCCGAAGTTAAGACCATTCTCGGAGTGAGCAATATTTCGTTTGGCTTGGATGTCTATTCGCGGCGGGTCCTGAACAGCGTTTTCATGCACGAAGCGGTAAATCATGGCCTCGACATGGCCATTGTCAATTACACCAAAATCTATCCGTTATACAAAATTCCTCAACAAGAAGTTGAACTTGCGCGGAAACTGATTTTCCGAGACGAATCCGCCGGCGATCCCCTGCAGATTTACATGCAGCACTTTGCCGGAACCAAGGGCAAGGCCCAGGCCGAGAGCGCAGCCCACGTCGAAACGCTTTCCATCGAGGACAAGCTCAAGTACGCGATCATCAACGGAGAGAAATCCGTTGGAGAAGGCGTCAATAAGAAGTCATTGGATGCGTTGCTCGAAGAAGCTCTGCGGCAATATTCACCGCTTGAGCTCATCAACACCGTGCTACTCGACGGCATGAAGACGGTCGGCGACCTTTTCGGGGCGCGCAAAATGCAATTGCCGTCGGTGCTCGATTCGGCAGGCGTGATGAAGCAGGCGGTTGCTTATCTCGAGCCGAAAATGGAGAAGAAGTCTGGCTCGTCGCAAAAGGGCACGATTGTGATCGCGACGGTCAAGGGCGATGTCCACGACATTGGCAAGAACATCGTCGGGGTGGTGTTGCAGTGTAATAACTTTGAAGTCGTCGATTTAGGCGTCATGGTCTCCTGCGAAAGAATACTCGAGGCTGCGACTCGCGAAGGCGCCAATCTCATCGGGTTGTCCGGTTTGATCACGCCGTCGCTCGATGAAATGGTGCATGTCGCGAAGGAGATGCAGCGGCTGGGCTACACGCTACCGCTGCTGATCGGCGGCGCGACGACTTCGCCTGCCCACACGGCGGTGAAGATCGACCCGCAGTACGAAGGCGCGGTGATCTACGTGAAAGACGCCTCGCGCTCGGTCAGCGTATGTCAGCAACTGGTAACCAAAAGCAC
>Ga0209890_10001211_pt1 | contig 11699 bp, 11 predicted proteins | sample OrgsoiDNA2013049_FD_185799 | JGI IMG/M metagenome (GOLD analysis project Ga0209890, IMG submission 185799) | Permafrost soil microbial communities from the Arctic, to analyse light accelerated degradation of dissolved organic matter (DOM) -... | ecosystem: Environmental > Terrestrial > Soil >... | reverse complement strand
AGTGGACCTTCGTTGCGCAGCCGGGCTACACACGCCAATCCGAATCCCGGCCTTGAGTCTGCATGGATCTCGAATCTTACGTCCCACCGGTCATTGCCTTCGTGCGTGACAACGCGGCGTGGGCGCCACCGATCGTGTTCGCGCTCGCCTTTGGGGAATCGCTCGCCTTCGTCTCGCTGCTGTTCCCGGCCTGGGCCGCGCTGGTCGCGATCGGGGTGCTGATCGGGCCGAGCGGTATTAGTTTCTGGCCAGCGTGGATCGCGGCCGCGCTCGGCGCCGCCTGCGGCGACTGGCTTTCCTATTGGGTGGGCTTGAAGCTCGAGTATTCGGTCGCGCATATGTGGCCGCTTTCGCGCCACCCCGGGCTGATCCCGCGCGGGGAGGCCTTCGTGAAGAAATGGGGCATTCCCGGCATTTTCATCGGGCGGTTTTTCGGACCGTTGCGCGCGGTGGTGCCGCTGGTCGCCGGCATTTTCGAGATGCCGTATTGGCGCTTTCAACTCGCCAATTTTACCTCGGCATTCGTGTGGGCGGCCACACTGCTCACGATCGGCGACGTCATTTCGAAGGTGCTGCAGTGGTTGTTGCGCTGACCGGCGAAAAAACTCCGCCGGGATTTTGTCCCGGCGGAATTCATTTCAAAGCGTCCAGTCTTATTTGAGACCCGCGACGCCGGCCTGAGAGACCGCATCGTCCTGCGAACCGGTGCCGCCGCTCACGCCGATGGCGCCGATCAACTTGCCGTCGACGACGAGCGGATTGCCGCCGCGCGACATGATCACGTCATCGAGCGTCGCCAGATAGGAAAAGAAAGGTCCCTTGCCGGACAGCCGTTCGAACACTAGGGTTGGGCGGCGATAGCGTGCAGACGTCCGTCCCTTGTGCTGTGAGATCGTCACGGATGCATTCTGGCAATTATCCTGCTTCTCGAAGTACACGAGCTCGCCAGCTGGATTGACGACCGCGACACAAAACGTATTCCAGTTGCGTTTGGTCGCTTCGGCGATTGCGGCGGCGGCCACCTTCTTGGCCGTTTCGAGATTGATCGGCGCGCCATAGGGTGGCGGATTCGATGCGTCCGGAATGGCTTCGTTCGGATTGGCCGGATCGGGCGGTGGCACCTGCGCGAAGGCGCCGGTGCTGGTCAGCAGCGCGACGCACAAGGCGCCCGCCATCATAGTCAAACGATACATGTATTCCTCCCAAGGGATTGTTCGCCGGTCATGCCGGCTTCCGTTCATTTGTGCACCGCACGATCCGGCGCACATTGTCGACGCCGGTGAGCTTAGCCAACTGGCGCGCCTTCGCCTATATGGGTCGCTCGCCGTGCGGTTCCAAAATTTCGGAATAATGACTATGAAAATGGGGTTATTGCCGACACAATTGCCGGCAAGCCGGACGGCCATCCGGCCAGACATAAAAAACGACATAGGGGAGACGCCAAATGACCAAATTCACACGACGTGACGTGTTTTCGGCTGCCGCGGGTGCGGCTGCAATTGCTGCGCTGCCGCTCGCCGGTCCTGTACGCGCCGCGACGCCGACTGCCGGCAAGCAGACCGCCGGCTGGTACCGCTACAAGATCGGCACGATCGAAGTGACGGTCGCCACCGATGGTGTCGCCCGCTTCAAGATGGCGGAGGATCACGTCATCAACATCAAGAAGGATGTGGTGAACGCCGCGCTCGCCGAGGTCTTCATGGAAAAGGACATGATGACCACGCCCTATAACCCGATCTGCATCAACACCGGCTCGAAGCTGGCCGTGATCGACACCGGCACCGGCGAGGCCAACTACAAGAAGAGCAACGGCGTCGGCGGACAATTCATTACCAATCTCGCGGCCTCCGGCATCGACCGCGCCGCCGTCGATACCGTGATCATCTCGCACTACCACGGCGACCACATCAACGGTCTGCTGATGGCCGACAATTCGCTCACTTATCCGAACGCCGAGATCCTGGTGCCGGCGCCCGAGCACAATTATTGGATGGACGACAGCGAAATGAGCCGCGCCGAAAAGGGCCGCATCGAAGGCAACTTCAAGAACGTGCGGCGCGTGTTCAACGCCGAAGTGCAAAAACGCGTGAAAACCTATGAGTGGGGCAAGGAGGTGATCGCCGGCGTCACCGCGCAGGGCACGCCCGGTCATACGCCCGGCCATACGTCCTATGTCATCGCGTCGGGCTCGGATGCCGTCTACGTGCAGTCCGATGTCACCCACGTGCCGTTTCTGTTCGTGCGCCATCCCGACTGGCACGCGTTCTACGATCAGGACGGCGCCATGGCTGAGGCCACCCGCCGCAAGGTCTATGATATGCTGGTGGCGGACAAGATGCGGGTGCAGGGCTTCCACTATCCGTTCCCCTCGCTTGCGCATGTGGAGAAATACGGCACCGGCTATCGCGAAATTCCGGTGATCTGGAATCCGACAATCTGATTGACGGCGTTGCGACAGAACAAACTTAAAATCGAGGCAGAGACAGCATGACCCAACTGACACGCCGCACATTATTCGCCGGCGTTGCCGCCGCCGGCGCGGCAACCGCGCTCACGCCGCTCATGGGACGCAGCGCGCTCGCCGCAGCCCCGGTCGCGGGCAAGCAGGCCGCGGCCTTCTACCGCTACAAGGTCGGCAGCTATGAGTGCACGTCGATCAATGACGGTTCGCGCAGCTTCCCGATGCCCGATACGTTCGTGAAGAACGTTCCCAAGGATCAGGCGCTCGCCGCGGCGGAAGCCGCTTACATGCCGAAGGGCATGGTGACGGTGCCGTTCAATCCGCAAATCATCAATACCGGCTCGAAGCTGGTGCTGATCGACACCGGCTACGGTCCGGGCATTGCCCCCTCTGTCGGCTTGCTGCCTGCCGGCATGCAGGCTGCCGGCATCGATCCGAAAGCGATCGACGTGGTCGTGCTCTCGCATCTGCATCCCGACCACATCAACGGCGTGAAAACCGCCGACGGTAAGGTTGCCTTCCCGAATGCGGAGATCATGGCGCCGGCGCTCGACTGGGCGTTCTGGATGAGCGACGAAAACGCCGCGAAGGCGGAGTCGAATCCCATGATGAAGGCCTACTTCGCCACCACGCGGAAGATTCTCGGCGACATCGCCAGCAAGGTGACGAAGTATGACTGGGGCAAGGAAGTGGCGCCCGGCATCACCGCGCTCGCAACGCCCGGCCACACGCCGGGGCACTCTTCCTTCGCGGTGGCCTCGGGCTCCTCGAAGATCCTGATCCAGTCCGACGTCACCAACATTCCGGAATTCTTCCTGCGCAATCCGGATTGGCACGTGATGTTCGACGTCGATCCGGTGCAAGCCGCCGCGACGCGCCACAAATTCTACGACATGGCGGCGGCCGAGAAGGCGACCGTGGTCGGCTTCCACTTCCAGTTCCCGTCCATCGGTTATGTGGAGAAGGCGGGCACCGGCTACCGGCTGATCCCGGTCGCGTGGAATCCCACGATCTGAGCCTTTCGCTATAACACTTGTTGCAGAAGGCCGCCGGGCTCGGCGGCCTTTTTGCTTGCGGCTGGGGCAATCTTGACCGGAACCGCCACGCGGCCTATATCGCGCGCCAAGATGACCAAAATGATGACGCTTGTTGCAGCAACGAGTCTCCGCCGCCGCCGTGCCCCCACGGCACGGGCGCGCTTTCGCGTTTAAGTCGTCCCCGTGCCGCCGGATTTTGGCCGCGGCACTTTCTTGTTCCCGATAAAAACCGCGCTGTTGGCCTTTGTCCGGTAGTTCTTTAAGACTCTGGATGAGGATCGATTCATGGCCACCAAAGCGAAAATCGGCGTGCTCGGCGCCTCCGGCTATACCGGCGCGGAACTGGTGCGGATACTGTTGCGGCATCCGCGCGCCCAGATCGTGCTGCTCACCGCCGAGCGCAGCGCCGGCAAGGCGATGCGCGACGTGTTCCCGCAGTTCTCGCCGTACGACTTGCCGAAGCTGGTCGCCATCGAAGGGCTCGACTGGGCCAAGGCTGGGCTCGACGTCGCGTTCTGCGCACTGCCGCATGCCACCACGCAGAAGGTGCTCAAGGAGCTGCTCAGCGCTGCGCCGGCCAGCAAGGTGATCGATCTGTCGGCCGACTTTCGTTTGGCGGATACGGCCGCTTACGCCAAATGGTACGGCCACGAGCACCACGCGCCGAAGCTACAGACCGAGGCGGTCTACGGCCTGACCGAAATCCACCGGCGCGAGATCAGACACGCTCGCTTGATCGCCAATCCGGGCTGCTACACATCCTGCGCGCAATTGCCTTTGATCCCGCTGATCAAGGCCAAGGCCATCGACCTCGACGAGATCGTGGTCGACGCCAAGTCGGGCATGACCGGCGCGGGCAGGGCGGCCAAGGAGGCCATGCTGTTCTCGGAAGTGTCGGAAGGCTTCCACGCCTACGGTGTGGGGCATCACCGGCACATGGCCGAGCTCGACCAGGAATTTTCTTTGGCGGCGGGGCGCGAGGTGATCGTGACCTTCACCCCGCATCTGGTGCCGATGAACCGGGGCATTCTCTCGACCATCTATGTGCGGGGCCGGCGCGGGCGCACTCCTGAGGATCTTCATGCGCTGCTTTTAAAGTTCTACGCGAAGGAGCCGTTCGTGCATGTGCTGCCGTTCGGTGAGACTCCGCAGACCAGGCATGTGCGCGGCTCGAACATGACGTTCATCGGGGTCGCCAAGGACCGGGTTCCCGGCCGCGCCATTATCGTCTCGGCGCTCGACAATCTAGTCAAAGGCGCCTCCGGCCAGGCGATCCAGAACATGAACCTGATGCTGGGCTATCCCGAGGCCATGGGGCTGGAGCAGGTGGCGCTGTTCCCCTGACTCGGCTGGTGCACTAGCCTTCGCCGCAGGAGACCCGACTCATGTTCGAGGTCAGCAACCAGCCGCCGCCGCTCGAGCCCTATAACCTGTTCACTAGCGACACCGTGTTGCGCGCGGCGGTCAAGCGCGAGCAGGCGGGCTGGGCGGACGACGGGCTGAGCGCGCTCGGCGCCACGCTCGGTAAGCCGGAAACCATCCAGCTCGGCTTCGACGCCAACAAATACACGCCGGTCCTGCGTACGCTCGATCGCTACGGCCATCGCCTCGACGAGGTGGACTACCATCAGGCCTGGCATGCGCTGATGGCCATCGCGCTGCGCGCCGGCCTGCATTCGAGCCCGTGGGCCGATCCGAAACCGGGCGCGCATGTTGCACGCGCGGCCGGTACCTACATGCTCAACCAGATCGAGAGCGGAGTCTATTGCCCGCTCGCCATGACCTATGGTTCGGTGCCGACCTTGCGTTATGCACCGGCGGTCGCGGCGGAATGGCTGCCAAAGATTTTTGGGCGCGATTACGACAATCGCTTTCGGCCGGTGCGCGAAAAATCCGCCGCGCTCATCGGAATGGGCCTAACCGAGAACCAGGGGGGCTCCGATCTGCGCACCAATACGACGCGCGCGGAGCCCGCGGGCGACGGCTCTTTCCGTCTGCACGGTCACAAATGGTTCCTGTCGGCGCCGATGTGCGACGCCTTTTTGGTGCTCGCGCAATCGGCAAAAGGCCTGAGCTGCTTCCTGCTGCCGCGCTGGACGCCGGACGGAGAGCGTAACGCGATCCATATCCTGCGGCTCAAGGACAAGCTGGGCAACCGCTCCAATGCCTCAAGCGAGGTGGAATTCGACGGCGCTCATGCGCAGTTGATCGGCGAGGAGGGCCGCGGCATCCCGATCATCATCGAGATGGCCGGCCACACGCGGCTCGATTGCTGCATCGGCTCGTCTTCCCTGATGCGCCAGGCGGTGGCGCAGGCGGTGCATCACGCGCGCCATCGCACCGCGTTTCAGAAACGGCTGATCGACCAGCCGCTGATGAGCAACGTGCTGGCCGATCTCGCGCTCGAGTGCGAAGCGGCGACCGTGCTGACCATGCGGCTGGCGCGCGCCTATGACGAGAGCGATGAGACCTCAATTGTGTTCCGCCGCGTAGTCACACCGGCGGCGAAATTCTGGATCTGCAAGCGCGCGCCGTTCGTGACACTGGAAGCGATGGAGGTGCTGGGCGGCTCCGGCTACATCGAGGAAAGTATCCTGCCGCGGCTCTATCGCGAGGCGCCGGTCAATTCGATCTGGGAAGGCGCCGGCAACATCATGTGCCTCGACGTGCTGCGCGCCATGGAGCGCACGTCGAAGGCGGCGGAAGTGTTGCGCCATGAACTGGCCGAGGCCGGCGATACGCGGTTGCAGGCCTTCGCCGAGCGGCTGCAAGGGCGACTGCGCGCCGCCGACCGCAATGACGAGTCGCAAGCGCGCGTGCTGGTGCGCGATCTGGTGTTGGCGCTGCAGGCGGCGCTGATGATCAAGCATTCGCCGCCGGCGGTGGCGGATGCGTTCTGCGCGTCGCGGCTTGGCGCCGAGAATGGCGGCGTCTTTGGCACGCTGCCGCGCGGGCTCGATCTGCGCGCGCTCGCGGAGCGCGCCGCGCCGCTGAATTAGAGTTTGCCGAAAATCGCCAGTACCAGCGCCACCTGCGCGAGGAAGCCGACAGCGAAAGCAAGCGTGCGCAGCACCGGAATGCCCATCGCATAGACGATGACGTGCGCCAGCCGCGCCCAGAAATAGACCGCGCAGGCGATCACGGTGCTTTCGGTGGAATGGCCCTGAGCTTCAAGGATCAGCACCAAGGTCGCGAAGATGACGAGGTTTTCCACCGCATTGGTGTGGGCGAAATAAAGCCGCTGCGCCCAGGGCGATTGCGGCTTGTCGTTGCGCGAGGGGTTGGCCATCGCGCCCATCAGCCCGCGCACTATGATGCGGTCGAGAATGTAAGGCACCCACAACACCCCGGTCAGGATGACCGTCAGCGTCAGCCACATCAGTTCCCTGGACATCGCCATCCCCATTTTGATTTGCCGACGGGCGGAAGAATAAGCGATGCCGTGATGCCTGTCGCGCCCTGGCGCGATCAAGAAGGCGTTATGCAGCAGCGCGCCGGTTCCACGGCATTGCCGCCAGCAGCCGGGCCATTCCGCAGAAGCCGCTCGCGCCGGCAAACAATAGTCCGGCGCCGACAAAACCCGACAGCACGTAGAACCCCGGCGCCACGAAGGCGCCCAGCAACACGCCGATCAGCACCAGGCTGCCGGCTGCAATCTGCACCTGCCGTATGAGGTCTATCGGCTGGCTACGGTCGAGCGCGACCGGCAGGCCGGCTTTTCGCCAGGCGTCGAGACCGCCTTCGAGCATGTAGGTCTCGCATTCGGGCGTGACGGCGGCGAGCCGCGCGGCGTTGCCCTTGGTGCGGGCGCCGGACCGGCAATGGAAGATCAGCACGTCGTCGCCTTTGCGGATCGGCGCATTCTGATCGATGCGGCTGAGCGCGTGATGGTGCGCGCCGGGGATGCGCTCGCGCGCATGCTCGTCGGCCTCGCGCACATCGATCATCACGGCGCCGGCGCGGATGAGTTCGGCCGCGCGCGCGGGCGAGATGGTTTTCAGTTCGGACATCGCTTGGGTTCCTGATCGTGCTGGTGAAAGTTTATGGGCAGTAGATGCTCTTGAGCAGCGCGAGCAGACGCGCCGCGTTCGGATCGGCGATGCGGTAATACACGGTCTGCGCCTCGCGCCTTGTGGCGAGCAGGCCTTCCGCGCGCATCTTGGCGAGGTGCTGCGAGAGCGCCGACTGGCTTAAGCCCACCGCGTCGGCGAGGTCGTTGACCGACAGCTCGCGCGCCAGCGCCAGCCGGCATAGGATCAACAGCCGGTTCTCGTTGGCGAGCAGCTTCAAGAGCTGCGCCGCCTCGCCCGCCTTGCGCTCGAGATCGGCGATGCCGATCGGTATGGCCGGCTTGCGGCGGCGGACCGCTAAACTGCGCATTGTCGATGCCTCAATGAATTAGGTGATACTAATTTAGGTGTCACTAATATATAAGTCAAGCGCCAAGGTCGCACCAGCGAGCACAGCCGCGTCGTGCGGCGGATAGTTGGCGTCGTGCTATCCGATGGTGACGATGCAGAGGGCCAGGCTGACCGGATTCAGGTCCAGCTTTTCACTTTCACATAAGACCCCGGCGCGTCCTCGATTGTCTTGAGCTTGCCGCCGCCGATCGCGCGCGCCGGCACACTCTCGTCGCCCTGGCCCTTGAGCCACTCCAGCCAATCCGGCCACCACGAGCCGGGGTGCTCCTGCGCCGAGACGAGCCAATGGTCGACGTCGGAACCGCTCGGCTCCTTGCCGGTCCAGTACTGGTATTTCGGCTTGCCGGGCGGGTTGATGACGCCGGCGATATGGCCGGAGCCGGCCAACACGAATTTCACCGGGCCGCCGAAATATTTCGAGCCTTCCAGCACCGATTTCGCCGGCGCGATGTGGTCCTCGCGGGTGGCGAGATTGTAGACCGGCACTTTCACCTTGCGCAGATCGAGCGTTTCGCCGGCGATTTCCATCTCGCCTTGGCTGAGCTTGTTGTCGAGATAGCAGTTGCGCAAATAAAACGAGTGGTTCGCCGCCGGCATGCGGGTGGCGTCGGAATTCCAATAGAGAATGTCGAACGGGAACGGTTTCTTGCCGCGCAGGTAGTTGTTGATCACATACGGCCAGATCAGATCGTTGGAGCGCAGCAAGTTGAAGGCGTTCGCCATGCTGGATGCTTCCAGATAGCCCTGTTCCTGCATGTGCGCTTCGATCTGCTTGATGCGTTCCTCGTCGACGAACACCTTGAGATCGCCGGAATGGACGAAATCGACCTGCGTCGCGAACATGGTGGCCGAGCGCGCGCGGTCCTCGTTCTTGGCGGCAAGATAGGCGAGCGCGATCGCGAGCAGGGTGCCGCCGACGCAATAGCCGATCGCGTGCACTTGGCTTTCGCCGGTCGCCGCCTCGACGGCGTCGAACGCCGCCAGCACGCCTTCGCGCATGTATTGTTCGAAGCTTTTCGCGGCGAGCTTGGCGTCCGGGTTGACCCAGGAGACTACGAACACGGTGAGCCCATTGTCGACGCACCACTTGACGAAGGATTTTTCCGGCGTGAGGTCGAGAATGTAGAACTTGTTAATCCAGGGCGGCACGATCAGCAGCGGAACCTTCAGCACCTCTGGGGTGGTCGGCTCATATTGGATCAACTGGATCAAGTCGTTCTGGAACACCACCTTGCCGGGCGTGAGCGCGAGATTGCGGCCGACTTCATACAGCGCGGAGTCGGACTGGCGGATCTTGAGATGGCCTTGGCCGGCTTGGATGTCCTCGCCCAGCATGGTCATGCCGCGCACAAGGTTTTCCGCGTTCGAGGATAGCGTCTCGCGCAGCAGTTCAGGATTGGTGAGCACGAAATTCGACGGTGAGATCGCGTTGGCGATCTGCTTGACATAGAATGCGGCCTTCTGCCTCGTGTGCTCGTCGATGCCGGCGGCGTCCACGACCAGCCGCTCGCCCCATTGCGCAGTGAGCAGGTAGGCCTGCTTGAGGAAATCGAAGAACTGGTTCTGCGACCACTCCGGATCGGCGAAGCGTTTGTCCTTGGGGTCGGGTGCGGCGACCGGCGCGGTCTGCTCGCCGGCCATGCGCTTGACCGCGCCCGCCCACAGATCGAGATAGGCGCGGCCGAGGCTGGTCTGCAGTTCGAGCGCGCGATGCGGGTCCGATAGCCAATATTCCGCCACCTGGCCGACGGTCTTGACCACTTCGGCGACGTCGTCGGCCGTTTCGCTCTTGATTTTGCCTTCTTCGCGCGGCTTCAAATAGGCGGCGAGCGTCTTGCCGCCTTCCTCGACCAGGCGGGCGATATTATGCGCGAAGGCCTCGATCTCGACCGAGCCGATTTGCGCCGGTTCCTTGACCGGTTCTTTGGCCGCTTCTTTGGCTCGTTCGGTGGTGGGCTTGTCCATCAGCTTCACGTCAGTCCCCGCCTTGAGAATTGGCCCGGACCGCGTCCTCCCGCAAGGTATGTTTGCGTGTATGGCTTTACCGGCCTTCGCCTTCCTGCGCGCCGGTTAGCGGGCGTTTCTCCTTGCTCCAGCCATATTAGCCGGTTACTTGGCTTATGGTATAATTCATTGAGTCTGCGGCGATTTCCCGTCTCAAGGACAGCTTAGGCGGCGCATGGAGCGAGCCTTGCAACGATCGATTTTGGCGGCCTTGGGCCTGGCCACGGCTTCGGCGCTAGCCGGGTGCTCGTCCGGGGCGGTGATCGACCAAATGCCGTCCACGCTGGGGCTGCCGGCCGGGACCCCGGAGCGGCCAACGACGCCATACGTATATCCAGCCGTTCACGACATGCCGCCGCCCCGCGCGACTCCGACCATGAGCGAAGAACAGCAGGTCCAGGCGGAAAAGGAGCTCAACGCAGCGCGCGAGCAGCAGGAAGCCCGCGATGGGGCCACCAAGAAGACCGCGCAGCCGGCGAAAAAGAAGCCCACGACCGCCGATACCGGCCAAGCCGCCGCCGTCCAGGATGGCGCTAAGACCAACCCGTGATAAAAGCCTGCCGGGGTAACGCCTGCCGGCTGGACAGGGCAGCCGACTTTAGGGTTTGAGACTATGGAAGACTTCTACCGCATCCGCCGCTTGCCGCCCTACGTGTTCGAAGAAGTGAACCGGGCCAAGGCGCGCGCCCGCATTGCGGGGGCCGACATCATCGATCTCGGCATGGGCAATCCGGATTTGCCGGCGCCCGCGCATGTGATCGAGAAGCTCAAGGAGACGCTCGGCAAGCCGCGCACCGACCGCTATTCCGCATCGCGCGGCATTCCGAAACTGCGCCTGGCGCAAGCGAAGTATTACGAGCGCCGCTTTGGGGTGAAGCTCAATCCGGAAACCCAGATCGTCACCACGCTGGGCTCAAAAGAAGGCTTCGCCAACGTGGCGCAGGCGATCACCGCGCCGGGCGACGTCGTGCTGGTGCCCAATCCGAGCTATCCGATCCACGCCTTCGGCTTTCTGATGGCGGGCGGCGCCGTCCGCTCGGTGCCGTCGGAGCCGACGCCGAATTTCTTTCATACGCTGGAGCGCGCGATCATCCACTCGATCCCGAAGCCGAGCGCGGTGGTGGTGTGCTATCCGGCCAATCCGACCGCCTATGTGGCGAGCCTCGACTTCTACAAGGACCTCGTCGCCTTCGCGAAAAAGCACGGCATTCTGGTACTGTCCGATTTGGCTTACGCGGAAGTCTATTTCGATGACGATCCGCCGCCCTCGCTGTTGCAGGTGCCGGGCGCGATGGATATCGCGGTCGAATTCACCTCGATGTCGAAGACGTTCTCGATGCCGGGCTGGCGCATCGGCTTCGCGGTCGGCAACGAGCGCGTGATCGCGGCGCTGGCGCGGGTGAAATCCTATCTCGATTATGGCGCCTTCACGCCGGTGCAGGTGGCGGCCATCGCGGCGCTCAACGGCCCCGACGATTGCATCAAGGAGATGCGCGAAACGTATAAGCGCCGCCGCGACGTGCTGGTGGAGAGTTTCGGCCGCGCCGGCTTCCATGTGCCGAGCCCGCGCGCATCGATGTTTGCCTGGGCGCCGATCCCGGAGCCGTTCCACAGCCTCGGCAGCGTGGAATTTTCGACCTTGCTGGTGGAGAAGGCCGAACTCGCGGTCTCGCCAGGTATCGGCTTCGGCGAATACGGCGAGGGCTTCGTGCGCATCGCGCTGGTGGAGAACGAACAGCGCATCCGCCAGGCCGCACGCAATGTCCGCCGCTTCCT
>Ga0209890_10001210_pt1 | contig 11701 bp, 11 predicted proteins | sample OrgsoiDNA2013049_FD_185799 | JGI IMG/M metagenome (GOLD analysis project Ga0209890, IMG submission 185799) | Permafrost soil microbial communities from the Arctic, to analyse light accelerated degradation of dissolved organic matter (DOM) -... | ecosystem: Environmental > Terrestrial > Soil >... | reverse complement strand
CAAACACGCGCAGCACTTCGTCGCCGATGGCGTGGCCGAAGCGGTCGTTGATCGATTTGAAATGGTCGAGATCGAGCATCAGCATCGTCACCGGCTGGCAGCGTTCGCCTTGCCGGGCGCACAGGCTGAGCGCGTTTTCCAGAAAGGCTCGCCGGTTGAGCAGACCGGTCAGCGGATCGGTGGAGGCCGCGCTGCGGTAGAGGTCGACATCGTTGTCCTTCACCATGAGCAGCATAATGAACGCGGTGCCGACGGCGTAGAGGATCGATTCAAGCGTGAAGACATTAAGCCAGCTCGCAGCATAGGCCGCGGGCAAGTACGCCTGCATGGCGAGCGGCATCAGGAAGATCGCTGCATGCACGCAGGGTACGACGATCGCGGCCAGGCGCGAATAAAGGGTTTTGCGCCGCTCGCGATGCAACTCGAAGGCTATGAAGAAAGTGTAGGCCGCGACCACGACGGCGCCGAGCGCGATGCGCTCATTGTTGCCTTCCGCGAAGGCCGGCAATTGGCACAGCACGATCCAAATGAAGGCGCCGATGAAAGCGGCGGTCGGCAACAGCGGCCGCCGATGGAAGAGCCGCACGCCGTTCCAAATCATGCCGCAAGCGAGGAACGTGAGCGCTTGCGCGAACTCCTTTGGAATTGCGAACATAGGCGCCGGCGCGGCCCAGAGCGCGATCGACGAGGCGCCGATCAAATAGGCCGAGCCCCACCAGGCCAGCGCGCGCACATTGCGCTGCTGCACCCAGGCAAAGAGCAGCAACAGCCCGAGCAACGCCGCGATACAAACGGCGACGAAGGCCAGCGTCGGCACATCAAGCGGCAATAGCTGCGGTTTCACAGCAGCAAACATCGACTACCCCCTGAGCTCGGCCAGATCTGTGCCGAACAACGGTATCACTCTACGCGCAGGCTTATGGGAAATCCCTTGCGCGGTTGCGCCACCTTCGATGCAAGACTTGCGAAAATTGTAATTAAATCTGCGCCAAAAGCCGCGTATGGCACGCGCAAAAAGGGCGCACCTGCCGGCGCACCCGTTTGCGAACCCGATTTTCTCGAACGATCAGCGCTTGGAGAACTGGAAGGAGCGCCGCGCCTTGGCCCGGCCGTACTTCTTGCGCTCGACCACGCGCGAGTCGCGGGTGAGGAAGCCGCCGCGCTTGAGCGCACCGCGCAGGTCAGGCTCGTAATAGGTCAGCGCCTTGGAAATGCCGTGGCGTACCGCACCGGCTTGGCCGGACAGACCGCCGCCGGAGACCGTGCAGGTCACGTCGTATTGCCCGCTGCGATTGGCGGCGACCAGCGGTTGCTGGATCAGCATGCGCAGCACCGGACGGGCGAAGAAAGCTTCCACCGTCTTGGTGTTGACCAGAATTTTCCCGGAGCCGGGCTTGATCCAGACGCGGGCGACGGCGTTCTTGCGCTTGCCGGTGGCGTAAGCGCGACCCTGCGCGTCGATTTTTTGCACGTATTTCGGCGCTTCCGGCGCGGCCGGCTTGAGGCTCGCCAAACCTTCGAGCGATTGTACGGTCTCGGCCACGGTCAGGCACTCCTCACGTTCTTGCGGTTCATGGCGGCGACGTCGAGTGTTTCCGGCTTCTGCGCCTCGTGCGGATGCTCGGGGCCGGGATAGACGCGCAAATTGCCAAACTGCACGCGACCGAGCGGTCCGCGCGGCAGCATGCGCTCGACCGCCTTCTCGACGATGCGTTCGGGGAAGCGTCCTTCGAAGATCGACTTGGCCGTGCGCTCCTTGATCCCGCCGATGAAACCGGTGTGATGGTAATAGACCTTCTTCTCGCGCTTGCGCCCGCTGAACACCGCCTTGGCGGCGTTGATGACGATGACGTTGTCGCCGTCGTCCACGTGCGGAGTGTAGGTCGCCTTGTGCTTGCCGCGCAGTCGCATGGCGACGATCGTGGCGAGCCGGCCGACGATGAGCCCGCTGGCGTCGATCAGCAGCCACTTCTTCTCGATGTCGGCGGCCTTGGCCGAATAGGTCGTCATGACAAATCCTTGGAGGAGCAGGTGATGCGGTTCTCTAGCCGAGCGCGCTTTCCCGGTCAACGCCCGCGGCGTGATGCTTCATAAACAGGATCAATGGGTTATAAGAATGGTATTTTGGCACCATCGGCTAATTAACGGGCCTGCGGGATCGAATAGGTGGCGGTGACATGGGCCACCGGCTCATCCGTGCCCTCCGAATAGATAGTGACCTCGCCCACCACCAAGCGCTTGCCGACCTTCATCAAATGGGCGTCGGCCAGCAGGTCGGCTCGGGTCGGCTTGCGCAAGAAATTGATGTTGAGATTGGTGGTGACCGCCAGCGGCTTCGGCCCGATCGCCGAGAACACCGCGACATACATGGCGAAATCAGCGAGCTCCATCATAGTCGGTCCGGACACGGTGCCGCCCGGGCGCAAGCTGGCCTCGTCAAAGGCCCAGCGCACGCGCACGTCGCCATGCTCGACGCGCTCGATGCTGTGCCCGCAGCCCGGATAAAACGCCTGCGGAAATTCCGCGTGCAGCAGCTTCGCGATGTCGTCGGCCGATAGCGCCGGTGCCGGCATGCCCGCCCCCTTCGCCGGACCATCCGGCGCCTTCGTCTTAGACGGGCCAGCAATCCGGTCAAACGGTCTTTTGGGGGCCTTGCCTTGCGCGCCCGGCTGGCCGGGTTAAGTATCAGCCGTCATGACCGCGCGCAGCAGCAGCCCCGATTCCGCGACGTCACCCGTTTTGTTGCGCGGCGATATCGACGGAATTGCACTTCTCTCGTTCAACCGGCCGCAGGCGCGCAATACGCTGTCGGAGGCGATGCTGGCGGCGCTGCATGGCGAATTCGATTCGATCGCCGGGGACGACCAGGTTCGCGCCGTCATCATTTCACACAACGGCCCTGCATTCTGCGCCGGCCACGACATGAAGGAAATGACCGCGCACCGTTCCGACCCCGATCGCGGCCGCAACTATTTCAAGGCCCTGATGGAACGCTGCAGCGCGCTGATGCTGTCGATTCAGAAATTGCCGCAACCGGTGATCGCCGCCGTCGAGGGGGTTGCCACCGCCGCCGGCTGCCAGCTCGTCGCCACCTGCGACCTCGCGGTGGCTTCCGAAATGGCGCGTTTTTCGACACCGGGCGTGCATATCGGCCTGTTCTGCTCGACCCCGATGGTGGCGCTGTCGCGCAACGTCGCCAACAAGCACGCCATGGAAATGCTGCTCACCGGCGACATGATCTCCGCCGCCGACGCCCATCGCTTCGGCCTCGTCAATCGCGTGGTGGCGGCCGGCAAGGCGTCCGAACACGCGCTTGAGTTGGCGCGCCAGATCGCATCGAAGTCGATGCTGACCGTCAAGCTCGGCAAGGAGGCCTTCTACCGCCAGCGCGAACTCAATCTCGCCGACGCCTACAAGCTCACCATCGATGTGATGGTCGATAACATGCTGGCGCGCGACGCCGAAGAAGGTCTTAACGCCTTCATCGAGAAACGTGATCCAACCTGGGAAGACCGCTGATGGCCATCAAGGCCGCTGCGATGAACCACGACACTTACCCCGACAGCTATATCCGCGGCATCCTCAACACCGTGAAGACCATCGCCATGGTCGGCATCTCGCCGAAGGACAATCGGCCGAGCTATGTCGCGTTCAAATATCTGCAAGAGCGCGGCTACCGCATGATCCCGGTCAATCCGGGACAAGCCGGACAGAAGATCTTGGGTCAACAGGTCTACGCCACACTCGCCGACATCCCCGAGCCGGTCGACATGATCGACATCTTCCGCGCCTCCGAACACGTGCTGCCGATCGTGCAGGAGGCGCTCACTCTCAATCCAAAGCCGCGGGTGATCTGGATGCAGCTTACCGTGCGCAACGTGGAGGCCGCTTCGCTCGCCGAGCAGGCCGGCCTGCAGGTGGTGATGAACCGCTGCCCGAAAATCGAGTACGGGCGTCTGTCGTCGGAGATTTCCTGGATCGGCGTCAATTCGCGTGTGCTCACGTCCAAGCGCGCGCACGGGCTGGGCAAAGGCGTGCAGCGCATGGGACTTGGGCACGGCACCCTGCCGGGCGGCACGACTGATGCGGCCGACCGCGCGCAAAAAGACGAAGAAAACAGCGGTTGAGCGGCGGCTTGCCGCCGGAAGAAAATTCTCTTGGCAAGCTGCCGCCTAGCCGGCGGCTTGCTATTTAACCCATCGCCACGATGCCGCCTTGACGGCGCGCCCGCCCGCCACGTTATATCGCGCTCCGGTCCGCGCAGGCCAATAATGGCCGGCGGACGACACGAGGATGGGGCAACCATGGCCGACGCCGAACGCACTCCGGGCTTTGCAACGCTGTCAATTCACGCCGGCGCCAAGCCCGATCCGACCACCGGCGCGCGCGCGACGCCGATCTATCAGACCACGTCCTTCGTGTTCGACGACGTCGAGCACGCCGCCTCCTTGTTCGGCCTGCAGGCCTTCGGCAACATCTATACCCGCATCGGCAATCCAACTTGCGCCGTGCTGGAAGAGCGCGTCGCCGCGCTCGAGGGCGGCACCGCGGGCCTGGCGGTCGCCTCCGGCCATGCCGCACAGGTGATCGTGATGCATGCGCTGATGACGCCGGGCGACGAATTCGTCGCTTCGAAGAAGCTCTATGGCGGCTCGATCAACCAGTTCAATCACTCGTTCAAGAATTTCGGCTGGAACGTGGCGTGGGCCGACCCAGACGACATTACCTCGTTCGAAAAGGCGGTGACGCCGAAAACGAAGGCGATCTTCATCGAGTCGATCGCCAATCCGGGCGGTGTCATCACCGATATCGAGGCGGTGGCCAAAATCGCGCGCAAGGCCGGCGTGCCGCTGATCGTCGACAACACGCTGGCGACGCCCTATCTGTGCAAGCCGTTCGACTACGGCGCCAATATCGTGGTGCATTCGCTCACCAAATTCCTCGGCGGCCACGGCAACTCGATCGGCGGCTTGATCGTCGACGGCGGCACTTTCAACTGGCTGCAGAACAAGCGCTATCCGATGCTCTCTGAACCGCGCCCGGAATATTCCGGCATGGTGCTGGGCGAGACCTTCGGGAATTTCGCCTTCGCCATCGCCTGCCGCGTGCTCGGCCTGCGCGATCTCGGGCCGGCGCTGTCGCCGTTCAACGCCTTCCTGATCATCACCGGTATCGAAACATTGCCGCTGCGCATGCAGCGCCATTCCGACAATGCGCTCGTCGTCGCGCAATGGCTGTCGAAACGGCCGGAGGTGGTGTGGGTAAGCTATCCGGGACTCGCCGGCGACAAGTACAACGCGCTGGCGAAAAAATACGTGCCGAAAGGCGCCGGCGCGGTGTTCACCTTCGGGCTCAAGGGCGGCTACGACGCCGGCGTGAAGCTGGTCTCAAACGTGAAACTGTTCTCGCATCTCGCCAATATCGGCGACACCCGCTCGCTCATCATCCATCCCGCCTCGACCACGCACAAGCAATTGTCCGACGCGCAGAAGGTGCAGGCCGGCGCCGGGCCCGACGTGGTGCGGCTGTCGATCGGATTGGAGGATACCGCCGACATCATCGCCGACCTCGAGCAAGGTTTGAAGGCGGGCTGATCAGTTTTTCTTGAGCGTGCGCGCGACGTAATCGCGGATATAGTGCAGCGTCTCCGGCGCGGTCCAGATCGCGGTCACCGCCTTATCGGTCGCCTCCCCGCTTTGCGTCATGCGTTCGGTGACCGCTTGCCGGATTTGCATCTTGGTTTGCGCGAAGGCCGCTGGCGAAAGCGCGGCCAACGATTGCGCGGCGGCGATGGCGCGCTCCATCACCAGCGCGGGCTCCACCGCCTCGTTGACCCAGCCGCGATGCGCCGCCACCTCGGCGGCAAAGGTTGCGCCGCTCAAGATCGTCTCGCTGAAGAAATACGGCGGCGTGGCATGCCGCATGATCTCGAAGGCGAGCGCCGGAAACGGCACGCCCACCAGCATTTCGGTCACGCCGATGCGGCCGCCGTCATTCGCCATGATGCGCCGGTCGGCGCAACAGGCGAGCACGCAGCCGCCGGCAATGGCGTGGCCGTTGATCGCCGCCACTACCGGCTTGGGATGGTAGAACACGGTGTCATAAAGCTTGTGCAGGGCCGGAAGAAATTTGCGGACGTAAGCTGCGCCACCTTCGCTCAGACGTATCAGATCGACGCCGGCGGAAAAGATCTTGCCCTGCCCCGTCAGCACCACGGCCTTGGCGTCGGAGCCGCGCAGCTCCTGGAAGCGCGCGGTCAGCGCCTCGCACAGTTCGATGTCGAGCGCGTTGGCCTTGCCGTGCGTGAGCGTCAGCACGGCGATGCCGGCTTGGGTTTTGATGTCGATCATGCCGCCTGCCCCGCCGCCGCCGGCACCCGAACGATCGCGCGATGCGACAGCCGTTCGGCATGCACAATTGCGAAAGTGAACACCAGCATGGCCGCCACCTGGTGCGCGAGCGCCAGCGCCAGCGGCGCCTCAATGAGCAGCGTGACGATGCCGAGCGCGGCCTGCAGCGTCACCACCGTCGCCAAGACAATTGGACCGCGCAGGTCGCATCGCAAGCGCCACGCGAGATAGACCTGCAGCAACGAAAGCCCCCACACCGCATCGGCCAGCATGCGGTGGTTGAACTGAACCATCAGATCGTTCTCGAACAAATTACGCCAAAGCGGGCTGATGAAAAACAGCCGGTCGAGCGTCGGCATCAATCCGCCATCGATCAGCGGCCAGGTATTGTACTTCAAGCCGGCATCGAGCCCGGCCACCAGCGCGCCGAGATAAATCTGCGCTAGCAGCGACACGGCGATCGCCAGCGCGCCAAGGCGCAGCGGCCAGGGCGCATCGCTCGGCGCGCGCGGTACGATCTGCTGCGCGGTCCACAACACCGCCGCATATATCGCGCAGGCCAGCGTCATATGGAACGCCAGCCGGTATTGCGAGACCTTGGTCAGCGTGCTGTCGGCGAGGCCCGACGCCACCATCCACCAGCCGACCACGCCGAGAGCGGCGCCGCCGGCAAAGATGATCCATAGCCGCGGGCGCAGCGGCGGCGGAATCCAGCCGCGTGCCAGGAAGAACAGGAACGGCAGCAAGAACACCGCCCCGGTCGCGCGCGCCAGCAGCCGGTGCGTCCATTCCCACAAATAGATCACCTTGAATTGCGCCAGACTCATGCCCTGGTTGAGTTTGCGGTATTGCGGGATCTCTTGGTATTTCTCGAATTCGGTCTGCCAGGCGCCCTCGCTCAGCGGCGGCAGCACGCCGACGACCGGATTCCATTCCACGATCGAGAGGCCGGATACGGTGAGCCGCGTGGCGCCGCCGATGACCAGCGTCAGTAAAATCATCGCCGCTGCCGCGAGCAGCCACAGCCGCACCGCGCGCGCGCGAAATTCCGGAACGGAACGCTGATCGTGCATGGAATGCTTGTTTGCAGGAAACCGGGCGGACCATATAGTCATGCGCGCTGCATCGCAATGACGCAGGCGCATGATCCCGAAAAGTGGGAACCGATTTTCGGACAAGATCATGCGCCAAATCAAGCAGAGCCGCCATGTCCATTCGCACTCGCAAGCTGATCGGCACCGTCGCTTTGCTCGTGCTGGTGTCGGTGTGGGGCCTGCTCGCTATGGCGCTGGCGCAGTCGGTGCTTACCGACATCAACGGCTTCGTGGCGGCGATCTACTACGTGGTCGCCGGGCTCGGCTGGGTGCTACCGGCGATGCCGCTGATCAAATGGATGGCGAAGCCTGACGCGCCGCGTGCGTAATCATGCCGCGTTGACACGGCGGAAGCCGTTCCACATCGCGGTGGCGGCGCCCGACATCAAAACCTTCAGATAGCGCTGCTGCTGGAAATCGCCGTTGACAGAAATGCGCGGCAGCGCGGTCAAATGGTCGCGGTGCGCCTTGAACAGCACGCCCGGCCGCGTGGTCACCGCGGTCTTGAAGCCCAACTCGGCCGCGATGCGGAACTCACGCGGGCCGGCCGAGGTCGGATCGCCGACCGGATAGGCCAGATGCTCCGGCCGCTTGCCGAGCGCGGCTTGCAGCACCGCGCGGCTCATCTGCATTTCCGCGCGCACGGCAGACTCGTCCGCCATCTTCTTGAGCATCATGTGGTTGACGGTGTGGGCGCCGATGGTGACCAGCGGATCGGCGGCGAGATCGATGATTTCCCGCCAGTCCATGCACAGGTCGCGGCAAAACGAGGCGATGTCGACGCGGTGGCACGCACACAGGTCGCGCACCGCGTGGCGCAACTCGTCTTCGGTCTTCATGCTGCGCAGATAGCGATAGACCTCGTCGTACAGCTCGCGCTTTTCCTTCACCGTGCCGCACTCGAAGAACCGGTCCTTGCCGTTGATCACCATGCCGATGCGGCTGTTCTGCGCGATCACCGCTTCGAGCGCGACCCACCACAATTCGCCGAGCCGGTCGGGGAAGCTGGTCGGGATGTAGAGCGCGAACGGCAGCTGGTATTTTTTCAGCAGTGGATATGCAAAGCGCATCAGATCCTTGTAGCCGTCGTCGAAGGTGATGCAGACGAAGCGCCGCTTGAAATCGCCGGCGATGAAACGCCGGTGCATCTCGTCAAGCGAGACCACGTCGATACGCTCGCGCTTAAGCCGCCCCAGCAGCCCCTCCAGGAACGGCGGTGTGACTTCCAGCAGGTGGTTGGGCTGGAACGCCTCCGGGCGCGGCGGGCGCACGTGATGCAGCGTCAGGATGGCGCCGACGCCGCCCACCAGCGGACGCATGAAATGATGCAGACCGGTGAAATAGAGCGTTTCCAGCCCGGTCCGGATAATGGTTTGTTTCACGCCTGCCACGTTTCTGCTTCCAAGCGATATCGGCCGACTATTCCAGCCCTATATTGATAAATGTTTGCGAGCCTGTGACCAGGGCTAACTTACAGCACCCAAACGAACGGGGATTTAAGCCGCGACGACCTGCGGCGCGCCGGCCAGCAGCGTCACTTCGGCGATGCCCGCCCTCATCAGACGTTCGCGCGCGACCTTTGTCGCTGGATTGGCCGGATCGGCGGCCACCAGCACCGCGCGCGTGGCCAGCGGTGCGAACCGCTCGACCGCGATATCGGCGACGGAACCGACGTCGATCACCACGTGATCGTAGCTGCGCACCAGCGCCTCGATCACAGTCGCCAACATCGGCGAGGCGGCGAGCGCGGGCCCATCGTTGCCAACATTGCCGGTCGCGACCAGGTGCACGGACGAATATTGGTCGCGGGTGATGATGTCGCCGAACGAGGCCGCGTCGCGCACGAGTTCGGCGATGCCGGGCGCCTTGGGATCGTTCGAAATGACCGACAGGTTGGGCGAGCCGAAGGCCAGATCGACCAGCACCACACTGGCGTCATTCGCCAGCGCGCGGGCGAGTGAAATCGCGGCATAAGTGGTGCCGACATTGCGCATGGCGCCGACCACGGTGACGCGGCGGCCAGCATCTCCCGCTTGGCGCAGGCTTTGTGCAATCTGCTCCACCGTGTTCACCGCCAAAGGCCCGGCCGCCATAGCGGCAGGTGGCGCCGCGGAAGGCATCAAGGACGGCGACGCCACGCGCGGCATCACTGGCGCGGCCATTGCCGGAGCGGCGTAAGTCGGCGCGCCATAGCCCGCCGGCGCATAGGCGTAACCAATGGACGATGGCGCCGATGCCAGCAGCGCGCCGGTCACGATGAAGCCCGCCGACAATGCAAAAGCGGCGAAGGCCGAGATCAGCACGATCGGCAGTTTCTTCGGGTAGTCCGGTTTGATCGCCGGGCTGGCGCGCGAAATGATGCGCGCCTCCGGCGGCGCGGCATTGATGTTGTCGCGCGCGGTCGCCTCGCGATATTTGGCGAGATAGGATTCGAGCAGGTCGCGCTCGGTCTTGGCCTCGCGCTCGAGCGCGCGCAGTTGCACGTCCTGCTCATTGGTCTGCGAGGCTTGCTTCTTGACCGTGTTGAGGCTGGCGGTGAGCGTCTCCAGCCGGTCGCCGGCGACCCTGGCGTCATTGTCGAGCTGGGCCGCGAGGCGCTCGCCCTCGCTGCGAATCTCCTGACCTACTTCGGCGATCTGCGCCTTCAGTTCTTTGATGCGCGGGTGCTGGTCGAGCAAGGTGGTGGACTGCTCGGCCAGCTGCGAGCGTAGCGCATTGCGCTGCTCGATCAGCCGGCGCATGGATTCGGAATTAGCGATGTCGGAGGATTCGATCGACTTGCCCGAGCGGACGACCTCGCGCAATTGCCGCGCCCTCGCCTCCAGATCGGCCTTCTGTCCGCGCGCCGCCGAAATCTGCGAATTGATCTCGGTCAGCTGCTGGTTGGGCAGCGACGTATTGTTGGAGCCGACGAACAGGTTGGACTGGGCGCGATAGGCCTCGACCTTGGCTTCTGCGTCCGCGACCTTGGTGCGCAGATTGGCGATTTCGCCGGCCAGCCAGTCGCCGGCGGCGCGGGTTTGGTCCTGCTTCGAGGTCTGCTGCATCTTGAGGTAGGTCTCGGCGATGGTATTGGCGACGCGGGCGGCGAGATCGGGATTGGCGGAGAGGAAGTCGACACCGATCACGCGGGATTTTTCCACCGCATAGACGTTGAGCCGGTCGTAATAGGATTCGAGCGTGCGCTCTTCTTTCGTCATGGCGGCCGGATCGCGGACAACGCCGAACAGGCTGAGCACAACTCTGAGCACCGATGGGCCGCGCAGCGCCGGATCGAATTCCGGATTATCGGCAAGCTTCTCTTTCTTGATCACTTCGCGCGCCAGATCGCGCGAAAGTACAAGCTGGGTCTGGCTGGTCACCGCCTCGGGATCGATGGTGGTGCGGCGATCGGCGCCACGGCGGGAGCAGGCGGGCTGGCTATTCGACTTCCTACGGAACAACATTCCCCACTCCAAACGCACGGCTCTACGGTGGCGTCAGGATCACAACCTATTATGGTTGCTTCCGCGTTAATTTCCGCGCCCGGCCGCGCGGAAGTTAGGTTTTGTTAACCATCCCGGCCCCCTAATCCGCCGTAAATTTCCACGACGTGGCGCGGATTCGTTTGATGCGGGGAGTCCGATTTTTGTTGACCGCCGTGCTCGCGCTCGCGGCCACCGGCTGCATGCGGCACGAGCCGGACGACGTCGCCGGTCGCGGGCTGTTCAATTCGCGGCCAAGCGCACCGCGGGCTTACGCGCAACAGCCGGTGCAAAAGCCCTCCGTGCTGCAATATGCCCCCCGAGAGTCGCCACCCCGCAATACGGCGCCGGCGGGCCCTACGTTGCGGCGCCCGATAGCTATGCCGCGGCCTCGCCCTATTCGCAGTCCTACACGCTCGATGCCGGCGACAAATTGCGCATCGTGGTGTTCGGCCAGGATGGCATCAGCAACGCCTACATCGTCGACGCCGGCGGCAACGTGAACCTGCCGCTGATCGGCAGCGTGCCGGCGCGCGGCTCCTCGACGCAGCAGCTCTCACAAAGGATCGCCGAGCGGCTCAAGCAGGGCTACGTGCGCGAGCCGCATGTGACGGTGGAGGTGGAAACCTACCGGCCGTTCTTCATCCTCGGCGAGGTGACCACGCCGGGGCAGTATCCTTACGTCGCCGACATGACGGTGGAGAAGGCGATTGCGATCGCCGGCGGCTTCGCCCCGCGCGCGTTCAAACAGACCGTCGAGTTGACCCACAATGCGCAGGGCCAGCAAATCAAG
>Ga0209890_10001209_pt1 | contig 11710 bp, 14 predicted proteins | sample OrgsoiDNA2013049_FD_185799 | JGI IMG/M metagenome (GOLD analysis project Ga0209890, IMG submission 185799) | Permafrost soil microbial communities from the Arctic, to analyse light accelerated degradation of dissolved organic matter (DOM) -... | ecosystem: Environmental > Terrestrial > Soil >... | reverse complement strand
GCCCTATCTTCACGTCCGCGCCGACCTGTGGGCCAAGGTCACGCGGGCGCTTTACTACGATCTGGTTGACATGGGCGAGGAGCGGGTGGTCGATGGTCGCCCGATGTTCGGGATCTATTCGGCCGGCGAATTCTTTTCGATGGCGGATGCGGAGCAGGTGAGGGGCGCGCCTTGAACGAGCCGGTGCTGAAGATGGACCCCGCTGCGATCGGCTCGGCGGAGTTTTTCGATCGGGCCCGCGCGCGGCTGCGCTTCGATATCCCCGCAGGATTGACCGATGCCAGCGTGGTCCCGCCGAGCGGCGATCAGGGCACCGATCGCATGCTGCAGATTATCGCCCGCGAACAGCCGATCCGTCCCGCGGCGGTGTTGATCCCGGTGGTGGCGCATCCGCAACCGACCGTGCTGTTGACGCAGCGCGCGGCGCATCTCAACGACCACGCCGGCCAGATCTCGTTCCCCGGCGGCAAGATCGACGCGACCGACGCTTCGCCGCTCGACGCGGCGTTACGCGAGGCCGAGGAGGAAATCGGCCTGTCGCGGGAATTCGTCGATCCGATCGGCTATCTAGATCTGTACGCCACCGGATTCGGATTTCGCATCCTGCCGACGGTCGCGCGGGTGAAACCGGGCTTCAAGCTGCGCATCAGCGAAGCCGAAGTGGACGATGCGTTCGAGGTGCCGCTGGCGTTCCTGATGAATCCCGAGAACCATCAGGTGCACAGCAAGGAATTCCGCGGCATGAAGCGCTCCTACTACGCCATGCCGTTCGAGGAGCGTTATATCTGGGGCGCGACCGCGGGGATCCTGCGCGTGCTGTATGAGCGGATCTGCCTGCCATGATCCGTCCGGCCTTCACCGAAATCGGAATTTTCCTGATCCCTTTCGCGGTGTATGCGCTGTTCTTGATCGCGACGCGCTCCGGGCTGCTGGTGCAGTCGTCCTGGCCGCTGCATGTCATTGGCAGGCTGGTGCTCGGCGCGCTGGTGCTGGTGGTGATCAGTTTCATCCTGCTGGCGCATTTCTCCGGCGCGCCGCCGAATTCGACTTACATTCCCGCGCATATCGAGGACGGCAAGTTCGTTCCCGGAGTTGAAAAATGAACAATGCGCGCGTGCCCGGCAGTGCCGCCGATTTGAAGTTCCCGCACCGGGTGCCGCAACTTTGCCTCAGGAACTTCAAATCGAAAAGCGGCACTGCAATCAATCTGTTTGCCAGCGCTCCGCTTCCGAAGTTGGCATAAGAGGGTGCCGCACATGCCTGCGAACTTCGGAAGCGGAGCGCTGGACGCGCCCTGGCTCAAATCCGGCCCAACCGCTCGCGTGCTCGAATTGCTGAACGGCAATGGCGAGGAAGCGCGCGTGGTCGGCGGCGCGGTGCGTAATGCGCTATTGCAGATTCCGCCCGGCGATATCGATATCGCGACCACCGCCGTGCCCGATGAAGTGATCCGACGCGCCAGGGCGGCCGGCATCAAGAGCGTGCCGACCGGCATCGCGCACGGCACCGTGACGCTGGTCGTCGATGCGCAGCCGTTCGAGGTCACCACCCTGCGCGAGGATACCGAGACGTTCGGCCGCAAGGCGAAGGTCGCGTTCGGCCGCGACTGGGTCCGCGACGCCGAGCGGCGCGACTTCACCATCAACGGCCTGTCCGTCGATGCCGCCGGTGTCGTGCACGACCATGTCGGCGGGCTCGACGATATCCTGGCCAAACGGGTGCGCTTCATCGGCGACCCCGATCAGCGGATCGCCGAAGACTATCTGCGCATCCTCAGGTTTTTCCGCATTCACGCCGCCCATGGCGTGGGCGAACCCGATCGCGACGGCTACCTCGCCTGCATTCGCGGGCGTGCCGGCTTGGCGACCCTCTCCGCGGAACGCGTGCGGATGGAAATGCTGAAGCTGGTGATCGCCGAAGGCGCCGCCGGCGCAGTCGCGGCGATGGCGGATGGCGGATTGCTGCTGCCGATTTTTGGCGGCATTGCCTATACCGGGCCGTTCGCCGCGATGATCTCGGCGGAGCGCCTGCTTGGACTGAAGCCCGACGCGGTTCGTCGCCTCGGCGCGCTTGCGGTCGCCGTCTCCGAGGACGCCCGGCGGCTTGCAACCCGCTTGCGGCTGACCAATGCCGAAACCAAGGCGCTCGATTCCATGGGACATCGCTGGTGGCGGCTCGCCGGCATGGACGAGGCGATCGCCAGGCGACGGCTGTATCGGCTCGGCGAGGATCGCTATCGCGACCGGCTGATGCTGGCATGGGCGCGGGCGGGGGCGGGCACCGATTCCGCGCATTGGCGCCAACTCGCCACCTTGCCGGAGCGCTGGCGTGCGCCGAAATTTCCGCTGAAGGCGGCCGATTTCGCCGCGCGCGGGATCGCTGAAGGGCCCGCGCTCGGGCGGGTGCTCGCGCTGGCCGAGGACGCCTGGCTCGCGGCGGATTTGCCGTTGGAGGAAACGGCGTTAAAAGCCATCGCCGACCAGACCGTCACCCGTTTCGCCCGCGACCATCGATTGTGAATATCCTTTCCGGCTGCGCCGATATTTCCATCGCACAACTCGTGCTGGTGGCATGCGTCGCGCTGTTTGCCTCTGTCGTCGGCGGGCTCGCGGGTTACGGCACCGGCGCGCTGATGCCGCTGGTGCTGGTGCCGCTGGTCGGCGCCGAACCGGTGGTGCCGATCATCGCGATCTCGGCGATCTTCACCAACAGCAGCCGTTTGGCCGCCTATCTCCGCTATGCCGATTTCCGCCGCGCCGGAATCGTGATTCTGGCGGCCGCATTGACGACCGCGCTCGGCGCTTACGGATATACGCGGCTCGGCAACGCCGGCGCGGCGCTGGCGATCGGCGCGATGCTGATCTCGAGCGTGCCGCTGCGCCGCCTGCTCAAACGCCACGATGTCAAAATCGGCGACGCCGGCCTCGCCTCGGGAGCTGCCGGCTACGGGGTCCTGGTCGGCGGCACCGCGGGCTCAGGCGTGATCCTGCTGTCGCTGCTGATGGCGGCGGGGCTCGAAGGCGCGGCGGTGATCGCCACCGACGCGGTGATCTCGATCGCGACCGGCATCATCAAGATTTCCGTCTTCGGACTGTCCGGCGTTGTCACCGCGCAGGTGCTCGCCTTTGCGCTGCTGATCGGCTGCCTGGCGCTGCCCGGCGCATTTCTCGCCAGAGTGTTTGTCGAGCGCATGCCGGTCCATGTTCACACCGCGATCCTCGATGTCGCGGTGATGGTCGGCGGCGTGGCCATGATTTCCGCGGCGGCGCGGCAGCTCTGGTAGCGCAAATTCGGCAAACAGGATTTTTCGGAAATACGTTTTCCGGGAATACGTTTTCCGGGAATACGATGCCGCCGGGCCCAAAGGGTTCGGCGGCATCGCAGGCGAGGTCATGCCGCGCTTTTCCCGGGTTGGTTTTCCCTAATCCTACTCTTCGTCTTCTTCCTCGTCGTCTTCTTCCTCGTCGTCCTCGATTTCGGCGGCTTCGAGCACGGCTAATGAAAGCGTTTCACGAAACAATTCGCCTTCTGTGCCCATCCACACGCACGCGATGTCGTCGTCGTCGACTTCTGCCACCGTCATCGGAAGACCGCCGGATTTCAGCATGACAACGTCGCCCGGTTTCAAACCCATGATCTCTTTCCCCAAAGTTGATTGTTGCGATTCGTGGGCTGTCGATCTGTCGAGACAGACCGATCACGGCCACTTCACTGTGACAGGATCGCCCGCTTCTGTGTCCGGTCTGTGTCGGTTTCGAACATTCCGCCAGGCAGTGGCCTCGTGGCTGACAACAATGGTAAATTGGCAACACTTTGATTGACAGCACAGAACTTGGGCTGACCCGAGCGCCGCTACGGCCACTTCACTTCCGGAGGCATCGACGACAGGATGGAATCCACATTGCCCCCGGTTTTCAGCCCGAAGATGGTGCCGCGATCGTAAAGCAGATTGAATTCGACGTAGCGTCCGCGCCGGATCAGCTGTTCCTCGCGGTCTGCAGCGGTCCACGGCGCAGCGAAATTGCGCCTGACGAGTTCGGGATAGATTTTCAGGAAGGCGCGGCCGACGTCCTGGGTGAAGGCGAGGTCGGCATCCCAATCGCCGCTGTCGTGCCAGTCGTAAAAAATGCCGCCGACGCCACGCGCTTCCTTGCGATGCGGCAGATAGAAATAGTCATCGCACCACTTCCTGTATTTGTCGTAGTCGGCGACGCCATTGTGGCCGTCGAATGCAGCCTGCATCGCGGCGTGAAACGCAATTGTATCGGCGTCTTCCTGGGTCCGCCGCCGGTCCAGCACCGGCGTCAGATCCGCGCCGCCGCCGAACCAGGCCTTGGTGGTGACGACGAAGCGGGTGTTCATGTGCACCGCTGGGATGTTGGGGTTGCGCATATGCGCGATCAGCGAAATGCCCGATGCCCAGAAGGCGGGATCGTCGGCGGCGCCGGGAATCTGCGCGCGAAACTCGGGCGCGAATTCGCCGTGCACCGCCGAACAATGCACGCCGACCTTTTCGAACAGCCGTCCACGCATCACCGACATCAGGCCGCCGCCGCCGGGCTTGCCGGTATGGTCGGTGCGGTCCCAGGGCGTGCGCACGAAGCGACCCGCGGTGCCGGGATAGAGCGACGCCGGCGCATCGTCTTCCAGCCGTTCGAAGGCGACGCAGATGTCGTCGCGCAAGCTTTCGAACCAGGATCGCGCGCGGGCCTTGCGATCTTCGATGTCGACTGTATCCATGCTGAGTTCCATATTTTCGTCATTGCGAGCGAAGCGAAGCAATCCAGAGATAACCAACGTCGTACGAGAGATGGATCGCTTCGTCGCTTCGCTCCTCGCAATGACGGGCAAGCCTAGCCCTGTGGGCCGTAATAAGCGCAGCTCTCGTTGCAGCTGTCACGGTGTACGCTGACCCGCGCGATCGGGCCCGCGCGCTGAACCCGATCCCAGATAAAGCGCGAAAGGTTCTCCAGTGTTGGCGGTCCGAGCGCGCCGACGTTGTTGAGCAATTTGTGATCGAGCATCTTTCGCACCTCGGTCATGCTTCGTTCGAGCAGGCCGAGGTCCAGCAGCATGCCTGTCGCCGGATCGGGGGTGCCGCGCACCGTCACCTCGGCACGGAACGAGTGCCCGTGGATTTCCTCGCTTGCCGCGCCCAGCGTCGTTCCCGGCAGCGCATGCGCGGCCTCGAACCGGAACGATTTTGTTAGTTCCCACATCTGAAGAATCCTGGTCTACCTGATACCGAGCGTCTTGTGCGTCTGCAGGCTGAGCCGCCATTGCGGATGGCGCAGACAATAGTCGATCGTGCGCGCGGTGTTCTCGACCACATCAGGTCCGTCCATCGGCTGCAGCGAGAAACGCTCGAAGGCGAGATCGACAAAGGCCTCGGGCGCCGCATCGGCCTGCGGATAAACCAGCTTGAGTTCGTGGCCGCGCCGGATCGCGAGGTCGGCGCCGGCTTTCGGGCTGACGCAGATCCAGTCCATGCCCTCTGGCGGCTCGATCGTGCCATTGGTCTCGATGCCGATTTCGAAGCCGCGCGCGTGCAGCGCATCGACGAGGGCCTTGTCCACCTGCAGCAATGGTTCGCCGCCGGTTAATACCACGTAACGGTTGGCGCCCATCCCGGTCCATTGCGCGGCGACGGTGTCGGCAAGTTCGCCGGCCGAGGCATAGCGGCCGCCTAGCGTGCCGTCGGTTCCGACAAAATCGGTGTCGCAAAACCGGCACGTCGCCGCGGCGCGATCCTGCTCGCGGCCGCTCCACAAGTTGCAGCCCGAGAACCGGCAAAACACCGATGCGCGGCCGGCATGCGCGCCTTCGCCCTGCAAGGTCAGGAAGATTTCCTTGATCGCGTAACTCACCGCGCCGTCTCCTTAAAAACTGCGGAACTGGTTTGCCGCAGCGCCTCGCCTAACGCCATCGCCGCCGCCATCGCGACATTCAGCGAGCGCAGACCTGGCTTGATCGGGATCACCAGCCGCGCGTCGGCGGCGGTAACGACCTCGTCGGGGACCCCCGCGGATTCGCGCCCGAACAGCAGGATGTCGGTCGCGCCGTAGCGGTAATCAAGGTAGGTGTCGATACCCTTGGTCGTGAACAGGATCAGCCGGTAACCCCCGTCGTTACGCCATTGTTCGAATTTTGGCCACGAGTCGTGGCGCGTGATGGTGACCTCGTCGAGATAATCCATGCCGGCCCGGCGAAAGTGCCGGTCGGACACCGGAAAACCCGCGGGCTCGATGATATGGGCCGCCACATCCAGGCACGCGCAGAGACGAAGAATCGTCCCGGTGTTCTGGGGGATGTCGGGCTGGAAAAGTGCAATCTGCATTTGGTAACAGCCTCCGGGGTCACCATGAAATGTCTGAATAAAACATCACTCGGCGGGGAATTAGTGCATTGCACGCTTGCGAGCCGTTAGCGGGCTTGCGCTCTTCCGGCAAGGGTGCCAATAGAACGATTCTGGACTGCTTGTTCCGCCCCGATTGGCTGGGAAAAGTGGTCTTTCTGCCGCCGCGGGGGTCGCGGGCGCCGGCAGGCCACCCCCGGGTTCGTGATGCGTTTCCTGGGGCGGTTCCACCGGCTGCGACTTGAGAAAGGGTTTGGAATCGTGACGACAGCGTCTTCGGCCGATCATCCGACACGGCGTGATTTCCTTTTTGTTGCAACGGGAGCCGCCGCAGCGGTCGGCGGACTGGCCACCCTCTGGCCCTTCGTTTCCCAGATGAATCCGGACGCCTCGACGATTGCGGCGGGCGCGCCGATCGAGGTCGATCTGGCGCCGATTGCCGAAGGCCAGGACATCAAGGTGTTCTGGCGGGGCAAGCCGATCTACATCAGCCACCGCACCAAGAAGCAGATCGACGAGGCCCGCGCGGTGCCGGTCGCAAGCCTTCCCGATCCGCAGGCCGACCAGGCCCGGGTCAAGGAGGGCCACGACCAGTGGCTCGTCGTGATCGGCATCTGTACCCATCTCGGCTGCATTCCGATTGCCCATGAAGGCAATTACGACGGCTTCTTCTGCCCCTGCCATGGCTCGCAATACGACTCCTCGGGTCGCATTCGCCAGGGACCGGCGCCGGCCAATCTGCCGGTGCCGCCCTATCAATTCGTTTCCGACAGCAAAATTCAGATTGGCTGAGCCTCGGATCTTACATCCGGGACTTTAAGCCTGTCGCGTCGCTTTACTTCCTCAGGATCGCATCATGAGCGGACCATCCGACTACCAGCCGACCAATCCCGCATTGAAGTGGATTGAACGGCGTCTCCCGATTATGGGTCTCGTCCATTCCTCGTTCGTGGCCTATCCGACGCCGCGCAATCTGAATTACTGGTGGACCTTCGGCGCCATCCTTTCGATGATGCTCGGCCTGCAGATCCTGACCGGGGTGATCCTGGCGATGCACTACACGCCGGAGGCCACCATGGCCTTCAAGTCGGTCGAAAGCATCGTGCGCGACGTCAATTACGGCTGGCTGTTGCGCAACATGCACGCCAGCGGCGCCTCGATGTTCTTTCTCGCCGTTTACATCCACATGTTCCGTGGCCTGTACTACGGGTCCTACAAGGAGCCGCGCGAAATCCTCTGGATTCTTGGCGTCATCATCTACCTCCTGATGATGGCGACGGGCTTCATGGGCTACGTGCTGCCGTGGGGCCAGATGAGCTTCTGGGGCGCCACCGTCATCACCAACCTGTTCTCCGCGGTTCCCTATTTCGGCGAGAGCATCGTGACCCTGCTGTGGGGCGGCTATTCGGTCGGCAATCCGACGCTGAACCGCTTCTTCTCGCTGCACTATCTGCTGCCATTCGTGATCGCCGGCGTCGTGGTGCTGCATGTGTGGGCGCTGCACGTCGCGGGGCAGAACAATCCGGCCGGCGTCGAGGCGAAGACGGAAAAGGACACCGTGCCGTTCACGCCCTACGCGACCATCAAGGATGCGTTCGGCGTCTCCTGCTTCATGCTGTTCTTCGCCTGGTTCATCTTTTACATGCCGAACTATCTCGGCGACGCCGACAACTACATCCCCGCCAATCCCGGCGTGACTCCCGCGCATATCGTGCCGGAATGGTACTACCTGCCGTTCTACGCGATCCTGCGCTCGATCCCGAACAAGCTCGCCGGCGTGACTGCGATGTTCTCGGCGATCATCGTGCTGGCGTTCCTGCCATGGCTCGACAGCGCGAAGACGAGGTCTTCCAAATATCGTCCGCTGGCCAAGCAGTTCTTCTGGATCTTCGTCATCGTCTGCGTGCTCCTGGGCTATCTCGGCGCGCAACCGCCTGAAGGCATTTATGTGATCGTCGGACGCATCCTGACCTTCTGCTACTTCGCCTATTTCCTCATCCTGCTGCCGCTCTTGAGCCGGATCGAGAAGCCGAGGCCGGTTCCGAATTCGATCTCCGACGACGTGCTGGCGAAAACCGGCGGCAAGCTGACGCCGATGGTGTCGACGGTGATCATGCTCACGGTCGCCGGCGCCTTGTTCGCCGGCGCGACGCAGAACGCCCGGGCGGAGGAGCAGGACGTGCCGCCGTCGCAGAAATGGTCGTTCGCCGGTCCGGTCGGCAAGTTCGACCGTGGCTCGTTGCAGCGGGGCTTAAAGGTCTACAAGGAAGTCTGCTCGGCCTGTCACGGCCTGTCGTATATCGCATTCCGCAATCTCGCCGATGCCGGCGGTCCCGGATATTCGGAAGCCCAGGCCGCAGCCTTCGCGGCCGATTACAAGATCAAGGACGGCCCAAACGACCAGGGCGAAATGTTCGACCGGCCCGGCCGGGTCGCCGATTACTTTCCCTCGCCGTTCCCCAACGAGCAGGCCGCCCGCGTGGCCAATGGCGGCGCATATCCTCCCGACCTGTCGCTGATCACCAAGGCGCGTTCCTACGAGCGCGGTTTCCCGAAATTCGTGTTCGACTTTTTCACGCAATTCCAGGAGCAGGGCCCGAACTACGTCGATGGGATCCTGCAGGGTTTTGAGGAAAAGCCGCCGGCCGGCGTCAGCATTCCCGACGGCTCCTACTACAACAAATATTTCCCCGGCCACGCCATCAAGATGCCGAAACCGCTGAGCGATGGCCAGGTGACGTTTGACGACGGCTCGCCGGCGACCGTCGCGCAATACGCCAAGGATGTCACCACGTTCCTGGCGTGGACCGCGGAACCGCATATGGAGGTCCGCAAGCGGCTCGGGATGCAGGTGTTCGTCTTTCTGATCCTGCTCACGGGGTTGTTGTATTTCACCAAGAAGAAGGTCTGGGCCGACGCGCATTGAGCGTTCGACCCATGACGTGAATTTGAAGAAGCCCCTCCGGGGGCTTTTTTGTTGAGACCAGGGCCTCCCTCGTGTCCCGGACGCGGAGCAGCGCTCTTGCGCTGCTCCGCAGAGCCGGGACCTACGCTTTTATTGGCGCATGGGCCCCGGATCAACAGCTCACCACGCCGCAAGGGCATAGCGCGTCGAAGACGCGCGTGAACGCGCTGATGGCGTTGCGCAGCATCCGGGGCACGAGGTCCGTGTAGACGATTGCTTCCTGACTGCACTGCGGACAAAATAGCCGCCAATCGGCTCCCTCAAGAAAATCACCGGAGGAACTCATGGGTACCAGCATCTCGTTCAAGCGTCCGGATGGCAAGGACGCCAGCGGCTATCTCGCCAACGCCGCGCGTGGCAACGCGCCTGGCGTGGTCGTGATCCAGGAATGGTGGGGGCTTTCGGAGCAGATCAAGGGGCTGTGCGACCGCTTCGCGGTGGCCGGCTTCGACGCACTGGCGCCCGATCTCTACAAGGGCAAGGTGGTGCCATATCACGACATCGATGCGGCCGGCAAAGAGATGAACTCGCTGGATTTCATCGACGCCACCACCCAGACCGTGCGCGGCGCCGCTCAATACCTTGGCAAGAACGGCGCCAAGGTCGGCCTGACCGGCTTCTGCCTCGGCGGCGCCGTGACCATCATTGGCGCGGCCAAAATTCCCGAGTTGACCGCGGGCGTGGTGTTTTACGGCATTCCGCCGGAGCAGGCGGCAAAACCGGCCGACATCAAGATTCCGCTGCAGGCCCATTTCGCCAACAAGGATGACTGGTGCACGCCGCAACTGGTCGATGGCTTCGAGAAGGCCATGAAGGCCGCCGGCAAGTCGCTCGAGCTGTTTCGGTATGACGCCGAGCACGCCTTCGTCAACGAGCAGCGGCAATCCGTGCACGACCGCGCCGCCGCGGAACTGGCCTGGGGCCGCGCCATGGAGTTTTTCAGGACGCATCTGGGGTGAGCCACTCCGGTCATTGCGAGCGAAGCGAAGCAATCCATCTCTCGCACCGTCGGTAGATGGATTGCTTCGTCGCTTTGCTCCTCGCAATGACGGTCTGAGACCTGCGCAATGCGCTAATCAGCCTTGCTCACCCCATCCCACCACGGACAAATCCCCGGCATCAGCTTGTAATTGCCCTCCATCACCTGCACCGGCGCGCGCAGGCCGGCGGCCGCGGCGCGCATCCGCATTTCGCGGGCGACTTCGCGATCCGCCGGCTGCAGCCAGACGCGTTCGTGGCCCCACAGGCTTGGACCATCCTTCATCTCGACCGGTTTCCAGCTCGATGAATCGATCTCGCGGCCGCCCCAGCCGCATTCGATCATGAAGGCCGATGGCGACTTGCAATAGAACGACGTCATCAGATCATTGGTGTGACGGCCGAGCGTGACGCTGACGCGACCCTCCTCGCTCAAGGCGAAGTCATAGGACTGGCCGACATCGTCGAGCGAAAACAACTCCACCATCAAATGATGCATGCCGTTCCTGCCGGTCTCGATCAGGGCGAGGCTGTGATGCCGGCCGTTGACGTGAAAGAAATAAGCGCGAAACGGCTTTTGCATGTAGTCGGAAAGCGCAAAGCCGAGCAGGTCGACATAGAACGGCATCATCACATCGATGTTCTCGACCGTCAGCACGGCATGGCCAAGCCCCTGCGCGCCGGTGCGGAAACCGGAAATCGAGCGGCCGGGGCAAAACGGCGTGTCGTCAATCTCGGCGCCGTAAAATGCCTCCAGGCGATTGCCGGCCGGATCGTGAAACGAGATCAGGCCGCGAACGCGCCTTGCGTCGGCGAGTGTCCCTGGCTCGGCGATGATCTTGACCCCGGCCTGTTCCAGCCGGGCCGCAAGGGCATCCAACGCCGCAGCGTCAGCGACCTCCCAGCCGAAGAAACGCGCGCCCTCCGGCATCGCGCGGTCGATGACGATGCGCTGCTTGCGGTCGTCCATCCGGAAAGCGAGCTGCACGTTACCGCGCTCCACCGCCTGCAGGCCGACCAGCCGGGTTCCGAACTGCCGCCAATCGTCGAGATCGGCCGATCCAAAGCCTGCATATCCGAGAGCCTGCACTGACATCGCGCGCCTTCGCTTATGACCGGTTTGGCTGAATGTTACGCATATTTTGCGTCCTCCAACACCAAAAGATGGGCTCCCAACGGCAGGCCGTTCCGCCGTATCCCTTGACGAAACGGCTACGCCATGGTGTTTAGCCGCCATGAACACCGTCGTCTGCAAAACCCGTCTGTGGTGGCGCACCTCCTGAGAGGTGGCCGGTGCGATTTCATTTTCCCCAATCGTCGAAGGCCGTCATCGCAGTGCGACGGCCTTTTCGTTTGTCCTGTGTGGCGTTCCCTCGGCAAGTTTCGTAAGAGGATCACATGAACAGGACAGC
>Ga0209890_10001208_pt1 | contig 11711 bp, 7 predicted proteins | sample OrgsoiDNA2013049_FD_185799 | JGI IMG/M metagenome (GOLD analysis project Ga0209890, IMG submission 185799) | Permafrost soil microbial communities from the Arctic, to analyse light accelerated degradation of dissolved organic matter (DOM) -... | ecosystem: Environmental > Terrestrial > Soil >... | reverse complement strand
GGAAGCGCAGAAGTCGGTCGATTTCGTTCTCAACATCATTCCGGACAGCGTGGTCGGCGCGCTCGCGCGCGGCGACATCCTGCAGGTGCTGCTGTTCGCCATCCTGTTCGGTTTTGCGCTGATGGCGCTCGGCGAGCGCGGTCACCGGTTGCGCGGCGTCATCGACGACACGGCGCATGCGGTGTTCGGCGTGATCGCCATCGTCATGAAGGCGGCGCCGCTCGGCGCCTTTGGCGCGATGGCCTACACCATCGGGAAGTTCGGGCCTGCCGCGCTCGGCAATCTGATCGGCCTGATCGCGGTGTTCTACATGACCGCGGCGCTGTTCGTGTTCGGCGTGCTCGGGCTGATTGCACGGCTCGTCGGCTTTAATATTTTCAAGTTCCTCGGCTACATCAAGGACGAATTGCTGATCGTGCTCGGCACCAGTTCGTCGGAAAGCGCGCTGCCGCAGTTGATGGAGAAGCTTGAACGGCTCGGCTGTTCCAAGCCGGTGGTCGGGCTGGTGGTGCCGACCGGCTATTCGTTCAATCTGGACGGCACCAACATCTATATGACGCTGGCGACATTGTTCATCGCGCAGGCGCTCGGCGTCGACCTGACGTTCAGCCAGCAATTGACCATCCTGATCATCGCCATGCTGACGTCGAAGGGCGCCAGCGGGGTCACCGGCGCCGGCTTCATCACGCTGGCGGCAACGCTCACGGTGGTCAATCCGGCGCTGGTGCCGGGCATGGCGATCGTGTTTTCGGTCGACAAGTTCATGAGCGAGGTCCGCGCGCTCACCAACATCATCGGCAACGGCGTCGCCACGGTGTTCGTATCGTGGTGGGAGGGCGAACTCGATCACGACCGGCTGCACGCCCATCTCAACAAGGAGATCGATCCCTCGGACGTGCAGACGGCCGTTACCACCGGCTAGCCACGGTGAAGAACGTGGTTCGCGGGCGTTTGTTCGGCATGACAAGGGAGGTTCTGTTGCGGCAAAGGATGACGGGGGCATGCCAGGGCTGGGGCATGCAGGTGGTGTCGAAAGTCATGTCGCTGCAGAAGCTGCGGCGCAGTCTGCTTGCCCTTGGCGCAATCTCCGTGCTGATCTGCGGTGGGGCACAGGCTCAGAATATCGATCAGGGCAAACCGGCCGCCAGGCTGTTTGCCGATGGTTGCGCGGCATGCCATCGCAGCGCACGCGGTCTTGCCAAGGGCCGCTTCAGGCTTACGCTCTATTTGTTCCTGCAACAGCACTATGCGAGCAGTTCGAGCTCGGCCTGGGAGCTCACCTCCTATCTGGAGTCCGTCGATGGTCCGCGGCGCGGCCGATCGGGGGCCGGCGCGGCCAAGCGGTCGCCGGCTGCGACCACCACGTCGCGGTTCCCAATCCGTCCGCCCGCGCGGGTGCCGGGGCATTAGGTCGGGGAGGCGCGCGACCGCAGCACCACCGGTTTGGTCCTGACGGATGCGGGATTGAAATTGAGGCCGGTCAAAAGCATCCGCCGACTTAAGCCGCAATGTTATCCACATTTCCGACTACCTTTCGAGCGCATTTGGTCTAGCTGATTCGGCGGATTGATCTCGATTCGCGAGGGTATCGTCATGGCGTTTTTCAAGCGTGAGCTCAGCCCGGTCGAGCGCTTCGAGCGTACGCTGAGGGAGAAGCAGACGGCGCGGCAGAAGCTGGCCGACCGGTTGAGCCTCGCCGAAACCGCACTTTTAGAAAAACGCGCCGAAGCCGAACGCCTGGCGGTGGCCGGCGCCGCCAACGCCAAGCTTGCTAGCGCGGAGGCCAGGATGCGCACCGTCGAGGACCGCGCCAAGACACTGCGCGCCGCATTGGTCGAATTCGACGAGCAGGTGGTCGCAACCGAGCGCGCATTGGCCGACGCCAAGGCGCAGCGCGACCGCGACAGGGCGGCCGACGAGATCGAGGCGCTGGCTGCAGCGATCGAGCAGGCCGCCCCGCGATTTGAAGCCGGCGCCGCTGCGCTGGTGGAGGCTGTCACGAAAAGCACGGCGTCGGTGCCGGAAGCGACCATGTTCTCGACCAGCGTGGATGAAATGCGGCGCGAGGTTCTGTCGGCTGCGGACCTGATCTGTTGGGAGTTGCGATCCACCGCGGTGCGAACCCGCGCGGGCAATGCGAATATTGCGCTGCTCGCGCCACCCGAGCCAAAGCGACTGCCGGCTCCGGAGATCGAGCGGCAATTGATCTACACGCTGTCTCCGCTGCGTTGGCGGGAGGGCAGCGAAGTGCGCAGGGTTGCGGCGTTCACGATGGTTGGACTACCAAAAACGTTGCTGCCGGTCGCGCTGCGTCATCAGCACGTCGACTATCTGAATGCCCGGCGGGTGCAGACCCTGATCCACGTTCACGGCAGCGGCGGGTTCAATAGCGATCCTCATCAGGACGATCCGCAGTTCGTCGATCTCGATGCGCTTGCCGCAGAGGAGAAGGAGAGCGCCCAGGCCGATGTTGCCTGAGCGCGGGTCACCGGATCGCCGTAGAAAAAACACGGCCTTTTGTGACCTGGCTCTCACTTGTTCATCTCAGTCGGTGTTTACATTAAAAGCACGCACCCGAACTGGACGGTCGGTGCACGCTTTGCCTTCGCCAGCGACTCCGATGCTCGTTCGGTTGCGCTGGACCCGCCGGGAATAGCGCTCATTCAATTGGTACACACGACTAAATTCTAAAGGACCAACCGGGGCCGACCGCGCAAGCTCGAACGCAAGGTCCGCGCCCGACGCAAATCGGCTGGGTCTACGCGGCCCAGCCGGTCGTCGGCAGCTTCCTCGCGATGTTCAAGGACTATCCGCCCTGCCGGCGGGCGGCGGTGGAACGGTCCGGATCAGCACTACGCCACGGAATCCGTGCGCGATCCGGCTTCGTTCGGCTGTCGCGGCATGCCTCGCCAGACATCGATGATGTACGTTCGGGCCTCCGCGAGGTCGAACCGGGATCCGCGGGCCGCCGCCAACTCAAATGCGCTGTCACCCAGTCTGTCCCTGGCTTTACTCGCAGCGCTTCGCGCCGATCTGTCCAGTTTCAGCGGAGAAGCGTTGAGGGCGCCGGCCAATACGGCGACGTCTTCATCCGCTTCGAGAAGAGCCAGCGGCAGGAGCAGGGACCGGATCGTTGACCAATTGTAGAAGGTCGCGCCGTGGTTCGGAAGCTCAACCAGCATGCGAACATGAATAGCCAGCGCTTCGGCCGGCTCGGCCTGCGCCACTTGCAAATCGGCAATCAGGTGTTTGACACGTTGAGCCCCCAGATGATTTCCCGCCATGTTGGCCCATTCCACGGATGTCTGGTACTCGTCGATCGCTTTGTTGCGGTCCTTGAAGCTTTCGACGCCGCCTCGGGCATAATGAATGTATCCCATCAAGGTAGGCTGCATCGCCGTCTGCCCAAGTCGGGTGACTTCCCTTACCAGTTCGTCGGCGCCATCGAGATCTCCAGTCCGCGCTTTCACGAACGCCGACATGCATAGCGACATGATCTCACAGGGGGTGTTGCCCGTGCGTCGTGCCTGTTCGACCGCGGTGTTGTGGTGCTCGACGCACCTTGTCGTGTCCCCGGACCACTGTGCCATTTGACCGGCGACGCCGGAAAGCCAGCCCTGGCTTGATCGCGACCCGGCGGCCTCGATCCGAAAGCCCCGTTCGATGAAAGCGGCGGCCTTCTTCTCATCCCCCTCGTGGTGGAAAACGTGGCCGGCGGCCCCCGCGAGAAGGATCGGCGCCTGTTCGAGCTCATCGGCGCCGGGCCTCGCCATGATCCGTTCGTACCATTTTCCGGTTTCCACCCCTCGGTGTGAGTAGTTGAACAGGAACAGAGGGGCCGCCAGGTCCGCCGCCAGTTTCAGATCGCGCGTGACGGCCCGTTCGAAAGCTGCACGGAGGTTGGACAGCTCATCGTAAATCGCATTGGCGGCCTTGGCTTCTTTGACGCTCGCGATTTGTTGGCCCAATTCGCGGCAGCGGGCCGCGTAGACCTGGGCATGGCGGGTTTCGACGGTCTGCAGCAACCCGGCCTGATCGAGCTTTTCCCGTCCAAAGGCCTGGACGGTCTGGAGCATTCTCAGCAGTTGACGGCCGCCCTGGTCGCGCGCCAGGAGGGAAGATTCGACCAGTTCGTAGATCCCGCCGAGGACGTCGGATTCGTCCGCCATATCCCCTGCACAGACAGCCAGCGCCTGTTCTTCGTGGAAGGGGCCGGAGAATACGGACAGCCGCTGCAGAACCTGCCGGCTGTTCGGGTCGAGAAGGTCGTACGACCATTCGAGGGTTTGCCGAAGCGTTTGCTGGCGGCCGGCCCGGCGCCGGAAGTGGCTCGAGTGAAGATCGAGCGGTTTTGTCACGCCATTTTCAATGCTCGCCAAGGTAAGACGCCGCAGATGACCGGCCGCAATCTCGATCGCAAGGGGAATGTATTCGAGATTGGCGCAAATCCTCTGGATGAGGGCGAGATCTTCCGAGGTCGGCTGAAACCGTCGATCGGCCAGTCGGCCCCGTTCGACGAACAGGCGAACGGCGGCGGACTGCGCCGGGCCGTCCAGCGAACCGGAATCCAGGGATGAGACCTGGTAGAGCGCCTCGCCCTCCACCCCAAGCGTGCGCCGGCTGGTATTGATCAGGAACAGCCGGCCACAGCTCGAACCCAGCTCAGTGACGGCGTCGGCGATCGGGTCGAGCACGTGCTCACAATTGTCCATCAGCAGGATCGCCTGGGCGTCGTACAGACGCTCGAGGATCTGGACACGCCGCTCCACGCCGGGGAGTGGCGGAATCAACAGGGCCTCCGCTATCGCGGACCAGACCTCGCTGCCCCGTTCAAGCGCCGACAGATCGACCAGCCATGCACCCTCGGCGAAAGAGGATTCCAGAGACCGGGCGAGCGCTATGGCCAGCCGCGTCTTGCCGATTCCGCCGGGACCGACGAGGGTCAGCAACCTCGACTCGTGAGCCATTTTGACAAGATCGTCGAGCTCCCGCTCGCGGCCGAGGAACGAACTCAGATTTGCAGGCAGATTGCCGCTGGCGGTCTCCCGCTTGCCGCCGATCGGCGGGAAGGCGCTCGGCAGGTCCGACGTACAGACCTGGTAGACGCGGATCGGTTCGATGCCCTTGAAGTGGTGTTCACCGAGGTCGGATAGTTCGAACGGCGTCTGAAGGCGGTCGACCGCGAGCCGCTCCACCGTAACCTCCGAAAGCAGGATTTGATCGGCGTTGGCGGCGCCCTGCAACCGCGTGGCCGTTGGCAGCGCGGGGCCGAAGAAGTCGCGCCCCCGTGCCCGCGTCAGTCCGGTGTGGATGCCGAACCGCATCTGAAGCCGTCCGGGAGGGCCCCAGGCGGCGCCGCGCATCTCGCGTTGCGCGTCGATCGCCGCCAGCACCGCGTCCAGCGGCCGCTCGAAGATCGCCAACACGCCGTCCCCGGTGTGCCTGAACGGATCGCCGGAACGGCGGCGGATGGCCGCATGGAGGATCTGGTCGTGCAGATCCATGGCGCCCATGATGTCGTTGGGGTAGCGGCGGAGCAGCGCGGTGCTGCCGACAACGTCGGTTGTAAGAATCGTGCTTTCCCGGTTGCCCGCGGATGACGCCGGCGATTCAGTGCCCGACATGGATGGGTATTCCGCCAAGAGAATTCGCCCTGCTGTCTTGCCGTGCTCAGGCCGCGGCCACCGGCGGTCGGTGGGCAGCGAAGTTTAGGTGAGATCGCGTCGCTCCGCAATCGCGACAGGCGCGACAGGCGCGTCCTTAAGTTCCTGATGGTGTGAAGTAATTCATACCGCCGGATTGCTGGTGGGGCTATCACATTACTTACCCTGAACGGGGAGGTATCAATGCTGACACCTGAGGATTTTGACTCGAAGAAGTACCGCATCTATTGGCCGGGGATCTTGCTGATCTTTGCACTTCAAATAACCGGATTGATCGCTTTGTCCGTCGCGGTGATCAATCACTCCAGTTTCGAGACCGCCTCGTTGGCAGCCACCAAAGTTGGTCTTTCAGTTGTTGATAGTCGAGCTGACGGGTCCAACGGCGCCGTCAAGAAATAGCCGCGTCTTGCCGCGATTGCTGAGCACGACGAGAGTTCGCGGGGAACAGCAGTTGCCCCCGCGGACCCGACATCGTGAGAAGTCGTGCGGGCCGGTTATTCGCCCTCGGCACCAATTGCATAGGCCGTCTCGCCGTGAACGGCGTCGTCACCCACCTTCAGGGTTGCCTCGTCCATACGCAGCGGCACGATGAACGAAATCACCTTGAGGATGATGAAGGTCATGATCACGTTGTAGACGATGATGAACGCGGCTCCCTCCGCCTGCAGCAGCAATTGCGGGGCGTTGCCGTATAGCAAGCCGGTGACGTTGACGCCGGGCGCTTCCTTGTCGGTGCCGATGTACAGCAGCATGTCGGGATTGGCCAGGACACCGGTCAGCAAGCCGCCGGTGAGGCCGGCCACGCCATGGGTCGAGAGGACACTCAGCGTATCGTCCACCTTCATCATGAAACTGGCCTTTTGCAGCTTGTTCATCGCCAGCCAGGGAATGATGCCGGCGACGATGCCAATGATGATCGCGCCCACGCCATCGACGTAACCTGCGCCGGGCGTGATGGCGACGAGGCCTGCGATCATGCCGTTGACGGCGCCCAGCACCGACGGCTTGCCGTAGGCCATCTTGTCCATCAGCGTCCAGACCAGAAGCGCCACCGCGGTGCAGGTGTTGGTGTTGAGCACGGCCGCGCCGGCGTTGGCGTTGGCGAAATAGGGATCGCCGCCGTTAAAACCGTTCCAGCCGAGCCACAGGATTCCGGCACCGACCAGCGTCATCAACAGGCTGTTGGGCGGGAAATGGTCGCGGTCGGCCTGCAGCCGCGGACCGATCACCCATGCGGCGACGAAGCCGGATGTGCCGGCCGCGAGGTGTATGACATAGCCGCCGGAGAAGTCGGCCACGCCCATGGCTGCGAGCCAGCCGCCGCCCCAAATGCTGAATGCCCCGACCGTATAAACCAGGGTCATCCACACCGGGCAGAAAATCATCCACGCCGTGAAGTTCATGCGACCAAGCACGGAACCGGCGAGGATGATGACGGTGATGGCCGCGAACACGAACTGGAAGAAAATCAGGGTCGCCATCGGAAAGGTGAGCGCCGGCATGCCCGCTGCCGCCGCCGGAATGATGGCCTGACCCGTGGTGAAGGTGGCCGATGTCGCCAGGCCCGGCGTACCGAGGAATGGAAACCATTGCGGCCCGAACGCCATATTGTAGTCGAACAGGATCCAGACGACCAGGACCGAAGCGAAGGCGTAGAACGCCATGAAGGCGGAGTTGATCGCCCATTTCTTCTTGACGATGCCGCCGTAGAGAACTGTCAGTCCTGGAATGCTTTGCAGGCCGACAAAAGTTGCAGCCGCGAGCTGCCACGCATTATTTCCGCTATCCAGCCATTGTGGAGATGGTACGAGTGCCATGAGCGTTTCCCCATTTTGATTTTCACGAACGAAGTCCAATCCGTGCGCCGGTGGCACAGACCAGCGTCAGGCAAAACGCAAAGAATATACCACTCGTCCCGGGCTCAACTGGACATTGATTGCTTGTGGATTTTCCGTAAAAGTCATGCAGCGGACACAGGTCGACGCGACCAAAAAATGTGCGGCTTGAATAAAAAACAGGCAAGTAGAGCAAGGGAGGCGAACTGGTGCGATCAACCATTTTGTCCCGGCTAGCGGCGGCGGGAATGGGCGCATGGGCGGCCAGCGTGGCCGCTCCCGTTTTCAGCGGTGAAGCGCCGCATGGCGAGACCGCGGTTACCTGCACCAATGTTGCCAGTGGCACGAATTGGCAGATCAGGATCGACTACGACAAGGGCACCGTGGATTCCAATCCGGCCCGCATCAGCGACGCGCAGATTTCGTGGCACGAGCCGTCGGATGGCGGGAACTACACGCTTGACCGCAAATCCGAGCAACTTACGGTGGTCGTGGCGTCGAGCACCGGCGGCTATTTTCTCTATCATCGTTGCCGGCTGCAGAATTGAGGTTGCGATCCCGCAAAATAGGCGGCGCCGTCACCGCGTCACGATCCAGGCGGCCGGCCGGCGCGCGGAAATTGGAGCGGCGGCGATGGCCGAGCGGGTTTCCAGCGTCAAGGTAAGTGTCGGGTTTGCCTCGGAGACCGGACCGCGCACGCGCAATGAGGATTTTGCCGGCGCCGTTTTCGGCCCGGAATTGCCGAAGCCGCGCCGCGACGTGGTGGCGGCGATATCGGATGGCATCGGCAGCACCAAGGGCGGCCGCGAAGCGGCGGAGATCGCGGTGCGCGGTTTCCTCGATGGATTCTGCGACCTGCCCGAGACGATGGAAGTGCGCCGTGCGGCGGCAACGGTTCTGGATGCGCTCAATGGCTGGATCCATTCCGAAGGTCGCCGCGATACCAGGCTGACCGGGATGGGTTGCACCTTCACGGCGCTGGTGCTGCGCGGCCGCGTCGCGCATGTGCTGCATGTCGGCGACACCCGCGCCTACCGGCTAAGCCGCGACCGCCTGACCTGCCTGACCACCGACCACGTAAGGCCGGGCGGCGCCGGCCGGTCCAACATTCTCAACCGCGCATTGGGTGTCGAGACCGAGGTGCGGCTGGATTACACCAGCCAGCCGGTGGCGCAGCATGATCGCTTCCTGCTTTGCAGCGATGGCGTGCATGGCTACCTTCCGCCGGAGGCCATCGCCGACATTCTGCGCGAGCGCGTCTCTTCCGAGGATACCGCCCGCGCGTTGGTGGCGGCTGCGCTCCAGTCCGACAGCGGCGACAACTGCACCGCTCTGGTGCTCGACGTGGTTGGCCTGCCGACGGCGGAATCGGCTGAAATCGGCGTCAACATCGCGCAACTGCCGATCATCCCGGTGCCGCTCGGCGGCGAGACGATCGATGGTTTTGTGCTCAAAGTGCTGCTGTCCGACGGCCGATACAGCCGCCTGTTCGGTGCGGAGGACGAGGTCGAGGGCGGCGAGGTGGCGTTGAAATTCCCAAAACCCCAGGTGGCCAGCGTGGCCACCTACCGCGCCGCCTTTGTCCGCGAGGCGTGGGTTGGCGCACGCGTGACCAGTCCCTGGCTCGGCCACATCATCGAACTGCCGCCGGGGCGGCAGAGCTGCCTCTACACCGTCATGCCGCTTTATCAGGGCGAGCTTCTGGAGACGCGGCTTACGCGTCGCCCAGCGGTGGGACTGGAGGAAGGACGTCATATCGCGATCTGGCTGGCGCGGGCGGCGGCGGCGCTGCACCGCGCCGGCATCGTGCATCGCGACATCAAGCCGGACAACGTGATTCTGGAAGGCGAGGGATCGCTGAAGCTGATCGATCTCGGAGTGGTGCGCATAGCGGGAATGGAGGATTTTCCGCCCGAGGAGATTCCGGGTACCGTTGGCTACATGGCGCCCGAAATGCTCGACGGCGAACCCGGCAACGAGGCGACCGACATTTACGCTCTCGGCGTCACCATGTTCCGTGCCTTCACCGGCGAATTCCCTTATGGCAATCCAGACGCCGCCCGACCGCCGCGCCGGAATCGGCCGATCGCGCTCGCCGCCGTGCGCCCGGACCTCCCGGCCTGGCTGCAGGCGGCGCTCGCTCGTGCGATCGCCATCGATCCCGCCGAACGTTATCGCGACATGGCCGAATTTGCCGTCGAGATGGAAGCGGGACCGGCGCGCGCGCCGCTGGCGGTAAGCCGGCCGCGGACGCTACTTGAACGCAACCCGGTTCTGTTCTGGCAGGGTGTCGCAGCGCTGCTCGCGCTTGCGCTCGTGCTGTCGCTGCTGCGGCATTGAGTCCGTCGCACCGCTGCGGTGACGGCGGGCCGCCCCGATCAGTCAATGAGATGAAAATGTCGTCGCTTCTCGCGCTGGACACAAGTGATGGCGCGATCGGCGACTCTTTTGTCGGCCGTCCCGTACAACGTCACCCGGACCGTAAAACCGCCCGGTGTTGCGTCTCGAATGATTTGAATGCCGCCAATGGTCTCGCAGCCGGGCCACTGTCTGACAGCGTCCAGGCATTCCTTTCGGAGGGCCCCGTAGGTAAGTCCGACCGTCGCCGACTTCGCCATGCTGCAGCCGCCAAGAAAGTAAGGCCGCCCCGGTGGCCGCCGCCATCATTTCAGGCCAAATTTGCCGAATCGTCCATTTGGCCCTTCGCATTGAAGTTGGTCGTAGGGAGCACGCTCCGCAATTCAATTTTCGACAAAACAAAACCGCCCGGTTTTACCCGGGCGGTTTTTCGTTTCACAAACCAGGTTTCCTATTCGCCGCTGCCAAAGCGCCGCGACCACCAGCCGGCGCGACGCGGCTGGCCGTCATCCGTCGCCTCGGGGGTGGTCTCTGTGGAGGCGGGTGCCGGGGCCGGGGGCGGCGTCGGCTCAGGCGGGCTGTGATCGACAGGAGCCGCAGCGGCATCGGGCCGGGCGTCGACCAGGAAGCTCACCTTTTCCCGTACGGTTGAGCGGCGCCGCGCGGCCCTTTCGGCCTCCTGAGCGGTGTCCTCCTGCACGGAGACCCGAGGAGCTTCCTGAGCTTCTTGCACGGACGCATGGGGCGTCTCCTGCGGGCCGGGATCCGCATGTTGCCGCTCGGGCGATGGTGCGATCGATTCGGGTTGAACAACCGGCAGCGACGGCTCGGCCGAATATCCGTCGAAATCGGCAACAGCATCGGTCGCTTCCGAAACCGAACCTGGTCCGAGTTCGTCCGTAATCGATCCGGCCAGACCATCTTCCGGTCCGCCGCGCCGGCGCCGGCCGCCCCGGCGTCCGCGACGGCGGGGCCTTCGCTCGCCGCCGGCCGCCTGATCGGCGTGAGCCGCGCCAGGCTGCTCCTCGGTTTCTTCCTCGTCGGATTCGCTGTCATCCGCGGCTCCGCCGGCGACCGATGGCGCATCGGACGCGACGCGAGGGATTTCGCTCTCGTCACGCACAGGGCCGCCGTCGCGCGCCTCGCCGGGACGGCCGCGCCGCCGCCGCCGCCGCTTGCGCTTGTGGCCGTCCGCGTCGGTTTCGCCCTCGCTCGCCTCGCTGACCGGCGCATCGTCGGCCAGCCCTTCGGTCTCCTCGGTTTCCACTTCCGACTCGGTTTCGACGTCGAACGGCTCTTCGTCGTCGGAGGCTTCCTCGACATAGGCCGGGAAGGCCGCAACCTGCGCCGCCAGCAGCGCCTTGGCGGCCTCCAGCGTATGCACCTGCTCGCCGCGATCGATGACGAACGACTGCTGGCCGCTGACGGTCGGGTCGGCGATCACAGCCAGCGTCACCTTGAAGCTGTTTTCCAGATCGCGCAGATGGCCGCGCTTGTGGTTGAGAACGTAAAGCGCGACGTCGGTTCGGGTGCGCACCACGAGATTGTGGGTTGCGCCCTTCATCAATATTTCCTCGAGCCCGCGCAGCAGCTGCAATGCCACCGACGATACCGAACGGACATGGCCACTGCCGCCGCATTGCGAGCACGGCTCGGTCGAACTCTCCAGCACGCTGGCGCGAATGCGCTGGCGCGACATTTCCAGCAGGCCGAAATGCGAGATGCGCCCGACCTGGATTCGCGCGCGGTCCTGCCTCAGGCAATCGCTGAGCTTGCGCTCGACCGAGCGGTTGTTGCGCTTCTCGTCCATGTCGATGAAGTCGATGACGATCAGGCCGGCGAGATCGCGCAGGCG
>Ga0209890_10001207_pt1 | contig 11712 bp, 12 predicted proteins | sample OrgsoiDNA2013049_FD_185799 | JGI IMG/M metagenome (GOLD analysis project Ga0209890, IMG submission 185799) | Permafrost soil microbial communities from the Arctic, to analyse light accelerated degradation of dissolved organic matter (DOM) -... | ecosystem: Environmental > Terrestrial > Soil >... | reverse complement strand
GAAATCGTCACGCCTGGCGGCAAGCGCATGGAAGGCAATTACAGCCGCCACTGGTTCACCTACACGGCGCCGGCGCCGGAACCGGGCGCCGGACAAACGATCTTCATGGCGTTGGCCGATGAGAACACCGTGCATCTGCGGCTGGGTGAGCAAACGTCCACGCCGGAAACCTGGGTACGCTGTTCGCCATCGGTCAGTTCACTGGTGGTGTTGCCGCGGTCGTAATCCGCCGGGCTACTGCACCACCACCGTCACTTTCATCAGGCCGCGACCGGTCATATGCAGCGCTTTGGCGGCGGCAAGTGACAGATCGATCATGCGGCCTTTGTTGAACGGTCCGCGGTCGTTGACGACGACCACGACACTGCGGCGGCTCCTGGGGTCGGTGACGAGGATGCGCGTGCCGAATGGCAGGGTATGGTGCGCACAAGTGAATTTATTCGGATCGTAAAGCTCGCCGGACGCGGTCGTTCCTTGATAGTCTTTGCTGTAATAGGCGGCGATACCGGAAATAGTTTTTGGGCTCTGCGCGGATGCTTCTCCGCTCGCCAAGCCGCACACGAATACTAAGCCTGCTGCCGCGACCCTTCGCCAAGTCATGAGCTTACCCGATCACGAACTTTTAAGAGCAAGGTTAAAAGCAAAGATTGGGGGCCTTACGTGTTGAATCTAACAGACGCTACGACCCCCGGCGCTAGACTACTGCACCGCTACCGTCACGTCGATTAGCCCGCGCTCGATCATGTGCAATTCAGCGGCGGCGGCGAACGACAGATCGAGCATGCGGCCGGCGATAAACGGTCCGCGATCGGTAACGACCACGTCCACGCTGCGATGAGTCATGGAGTCGGTGACGCGTAATCGGGTGCCGAACGGCAGGGTGCGGTGCGCGGCGGTGAATTGTTTCGGATCGTAGAGAGGGCCGGACGCCACAGCGCCGGTATAATTCTCGCTGTAATAGGACGCGACGCCTAAAAGTTGTTGCGAGTTCTGCGCCGAGGCGTCCCCGCCCACGACGCTGCACGCAAGCGCCAAGCCTGCCGCCACCCACATCGCGCGGGCCATGAGCCGATCCGATCATGAAGTCTTGAAAGCGGTCTTGAAATCCGCTGTTTCGTTAACTGCGTCGTTGAACAATGGTTCCGCTCGTCACGCGGTTAAGATTTTACGGCGCGATGCGCGAATGCGTACGCTTCTCAAAGCGCGGGCCGGTTCCGGAGTTCCATTACGCTAACTTCGGCAGCACCTGCTTGAAGCGCCCGATATTGGCCCAAGGATCCTTGCGCAGGCGCGCCAGCCGCGCCGGCAGATTGAGCACCGTATATTGGTTGGCACCCTTGAGTGTGCCGAGCGCGGACCAATCGATCGGCGTGGATACCGGCGCGCCCGGCCGCGCCCGCGTGGAGTAGGGCGCGACCGCGGTCGCCTCGCGACTGTTGCGCAAGTAATCGACGAAAATACGCTTGTTGCGTTTGCTCTTGGTGGCGGTCGCCGTGTAGCGCGCGGGCTCATCCGCGGCCATGCTGGTGGCGACAGCATGGGCGAAATCCTTGGCCTCATCCCAGGGCGTCGGCTTGATCGGCAGCACCACGTGCAGGCCCTTGCCGCCGGAAGTTTTGACGAAGCTCTTGAGCTTCAGGCGCTCAAGCCGCTCGCGTACGTCGCGCGCGGCGGCGACCACGTCGCTCCAGCCGGTGCCCGGCCCGGGATCAAGATCGAACACCAGGCGGTCGGCGCGCTCGCGGTCGCCGATGGTGGTGCCGCGTGTGTGGATTTCCAGGACGCCCGCCTGCACCAGCGAGATAAAGCCGGCGAGATCGTCGATCGATATGATCTTGTCGCCCTTTTCGGAGATCAGATGCAGGCGCTCGGTGGCAATGCCGGCGGCGGCATGCTTCTGGAAGAAACATTGTCCGGCCGCGCCCTCCGGGCAGCGCAGCAGCGCGATCGGCCGCCCGGTGACATGCGGGCGCATCCATTTCCAAATCTGCGTATAGAACTCGGCGAGATCGCGCTTGCTGACGCCGGCATCTTCCCAATAGACGCGATCGGGATGGCTTAGCCGCACATTACCGATCACGGCCTGGGCCGCGTTCGACGGCGTCCGCTTAGGTGGTTTGTTTGGCGCCACGGTGCCGATTGTACTCCGCAACGATTGGCCCGGATTCCTTACAGCCAACTGGACATCGGCTTTGCTTATTTTCGGCGATCGTTCAATAGCGCGGGTCGTACATTTGCGACTGAACGTATGCGAGCAAGTCCTTCGGCGGCTGCCCGGTCGCAAGACCGCGTTTGTAAGCGACTTCGGCCACGGCCGCGGCGATGCGGGCTGAAACCTCGCGGATGCGCGGGAGCGCGGGGTAGAGGCTGCCCTGATCGAGATCTGCTTCGCTGACGAGCTGCGCCAACGTGTGGGCGGCGGCCATGAACATCTCGTCGGTTACCAGTCGCGTCCCGCTCGCGATGGCGCCGAGGCCGATGCCTGGGAAGATGTAGGAATTGTTGCCCTGACGCGGCACGAAGGTCTTGCCGTCCAGCTTTACCGGATCATAGGGACTGCCGCAGGCAAACAGCGCGCGTCCAGCGGTGTGCCGGTAGGCCTCTTCGGCGGAACATTCGGCCTTCGATGTCGGGTTGGAGAGGGCAAATATGATCGGCCGCTTGTTGATCTTCGCCATAGTCTGCAGCACCTCGGGCGTGAAAGTGCCGCCAACCGCCGCAACGCCGATAATCACGGTCGGCTTGAGCGTGCGGATCGCGGTCAGGAAATCGCCGACCGGTGGGTGCTCATGCGCATAGGGGAGTTTGCTCGCGTTAAGATTGGCGCGATTCTTTACGACCAGTCCGCGTGAATCCACCAGCCAGGTGCGCAAGCGCGCCTCGGCTTCGCTCAGCCCTTCCGCCTTCATGGCCGAAACCACCAAGTCGGCGATGCCGGTTGCCGCCTCGCCGGCGCCGAGAAAGAGCAACTTCTGGTCGGTCAATTTGCCGCCGGTCACACGCATGGCCGAGAACAAGCCCGCCAGCGCAACCGACGCCGTTCCCTGGATGTCGTCGTTGAAGGTGCAAATCTTGTCGCGATATTTGTGCAGCAGATGAAAAGCCGAATGATTGGCGAAATCCTCGAATTGAATCAGCACGCCGGGAAAAGCGGCGCGCGCAGCGGTCACGAACTCATCGACGAATTCGTCATAGGCCGTGCCGCTAAGCCGCTTTTGGCGCAAGCCGACATAGTAAGGATCGTCGAGCAGCGTCTGATTGTTGGTGCCGACATCGAGCATCACCGGCAGGCAGAGTTTGGGATGAATGCCGGCGCAGGCGGCATAGAGCGACAGCTTGCCGACCGGAATGCCCATGCCGTTGGCGCCGAGATCGCCGAGACCCAGGATGCGCTCGCCGTCGGTGACGACGATGAGCTTCGCCGCATAGGGCCAATTGCGCAGCAATTCGGCAATGCGTCCGCGATCGTTGGCGCTGATGAAGAGGCCGCGCGGCCGCTGAAAAATATGACCGAATCTTTGGCAGGCAAGGCCCACCGTCGGAGTGTAGATCAGCGGCTGGATTTCATCGATGTTGTCGGCCACCACACGGAAGAACAGCGCCTCGTTGCGGTCGTGCAGCCCGTTCAGCGCCACGTATTTTTCCAGGTCGTTCGGCAGGCGGCGCAGATTAGTCATCACGCGCTCGGCCTGCGCTTGCATGGAAAGCACATGCGCCGGCAACAGACCGCGCAAACCCAGCGCGTCGCGTTCCTGCTCGGTGAAGGCCGTGCCCTTGTTGAGAAGCGGATCGCGCAGCAACGCCATCCCATGCGGCAGATCGGTATCGGTCGACGGATTGGCCGCCCGGTTGAGCGTGTTCATGGAAAATTCCCTAGAAAAATCAACGTACAAAGACAGGCGATCATCTTAGCCGTCACTTAAGCTGACCGCACTCCTGATCCATGGCTAAGCGTTAGCGGACGCGCCAGGACTTCATGTTGAGCTAGGTCAAACGTGCCCGGCGGCATATCAGAGGCTTCTTCCTTGCCGCACGGCAATCACCTGCTCGGCGGCCGAAACCCCTGTGATCCAGCCGCCATGCGCGGTCGAGAAGTCGCCGCGCGAGCACGCTTCGCCGGCGAAGAACAGGCGGCCGTTAACCGGCGCGGCCAATGCGGCACGGCAGTCCGTCATGCCCGGCAGGGCGTACGAATATGAGCCGCGCGCAAACGGATCGGCGCCCCAGCGATGCATATGCATAGGCTTCACCCGGCGCGCGAAGGTACTGCCGAAGAGGGCGGTCAGTTCCGTCACAGCGAAGTCGAAAAAGGCGCGCTCGCCCTCGGCTTCCAACGCGGCGGCATGGTTGCCGCCGAAATAGGCCTCGATCTGCGGCCGCCCGAACGGGCGCAACTGATAGCTGGCGGTAGCGATGCGGTCGGTGTGCCCAAAGACGCGATTGTTCGGCTCGAACTCTTCGGCATCGGCGAGCGCGATGAACAGCTTATCCGCAAGACCGAGCGGCAGGCCGCGTGCGGCTTGCGTCTTTTGCGGCAGAGCCGGCGAGAACAGTCGCTCATTCTCGGCGAGCACCGCGGTCGGCAGCGTGACGATCGCCTGGCCGGCGGTGATCGTGCCCTTTGCCGTTTCGATTTTTAATTTCTGTCCGTTGTGGTCAATCCGGCTGACCGGGGATTCGAGCGACGTACGCAATTCCGTCCCGGCGGCCGCGATGGTCGCGCCATAGCCCTCGATGATGCTCCAGTTCACTTCCGAGTCTTGATAATTGATAAAATCGCGCCCGGAAATCAGGTTGAGTTCGGCGCCGCTGATATAGGTGCCGACCGCGGTCAGCAGATTGTTCCAGCGACCGCCCGGCTTGAGCGCGTTAGCCGCGGGGACATCGCCGCCCTTGGCAAGGATGGCTTCGAGACGGTCATAGAGTTCACCCATCGACTCTCGGAAATCCTGCTGCTCATCGAGCGGGAAACGGATCGGCAGCGCGGGCCTGGTCCAGGGCGGCGGCGTCCTGTCGATGGTGTAGCCCTGGGCTTCGGCGATCTTCGTCCACGGGTTGCGGTCGGCCGAATGCAGCCAGCCGCATCCGAGATCGAGCGCGAAACCCGATTGGTCGGTAACAGTCCAGGCCCGCCCGCCCAGCCGCGGCCGCGCCTCGATCACCAGACAATCGATGCCCGCCGCGCGCAGGCGCCGGCCGGCCGCGATGCCCGCCGCGCCGCCGCCGATGATTGCGACTTCGGTTTCGCTATTAGTCATTGCGGAATTCTAACTTGCCGCGGGCGGATGAGAACTCTGAGAGTGGAAAGGGAAATATACCGGCGGCAAAAAAAATCTAAATGCCTTACTCCCCGCCGCCGGCCATCACGGCCCGCGTTTGCTCGTCCGGCCCGAAATCGTCGACGCCGTCGATCGACATCAGTTCGGCCAGCCGCGTGCGCGCGCGATTGACGCGCGACTTGATGGTGCCGACCGCGCATTCGCAGATATGGGCGGCCTCCTCATAGGAAAATCCCGAAGCGCCGACCAGGACAAGCGCCTCGCGCTGGTCCGACGGCAATTTCGCCAGCGCCTCGCGGAATTCGCGAAACTCGACGTGGCCGTATTGCTCGGGCTGCGTTTTCAGCGTCTCGGCATAGCGGCCTTCGCCGTCCTCCACCTCGCGCCGGCGCTTGCGATATTCCGAGCGAAAATGATTGCGCAGGATGGTGAACAGCCAAGCCGCCATGTTGGTGCCGGGCTGGAACGACTCGATATTGGCGAGCGCGCGCAGCAGCGTTTCCTGCACCAGGTCGTCCGCGCGATCCACGTTCCCGCAGAGCGAGATCGCGAATGCGCGCAGGCTTGGCACCGCGCCGAGAACGGCTTTGCGGACCGACTCGTCCATGCGTTATTGCCCGTCCTTGTTGCCGGTGACATTGATGCGGTTGAGCAAATCGGTGAACCGGTCGGGTACGCCCTGGTTCACCACATCGTCGTACATGGAGCGGAGTTGCTGACCGAGACGCGCCTGCACTTCGCGGCTGAGCTTGGCAGGCCTGGAATCGCTTTTCCGGTTGCGGGTTTCCGCGGTTTCCATCGGTATTGGTTGTCCCACGGGTTTGCGTTCAGTCATCGATCAACCCCAAAATCCCCTTACTTTACCCGGGCGCTGGAGCCCCCGACGGCGTTCATGCAAAACCCATGAATTGGCAGATGGTTCCATAAGTAGGGAACTTTTTTCCAACGACCACGTTAGGAGAGCTATGAACGGTTGAATGCATGTTTTGGGGGCAGTGCCCATTAAGCCTAGGGCGCATTGGTTCTGGAGGGATTCTTGTCGACATCTCAAACGGTTGCGCAGCATCTGCCCTATCTCCGCCGCTATGCCCGGGCGCTTTCGGGCAGCCAGGCCTCGGGTGATGCCTATGTGGCGGCGACCCTGGAGGCGCTGATCCAGGACCCCAAGGTGCTGGATGCCACCGCATCGACCCGGATCGCGCTCTATCGGCTGTTCACGAAGATTTGGAATTCGGTCGCGCTCAACGGCAAATCCGGCGTGCCTGACCCCACCCAGCCGGTCGAGCGGCATCTCGCGCAGATCGCGCCGCTGCCGCGCCAGGCCTTTTTGCTGGTCGCGTTGGAAGGGTTGTCGGAAGACGACGCCGCCAAGGTGCTGGATATCGACGTACCGAAGCTGCGCGAATTGGTGGAGGATTCCGGCCGCGAACTCGCCGCCGAGATCGCCACCGACGTGCTGATCATCGAGGACGAAACCTTCATCGCGCTCGATCTCGAGGGTCTGGTGGAAGGGCTCGGCCACCGCGTGCTCGGCGTCGCGCGCACCCATAAAGAGGCGATTGCGTTGGCCAAGGTCAAGCGGCCGGGGATTATTCTCGCCGACATCCAGTTGGCGGACGGTTCATCGGGGCTCGACGCGGTCAACGAGATGCTGCGCTCGTTCGAGGTGCCGGTGATCTTCATCACCGCCTATCCGGAACGCTTCCTCACCGGTGAGCGGCCGGAGCCGGCGTTCCTGATTGCCAAGCCGTTCCAGCCGTCGACGGTATCGGCGGTGCTCAGTCAGGCATTGTTCTTCGAGCGCAACGCCAAACGGCGCGAACGGAAAGCGAGCTAGCTTACTCGGCCGCCTTTACGGGTTAGAGCATAGCCGAGCATTGCCGCTTCTATGAGCATGGCGATCTGCATGTCGCGCTGGTTACCCAGCGCGCAGAGCGCGGCCGGAACATTAATCGCCGTCAGCCGTTTCTATCAGTCCCTTGCAAAAGTCGTCGCTACGACGTCCACGGTGCGAGGGCGCTGGAGAATGTCGATGCGCGGTTTTGTTTCATATCTGTTGGCAGGTCTCCTGGTGGTGCTGGCGATGGATCTTGTCGCGTCGCCGGCGGGTCTCGGCTTGGCGGTTCGCGCATCGCCTGTATCGCAGCTTAGTGCAACACCGCAATTCGTCGACCGCACCCATAAGGGCGACCGTTTGAGCCTGCCGGCCTCAGTCGGCGAGCAGCAGACGCTGGAGTCGCCGCTACCGATTATGATCGGATGCGATCCGCCGTTCAGCCGGTTATTGGCGTTGGCGCGCGCCAATGTCTCCGGCCGCTGTGTTGCGGAAATGGCGCATCCGCTGGCCGGATAAAGAGCGACACCTGCAACGCCGCGTGCTGTCGGAACCTTTCGCGGCGCCTCACGTTATTGAATAATCTCAATCAAAATGGGAGTTCGACATGCATAGGCGTTTCAGCGCTCTCGCCGCCGTGGCGGTCGTCGCGGCGGTAGCATTGCCGGCACCGTCCATGGCCCAAGGCCGCGAGCGGACCAAGGTCGGTAGTTTGACTTGCGATATTTCGGCCGGCATCGGCCTCATCATCACATCGAAGAAAGAGTTGACCTGCATGTTCACGCCGTCCCAGCCGGGACCGCGTGAGGTCTACACCGGATCGATCACTAAATTCGGCCTCGATCTCGGCGCCACCGCGGGCGGCGAGATGATCTGGGCGGTCTATGCGCCGACCAATCGCCGGCTTGGCGCGCTGGCCGGCCACTACGGCGGCGCGAGCGCCGAAGCGACGGTCGGCGCCGGTGTCGGGGCCAACGTCCTGGTCGGCGGCTCGAACCGCACCGTGAGCTTGCAGCCGGTTTCGGTGCAGGGGCAGGCCGGCCTCAACGTGGCGGCCGGCGTGGCGGAAATTGATCTGCGCCCGGCGCGGTAACTTTTCGTAGCGTTGCGTTTGTACGGCCGCCCTCGTCGTGGGGGCGGCCGTTGTTTTTGTGACGTGTTGATTCAGCCGAAGGTGAAAGCGTCGTGATAGGCGCCCTGCACCTGGCCGCCGGGCACCGGCCCGCCGCCCGGCACGTGCACCAGGTTGCCGATCACGGCGCAGGTCGCGCCGTGCAGTCCGTGGCGCGGGATCGCCATCGGCGTGAGCACTTCCCAGCTGTCGGTCTTGGGATCGTAGGCCTCGTTGGTGCCGAACACCTTGCCGGTCGCCTCGCCGCCGAACACCACGATCTTGCCGCCGATATAGACGCATGACGGGCCGCTGCGCGCGGTCGGCAGCGGCGCGCGGAAGGACCATGCGTCGGTCTTGGGATCGTAGACGGCATTCAGGCTGGTATTGAAGTCGTATGAATCCATGCGGCCGGCGATGGCGTGGATTTTTCCGTCCACCACCGCGACGCCCATATGGTCGCGCTGGCCGACGAAAGGCTGCGTGCCGGTCGAGCCGCGCATGCCGCCGAGGATCGTATATTTGTCGGTCGCCGGGTCGTAGATCTCGTGCCATTCCACCGAGCGTACGTCGCGACCGCCGAGCAGATGGATCTTGCCGTCGAGCACGATGGCCGAGATCGCGCCGCGCGGCCGCGCTAGCGCTGCAATCGGCGCCCATTGGTCGGTGGCGTCATCATAGACGAAGCACTTGGAATGCGGACAGCGGTTCTGCTCGACGAAGCCGCCGAAGGTGTAAATCTTCGAGCCGATCGAAACGCCCGCCACGTGATTGCACGGCAGCGGGAAGGGCGCCTTCAGCGACCAGGATTTGCTCGCCGGATCGTAGACCTGGTGGAAATTCTGATCGACGCGATGCTTCGCATAGCCGGCGATAGAATGAATTTTACCCTGGCATTCGATCACGGCGTGTTCGCCGGTCGGGATCGGCATGCGCGGCTGCTCGACCCATTTGCCAGGATTGGCGGCCTTGGGCGCGACGCTGGTCATGTAGCGCTGCTTCTCGACCGTCTTGGGGATGTCGGTAACGGTCTTGTCGTTCAGGCCGAGAAAGAGTGGGAGTTCTTCTGCCATGGTCCACCTCAACTGACATATGTCGGGACGGCGTCCCGCAGCAATTTGCGCGTGAGCTCGACGCCCTCGCGCGCGACATCGTAGGGCGAGCGCGCCCATTGCTCGGGGTTGGGCGCTTCGTAGGAGAGATATCCGGTATAGCCCTTTTCCGCCAACAGACCGAGCATTTCGCGCCATTTGACGATGCCCTTGCCCGGCGGCAGCCGGTCGGTCGGGCGGCGCACGCCGGTCACCGGATTGGGCGACAGATCGCTGTACTGGAAGCAGTAAATCTTGTCGGCCGGCACGCTCTCGAAGCCGCGGCCGCCGGCGCCACTGCGCGTGAAGTGATAGGCGTCGATCAGATAGCCGCAATTCGGCTTGTTGGCGCCTTCGATCAGTTCGGTCAGCACGCCTAGGCTGTTGAGCACGTCGTGCTGCGAATTGAATTCGATGGCGAGCCGCAGCTTGTATTCGGCGGCGATATCGCCGGCCTCGCGCAGATATTTGATGGCGTCCGTGATCGGGCCCTGCACCTGGCCAGGCGCGCTCATCAGCATGGTGCAGCCGAGCGCGACCGCGTTCTCACAAGACTCGCGGAATACCTTGAACAGCCGCTTGCTCTCCTCGCCGGTGGCGAACAGCCAGCCATATTCGACGCCGAGCACGCCGCAGGGAATTCCGCTCTTGCGGATCAGGTCGAGCACAGCATCGTTGCTCATGCCGGCATCGAAGCAGCGCTTGAAATCGGTACGGCGCAACTCGACCGCATCAAAGCCGCCAAGTTTGGCCGCATCGAGCGCGGTCGGCAACGGCGTGGTGTCGATGGTCCACATATGCAGGGCCAGCCGTCCGAACTTTTCACTCATGATCGATCAGTGTCCTTCATATTGCAGAATATAGAGCCCCGCATTGGTGTCGGTGAGATACATCAAACCTTCTTTATCGACGAAGACGTCGCATGATTGGATCACTTTGGCGGGGTTCGGCCGCTGGTCGACGATTTTTTCCGGTGCTGGCGGCACGAAATAGCCGATTTCCTTCGGCTGAAACGGCTCGCGTACATCGTAAATGCGCAAGCCTGCATTGTGATAGGTGGCGAAGATAAGATCTTCGGTTTGCATTGAGCTTGGCCGGTTCTCATGCAGATTGTGCGGCCCGAATTTGGCGCCCTTGGCGCAGAAATCCTCTTCGGCCGGCGTTGGCAGCGTCGCAATCGAAACCGGGTTCGACGGTTCGCGTACGTCGATCAGCCAGGTGTAAGCCAGCCCATTGGCGCAATTCGCCGAGGTTGCCTCGTCGGCGAGCACGAGCAGCTTGCGGCCCGGCAGGGGCAACGGCGTATGCGCGCCGCCGCCGAAAGGTGGCGCGTAATTGCGGTGGCTGATCAGTTTCGGATTGGGCGGATCGCTCAAGTCATGAATGGTGAAGCCGCCGTCGCGCCATGCGGCAAAGCCGAGGTTTCCCGCACTGATAAGGTGATGCAGCGCGGTTCGCTTGCCGAACGAGGCGGGCGGCGTCTCGCCGCCGGCGCGGTTCATGCCGGGCAGCCACCAGCGCCCGGCCAGCGTTGGCTTTGTGGGATCCGATACGTCGATCACCGCCAAGACGTGATCGATGAACCCCTCGAAATGCACCGATACATAGGCGTAGCGGCCGCCAACCCACCAGATGCGATGGGCGCCAAAGCCGGGCATGGCGAGGAACGCGATTTCGCGCGGGGCGGCCGATTTCGAAACGTCGAACACGCGCAGGCCCGCCGCGAACGGCTGTTCGGTCTGAACCGAATCGATCAGCGACTTGGCGTAATAGTCCTGCTGGGTCGCATATTGCTGCATCGCCCAGATATTCGGGCCATTGACGGCGAGCAGAACATCGCCGTAGATTTGCAAATGGTGCGAGCGGGTATTTTTCGGCGCCGCGACGAAAGCGACCGTCTTGGGATGCAGCGGATCGCGCACGTCGACGACGGAATAACCGTCGCTGAACATATGCCCGATAAAGGCGTGACTCTTGTGCAAAATAACCTGCACGCCGTCCGGCCGCCCGCCCTGGTCGCAACGCGACATGAAGCGGATATTTTTGGCGCGCGCGCCAGCAGAGGGAGTGGTCATGCGGGTGAGACTATCAAATTGCCGGTATTAATTGGCGAGGCCCGGCCCGGCATCGCGCCGAACCGGGCCCCGCAGCTTTGTCGAACGCCGATCAGCCGGTCGGCGCGGCGATCTCGTCGAGACCCTTCTGACGCGATTCCGGACCCAACTGAGTGACCGCCGCCGCGGCGACCACAAGCAGGATCGCGAGGCAGACGAACACCGTCGTCAAGCCATAGCCGCTCTGCACCCACAGAATCGTCGGCATGATGAAGGCCGTCGCCAACCGGCCAACGCCCGCAGCCCAGCCAAATCCCGACGTCCGCGCGTTGGTCGGGAACAC
>Ga0209890_10001206_pt1 | contig 11713 bp, 12 predicted proteins | sample OrgsoiDNA2013049_FD_185799 | JGI IMG/M metagenome (GOLD analysis project Ga0209890, IMG submission 185799) | Permafrost soil microbial communities from the Arctic, to analyse light accelerated degradation of dissolved organic matter (DOM) -... | ecosystem: Environmental > Terrestrial > Soil >... | reverse complement strand
TCAATGTCCGCACCACGCCTGAAATAAATGGCGAGGTGACGCGCGTCTCGGCTGACACCACAACTGACCAGCGCACCGGGCAGAGCTATTACACAATCCGCGTTTCATTGCCGCCGCAGGAAGTGGCGCGGCTCGGTGAAGTCAAATTACTGCCCGGCATGCCGGTCGAGGCCTTCGTGCAGACCGGCGAACGGACGGTCATCTCTTATCTGATGAAACCGTTCCGCGACCAATACATGCGGGCGTTCCGCGAGAAGTGAGCCGGTCCGGCTGGCGGCAAAATCCTCAACGATCATCCAGGCAAGACCGATCCCCCATTGCGGAGCGGGCGCCACTATCGGACACTAATGCCCGCAATGAACGAACCCGCGAATTCGGTCGCCTGAGATGAACAAGCTTACCCGTTTGGCGCAGGGGTTTGGCGTCGGCCGTGTGGTCTGTCTGCTCTTGCTGGTCGCATTGGTCGCGCTGCGCATCTGGGACCCGCCGCCGCTCAAGGCCTTTCGCGTGCGCACCTTCGATTTCTACCAGGTGGTCGATCCCCGCCAGGCCACTATACAACCGGCCGTGATCGTCGATATCGACGAGACGAGTCTGAACACCATCGGGCAATGGCCTTGGCCGCGCACGCTGTTGGCCGATTTAGTCACCAAGCTCACAAAGCTCGGGAGCGCTGCAATCGCGTTCGACATCATTTTTCCCGAACCGGACCGGATGTCTCCGGGAATTGCGGCGCAAAGCTTCCGTAATCTCGACGAGCAGACCCGCGCGCAACTCTTGAAATTGCCGAGCAACGATGAGGTTTTCGCCGACGCCATTCGCCAGTCGCGGGTGGTGCTCGGCGAGTCGGGTCACCACGTGGCATTGCCATATTCCACAGCGCAGCCGGCGGTCGTCGGATTCGCGATGCTGGGACCGGACCCGAGTCCGGATCTCGTCACCTTTCCCGGCGTGATCCGCGATATTCCGATTCTCGAAAAGGCCGCCGCAGGGCTTGGTTTGGTTTCCATCCATTCAGAGTCCGACGGCGTCGTGCGCCGGGTACCCATGGTGATGCAGGCGCAAGGAGCGATGGCCCCGTCATTGACGCTCGAAATGCTGCGCGTGGTCACCCGCGCTGGCGCGATCAGGGTCAAGACGGATGTGGCCGGCGTCATCAGCGTCGCCATCCCTGGTCTCGAACTGCCGACCGATCGCAACGGTCAGCTCTGGATTCATTTCGGCCCGCACGACCCAAACCGCTACGTCTCGGTCAAGGACGTTCTGGAGGACCGCGTGCCGGCCGACCGGATTGCCGGCAAGCTGGTTCTGATCGGCACGTCCGCGGTCGGCCTGCGCGACATCATAACGACCCCGATCGATCCAGCGATGTCTGGCGTCGAAGTGCACATGCAGGTGCTGGAAAACGTGTTGACGAATTCCATCCTGGCCTACCCGAATTACGCGATCGCCGCCGAAATGGGCGTGGCGGTCCTGATCAGTCTCGCCATCATTGCGCTCGGGCCCATTCTCGGCGCTTCGATGATGCTCGCTTTAGGGACCGCCATGGCCGCGTTGCTGGCGGCCGGTTCTTGGTACTTCTTCACCCAGCAGCGGATTTTGCTCGACGCCACTTTTCCGCTCCTTTCGACTTTCACCATCTATCTAACGCTGGTCTTCATCAATTATTTCCGCGAGCAGATCCAGCGCCGCCGTATCCGTTCCGCCTTCGGCCAATATCTCGCTCCTTCGCTGGTCGAACAGCTGGCTAAATCGCATGAAACACTGACGCTCGGCGGCGAGGATCGCAACATGACGATCCTGTTCAGCGACGTGCGCGGCTTCACCACGATTTCGGAGATATACAAGGACGATCCGCAAGGTCTGACGACGTTGATGAACAATTTCCTCACGCCGATGACCAATGCCATCATCGAACACAACGGTACGATCGACAAATATATCGGCGATGCGATCATGGCGTTCTGGAACGCGCCGCTGCACGACCCGGCGCACGAGATCAATGCTTGCGAAGCCGCGTTGGAAATGCTCCGCCGCGTCGAGGCGTTGAATCAACAGCGCGAACAGCAGGCCAAAGAAACCGGCCAGCGCTTCCTCCCGATCAAGGTTGGCGTCGGGCTCAACACGGGGCGATGCGTCGTCGGCAATATGGGCTCCGATCTGCGTTTCAACTATTCGGTGCTCGGCGATTCAGTCAATCTGGCAGCGCGCCTGGAAGGGCAGTCGAAATTTTACGGCGTGCCCATCATCATCGGTTCGAAAACGGCGCAAGCGGTACGCGAGAAATTTGCCGTGCTTGAGATGGATTTTATTACGGTGAAAGGGAAAACCGAACCAGAAACCGTTTACACAATTCTTGGCGGCGCGGACGTTGCGCGCAGCGATCGCTTTCAGCGGATACATCATGCCATCGGCGAGATGCTCGCGTGCTACCGGCAACGCGATTTCGATGGCGCTGGAAAGTCGATTGTTCGGTGCCGCGAAGCGGACGACGGTTTTGGCCTGGAAAACATATTCGATCTTTATACCGCGCGCCTCCAGAGCTTCCGGCAAACCCCGCCGGCGGCGGACTGGAACGGGGCCTTCGTCCTGGAAACCAAGTAGCAACCAAAATCCGCGCGGGCCGGCTCGATTTGCTTAGCCGGCGGGCGGCCATCGCGTTGTTTTATGCCGCTCGGGCATGGTTAAAACTTCCTTTGTTCAAGCCCATTCAATTGTTTCGAATATGTTCAGTAGCGATTCACAGCAATCGCCCAAAAAACTAATAACGCTTTCTACCTTAAACCTCACTGCAATTCTTGAACGCTAAACATTCCGCAAATTCGGGAATGGGATCGGCAATGCCGACCGACATTCCCGAAAACGGGGCGTTCAAACATGTCGGTCTTTGTCAAAGCAGTACAAGTCATTATTTTGGGCGCGACAATTTGCGGCGCGAGCACGTTCGCAGATGAACGCTCGAGTGCGTTGTCGCTGGCAGTTGAAGCTGATAGTGGCGACACGGCTGGCGCTCAGGTCGCCGTCAAAAATACCAGCGATCAGGTAGCGTTTGAAAATAAATGGGATGATCGTGCTTCGCCGCTGCTTGCTCCGATCACGGCCAGCCTCACAAGCCGCGATCAAGAGCCAATTACGGTAGATCCTGCACCAATTTGGTCGTGGGCAGCGACGGCAATGCTAAGCGAATCGTCGGCGAAGTGGGCGGATCTTCAGTCCCGCATTCGCGCCGACAAAGAGACGCTGGCGGCGTGCCGTTCTGGCGATCGCCCTTGTCCCACGGCTGCGCGGCGATTTCTGTCGATCGTTGAAAATGGCCGGCAACGCCAAGGCCGCGCCCTGTTGGGCGAGATCAATCGCGCGATCAATTTGAGCATTAGGCCGATGAGTGATTTGGCCCAATACGGCGTTGAGGACTACTGGGCGTCTCCGCTTGAGAGCCTGGGCAGTGGAGCGGGTGATTGTGAAGATTACGCCATCGCAAAATATGTCGCACTCGAGGAATCCGGAATCGCCCCTGCTGACCTGCAACTCGAGATCGTACGCGACATCGAACACCAGGCGACTCATGCAGTGGTTGAAGTGCGCTACAAGGACGAATGGCTTATTTTGGACAATCGCATGTTGCTGATCATGAACACCGAACAGACTCACTATTATCCCTTGTTGACGTTGGATCATGAGGGCGTCCGGACTTTTGCGACCGAAGTCGCTCGCCGCCGGGCGATTCAGGAAAGAGTTGCCGTTTCATATCTTCAAGATGACAAGGCAACCACGATCTCGTCAAATCCTGCAACGACCAATCGTTTGCAAAAAGTCGATTAGGCGGTTCGTGCTGAGTCGAAATAAGCGCATCGCCAATCCCTGACGCGATCGGCCCAACGAAGCTATCAGAGATCGATGATCTGGCCCTCGCGCGCCGTGATGGTGCCCGGGCGCGCATCGTTCGCGTCGGCGGCAAGCGAATCCATAAACTCGTCATCGTGCGACGGATCATGGTGAAACAGGCAAAGCTGCTTGGCGCCGGCTGCTTCCGCTAGGCGAATGCCGCGCGTCCATGTGGAATGGCCCCACCCGGCGCGCGAAACGATTTCATCCTCGGTGAACGTGGCGTCGTAGACGATCAGATCGGCACCGCGGGCGAGTGACACCAGTTCGCGGTCGCACTTGCCGGGAAATCCTGATGTGTCGCTGATCAGGGCGAACGCGCGTCCGTCGAATTCGAGGCGGTAACCACTGGCGCCATCCGGGTGGTCGAGTGGTGCGGTGTGCAGCGTCACGCCCTCATAGGGGCGCAGAATGTCGCCGGAGCGAAAATCGTTAAACTCGATCGCCGCCTTGAATATTTCCACTTCAACCGGAAACAGCGGTGAGCTCATTATCCTCCGCATGACCTGTTCGACGCTGCTCGCGGGCAGGAGATTTCCCGCCCAGACGCGGACTGTGTAACCCTCGGCGAAAAATGGCGCGAAGAACGGCAGGCCAACGACATGATCGAGATGACAGTGGCTCAGGAAAATGTCGACATCGCGAATATTTTTATTCTTGATCAGCGCATTGCCGAACGGTCGCAATCCGGTGCCGGCATCGAAGATCAGCACGCGTTCGCCGCAGCGCACTTCGATGCAGGGGGTATTGCCGCCATAGCGGATGGTTTCCGCTCCGGGACAGGCGATGCTGCCGCGGACTCCCCAAAATCGAACCCGCATGGAAGTTTTCAACATGAGTTGTGCCTAGAAAATACTCACGCCAGGCCCTTTATCCGGAGTACGCGAAGCAATATCAGCACAGTTCCGCTTTAAAGCAATAAGGCTTTATCATTGCCAAACCGACATTAATACCCAGGCCTTTTCACCACCTATCGGGTGATAGGTGATCGCGGTACATTTTCGATCCGCTTACCACACGAAGATCGTTTATTCCCTCCCGAAATGATGCATCTGTAGCGCAATCCACCCGACAAGAAGCAATAACGCGACAACTCCAATTACTGTTTTGAGCAGCAATTTTTCAATGGAGACCAGCCGTTCATGAATGATCACACTTGGTGAATTAGGCTGTACGGCCGCCCCGCTGCCATCATGAGCGAGCCTCACTCCGCAATGGCGACAAAAGACGTCGGTCGGGGCGATTTCCCCTTTACATGACCAACATTGATCCCGGGTTGTAGCAGCGTCGGTCGTTCCGTTTGTCATGAGACGATGCCCTAGAGAAATTGGCGCGCCCGAGACGTCTCGAACGTCCGACCTTTGCCTTCGAAGCGCGATTTTTTAAATTACCAGTGTTTACCAAAAATCGCCACAGGCCACCTAGCTAACTGATTTCCAGCGAAGAATTGCGTCTGTCCTAACTTGCGCACTTAACGGTGTTTCCTCGGAATTACTGCCAGCGTGCTACCCCGGTACTACCTAGAAACGATTTGGATAAAACAGGCTTCTGAATGCACAAAGCGTCATTCGCCGCATTGCCGCGCCACGGTAGCTATTGGGGGGAAAGCGGATTGAACGCGGACATCGCGAACTGTCGCGATAGACCCTGAATGGACATGCGGCAAACCCCGCCGTCTGCTGTCGTCCACGTGGCCTGACGGCTTTTTTGTACCAGCGGATGAGAGATTACTGCATCGGCATGTTCGCTTATGACCCTAGGCGGACGAATCGTAATCTTGATTGCAGCCTAAGCCCCCTGAATTAGGCATCCCGTTGGCCTGCCGACAAGGCAATTATGCTTTAGCAATTACTAAACGAAGCTATCTTATTCTTTGAATTGGCAGTTAACTTTCGACCGACATGCCAGTCCCTGGCCAACCAGAACGGTGTTCCAAAAAACATGGATGCTTCAATAGCTTTCATCGAGGAGATCAACAGCACGATCGTGCAAAGTTCAAGCGAACGACGCGCTGGAATGCTGCGCCATCTCACGGATTTTTTTCTGGTCAACTCTGATCATTATTCCAATGACGAGATTGCTCTTATTGATGACGTCTTAGTCCGTCTTGTTGAGACAATAGAGGAATCGTCACGAGCGTTGCTGGCGATCCGTCTCGGACCTCTGTCCAAGGCCCCTCCCAAGATCCTTCGCATCTTAGCGTGCGATAATGCAATCGATGTCGCTTCTCCGATCCTAATCCATTCCGAGCGGCTTGACGATGCGACTTTGATCCAATGCGCCAAAACCAAAAGTCAGGAACATCTACTTGCGATCTCGCTTCGAAAAATGCTGGCTGAGGCGGTGACCGATGTTCTTGTCGAGCGCGGAGACCAGCAAGTTGTACTGAGCACAGCCAAAAATGACGGAGCAAAATTTTCCAACAAGGGTTTCACTATTCTCGTCAAGCGCTCGGATGGTGACGACCGGCTTGCTCTGTGTGTGGGCGCCCGGCAAGATATTCCCCAGCAACTGTTGGAGCAATTACTTGAAACTGCATCAGAAGTAGTTCGCTCCAAGCTTGCAACTGAGAACCCCCGCGCCAAACTAGACATCCATCGTGTCGTCAATGATGTGACTACCCAGATTCGCACCCAAGCCACCACTCAAAGACTGGAATATGCGGCAGCGCAGGTGCTCGTTAACTCTCTGAAGCTAGCGGGACAATTGAATGCCGCCAAGCTGGACGCATTTGCCGAGGCCGGCCGGTTTGCGGAGATAGTATCCGCGCTCTCAATCATGTCTGACATCCCGACGGATTTTGTCGAACGTGCGATAAATGATGTGCATGCCGAATCTCTACTGATCTTGTCCAAAGCGGTCGGGCTTTCCTGGGAGACAACCAGAAGCCTTCTCACGCTTAGCACCAGAAATTACCCGTTCTCAGCGCGTGAAATAGAGAAGTGCTTGGCTGCTTTCCAGCGTTTAGAGCAACCAACCGCTCAGCAGATTCTCGGCTTTCGTCGGGCGCGAGGACGCTCCGGAACTACGCGAAAAATGTAGAAGCCAGGCGCTCCATCTAACGCTCGCTACGTCTAACCCGTCTGACCGCGATGTCCGTTCATGGCACAAAGCGGACATGCCAACCGCGCCGACGAATGTCCACTTAGGACCCAAAGCGGACGTTAATTCAGACATCTCGGGATGTTCGCTTTTGACCCAATCTCAGTATTTATTCTCGATGTAATTGATTTAAAATTTTAACAATGAAGATAAGCTGAAAACAATAGACGATGGGGTAGAGTTATACTCTCGACTCTCAGGAGCAGCGTCCATGCGGCTTTTCTTTGACGTCTTCAAGCGGCAAACCCCTTTATATGACTTCCATGGCCGCTACTTTGGCAGGCCAGAAGACGCGACTCAGATGGCGGAGTTAATTGCAGTAGATCTTGGATGCTCAGAGGACAATGATTGGGTTGGCTCGCAAGTCCAAGTCAGGAACGTAGACGGTGAAATGTTATTCGCCGTTCCAGTCCTCGTCGCAGCTTAAGAGGAAACTTATTCCGCACGAAATGATTAGCGAACTAATACGAAAATGGCTTTAAGCGCGTACTCTAAATTGGGCGGTCCGTGACGGTTGATTGAACCTGTATGCGACCTCGCCAGTACCAAATGATGCGCTGCGCCGACGAAACCGACAGCCGCTCAAAATCTTCTTCCAGTTCTTCCAGTTCCATTGTACGTGAAGTTTTGGCGAATGGATTGACTGTTAGCACCGCATGCGCAGTACACCAATCCAGATTTATCGCCTTGCATAATACCATTGCACCAAAGCCGTACTGATCGCTGACCAGTTTGCAGATTAGCTCTGTGGGAATTTTGCTCAAGACGGACAGTACGACAACCATTTCAGTAATTTTCTTTCCATCCGCGAATTCGAGTACTTTTGCCCTAGTCAACACAGTATCCTGAACGAATGAATTTACGAGACGCTCTGCCACAGCCCAGTCATTGGCAAATGAAGCGCGCAAATTGATACGCTCGGAGACATGATGCGTAATTTGAGTAAGAGCATCGCGAAATTCTGGTCGAGCGGATGCAATTAGACGGTCGCGTACCTGTTCGGTCGCGTAATTAATCAGTTGGCCGAATACGAAAGGAGACACATCGGTTCGAGCTGCAATCGTTTCAATCAATTCATCGTCGTTCTCTGCTCGCAAGACCAGAGTCGACATGCCGATTCTCGAAAAGCTCGCTCCAGAATTTGCTGCGACTTTATGGACGACATTTCGATCGCCCCGCTCGACAATTACATTAGTAACTGTCGGACTGATTTTGGCACGCTCGGCAATCTTGCTAAGATGTAGCTGACTCTTTGACTCGGCAATCGCTATAAGGTTCTGGTCACTCAAAGCGTCCGAGCCGGCCAGCAATGGGCCAGCCACTTCAATTTCTTCATCCGAGGCGAGGCGCTGGATCAGCTGAGTTGGGGCATCGGCACTGCGTGCAAGTCGCACGCTCAATGTGACAAGCGAACGACGCTCAAGATGTGCGACAAGGTTGTTGATTATGTCGTCAAAAAGTGACGCCTGCTCGCTCGTTAATGTTGCTGGCGCGGTTAGAAAGAGATCCGTAACGCGCAGCAGCATGTCATCGCGTTTTTCCGGTGTTCCGGAAATGAATGCGCGTTCGAGTTCTTCGACTACCGACGTGTTGTGCGGCATTGCGCATTCATTTTAGCGGGAAAAAATCTTCCCATTGTATTGGTGTAACAAGGGAGCCAGAGATCCCAAGCTATCCCTTCAAAGGAACAATACCCACTAATCGTTAAGGTTGCGCTAATTCGTAATAACCCAATAAGTTTCATTACATTAAGGGAATGAAAGTTCGAGACATGGCTAGCTTGGAATCTCACTATCATGTCTGTTTCGAACTACAATCGAACATTCGGTGCGCATTTAGCAGAAGCACACACCGAGCCTATCGGTTTGTCGCCATGCGACGCGGCAGGCGCGGATGGATCGAAAATTATCGAAACTCAGTTCAAACGATTCAGGGGCGTGCATCGTGGCTGCAAAACGAAGGCAGGCACCATTGTTCGTCAAGTCGCGCACTATGCAATCAATCGGTGGCGACTGGTCGTTGTATGCAATCCTGGCGCTCTTAAGCACCACGTGTCTAGGGAGCCGGCGTTTTTCTTCCATAAAGGGCACTTTCGGTCGCTTAAGCCCTATACGGCCTCCGTTGCAGTTTTCCTAAATAGGTCCGCACTTTCCGGGGGTGATGACGTACGCAATTTTAATCGTATTCTATACCCTCCGCAGCAATGCCATGCACCTGAACTGCCGACTTGGCGATATCAAGAGCAATTGTCGTGACCGTTTGCATGCTTGGCTCCTCCGAATCGTAAGGGCCTTAATCGCCTGCAATCTCATTTACGAGCTTCACGATGTGATGCCGCACATTGGCATTCTTGATTTGCGTAAATGCTTTAGCGAGCGCGAGGCCATCTGTTGCGGCAACAAAATCGGACACGTAGGCCGACGATGGAGCATTGCCTTTCGCTTTCAGTTGCCCTGGTGAGCCCTCAAAGAAGTACGCGACAGCGACTTGCAGAATACGTGAAACGTGTTGCAAGCGGCTCGCGCCGATGCGATTGGTGCCCTTCTCGTATTTTTGCACTTGCTGAAACGTTATGCCAAGCGCATCTCCTAGCTTTTCTTGGCTGATGCCGATCTCGAGGCGCCGAATTCGTACACGGCTGCCCACGTGCACGTCGATTGGATTAGGGACTTTCTTCGCCACTGGAACGTCTCCGGTTGTGGATTGGTACATGATGATTGAGCATGAACGCGGGTGCAAGTGCGATGATCAACGCGAACCCCGCGATGCCGCGCCAGTTGTCTAGCTCATGCCGCTGTAACGCCAGCTAGTTTGCATCTTAAGGGCGGCGCGAAGAGTTGAGAAAATAGTAAAGCTGGAGCCTGAAACAGTCGCCGCGTCGCGCAAGGTCTAATTGTGCTAACGACCGACGACTTTTCTCACCAACAAATCCATCTGATATCTAAATTGCTGGCCTTGATAATCGACTTCCTGCCAGACGGCTTGGCGATAACGGCCATCGTAATAAAAAGTATCAACCACCGCGGCGGCAGCAAGGAATAAAACTATCATCATCAAAAAACGCATTTAGGGATGATATCGTCCTGCCACTTCGCAATCAAGTCGAGGGCGCCCTAGTCAATCACTTTTATTGCGAAATGCTTTGCCGACATCGCGCAAGCGCGCTCCTTCGGGCGAAAGTTTATCGGCAAATTGGCGCGTGGCCTCATCGCATTTGGAGTAACCTCCATCCCGCATGTTCCCTGTGCGATTGTCGAATATGAATGCCCAGCACGAATTCCCGCCCGTGTGGATAATGACCGAACCAGTATAGCGTTGTTCAATGTTGTCGTTTTTGGGCGGCACCGCGCTCTCGCGCCGGACCGGGGACCAATCAATGAAATAGGCGAAAATGACAACGACGAAGGCGACCATAACAAGCAGCACATAGGTCGGCCGAATATCGCGCAGGAGCCAGTGGCGGGATGATACGCGCGAGGCCATGATGTATGCTCTAAAAGTACGTAGACCCGAAAAATATCGAGGGGCTAACGTGCTGCTTATAGTTTAAGGCGCCTTTAGTTAAGGGATGGTTGCCATGACGGGTGCGGGCTACCGACCCGTGCGCTAAACGGCACGCAGGTGCAACGCCTTGCGGGGTTGACGAAGAAGCGCTGGCCGTCAGTGGATTTCAGCAGATGTTGGCAGGGGCATGAGCATCGCGTGGCAGAACATCCACCACTGGGCAATGCTCTGAGCGAGCAGTTGATGTGGCTATCCTCCGATAGATGATGAAACGGTGTCCCGACATGAGTCGGCCCCGAACATCTGGAGACGGAGGATAGCTATGAATGCCGTGATGGCGAAGGCGTTTGTGGAGGAGTTAGGCTATATCGAATGCATCGATCGTTTGGTTGCGATCGCAGAACCGCCGCAAGGACTGCTTGCTAGGGTATCCGTCGCGTTCGGACGCTCGGGAGCAGGTACCCCGCCTGCTCAAGAACGCCACGGAGGTAAATTCCAACGAGATACCCAACCTGAATCCCGATGAGGTTTGCGAGCGCCCATGGCCCCGCAATGCTACCGTGCATAATAGCGAGAACTGCTGACTCAACGACGACAAGGCCCAGCAATATAAATAAGGTTCGGACCTTGAATACCGATCCGGTCACCGTTCCAGCGAACAAATGGAATATGGTGGCGTAGAGCAAAATTTTAGATCCTTACCCCGAGTTTTGCTCGAATCTAGGTACGAATCGTAAACGCAAGCTAAATATACTTATTAAATATACGCAATGGCCGACGGCGCCATTTTCCCCGATAATTTGGCATCGCGAAATAGGTGCCGACGCGCGTGGCTACAAGCCAATCAGCACCAGGGGTTTTTGTGCCGGCCTTCGCCGCGTGGCCGGCGTCGAGCTACTCTGAGTGAATAACTGAGGTCAGTCGCTGATGGTATTTGAACCGGTAAAACACCCGACGATTTCTGCGGCCCAAATCAACCGCAAGAAAGAGCGAGCTCTGGCTTGGCGCTCATAAGTTTACGTTCTAGGGTCTGGACCTAGACAAATAATTGAATAGTTTTGGCGAATTTGATTCATCGTGCGCGGAAGTGGGTCATGCGATTTGATCTGAGCGATAAGGACAGGGTGCTTCTAAAGCCGCTGTTTCCGAATTGCTGAAGGATTAAGCGAGCTGCCGGATGCTTTCAATGCTGGCCGGTCAATACCGATGCAGTAATCTCTGA
>Ga0209890_10001205_pt1 | contig 11715 bp, 7 predicted proteins | sample OrgsoiDNA2013049_FD_185799 | JGI IMG/M metagenome (GOLD analysis project Ga0209890, IMG submission 185799) | Permafrost soil microbial communities from the Arctic, to analyse light accelerated degradation of dissolved organic matter (DOM) -... | ecosystem: Environmental > Terrestrial > Soil >... | reverse complement strand
GGTGCGGGGAGAACACCATCAGAGACCGCCTCGACCGCCTCGACGTCTTCATTCGATCCCACCCCACCTTCACCCAACGTCAGCCCCATGCACGTCACGGCTGGATCGCCAGACCCGGTAATGGGGTCTGGACCAGGGCAACCTGCTTCGGCCACCTTCACAGCCACCTTGACTACGCCACGGAGAACGGCATCATCAGCGTCAACCTCCTGGCCCGGATGCGACGACTCGTCTTACCAAAGGTAAGCCCCGAGCCCTTACCCCGAGCAGACCTCGTCGTGGGTGCCGCGCCTAACGCGAACATGCAACGCGTGGCTGAGACTTGCCGTGTTCGCCGGGTTGAGCCCACGAAATCGCGGAAATCCGCGCTGAGCACGTGGACGAGGACAACATCTACGTGTTCGGCAAAGGTGGCATCGCGGCGGATTTCCCCACCCACCCGGCGATCCGGGTTCTGGCACAGGAGCGCCCGAGAAACCGATGGTGGTTCCCATCGTGATCCTCATCCGAGCACGTGACATCCCTCAGCGTGTCCACGCTGACCACGCCACTGTTCACCGCGAACGGCATCGAAGGGTCGATTCACCGGACCCGAGACACATGTGCGAGGACGTTGCTGCACGCCGGCGTCATCATCAGGGTAGTGCGGGAGTTGACGTGGCATCTCGTACTTGGAGGGCACGAAGGTTTGCACGGAGGTCTCCCGGCCCGAGCCGCACGAGGCGATCAGCCCACTGGGCACCCGTGACGTCAGAGGTCCGACCTACCGAGAAAAACCGGTCACGGCATGACCTGGGACAGCAGCAGCGCCCGTCTCAATCTCCTGACGGGCGCTGGCGTTGCACCAAGGCTAACCCCGGGGTGCCTGCGCAAGGGGGACTAAGGGCCCGCGGAACCCAAAAGAACCGGGCACTTTCGTGCACTGTCAGGAGCGGGACTGTGGATCAGCCCGGCGTCCATCGTCTGTATGTCCTTCTGACCGGCGTCCCGCCCCGTGTAGAACTGCGCGTACTCGCGGGCCGTCGATTTAGCAGTCTTGTCCGCGATCAGCGCCTTCATGGCAACGTCAATGCCGGCGGGGTGCCAGTCGGGATTGCCTGCCGGGCCGCATCACAAGTCGACCCGGATGGTGCTGCTGCGGCTGCGGCGCAACTGTGCTGGCTCCGGCTCGGTAACCGTGACGGTGGTCTCCTGCCTGGGGAAGTGACGGTCGTCTCCGGTCCTGCAACCGTGACCGTGCAAGTCGGGGTCGCACCGGCAACGGTCGCCCTGTTGCTGGCTGTCGTGGACCCGATGGTGAGGGCGATGATCGGGGTTGCCGCGTATACGTTGACGTGCTTGTTGCTGATGCCACTGATGTTCATCTGACGTGCCCTTGGCGCCGGAGCGATCCCGGCCGTTATCGGCACTGCCTTCGCGAATCAGTGCCGATAGCGGATGGCGAGCTGGGCACCCAGGGGTCCCAGTCAGGGACATCTGAATGCACTCTCATAGCCGCTGGTCAAGCCGGTCGAGCTTGGTGACGACCAAAGTCGCCGGTGCGGCAGGCCGCGACGGCTTGAGGCAGGGCTGGTCACTCGCAGGCTCTGGCCCAACGTAGGCTGCCCGCCATGGACGACCCGTTCTACCTGCCGCTCGGCAACGACCGCTGGCGCGCAACCGTCCACACGAGAGGCCCATGGGACGCCCGCTTCCAGCACGGCGGACCACCGAGCGCGCTGCTGGCTCGCGCCATTGAGCAGTGCAGCCCCCGCGAGGACATGCTCGTGGCCCGGATGACGGTCGACATCCTCGGAGCGATCCCGGTTGACGACCTGGAGCTCCGTTCGCGAATGCTGCGTCCCGGTCGCCGCGTCGAACTGGTCGAGGCGGCGCTGTCCGCCGGTGGCCGTGAGGTTGCCAGGGCCCAGGCCTGGCGGGTGCTGCGCGCAACCCAGAAGATCGCCCAGCGGCAGCCGCCTGCTCCGACTACTCCGCTGCTGCCGGCCCAGAGCACGCCGTCCGCGGCCGACGGCTGGGTCGACGGCTACCTGTCCGCGGTCGAATGGCGCTTCACCACAGGGGCATTCGGGCAACCTGGCCCGGCGACCGCCTGGACTCGGCTCCGGCACCCGCTCGTCCCCGGCGAGCCGCCCAGCCCACTGCAGCGCGTGCTCGCGGTCGCCGACAGCGGCAACGGCATCAGCGCCGAGTTGGACCTTGCCAACTGGCACTTCATCAACCCTGAACTCACTGTGCACGTACATCGCGAGGCCGTCGGCGAGTGGGTTTGCCTTGAGGCACATACGGCCATCTCGCCCGGTGGTGTGGGCCTCGCCACCAGCGTGCTGAGCGACCTCGATGGTCCGATCGGCGTGGGTGCCCAGAGCTTGCTCGTCGCCCAGCGCTGAGTCGGGTGGGGGACCGTGACCGGTCTGGAGGTCATCGCCCAGCTCAAGGGCCGGGATATGTTCATCGACCGCTGCCGCGACACCCTCGGAGCTGCTTAGGGTCGCGGCCTGCTCTCCTTGGCTCTCTGCTCGGCCGCTCTCGCAGCTCATCGCAAGACGAGGTTGACTACGCGTCGGGCAAGGTGATCACAGATCGCGCCGATTTCCGGCTACTTCCCTGATCTGGGCAATAATTGTCGGGTGGTTGATTCTGAGGGGCAAGCGGGACAGGCTTGGACTTCCGAAACGGATATCGTTGCCAGACATTTCGGCCTCGGGCGACCGACCGAGGCGATGGTGCTGCACCAGCACACGAGTTTGCGTACGTGGCGGCTTCGGACTTCAGAGGGCTCCTATCTTGTGAAGGAGATCTGGGAATCCAGCCCTCCCTGCTGGAGCCGCAAGGCTCGGGCTATGACCGACTATGAGCAGCTGGCCCGACGTCAAGGCATTCGGATCCCTCGCGGGTACGCGGCCGGCGGTCAGATGCTCTCGCAGATCGATGATGTCGGGGCATTCAAGGTTTACGAGTGGCTGGATCACGGCTTCCTGAAGCTAGATACGCGTTTGGGGGGCTGGCTCGGTCGGACGATGGCGAACCTTCATAGCCTTGACTATGAAGATCCTGACTTGACGTCGGCAAGTCAGTGGTTTGGCCTATTTGAGCGAGCAACTTGGGACACTTGGCTGGAAACTGCCCGACGCCGAAGGCTGGATTGGCATTCGCACCTTCGCGACTCTCTTGCGTGCATCCTTGACATTTCGGACCAGGTGGCCGCCGTATGGAAGTCTCGATCCGACATGGTGGTCTCCCATGGAGACCTCGAACCTTCCAATGTTCTGGATACGAACATGGGCCTCCATCTAGTCGACTGGGAGAGCGTCGGGTGGGAGAGCGCGAGCCTTGAGCTCGGCCGCACTCTGTTCGCCTTCGGCGAGCAGGACTTGGCGTTCTCACGGTCCATGCTTGACAGCTACTGCGAGGCGGGCGGACGGCCGCCGCAGATCGACGAGTCGTTTGGCATGCGAGCGGTAGCACGCAAGCTAGGAAACCTGACCGAACTCGTACGCGTGAGCGTCGACGCCGTCGCACCAACGGGGTGGATGCAATCAGCCTCGTCCATCCCGCAAGCAGTTGACGAACTCATGCTTACTACGTCGCGGTCCATCGAATGGTCCGGGCGTCTGGGCGCCCTTCTCAAAACCGGGCGGTGAGCCTTCGCTCGTCCGGGCTTCGCCGGTGCTCGGTCCGGTCCGGTCCGCACCAAGCTGTTCTGCACCGACACGGACCGTCAGCGGGACCTCGACCCGAAGCATCTGCTACCGGAGCTCGCCGGGTGGGAGGCTCTTGACGTCGATCAGGGACGACGCCATGGTCACGTCACCGACACGAATGCGCAGGACCAAGACGCGCGCCTCTGAAGATCGCGGTGTCCCGCCGGCTGCCCTGAAGGGCGGACGAGAGCCCATGACGCCCTCACGGACGAAGCCGCAGCATGCCGCGTCGCGCTGAGAGCCGTCGTTGTCCGGCCCGCAAGTCAGCTCGATGCGAGCCAGCCCAACTCCGTGAACCCCAGTGGGCACGCAGCCGAACGCAAGGTTTGACGTGTATGCCATCGCCACCAGAGGCCACAGAGCCAACGGCGTTGCCCGTCACCCGGCATGCTCTCCTGGTTGATTGACACTGACCCCCGGTTACTCGACCTACTCACCGAGCTGGTGACGTCGCCGGTGGGATAGACGGGCCGGCCGGCGGCACCTGTACGGGTGCAGCGGTGTTCTCGGTGCCGCTGTTGGTCCCGCTTCCGCCGCCGATGCTGCCCGGTTGGCTCCGCGTGGTCGGTTTGCCGCCCGGGGAGGGCTGATTAGGCTCCTGCAGGAACGCCGCCTCCACCGCAACGACTGCCATCGCTGTCGGCTCGTCCCGCACCTGGAACAGCCACGCGGGCACGAGCAGGATACCGCGGTTCGTGCCGTAGGCCTGGGTCAGCCCGAGCCTCGCCCCGGTCACCACCCGATCAGGGGTGGGGGCGCAGCCTGCGGTGCCGGAAACACTGCGGCACGGCGCCATGCCCGCCTCCATCAGCGGCTGTGGCTGCTGACGCAGCTGGTCGTACGCCTGCCGGGCGCTGATCAACGGGTACGTCGCGCCCGCGGTCGGTGTGCCCAGCCAGCCTGAGGCGTCCACGATCTGCCCGTGTTCGTCCACCGACACCCGGGTTTCGAGTCCGAGGACGGTCCAACCCGCCACCTCGGGGCTGAAGACGATGTTGCGCTGACCACCCGCGGTGTCGACCCGCACGGCGTCCGGGTTGACACTGACCGACTCAAAGACCGAGCGGGCGAGGCTCCGCGCGACGCTCTGCGGGACGGGCTGTGGCTGCGGGACCTGGACGGGCGATGAAGCCGTGGGGGGCGGGCTGAAGCCAGCGCCGCGCGGCGCGCCGCCCGCGCCCGGCGAGGGCGGGATGGGCGGCGCGGACTTGGCGACGGCGCAGGCAGTGCCCGTCTGTGGGTCGAGCACCGGTCCGGTGATGCAGCCGTGGTTGCTGTAGGTCCAATGGCGGCCTGCCAGCTCGGACACCGACAGCTCGGTGGTGCCCGACACGAGGTACCAGCCGTCGTTCAGGTGCTGCGGCTGCCCGCTCATGCCCAGGGCACGGGCGAGGGCGCTGACAAAGGCGCGCGTCGTCGTCCCAGCCGCCAGGAGGTGGACCCGACCGGAGGATGGCCCGCTTGGCAGCGTTCCTTCCAGCCGCCAGCCGGAACCGCTGGGGCTGCTGCCCGCAGCGCCGCCGTTGTGGGAGGCGCTGGCCGCAGGTTGGACGGGTTGGCTGAAGGACCCGCCGGCCACGCTGGCCAGATGGAGGACGGGCGGGGCAGTGGGCCCCTTCCGGCCGCGGACGGCGGACACCACCACGACCATGGCGACGAGCACGGCTACTACCACCGCGGCGGCGACCGCGGGCAACAACCAACGGGAGCGTGCGGACACTTGCGGGAACGTGCTCATGCTGGTGAGACGCTCGCTGTTGGCGCCGGGTTCCATCCCGACTTGGCTCTTTCGTGCACGCGATCATGGCCGGTGGCTCTGTTGATCTTCGGCGGGCCTGTGGTGAACCACACCGCGTCCAGCCATAGATCATGGCAGGCTTCAGGTCGAGCCGTCGCGGTAGACCCGGCTGGCCGAGGCAGGTACTGCGGCGCTATGCACGCGGGTTTAGGGGCTTTGGCATCGTGTCTTAGCGGCCCCCGGCGACGGGCTGGGCCCATCGATCAGCCGCATCAGGTGGTGACCCTTGTCGCCTGGATCCCGCTGCCGGCAGGCCTGACGCGCCTCCCGATAACTTCTACCGACGTGACCGTTGAACCGCTGGCTCCCGCACCCGACGACAAGGACTGGATGTGCGTGCTCGACACTGCCTGCCGGGACTGTGGATTCGACGGCGCCGCGATCACGACTGCCGACGTTGCGCCCCAGGTGCGCGACACAGCCACGGCGTTCGCTATCGTGCTCCAGCGACCCGGCGCCCGAGACCGGCCACAACCGGACGTCTGGTCGGTACTGGAGTATGGCTGCCACGACCTCTGGCGTGCCTTCGATGAACGCGTATGCCTCATCCTCAGCCAGGTCGACCCGCTGTTCCCCAACTGGGACCAGGACGCGACGGCGCGAGCCGAGCGGTACTGGACGCAGGAACCGGTGGTCGTCACCGCAGAGCTGGCGGCTGCCGCCGAGACCGTCGCGCGCACCTTCGAGGGTGTCGACGTCGACAACTGGTCGCGTCCAGGCCGGCGCTCGAACGGCTCGGTGTTTACCGTCGACTCGCTGGCACGCTGCTTGCTGCACGAGCTGGTGCACCACCTGCACGACGTCGGCGCCTGAACCCCGTGCGCACCCGCCGAATTCGGGGCCTGCCCCGTGCGAGGACCGCTGACCGTTCACCGATGGACAACCAGGCGGCGGTGCGGTTGTTCGAAGGTCAGGCGGCGACCACGAACTCGGCACGACGCCACGCTTACCGGCAACATATTCCCGAACCCCTGCCCGCGCCACGGATATGCCGCACCAGGGTCTACCGCTGACGACCCGCACTGGCAGACCTGGTGCGCCGTTCGATGAGGCTGTCTTAGCGGCTGTCTTGGCGGTCGGGTAGGCCGTTGTCCTGTGGGCGAAGCGGCGGTGATGCTGCGTCTGGGTCCATGCGATGTCTGCGCAGCACATCGCAGCCTTGGCGCTGCACACCGCTGATGGTTACCAGCGCCAAGTCGGGCGCCGCTCCTCGACTCCGCAGGCTCCGACGCGCCTTGGTTTGCGCCGTTCCCGGGGGTCAGAACGAAGTAGCCGAAAGGCCGATGCGGCTACATAACATCATTGCCTAGTCTCCTTTCAGTGGAGATATCGCCAATTAGTAAAGATATCACCAAATTTTGGTAAAGATATCGCCAAGTCGCAGACGCGGAGACCTAATGAATGTTCGACCAAGCTTCCTCCTTATGACTGGCTGGGGGCTATTCGCGTCCATGACGTGTGTAACTGTCTTGGCTGCAGGTCCGGGAATATCGCCGACGCCCGGTAACGCCGGGCGGCCTGCTGCCGGTCCGAGCCCAAGCGCTCACGGCGGACCAGTGGTCACCTCCGGGTTCAGCGGAAGCAAGTGGGGTGACCCCACCGCTGACATGATGTCGAAGGACGGCCACGGCAACAACGCCGCCAAGCAGGACCCTGGGTCGCTGTTCACGGTAGAGAAGGCTATCGGGGTCCGCGATATCTGGAAGAAACTCGACGGCGCGGGTCGGCCTGTGACCGGGCAGGGTGTTGGCGTGGCTCTGCTTGATTCCGGCGTGACCCAGGTTCCGGGCTTGGACGCATCCCTAAAGGTCACCTACGGTCCAGACCTGTCGATCGAGGGCAATGGCGTTCTGGCTAACCAGGACACGTTCGGTCACGGCACGTTCATGGCAGGCATTATCGCAGGGAGGGGGACGACGAATCCGTCTTCGGCTCTGTCCTCCGCGCCGGCATCGATTCAGCTGGGCGTGGCACCGGACGCCAAGTTGTTGGCCCTTAAGCTGGCCACCACAGACGGCAGCACAGATGTTAGCCAAGTCATCGCAGCCCTGGACTGGGTGACTGAGCACCCTGTGATGCCCGATGGCACCCGGGTGCGCGTGATCAACCTGTCGTATGGCACCGACTCCGCGCAGGGGTATCAGATTGATCCCCTCGCGGCTGCTGCCGAGAATGCGTGGAAGCACGGCATCGTCGTGGTGACTTCCGCCGGTAACAGCGGCAGCGACACCGGCCGCTTATCGGACCCTGCTATCGACCCGTACGTACTGGCCGTTGGTGCGGCGGACAGTAGCGACAGCGTAGATGGATGGGCGCCCAACCACACCAAGGTGGCCTCTTTCTCCAATGTTTCAACCGGCAGGCACGCCGACCTCATAGCACCCGGCACGTCTCTGGTCTCCCTACGGGACCCCGGGTCGTACGTGGATGTCAACAACCCTCAGGGGCTGGTGTCAGGTGACGTCAGCGGGAAACTGTTCCGGGGCAGCGGCACCAGCCAGGCAGGGGCAGTGGTCTCCGGAGCGGTAGCTGACTTGGTGCAGGCCTTCCCCAGCCTGACCCCCGACCAGGTCAAGTACGCCCTGACGGCCTCTGCCGATCCCGTGCTCGGCAGCAGCGTCAACGCCGTCGGAGCGGGCATGATCGACATGCAACACGCGTTTGATCTGGCTAGCCACATCGTCAAGACCAATGCGAACGGCGCCGCGCTGAAGGCCGCGGCAGTTCAGTCCTTCGCGCCGGCCACTGGTCAGGGATCCCTTGACGCCGCCCGCGGTGGGGATGTCCCGCTGGACGCCGACGGCAACCCGATCTCCGGTGAGGTTGACATCCAAGGCAACCCTTGGAACGCACCGGCATGGTGGCAAGCCTCGTCGTCACTGACCGCCTGGTCGGGGGGCCAGTGGATGGGAACGACCTGGACTGGCGACGGTTGGACAATCGACCCTAGCGGGTTGTCCTCTGCTCGCTGGTCTTCGGCTCGGTGGTCCTCGGCGCGGTGGAGCGACGCGAACTGGTCTTCGGCGCGGTGGTCCTCTGCTCGCTGGTCGTCGGCACGGTGGTCCTCTGCTCGCTGGTCGTCGGCACGGTGGTCCTCGGCGCGGTGGTCCTCGGATTCGTGGTGAGCCGTGCTTGTCACCGTGACGGCGTTGAGCGCCCGCACTCGTACTCTGTTGCTCAGTTTCATCCTCGTCGTCATCGCATCTGCTCTGGCTTTACCTTCGGCCCTGTCTGCTAATCAGTTCATCTCGCGGCCGGTAACAGCGGCAGCTATCGCGGTTGCGTTCTTCGTCGCCGAACAGAACCTGGTTAACATCGAGTTCCGGCGTCAGTCTTACTCGCTGACTTTCGCCGGTGTGCCGCTGGCGTTGGGGATCCTCCTGCTTCCGGTTCATGAACTCGTTCTAGCCCGTCTGGTCGGCAGCCTCACGGCATTGCTATGGCAGCACATCGCTGCCGAAAAGGTCATCTACAACACGGCAGCCTTCTGCTTCGAGGTCGCGGTCAGCGGCACCCTCCTGCACGCATGGCTGCCCCCAGCCGGTGACCTGAATCTATGGGCCATAGCTGCACTGCTGGTCTGCATCGCCGCCGTGGACCAACTGATGAGCCTCATGGTCCTGTTGGTCATCCGCATGCACGGCGGCACACTTACCCGGCGCGACATCGCCGAGGTACTCGTGCCCTCTGTCATGCTCAGCGCGGTCGCGACCGTCTTCGCCGCTGCTTTGCAGATCCTCATACGCCAAGGGATCGTCGGAGATCTACTTGCCCTGGCACTGGTGGCCATGGCCGTGTTCATCTACCGGATGTACGCGTCCACCTCGCGCAGACACCAGTCCCTAGCAACGGTGCACGACTTCGTCACCGAAGGAGTCGGCGCAGAGACAGTCGAACAGCTAGCCCGACGCAGCTTGGCCCGGATGAGACACGTGCTGCGCGCCGCGGCCGTCGAACTACTGCTCCTGGACAGCAACGCGGACAGCCAGCAGCCACACCAAGAGTCCTACCTCCTTCTCGGACTGGCAGAGGACGACCAACTCACCTACACCCACACCTCAAGATCTACCGACTGGGTTCACTCCAAGGCCTTGCATCACGGCGAACCAACGCTAGCCACACACGGGCGCGACACAGCCGTCGCCCGGTGGCTCGACTCGATGAACCTCAAGGACGCAATCGTGGTGCCGCTGCAGTCCGGCGCCAACATCATGGGCACCGTCACGGTTTCTGACAGGCTGGGCGACACCGCGACCTTCACCAATGATGACCTGAAGATGCTGCAAACCCTCACCAGCCATTTCGCCGGGGCAGTGAGCAGTGCTCGCCTGATGGAGAAGCTGTCCTACGAGGCAACTCACGACGCGCTCACGGGCCTCGCAAACCGCGCCTACCTCTCGGAGCAGGTGCGGGCATTGGCAGGTGCCAGTTCGTCCAGCGCCGTGCTCCTGCTTGACGTGGACAAGTTCAAAGAGGTCAACGACGTCCTCGGCCACGATGTCGGCGACCAACTGCTCGTTGTCATCGCGCAGCGACTTCGCGCGTGCCTGCCCGAGAACGCCACTGTCGCCCGGTTGGGCGGGGACGAATTCGCCGTCCTGCTTCCACGCGGGGCCGGCGGCGTCCCCGAAGCCACCGCTCTTGCTCAAGTCGCTGCGGACCGCATCCTGGCACCGGTTTGGCTCGATGAGGCGTTGCTCACCCCCGAAGTCAGCATCGGCATCGCAATATCGCCGATGGTTGCCGCCGAGAATCTGCTGCGTTGCGCAGACACGGCCATGTACGTCGCCAAGTCACGCAGCGAGTCGGTCGCTGTCTACGAGACCAGCATGGACAGCGGCCGCGCCGAACGGCTCGCCCTCCTGGCTGACCTACGCGTAGCGCTCGACCGTGCTCCCCAACAGTTCGCCTTGCACTACCAGCCCAAGATTGACCTGGCTACCGGAGCGGTGGTCAGTACCGAAGCACTCGTCAGGTGGCACCACCCCACGCTCGGTACCCTGTCCCCGGACCGCTTCATACCTCTGGCGGAAACCACTGGCCTGATCGATAAGCTCACCATGCACCTGGTCACCGCCGCACTCACTGAGTGCGCCGCATGGCATCGGCGAGGTCACGCCGTCACGGTCGCGGTGAACCTATCGGCTCGAAACCTGGCAAACGCAGCGGTCATCGGGCACATCGCAGATGCCATTGCGGCAACCGGCGCTCAGGCTGAATGGCTGATCCTGGAGATCACCGAAAGCGCCGTCATGGAAGATCCAGAGGAAGCGTTGGCCGCTCTCACCAACATCGCAGACCTGGGCATCTGCCTGTCACTGGACGACTTCGGCACGGGCTATTCAAGCCTGTCCTACCTGCAACGACTGCCTGTCAAGGAGCTAAAGATCGACCGGTCCTTCATCTCAGGACTGACCGAAGACAAGCCTGCCGGCAGTGCGGCTGCCCTGTTCCGAAGCATTACCGCCCTCGGCGCCAACTTGAATATGCGCATCGTCGCCGAAGGCATCGAAACCAAGGCCGAGCTAGACGCCGTGACGGCTTTGGGATGCCAGATCGGGCAGGGATACCTCATCTGTCGTCCATTGGCCGCGACCGCCGTACAGGCGTGGCTTGACAACTACCCCACGACGGGCAGAGATGGGCTGCACCTGGTCCCAGCCTCCGCTTGAGGAGGGGGATGCGCGCGGAAGTTGTGGGGCCCTGGGTACTCGGCCTCCTGCCTTGAGGCTGCCCACCTGACCGACCGTGTGTCCATGAACAGGGATTGACCGTCCGCATGCCGATTCCGGGGTTGTTGGCCAGCACGTCGATGCCATCGAACGCGTCCCGGGCGGCGGCCACGCCATCCCGACCGAGCGTTCATCCCGCATACCCATCCCCCCCCGCTGCGCGGCCGGGCCGCCCGCCCCGATGTCTGCCGTGCCGCGGCAGCCCGTGCTGGATCCCGTCCGGTCAGCCCCGCCTCAGCCACGGACGATCAGCGCGGCACTGGTCGCCCATCTGAGCCCGCCGGTACCACCGGTGATGAGGACGCGGACATCGTTGAGGTCGCTCATTCATCGGTCTGTTTCGGGCGCCGCGGTGACGCCTCAGTCGGACAGTGGCTAGAAGCCGCTGACGGCGGGGATGACCTGTTCGGCCATCAGCTCAAGAGGATGAAGGGAGCCGGCGCCGACGACTGTGCCGTGGGCGACCTGCACGCCCAGCTCC
>Ga0209890_10001204_pt1 | contig 11721 bp, 6 predicted proteins | sample OrgsoiDNA2013049_FD_185799 | JGI IMG/M metagenome (GOLD analysis project Ga0209890, IMG submission 185799) | Permafrost soil microbial communities from the Arctic, to analyse light accelerated degradation of dissolved organic matter (DOM) -... | ecosystem: Environmental > Terrestrial > Soil >... | reverse complement strand
GGAAGAGGGTGCCCGCACGCCGCGCAACTCTGAGGGGAGCCGGTGGTCGGTCGGGAAAGACCTGTCGTTCGCTCCGTTGCGGCCGGAGCGCGTGGTCGAGGTGCGCTACGAGCACATGGAAGGGGTGCGCTTCCGACACACTGCGCAGTTCGTGCGCTGGCGCCCCGACCGCGATCCGTCATCGTGTACGTACGAGCAGCTCGACGAGCCCGTCGAGTATGACCTCGCCGACGTTCTCGGCACCAAGTAGCACGTCGGCGGTACGTCAGCGCTCGACGGCGTAACGCGCGAACAAAAGGTCCTCGTCGTCTTGGAGCAGTTGGGTCAACCGAAGAGCGTGCGGCGGATCGAGCACGGGCCCATCGAGAATGCGTCGCGACGGACCGCCCACCAACTTCGGCGAGATGGTCAGACACAGTTCGTCGAGGACGCCGTCGGCTGCAGTTCGGGCCAGCAAGCTTGGGCCGCCTTCGCACAAGAGCCGCCGGTAGCCAAGGTCGACCAGCGCCGCGACCATCAGCGCGGGCGACACATGTTCGTCGCCGGCGACCACCACCTCGGCCACCTTGCGCACCGCCAGCAACCGATCGGGCGGCGCGCTCGTGCAGGTCACGACGATCGGCCGCTGTAAGGCGCCGGTGAAGTATGCCGACTCGAGGTCGAGCTGCAGGCGTTGCGACACGACTGCCATGACCGGCGCAGCAGCTTGGCCAGCGGCAGCGCGCATGTCGCGGTATTCGTCGCGCGCCTTCGCCGGCCCGTATCCCTCGGCACTGACCGTGCCTGCGCCCGCGATGACCACATCAGCCAACCCGCGCAGCAGCCGCAGTACCTCTTGGTCAGTCGCGTTGCCAAGGCCCCCGGCCCGGCCGTCGACGGTCGCCGCGCCATCGGCACTGGCCACCATGTTGGCGCGCAACCACCTACCGTCGGGGTACTGATACGCATCGACCAGTTCGATCTCGTCGGCGTGGTCGGGCAGCAGGCGGCGCACGGTCATGACGACAGTCAATCAGGCCGGACGCCGACGGTGTGGTGGTGCTCAGCGCGAAAAGATCGCCACGGACTCAGGCGGCAGCGTGAGCCGAGGCGCCCGCCAATCGACGTCCGGCGATGAGGCGAGAAGGAGCTGCGTCGCGTCGATGTCGAACGTGCATTCGGTTGAGCCGAGGTTTGCAACGACGATCGACTGCGGACGACGCAGTACGAGCCAGCGCTGCGTTTCATCGATGTCAACTTCGAGTTGGTCGAACCGACCATTGGCCAGGTCGGCGTTCGACCGACGCAGCGCAATCAGCTCGCGATGCCACCTCAACACCTCGGCGTGCGGCTCGGTCTGCAGTTCGTTCCACCGAAGGTGCGATCGCGCGAACGTTTGCGGGTCTTGCGGGTCAGGAACCTCCTCCGGCCGCCAGCCGAAGGCGGTGAACTCGGCTCGCCGACCGGCACGGACGGCGTCGGCCAGCTCGTCGTTCTGGTGGTCGGTGAAGTACTGCCACGGCGTCGAGGCGGCCCATTCTTCGCCCATAAACAGCATCGGCGTGAAGGGGCTGGTCAACACGATCGCGGCCGTGACTTTGACGAGCTCGGTCGAAACCAACGCAGGTAACCGATCACCACGGGCGCGGTTGCCGATCTGGTCGTGGTCTTGCGCGTATCCGAGGAGTCGGTGCGCGCTGACCGTTGGGGGCAACGGTCGCCCATGTCGATGGTCGCGATAGGCGGAGTACTGCCCGGTGTAGACAAAGCCGCGCCGCAATGCGGTGGCGAGGTCGCCGAGTCCGCCGAAATCCTCGTAGTAGCCAGCGGTTTCGCCGGTCAGCAGTGCGTGCAACGCATGGTGGAAGTCGTCGCTCCACTGCGCATCGAGACCGTAGCCGCCGGCATCGCGGCCAACCACGATGTGCGGGTCGTTCAGATCGGATTCGGCGATCAGTGACAGCGGCCGACCGACGGTGACCGACAACTCGGCGACCTCGACGGCGAGTTGTTCGAGCAGGTGCGTCGCAGCGTCATCGACGATGGCGTGGATCGCATCGAGTCGTAATCCGTCGATGCGATAGTCGCGCAACCACATCAGCGCGTTGTCGATGAAGTATCGGCGCACCTCGTCTGACCCGCGACCGCTGAAGTTGACCGCCGGCCCCCATGGCGTCGCATAGACGTCGGTGAAGTACGGACCGAAATGCATCAACACATTGCCGTCAGGGCCGAGGTGGTTGTACACGACGTCCAGCAGCACTCCGATGCCGCGCAGGTGGCAGGCGTCGACGAACCGGGCCAGGCCATCCGGGCCGCCATAAGCGTCGTGCACCGCATACAGGAACACACCGTCGTAACCCCAGCCGTGTTCGCCAGGAAACGCGGCTACTGGCAGTAGTTCGACGAAGTCGATGCCGAGGTCGACGAGATGGTCGAGGTGATCGATCGCCGCGTCGAACGTGCCTTCATCGGTGAACGTGCCGACGTGCAGCTCGTAGACCACGCGGCCAAGCAGGGCGCGGCCCTGCCACGCGGTCGCCTGCCAGTCGAAGCTGTCAGGGTCGACATACCGCGACAAGCCGTGGACGCCGTCGGGCTGCCATCGCGATCGTGGATCGGCGAACACCGGGCCGCCGTCGAGAGCGAAGGCGTACGCGCGGTTGGCGTCGACGTCGACCGCCCACCAGCCGTCGTCCGCTGCAACCATTGCGGTGGTGTCAGTGCCCTGACACACGTCGACCCGCTCGGCATCGGGTGCCCAGACCCGCAGAACGGTCATGGCTCGACGCTCGCGCCGGGTACCAGCAAGGCGACAGGGCCATCGCGCATGATCTCGGCCACCGCGATCGGGCCCGACTCGTGTTCGATGCCAGTCAGGGCATCTACCCAGACTCCGGGCGGCAGGTCGATTGTCGTGTCGCGCCAACCGCCCTCGCGATGCAACCGGGCTGAGAACCGTGTCGCCAAGGACATCAGCGAGCTTGAACGGGCGAACGCCACCAGATGATCGGTGGCCGGCCCACGTGCGGTCATCGGCGTGTAGTCGACGAACCAGTGCGGGTGGTCGCGGCGCAATCTGAGCGAGCTGGCTGTGACACGCAGCTTCGCGTCGGCGAGCACGGGCAGCGCAGCCTGTCGCGCGGGAAAGTCGACCGCCCCGCGGTTGTCGGGATCGACGAGTTGAAACGTGTCGAGCTCGCAACCTTGATAGGTGTCGGGCACGCCCGGCATGGTGAGCTGAATGAGCTTCTGGGCAAGGGAATTCGACCGCCCGAAAGGCTCGAGGGCGGCGACGAACCGCCCCACCTCGCCGAGCAGCCGACGGTCATCGAACACTCCCGCGACGAAGGTGCGCACCGCATCGTCGTACGCCGCATCGGGTCGTGCCCACGAGGTGGTGAGCTTAGCTTCGCGGGTGGCCTTCTCCATGTACGCGGTGGCCCGATCGACGCTCCACGGCCATACGCCGACGAGAGTCTGAAAGAACAGGTAGCCGGTGAACGCATCGGGGCAGCCGAGGGCCATACCCGCGGGAAGCCATCGGCGGATCTCGCGGTCCCAGTCGTCCGGCAGCTCCGACAGCACGGCCAGCCGCGCGCGCACGTCTTCACTGCGCTTGGTGTCGTGCGTCGACAACGTCGTCATCGCGGTCGGTGTCAAAGCGCGCAGGGTCGACGCGAAGAGGTGGAACTCCTCGAGCCCCACACCGAACCGGCCCGGGTCGCCTCCGACTTCATTGAGCGACAGCAACCGCGCGTGCCGATAGAACGCGGTGTCTTCGACGCCCTTCGCATAGATTGCGGCCGTGGTCTGCCCGAAACGCGTGCCGAACTCGTCAGCTTCGAGCGCACCAGCCCGAACCGCGTCGATCTCGGCGCGCAACTGCGGATGTTGTCGCACCGCAGCTCGGGTCGCACGGTCGAGCGCTTCGACAGTGTGCGCCGAACTCGCGAACGGCCGGTACACCCCGAGACTGCACAGCACGGCGACGAGCGCGTCGCGTCGTCGATCGTGCGGTGCGTCAAGCCGGACGCCGAGCAGCCGGGTCAACCGGTCAACCTCGGCTGCGAGCACCTCGGTGGCAATCAATCGCTTCCCTTGATCCGCCACGATCGCGAAGTCGGTCGGCTGGCTGGTGAGGGCTGAATAGGTGCGGTTCAGTGCGGCTTCACCGGCCGGATCGACGAGCAAGCCGTTGAGAACGGTCAGGGTCTCGTAGCCCGTGGTGCCGGCTGCCCACCAATCGGCCGGCAGCGGCTCGTCGCGACCGAGCACCTTCTCGACGACCACCCAGGCGGAGTCGGTAGCTACGGCGAGGTCGCGCAGATAGCCGGCCGGGTCGGCCAGCCCGTCGGGGTGATCGATCCGGAGCCCGTCGATCAACCCATCGGCCACGCGCTGGAGAAGTTGTGCGTGGCTCGCAGCAAATACGTCGGGATCCTCGACCCGCAACGCGATCAGCGAGGAGATGTCACAGAACCGTCGGTAGTTGATCCGGGTCGAAGCCGACCGCCAATCGGCCAACCGGTAATGCTGCGCTTCGAGCAGTTCGGGCATCGGCAGCGTTTCGGTGCCGATGACAACCGGAAAGCGATGGTCGAAGTAGCGCAGTTCGTGGACGCCGGACCGCTTGTGAACCGAGAGGTGGGCGAGGTTGTCGTCGAGCGGCCCGTCGAGAACCGGCAGCAGAATGCGCCCGCCCTCGGCGTCCCATTCAATGTCGAACCAGCGTGCGAACGGCGAGTTTTCACCCTCGAGCAGCACTGACCACAAGGGCTGGTTGAGGAATTCGGGCACCGGGATGGCCATGTGGTTAGGCACCACGTCAACCACGATGCCGACGCCGTGCGCGTCGAGCGCCGCATGCAACGCGGCGAAGCCGGCCGCGCCACCGAGGTCGCGGTCGATGATCGTGTGGTCGGTGACGTCGTACCCGTGTGCCGATCCTGGCGTCGCACCGAGGATCGGTGACAGGTAGGCATGGCTGACGCCGAGGTCACTCAGATAGCCCGCCAGCGCGCCGGCTTGGGCAAAGGTGAGCTCAGGGCCAAGTTGCAACCGGTAGGTCGACGTCGGCGGTCGGCGCTTGGCGGAAGTCGATGAGCTAGAGCGCACGTCGCAGCACCTGCACCGATCGGCCTTCGACGTGCACGGTGGAGTTGGCCTTGAGCGATGCCTCCTCGCCACCGAGGGGTTTGGTGGTGTCGATCACGATCTCCCATCGCTCGGCGTAGTCGGGGTTTGGCAACGTGAAGTCGATGCCCTGGTCAGCGGCGTTGAAGAGCAGCATGAACGAGTCGTCGACAACCTCCTGCCCGCGTTGATCGGGGTAGCCGATCGCGTTGCCGTTGAGGAACACCGCTACCGACTTCGCATAGCCCATGGCCCAATCTTGCGCGATCATCTCCGCACCGCCAGGAGTGAACCACGCGATGTCGCGCAACTCCTCGCCTGCGACCGGTACCGGGTGCCCTTCGAAGAATCGACGCCGCCGCAAGACCGGATGCTTGCGCCGCAACTCCGACAACGTGCGAGTGAACGCGAGCTGTACCTCGTGTTCGGTGCGCAGCGACCAGTCGACCCACGAGATGTCGTTGTCCTGGCAGTAGCCGTTGTTGTTGCCGTGTTGGCTGCGCCCGAACTCGTCACCGTGCAGCAGCATCGGCACCCCCTGCGAAACAAACAGCGTGGTCAAGAAGTTGCGCTTCTGTTGCTCGCGTAGCGCGATGATCTCGACGTCGGTCGTCTCGCCCTCGGCGCCGCAGTTCCAGGAGCGGTTGTCATCCGTGCCGTCGTTGCCACCCTCACCGTTCCCGTCGTTGTGCTTCGCGTTGTACGACACCAGGTCTTGCAACGTAAAACCATCGTGTGCCGTCACGAAATTGATCGACGCCATGGGTCGGCGTCCGGAATGGGCATAGAGATCGCTCGACCCGGTCAGACGCGACGCGAACTCACCGAGCGTCGCTGGCTCACCGCGCCAGAAGTCGCGCACGGTGTCGCGGTACTGGCCGTTCCATTCGCTCCACAGCGGGGGAAAGTTGCCGACTTGGTAGCCGCCTTCGCCGACGTCCCAGGGCTCGGCGATGAGTTTCACCTGGCTGACCACCGGATCTTGCTGAACGAGGTCGAAGAAGGCCGACAAGCGATCGACGTCGTAGAACTCGCGGGCAAGCACCGAGGCGAGGTCGAACCGAAACCCATCGACATGCATCTCGAGTACCCAATACCGCAGCGAATCCATGATGAGTTGCAAGGCGTGCGGGTTGCGGGCGTTCAAGCTGTTGCCGGTGCCGGTGTAGTCGATGTACGTGCTCAGATCGTCTTCCGCCAGGCGGTAATAGGCGGCATTGTCGAGACCGCGAAACGACAACGTCGGGCCGAGGTGGTTGCCTTCGGCGGTGTGGTTGTAGACGACGTCGAGGATGACTTCGATGCCGGCCTCGTGCATCGTGCGCACGAGCGCCTTGAACTCTTGCACCTGCTCGCCCAAGTCACCGGAGGCCGAGTACCGATTGTGGGGGGCGAAATAGCCGATCGTGTTGTAGCCCCAGTAGTTCTCCAGCTTCTTTTCGCGCAGCCCGCTGTCGCTGACGAATTGATGAACCGGCATCAGCTCGACAGCGGTAATACCCAGCTTGCTGAGGTAGTCGATCATCACCGGGTGCGCGAGGCCCGCATAGGTGCCACGAACGTTCTCGGGGATGTCAGGGTGCTCGATTGTCATGCCCTTGACGTGCGCCTCGTAGATGATCGACTCGTGATACGGGACGCGCAACGCATGGTCGCTGCGCCAGTCGAAGAACGGGTTGATCACGACCGACTTCATCGTGTGGGCAGCTGAGTCTTCGTCGTTGCGGCCGTCAGGGTCGCCGAACGGGTAGCCGAACAGCGACTCGTCCCAGTCGATGTCGCCGTGAATCGCTTTCGCATACGGGTCGAGCAGGAGCTTGTTCGGATTGCAGCGGTGGCCGCTGGCCGGGTCGTTGGGGCCGTAGACCCGAAATCCGTACCGCTGGCCGGGATTGACGCCGGGCAGATAGCCGTGCCACACGAACGCGTCGTACTCCGGTAGCGCCACCCGGGTCTCGTGATCGTCGTCGTCGTACAAGCACAACTCGAGCTTCTCGGCGACTTCGGAGAACACCGCGAAGTTGGTTCCCGTGCCGTCGTAGGTGGCGCCCAAGGGATACGGCGTGCCGGGCCAGACGGGCTGGGGGCTCTCGCTCATGTGGTCCTCACGTCGAATCGGTCCAGTCGGTCCAGTCGGTCGCTCACTCAGTCACACAGTCGCCCTGGAGCTCAGTGGTCTCCCTTACCCCTTCCTGGTCGCCCACACCTGCCCGCGAGATCGGGCCCGAACCCGCCGCCGCCGCCGACGGCAGGAAGGTCGCGCGCCGAGCGAACGGAAACGGCACCCACCGCGTCTAAAGGACAACCGCCGGTCGGCACCGACCAGCACGGAGCAACGACGGACGGACGAACCTACGACATTTGGCACCAATGACGCCATAACGGCCCGCAGGACCCGCAGGTACCGCAGACTGACAGTCCGCCGGTGCTTGGGTGGGGCGCCGTGAATGCCGACGGAAACCAGGAAGCGGGAGGTAGACGTGCGTACGCGCGGCGGGCGACTGTCGCTGGCAGCGGTTGCTGCCGGCGTTGCGGTCACGGCTGTGCTGTCGGCCTGCCAACGCCCGGTCGCGAGCGTGGCTCCTGCCGCCCGGCCCGTGGTCGCGGCCAGCACAGCGGGGGCGGGCGCGGTCGCGCCGCCAACACCCCCGGTGGAGTTCACGATCGCCCCGGTGGACGGCGCCAGCGCGGTCGCGCCGGCAACACCGGTTTCGGTCTCGGTCTCCAATGGCATCCTTACGGCCGTCTCACTGCACGACCTCGACGGTAGCGCGGTGCCCGGCACGCTCAACTCGGCCACCCACTCGTGGGCGGCCACAACGGGTCTCGTCCCCGCGACGACCTACGCGATCACGGCGACCGCACTCGACCGTGACGGCGTGCGGACCGACCAATCGGCAACGTTCACCACCGCACCCGCGGCCAAGGTGCTCGGGGTGAAGATGGCGCCGCTGCAAGATGAAGTCGTCGGCGTGGGGATGCCGATCATCTTGTACTTCAGCACGCCGGTTACCGACAAGGCGGCGGTCGAGCGCGCGTTGAGCGTCGACGCATCGCTGCCGGTCATCGGGGCGTGGCACTGGTACGGCAATACCGAGGTGCACTACCGGCCGGTCGAATACTGGCCGGCACACGACGACATCACCGTGCAGGCGAACCTCAAGGGTGTCGACGCCGGCAAGGGCGTGTGGGGCATGGAGAATCGCACGCTCAACTTCTCGACCGGCGACGCGCAAGTGTCTGAGGTCGATGCGAAGACACACACGATGACGGTCACCGTCAACGGTGACGTCGTGCGCACGATGCTCGTGAGCACCGGTCGTGACCAGTACCCCACGACGTCCGGCGTGCATGTGGTTCTTGAGAAGACCCCGAGCGTCATCATGGATTCGGCGACCGTCGGCATTCCCAAGGGGAACCCCGACTACTACTACGAGACGGTCTTGTGGGACGTCAGGATCTCGTGGTCGGGCGAATTCGTGCACGCTGCGCCCTGGTCAACGAGTGCACAGGGCCATCAAAACGTGAGCCACGGGTGCGTCAACGCCAATCCGGTCGATGCGAAGTGGTTCTACGACATGTCGCGTCGCGGCGACATCGTGATGGTGACCGGCACCCCGCGGCCGCTCATCTCAGGCAACGGCTGGACCGACTGGAACCTCGACTGGCCGAAATGGCTGGCGGGCAGCGCCGTACAGAGCTAGGCCTACCGAGCTCGAGCGCGAAGAACCTCAACCGCAGAAGAACCTCAAGCGCGGACGCCGACCCCTGCCCGCAGCATGACCATCGGCGCGTGGGCGTTGGCCGCCAACAGAGACTCCGGGGCGATCGACGTCATCCAGTCGAGGGCTTCCATGTCAGGGTCGTCAAGCATGCGTTGCACGACCGCCGCTTCGAGGAGGCGGCCCGGTGCGTAGCGGCCCCACTCGGTGACGAAGTGACCCTCGAGCACGCGATAGGTGTCGCCGTCCCTGATCCCGATCACGTGCGACGCGACGACACCGTCGATGTAGCCGGTGCCAACCTCGAGTAGCCCGTCGAGTGCGAGGTCAGCCAGGCGACCCTGCCAGGTGTGCCGGATGCCCTCGTCGTCGAGTTCGCTCGACCGGCCGCGGTCATGGTCGCGATTGCGGTGGCACGCGGCGAGCGATGGCAGTAGGGCGCAGATCTCGGTGTAGCTGCGGCTGAACGCGGCTTCGAAGGTACGGCCGTCCATTTCCAGCCGGTTGTGTGCCTTCCGCAGCGTGCGCCGCATTGCCGGCGCCAGGTAATCCGTGACCGACTCCAGACCTTCTTGACGGCGGATCTGCGGAACAGGTGCAACCTCAAGACTCACCAGTTGGGGAAAGCCGGACAGAAAGCCGGCAAGCGCGGGGGTGTCGGCGTCGAGCGGGCCGAGTTCAATCGCCCAACCGCGAGCGCGCGCGGGCATCGCGTGCGCGAGGGCGATGCCAAGGCGTCGAGCCCACAGTTTGTCGTCGGCCAGCAGCGATCCGCGGTGCCCAAGGTCGCTGCCCGCGAAGGTGACGATTTCGGTGCCGCTGCTGGTGCTGGCGACGTCGAGCAGCACGGCGGCCGCGCGCAAGAAGCCGGCGTAGTCGCGCACTAGCACGGCCCAGGGTTCCGGTCCGTTGCCGGCGCTGCCAAGCATCCACGTGCTGCGACCGGTTACGCCCGCACGGCACCGCTGCGCGAGCGCCTCGAGCTCACCCCTGTGCATGCGCAGGCGATCGAAGCCAGTCACAACCTGCACCCCGGTAGAGCCAGAGAGCAGATCCGTGCCGGCCGCCAGGAAAGGCGCAGCCGTCATGAGGCTAGCTCGTCGGTCGATCGTGGGCCGAACGCGGTGTTGACCTTGCTGCCGATCACCTTCGGCCGGTTGTCGAGCCATTCCTCAAGTTCGTCGGCGGGCAGGGCGCAGGAGAAGTAGAAGCCTTGGGAGACGTCGCAGCCCGAGACCGCCAGATGGTCGGCGGTGATCTCGTTCTCGACGCCTTCGGCGACCAGTCGCATGCCGAGGGAGTGCGCCAAGCTGATGGTCGAGCGCACAATGGCGGCTGCGCGCGGATCGTCGGCCATGGGCTGCACGAACGAGCGATCGAGTTTGAGTTCGTCGATCGGGAGCTCACGCAGGTAGGCCAACGACGAGTAGCCAGTACCGAAGTCGTCGACCGCCACCCGGATGCCGAGGGTGCGCAGCTGGGTCAGGATCTCGCGGGCACGTTCGCGGTCGCCCATCAGGAAGTCCTCGGTGATTTCCAACTCGAGTGCCGATGCCGGCAGGTTGCGAGCCTCCAGCAGCTCGTTCACGCGCTGGGGCAACTCGAGGTCCACGAGCGACGACGCGGAGAGGTTCACGGCGACGCTCAACACGCGGCCGTTGGCCCGCCATTGCGCGACTTGGTCAAGAGATTGTTCGAGCACGGCCATGGTCAGCTCGCGCATCAGGCCGGCGTCCTCGGCGAGTGGCAAGAAGGCGTCCGGTGCGAGCAGGCCACGCGTGGGGTGATCCCAGCGCACGAGCGCCTCGACGCCAGAGACGCGCGACGTCTGCGAGTCGACCTTCGGCTGGTAGTGCATGGCCAGCTTGCGGGCGTGGATGACCTGACGCAGCTCCTCAAGCGTGCGCAACCGATCTTGGCCACCGAGTGAGTCGTCGGTCTCGTCGTAGACGCGGTAGCCGGTGCGCAGGTCCTTCGCGTGATACATAGCGATGTCGGCCCGTCGCAACAGCGTCGAGACTTCCAGGCCGTGCTCCGGGAACAAGGAGATTCCGACGCTGGCCGCCACCCGCACGGTGATGCCATCGATGGCGAAGGGGGAGTCCAAGGTTTCGCGCACGGCGTTAGCAAACATCTCGGCGCCGTCTTCCTCGACGTCCAAAATAAAGATCGCGAACTCGTCGCCGCCCAGCCGAGCCAGCAGGCCGTCCTCATGCGACAGGCCTTCGTTCAAGCGGGTGGCTACTTGCCGCAGCAAATCGTCACCGGCGTGGTGGCCGAGTGAGTCGTTTACCTCTTTGAAGCGGTCGAGGTCCAGCAGGAGGAGTGCGCCCGTACGGTCAGGCTCGGCTCCGAGGTGACTGTCGACGTGCTCATAGAACGCGCGGCGGTTGCCGAGGCCGGTGAGCTCGTCGGTCAGGGCGAGTTGGTGGCTATGCGCCAGCGTGGTGACTTCGCGGAAGCTCACGATGAGTCGGCCGATCGCCGCGACGATGGTGGCTGCGGCCAGGGCTACTGCCACCGGGTGCAGCGAATGCGCGTGGTCGTAGACCAGGAGTGCGACGGCGCACAGGGTGGCACCGACCGGGATCCCCAGCAACAGCCAGGCCGGCAGGTGTGCACCGGCCGCGCGCTTTGACCAACCCGGCGCAAACCCCATCAGCAGGGTGGCTAGCACCCAGACGTAGTCGTCGAGCCCGCCTGGCTGGTAGGACTGGTGGGCAACCAAGAACAGGTAGACGACGTCGGCGACCGCGAACAACGCGAGCCCGCCGGCCAAGAACCACAGGCCGGCCGGTGGTCGCCAGTGATGCAGCGCGAGCAACGCTGTGACGACGAGCAGAAGCAGGATGTCGAGGAGGGGGTAGGCCTCGGTGGTGATGAT
>Ga0209890_10001200_pt1 | contig 11750 bp, 7 predicted proteins | sample OrgsoiDNA2013049_FD_185799 | JGI IMG/M metagenome (GOLD analysis project Ga0209890, IMG submission 185799) | Permafrost soil microbial communities from the Arctic, to analyse light accelerated degradation of dissolved organic matter (DOM) -... | ecosystem: Environmental > Terrestrial > Soil >... | reverse complement strand
GTGGATGAAGCTGTTCCTGGCGATCATCCCGTTCCCGGAAATCTCGGCGGCGCGCTCGATGGCGATGGTCGGTCGGCTGGCGCCCGGTGAGGAACTGCGTACCGGCTTTACCATGCAGATGGTCGATGAGTTCCGTCACTCGACGATCCAGATGAATCTCAAGAAGTGGTACATGGAGAATTATATCGATCCGGCCGGATTCGATATTACCGAAGCCGCTTTCGGCAAATGCTATGCCACCACCATCGGCCGTCAGTTCGCCGAGGGCTTCCTGACCGGTGACGCGATCACGGCCGCCAATGTTTATCTGACGGTGGTTGCGGAAACGGCATTCACCAATACGCTGTTTGTGGCGATGCCGTCGGAGGCGGCGCGCAACGGCGACTATGCGCTGCCGACGGTGTTCCTGTCGGTTCAGTCGGACGAATCCCGCCATATCGGCAACGGTCATTCGATGCTGATGGCGATGATCAACGATCCGTCGAACCATCAGTTGCTGGAACGCGATCTGAAATATGCCTTCTGGCAGAACCACGCCATCGTCGATGCCGCGATCGGGACCTTCATCGAATATGGCACGACCAACCGCGACAAGAACAAGGAATCCTATGCCGAACTTTGGCATCGCTGGATCTACGAAGACTATTATCGGACCTACATGCTGCCGCTCGAGAAGTACGGCATCAAGATCCATCACGACGACGTCGCCGCCGCCTGGGATCGGATCGTCAAGAAGAACTATGTCCACAAGACCGCGCAGTTCTTCACGGTCGGCTGGTCGGTGAATTTCTGGCGCATCGAGGCCCAGACCGAAAGGGACTTCGAGTGGTTCGAGCACAAGTATCCGGGCTGGTACGCCGAATTTGGCGACTTCTGGAAATGGCATGCCAAGCTCAGCGTCCCCGGCGAAACCAACATCCTCTTCAACAGCGAGGTGGGTTATGCGTACCCGCACCGGTGCTGGAGCTGCATGGTTCCTTGCCTGATACGCGAAGACTTCGTCTGTGACGAAGTTGACGGCAAGATGTACACCTATTGCTCGGAAGGCTGTCGTTGGACCCACAAGGTGGCGTTCGCAGCGGAATACGAGGGCCGCGCCACGCCGGCAATGGGCCGCTTCAGCGGTCGCCGTGAATGGGAAGACTGCTACCACGGCTGGGATGTCGCCGACGCGATCAAAGATCTTGGATTCGTCCGACCTGACGGCAAGACCCTGATCGCGCAGCCGCATCTGCGCTTCGACTCCAAGGATATGTGGACGCTCGATCACGTGCGCGGACACACGCTTGGCAGTCCGCTCCGTGGGTTCCGGGCGCTGTCACCGATCGAGCGCGAGGTCGCGGTGGCCGATTATCGCAAGGGCTTCAAAATCAATCCCTGCAACTGAGCATGACAATCGGAAGGGGCCGCTTCAGCGGCCCCTTTGCCGGGGAGCGCATCACGCTTCGGAAATTCTGTTCAATCGCGACGACGACAAGGCCCAGATGATGACGGAAGCCCAGGTCCATAAGGTGCGGTTCGAGCCGGTGGGCATCGAGATGGACGTGGAAGAGGGCGAAACCGTGCTTGACGCGGCGTTTCGTCAGGGCATCTCGCTGATGCATGGCTGCAAGGAAGGGCAATGCGGCAGCTGCAAGTCAAAACTCATTGATGGTGACATCGAGCTGTTGAAATATTCGACCTTCGCCTTGCCGGATTACGAGAGCGAAACCGGTCACGTCCTGTTGTGCCGCACGCACGCCTTCAGCGATGTCAGTTTCGAATTACTCAATTATGACGAAGACCTGCTCAGCCGCTCGATCGCAGTGAAGGCATTTGCCGGGCGCGTCGCCAAGATCAGCGCGTTGACGTCCGACATCAGGCTGCTGGAAATCGAGATCGAGAAGCCGCTGAAATTCTGGGCGGGCCAATATGTCGACCTGACGCTTGGCGATGGCGCCATCACCCGCGCTTTTTCGATGGCGAACGCGCCCAGCGAAAACACAAACCTGCGCTTCATCATCAAGAAATATCCCAATGGGGCGTTTTCGTCCCAACTCGATGGAAAGTTGAGCGTCGGCGACGCCCTGATTGCCAAAGGGCCTTATGGCACCTGCTTTCGGCGCGAGGAGAGGCCGGGTCCGATGTTGCTGATCGGCGGCGGCTCGGGCATGTCGCCGCTCTGGTCGATCCTGGCTGATCACATAGCGAGTGAGGAACAACGGCCTGTGCGGTTCTTCTATGGAGCTCGCACGCGAGCTGATCTCTTCTACCTCGAGGAGCTGTCGGCAATCGCGGCGCAGCTGAGGGATTTCAAATTCATACCGGCGCTGTCGCACGCGGAGGCCGACGACAAGTGGGACGGGGAGACCGGGTTCGTCCATGAGGTCGTCCTGCGGCATTTGCGCGAGGAGAAATTGAGCGGTGCGATCGACGCCTATGCGTGTGGGCCGACGCCGATGATCGACGCCGTGTTGCCGATCCTGCAAATGAATGGTGTCGAGCCCGACCATATCTATTTCGACAAGTTTACGCCGGCGGTGCGATGACGGCGTGCAAGGTTCGTCGCAGAAGAGAATGACAACAAGGGAGTTAGCCATGAGCGCACAATCGAGCAGAGCGGCCGTGAAGCCGGCATTCGTCAAGTCCGGGGCCGCGGGGGCTGCGACGTTTCCGGGCTCCGACAGTCGCAAGTACAATTACTTTGAACCCAAGGGTCGCAAGGCCACACATTACGAAGACATGACGGTCGATGTTCAGCCCGATCCCGAGCGCTATCTCCTGCAGGATTGGATCATCTCCTTTCCCGACGGAACGCCGACCTATTCCAAGGATTGGACGGCCGCAAAGAGCTCCAATTGGCATAAATTCCGCGCCGTCGACCAGGAGTGGGAGCGTACGCATTACCAGCGCCAGTCGACCATTTGCGGCATGGTGCAGAACACAATCGAAAACGGCCGAAAATCCGGTGCGCCCGCCCGTTTCGACGCAGCCTGGGTGAAGATATTGCAGAACCATCTCGGCGCCTACAAGCATGCCGAGTTTGGCCTTGGCACTTCGACCATGCAGGCGCAGCGCTACGGCTATACGCAGATGGTCAACAACGCGATCCTCACCAACTCTTCCTATAAGCTGCGATTCGCGCAGGATATCACGCTTTATCTGAGCGAGATCGGCCTCGACCTTCCCGGCTTCGATATTGCCGCCGGCAAGCAACACTGGCTGGAGGATCCGATTTGGCAGGGCGTGCGCAAATCGATCGAATCAGTGATGGGCTCGAACGACTACCTGGAGCAATATTTCGCGACGAACGTGGTATTCGAGCCGCTGGTTGGCGAGCTGTTCCGCTCCGGGTTCCTGATGCAGGCGGCCTCGGCGCAGGGCGATTTCATCACCCCGGCCGTCGTCTCCGCGGCGGAAGCGGATTATGAGCGTAATCTCGCCAACACCGTCGAGCTGTTCCATATCCTTGGTACCGATCCGACTTTCGGCACGCAAAACGTTGCACTGTTCAACAAGTGGCTCGTAAAGCACGCCGACCTCGCACTTGATGCCGCCAACCATCTGCAGCCGATCTGGTCGCAGCCGCGCGTCAAGGTCGCGGCGTACAGCGATGCTTTGGCGCACGCGAAGAACCGCATCAAGGGTATCGCCGCCGAGCTTGGCCTGAAGGTTCCAGCCAATCTCGCATCGTAACCGACGCCACGTCCTCTCACTCAATCCTTCAGGAGATCGATATGCTGCACGAGCACGACAACATCTTCAAATCGATGAAAGACATCACATTCGAAGATACGGTGTCGCATCAATGCGGGGTCACGATGAACGACAGCGTCGAGGCGCGCGCCATTGCCGACGTCATGAGCCGCCACGATCATATCAGGGTGACATACATGCCCGCCATGATCCGCATCGACGGCGACGGCAAAATGGAATTCAAGATGGATGAGATTTCGGAAGAGCTGGGTCGAGTCATGACCCCGCATCTCTTCGAGATTTCAACCTCGACGCATTACGGCCGCATGGTGATGACGGATGACAACACCGTCATGCTGTTCGGCGACATGAACGAGATGATGAAATACATCGTTTGAACATCACCGCCAAAAATGCGTGGCCGGCTCGGATGCCGGCCAGGCCAATCCGGCTACGCCAATGGCGAGCCTCATAACACTCAATCCGAGCGGGAGCAGGAGAAACGCCATGTACAGGACAGCCAAGGGCGAGGAAATTTTCGTCATCGACGGGCATACGCATTTTTGGGATGGAAGCCCGGCCAACCAGAAGAATATCCACGGCAAGCAATTCATCGAATGCTTCTATGCCTACCACTCAAATCTCAGTCCGCCATCGGAGAAGTGGGAACTGGAGAAGTTCGAAAAATATGATGCCAAGACGATGTTCGACGACCTGTTCGTGACCGGTTATGACGACATGGCGATTCTGCAGCCGACCTATCTCACCGATTTCTACAAGAACGGTTTCAATACGACCGAGCGCAATTCGGCAATGAAGAAGAGCCATCCGGATCGCTTCATTCTGAACGGCGCCTTCGATCCGCGGGACGGCACCAAGGGGCTGGAAGATCTGCATGCCCTGTCTGAAAAGCACAAGCTCAAGGGCGTCAAGCTCTACACGGCCGAATGGCGTGGCGAATCCAAGGGCTATAAACTGACCGACAAGGCGTCCTACAAATATCTCGAGGCAGCGCAAAAGCTTGGCATCAAGAATATCCATGTCCACAAGGGACCGACCATCATTCCGCTGAACCGCGATGCGTTCGATGTGGCCGACATTGACGACGTGGCTACGTCGTTTCAGGACTTGAACTTCATTGTCGAGCATTGCGGCCTGCCGCGCCTTGACGATTTCTGCTGGATCGCGACCCAGGAAACCAATGTCTATGCCGGCCTTGCGGTGGCGTTGCCGTTCATCCATTCGCGCCCGGGTTATTTCGCCCACGTTATTTCCGAACTGTTGTTCTGGGTTGGGCCGGACAAGATCCTGTACGGCAGCGACTACGGCATCTGGACGCCGAAGTGGCTGATCGACAAGTTCATGGCATTCGAAATCCCCGCCGACGTCACCAAGGAGACCGGTTCGGTGTTGTCGATGGAGACGAAAATCAAGATTCTCGGCCTCAATGCTGCGCGCCTCTACGGCATTGATGTCGAAGCCCAGAAGAAGAAGATCCGGGCGGGCGGCGGTTATGCCCACTTGCCCGAAGCCGTTCACGCGCCGAGGTGACTGCCATGAAAGGTGGTGCCGAAACGGCCGACCGGTCGCAGCACGGGCAGAACCATGACAGGCAAGCCGAAATATGGGCTTGCCTGCAAGGCGTGGTCGATCCGGAACTCGACGAGTCGGTTACCGACCTGAACTTCGTCACGAAGGCCGACGTGGACTCGGAAAACCGGGTCCATATCGAATTCCGTCTGCCGACCTATTGGTGCGCCGCCAATTTCTCGTTCTTGATGGCGGACGACATGCGCCGCGTCGTCAGCGCGCTGGACTGGGTCGAGGGCGTCAGCGTCGTGTTGGGCGAGCACATGTACGCTGACAAGATTAACGCGGGTCTCGCCCAGGGACTATCGTTCCAGGAGACTTTCGGCGCCGAGGCCGATGGCAACCTGGATGATTTGCGTCAGACGTTCCTGGTCAAGGCATTCCAGCGCCGACAGGTAGCGCTGCTCCACCACCTCACCGTCGCAGGGCACTCGGCCGAGATGATCGTCAGCCTGACGCTGATGGAGCTTGGTTGCCTGCCGGTCGATGACGAAAGTGAAAAATTGGTGCGGCGCTATCTTGAACGACGCGCCGTCGTTGGGCCGCTACGTTCCGATGCGCCTGCTTTCGTCGACGCAGAGGGAGCGCGATTGAAACCCGACGGCTTCGCGGCCTACGTCTCTCGCCTCAGGCGCGTCGGTGTCAACGCTGAATTCAACGGCGCGCTCTGCCGCGGTCTGCTTTCCGTGCGTTTCGATCTCGAAACGCCGTTCGTGCCAACATCGAAAGCTTCGTCGAAAACGCCAGACTCGCAACACGTGCCCTAACACCAGAGTGTCGGATAGCGAATACTCCAAGCAAGAAAAACTCGTTAGTAAAAGGTGAGGACATCCAATGCCGAAAATCATGCTGCATGATGAAGCCGCGCGAGCAGCGCTGGGCAGGGGCGTCGCCAAACTCGCCAAGGCCGTGCGCGGCACGCTGGGTCCAAAGGGCATGAACGCGATCATGGACCGGCCGATCGGCACGCCGATCATCTCACGCGATGGCGTCAGCATCGCCAGCGAAATCGAGCTTGAATGCCCGTTCGAGAATATGGGCGCGCAGGTACTGCGCGAAGTTTCAAAGCAGACCAATGAGGTGGCGGGCGACGGCACCACCACCGCGACGGTCCTGGCCGACGTGCTTGTGCAGGAAGGGCTAAAGTGTCTCGCCGCAGGTGCCAACCCGGTCGAACTGGTCGCAGGGCTTGAACTGGCGGTCATCGAGACCATCGCCGCGCTGAAGCGTTCGGCGAAGGTCCTGCAGGGCCCTGCCGGTCTGCGCGCCGTGGCGAGCATCGCCGCCAATGACGCGGCGCTTGGAGAAATGGTGGCCGAAGCGTTCGAGCGAGCCGGCAATCACGGGATTGTCGCGGTGGAATTCGGCAATACGGTCGAAACGACGTTGGAGATCGTTGAAGGCATGGCCTTTGAGCGCGGCTATCTCTCACATCATATGGTGACCGATGTGGAGAAAATGCAGGTCGTCCTCGACAATCCGTTCATCCTCATGACGGATCACAAAATTCAGACCGGCGAACAGTTGGCCGGCGTGATCTCGCTCATTGAAAAGAGCGGCCGGCCCTTGCTGATCATCGCCGAAGAAGTAGCGCCGCCGGTGATCATGCAGCTGCTGGCACGGCGGGAAAAAACCAATTTCAAGGTTGCCGCGATCCATCCGCCGGAGTTTGGCCATTGGCGCAAGGCGATGCTCGAGGATATCGCGATTACCACCGGAGGCCGGGTGATTTCGGTCGATCTCGGCGGCAAGCTCGAAAAGGCGGAGCTGCACGATCTCGGCTCGGCGCGCCAGGTGCGCATTTCGGCCTCGAAGACGCTGATCACGGCGGGAGGCGGCGATCAAAAGAAGATCGCCGCACGCCGCGAACAGGTCATGCGCCAATATGATGCGGCTCCCGAAAATATCGAGCGGGACAAGTTCCAGGAGCGAATCGCAAAGTTGTCCGGCGGCACCGCAATGATCCTCGCGGGCGGCGCGACGCCGGTCGAGCAAAAGCGCCGCACCCAACTGATCGAGGATGCGATCAATGCGACCCGCGCGGCGATCGAGGAGGGGATCGTGCCGGGAGGCGGCGTCGCTTTGCTCAAGGTAGCACCTCAGCTTGACGAGACGATCAACGAATTGAAAGGCAGCATCAGGCAGGGCGCAGAGCTGCTTCAACGCGCGCTAAGCCGCCCGTTATTCTACATTGCCGCGAACGCCGGCTTGAACGGCGAAGCCGAGGTGACGAAAGTCGCCAAGGGCATGAACGGCCACGGGCTTGACGCGCGCAACGGCGCATCTGTCGATCTTGTCAAGGCCGGCATCATCGATCCGGTCAAGGTCTGCTACAGCGCGGTTCGTAATGCGGCCTCTGTCGCCGGTCTGATCCTGACGACGCAGACGTTGATCGCCAAGAAGCCGGACGACTACGATCCAACGGCCGGGCCGGCGCGAGGTGGCGGCGCCGAACTATTGTGATTTTGCAGTGCTCGTACCCGGAGGTCATCTCGGCGTTTTTTGTCCAAGCGCCCGATAGATGGTATTTCTTGAGACACCGAGACGTCGTGCAGTTTCGCTGACGTTTCCTGCGGTTTCGGCATAGACCACAAGGATTCGAGCGCGCTGGATGTCGTGAAGTGATCCGGGCGTCGTTAGCGGAGCGTGACAGATCATGGCCTCCAGCCCGACCTCGTCGATGACGCCGTCGGCAGCGGCGATGCTGAAGCGTGCCAGCATATTGCGCAGTTCACGGATGTTGCCGGGCCAGAGACGCGCGGCGAGACGAGCAGTGGTCGCCGGCGTGATTTCGCAATTTGGATCGATCGTGCCAAGCAGATGGTGAACGATGGCGTCGAAGTCGGTGCGATCACGGAGTCTCGGCAGCGTCACCTCCAGGGTGTTGAGGCGATAGAGCAGGTCGGAGCGAAAGCGCCCTTCGGCGATGGCCTTGTCGAGGCTCGCGTTCGTGGCCGAGACGAGAAAGACATCGACCTTGGCTCTGACGCCGGCGACGGGGCGCACGGTCCAGTCGTCAAGCAGGCGCAGAAGCACCGCTTGCAGCGCGACGGGCATGTCGCCGATCTCGTCAAGGAAGAGCGTGCCGCCGTCGGCCTCCTTGACCAGTCCAATTGCGCCACCGCGCCGGGCGCCGGTGAATGCGCCGTCAGCATAGCCGAACAGCTCGGCCTCGATCAGGCTCTCGGGAAGCGCGGCGCAGTTGACGGGGACGAATGCGCCGTTCCGCCCGCTGGCGGCATGGGCGTGGCGGGCGAGTTGTTCCTTGCCGGTGCCGGTCTCACCGCGGATGAGGATCGGCATCTTGCGTGCTGCCGCAGTCTCGACCTGACGGACGATGGCTCGCACCGTCGGATCGCGGGCGATGAAGCTGGAGGCCGTGCCGCCGGTATTGTCCTCAAGATGCCGAGGTCGGGACGTCAGATCTTTCAGAGGGCGCGGCGAATTCGCGGTCGCGCGGCGTTCAAATGCGGGTTTCAGTTTCTGAACGTCGCGATCGGCGGTCGGCAGTCGCCGCCGAGCATGCAGCACCATTATAGCGCCGATGCCGGAGTTTTCGTTCTCGACGAGATCGAAGCTCGCGTTCGGAAGCAGTTCTTTCAGCTTGACCGGCCATTCATCGAAGGGAAGCGTCTTTAAAAAGCGGGTTGGCGCATCGCCGTCAATGCCGTGACGGTTATCCTGGAGGGTATTCAGAGCGCGCTCGGTGGCGTGGAGGATCGTGCCTCGACGGTCGAGCACGATGAATTCCTCGTTCACCCACATCGACCTCTTGGCGAGAAAGTGGCACAGCAGCTCTTCGTGATCTCGTCGGACCGATTGCGCCAACACGCTTTCCACGTGATGACCGACCGAGACGGCCAGAGCGAGGCTCTGCGAATTGAAGGTGCTTGCCGGGCCCGAGATGTCCACCACGCCAAGCAACTCGCCATCGGTAGGATCGTGAACCGGAACCGCAGCACAGGTCCATCGCTGGACCTCCGAGCAAAAATGCTCCGCGCCGCGGATCTGGACAGGCTTCGATTCCGCTATCGCAGCGCCGATCGCGTTGGTGCCGATGTCGGCCTCGCTCCAGCGTCCGCCGTGTTCCAGATGAACCGTGCGTCCGGCGTCAATGACCCTGTCATCGCCCTGGGTATCGATGATCAACCCGGTGGGATCGGTGAGGATCATGATCGAATTCGCGTCGCTCAGGAATGTTTTCGAATTCTCGAGCGCGCACCGGGCAGCATGACGCAGCGAAGCGTGCTTGGAGCGGTGACGAAACAGCTCTGCGTCCGCAACAAGCGGCGCCCGCGCGCGGTCGATCATGACTCGATGGTTCTTGGATCTCTGCCACGATGCAGCGACCGACGATCTCAAATCGGCCGATAACGCCCCGCGCTCGACGAATCTCTCCCACGCGGCCCGCACGTCTCGTTGGTCCATCCCGGCTCCTCCGACGTGACAAAATCCGAAGCCCGCATACGAACGGGCCTCGTGATCAATCATCTGAATGCGGGGTGCTTGTCGCAATTGCCGTTGCCATCACGCAAAGCGCAGCTTCAAACCCTTTCCAGCCAGCGAAACGATCGGCTGCTGGATCGAGTCGAATACCTGTCAGGCGCTCTTGTCATGATGACGACGGCGTCATCCAACCAGACATCCCTTGCAGCGTTCACTTCCCTGACGCGGTTCTTTGGCGCCGCTGATCGGCACAGCCTATACTTCTTGGCTACTTGGCGCAAAGGAGGAGTCCAAAGGTCCGGAACCCTTGGCGAGTTGATCGGTGATGCCTGTCGCGGAACAGGCCCAGGATCCGGTTTGAACTCCAAAATGCTCGCCTCACAGGAACGCGCAACTTGCAAAGGGCTCGCTGCGCTTCAACTTGGTCGAAGATCCGATAGCTGCAGCGCAGCATCCGAGGATCTGGCCACGGATCCAAGTGCCTTTCAATTCCGTTGCGAAACAGCCCGCTACTACACGCAACTGTCCTGGCATCTTGGCAGGATCGCCTGTGGAAAGCGCGAGGTGTCTCGAAGGAACCGCGGGTGAGGTCGGCCGGCGTGTCGTCGAAGACTGTCATCACGTTGGGTTGACACTGAACCAAAACCCATGACTGCATCGCGATCTGGTAAACACCATCAGGTTAAGCGGCCATGCGTCGCCGAAAGCTGAAAACCCGGAAAAATAATCTCCTGCGTATCGTTCCACGAAGGCTCTGAATCGTCTTCGCTGCTCGAATGGCCCCGTGTGCGAGCGTGCAAAACACCGCTCGTCAGAATTTACTAAACAAACTCGGTAACTTCCTTCGGCCGATTATCATGCAGCGTTGGGCCAATAGCGTTTGCACCGCAGCAATAACTTCGTCCACGAAAAGAAATCGACGGCGTCCATTGACTCAAAATATGTTTAGTGAAAATCTAAAACTTAACAATAATACTAAACATGGTTCTCGCGACTTCGGTTAAAGGCGGGATTGAGCCTGCGTGCATCTCCGCTGAACGGCGAAGTGTGATTGGCAGAGCAAGCAGGCAATCGCCTGCGACAACAGGGAGGTTGTAATGATCCAAATGGTGCGTGCTTTGGGAGTTGCCGCGGTTGTTGCCGCCTCGTGTCTTGGCGGCGAGGCTGTTGCTCAGACAAAGCAATTGACGCTGTGCTGGGCGGCGTGGGATCCGGCCAACGCTTTGGTGGAGCTTTCGAAGGATTTCACCACGAAAACCGGAATTCAGATGAAGTATGAGTTCGTCCCGTGGACGAGTTATGCGGATCGGTTCCTCAATGAGCTCAATTCAAAAGGAAAGCTTTGCGACGTCATCATCGGTGACAGCCAATGGATCGGCGGCGCCGCCGAGAATGGCCACTACGTCAAACTCAATGATTTCTTTGCTAAAGAAAAAATCTCGATGGACGATTTCATGCCGGCCACGGTGGTCGGCTATTCCGAATGGCCCAAGAACACTCCGAACTATTGGGCATTGCCGGCGATGGGCGACGCGATCGGCTGGACCTATCGCAAGGACTGGTTCGCCCGGCCGGAAATTCAGGCCGAATTCAAGAAGAAATACGCGCGCGACCTTAGCCCTCCGCAAACCTGGGATGAACTCAAGCAGATCGCCGAGTTCTTTCAGGGAAGGGAGATCGACGGCAAGAAGGTCTACGGAGCCTATATCTATACCGAGCGAGGTTCCGAAGGCATCACCATGGGCGTGACCAACGCGCTCTACGATTGGGGATTTCAATACGAGGATCCGAAGAAGCCCTATCATATGGACGGATTCGTCAACTCGCCCGAGGCAGCCAAGGGACTGGAATTCTACAAGTCGCTCTACAAGTGCTGCACGGCGCCGGGAATGAGCAATGCCTACATGTCGGAGGGCCTCGACGCCTTCAAGTCCGGACAGGTGGCGATGCAGATGAACTTCTTCGCGTTCTTTCCCGGCCTCTACAAGGATCCCAATGTCGGCGGCGACAAGATCGGCTTCTTCGTCAATCCGAAGCAG
>Ga0209890_10001192_pt1 | contig 11778 bp, 12 predicted proteins | sample OrgsoiDNA2013049_FD_185799 | JGI IMG/M metagenome (GOLD analysis project Ga0209890, IMG submission 185799) | Permafrost soil microbial communities from the Arctic, to analyse light accelerated degradation of dissolved organic matter (DOM) -... | ecosystem: Environmental > Terrestrial > Soil >... | reverse complement strand
CGAAGTAGCGGTAGATCGCGGAAGACACCATGCCCAGGTCCCGGGCCACGGCCCGCAATGACAGGGCAGCGGCGCCGCTGGCCGCCAGCTGGGCGCGGGCGGTGTCGGTGATCTCACGGGTGATCTCCGCGCGGACCCGTTCCCGGGCTGTCCTGCGTGCTGGCATCCTTCGACCTTAGCAGAGCACCCGGCACGAACAAGAGCAGCGCTCTGCGGTCGGCCAGGCCGGCGTTTAGCCCGAGGGAAGAGTTAACGCGGCATGCCCCGTCCTCGTCGTGCCCGAGGCCAGTAAGGGACTATAAGTAGTGCAGGCGTCCTTCGGAAAAGGGCTCGGCACGAGGAGGTAGACGCGTTGGCTCCGTTTGTAGCCGCACCGATGGTAGAAACCAACATCACCAATATGCCGGAGAGCGGACTGATCGTCCTGTCGGTCTGCTCCATATTCCTGGCCGCAGCGCTGCTCGTCCCGGTCATGCTGGCCGGGCGCGCCCCGCGCCGCAAAGGGCCCGCCGCCATGCCACCCTGGACCGGCCCGGTGCAGGGCGGCATTCACCAGGGCGATGGGCGCAGTGTGGCCCCGCACCGGGATGCGCCCGCCGAAGTTTACGACCAGGAAAAGGTGGCGCAGGTCACCCGGGAACGAGGGACCGGCGCCGACGAGGGGTAACGGGGAGGCCGAGGGGTCACGAGACACTCACAGCGCAGGTTACTGGTACCGGAGGGCCGTGCCGGGCTGGATCCGGGTGGCGCGCCGCAACGGCCCGCGGATGACGAGCAGCGTGAGCACGAGCACCCCGGCGAGCGTGATCAGCGGGATGACCGGCAGGAATTCCTGCGGCAGGCTGAGGTCGACGTAGCGGGCGACGAGCGCCAGCAGCCCCTGGTAGATCAGCCAGCCGATCAGGACTCCGAACGCCCAGCCGACGGCGGCCAGGAGCACCGCCTCCGCGCTGAAGACGCGCCGGATCTGGCGGGCCCTGGCACCGATACAGCGCAGGATCCCGACCTCCCTGGTGCGCTCGATGACGCCCATGCCGAGGGCGCTGACCAGGCCAATCAGCGTGATGGCCACCACCACCAGGCCCAGGATCTGCACGATGGTGAGAATCGAGGTATCGGCTGCGGTGAGCTGTGCCTGCGCAACGTAGATCTCGGTGGTGCTGACCGGGTACCCGGCAGCGTCCAGCCGGTTCGCGGCGGCGGTGGTCGCCCGGTCGATGACGGCGTGGTCGGAGCTGGCGGTGGTGAACCATATCGAGTTCCCGGCACCGGGCGTGCCGTCTAGGCGTTCCAGCACCTGCGACGGGAAGTAGACGATCTGCCCCGCGTTGATCTCGCCGGTGTCGATCCCGATGACGCGGACCCGGGTAGGTCCGGCGGCCATCGTGAGGGTGAGGATCTGCCCGACCCTGGCGCCGGTGGTGCGTGCGACCGCGGGGCCGAGCACCACCGGCGGAGCTGTGCGGGCGCCCCCGGCGGTATCCGCGGCGGTGAACCAGCGGCCTGTGCGCAGCCGGTAGGAGTAGAGGGGATGCATGCCCAGGCCCCACGCCTGGTAGGTCTGTCCGTTGTACTGCACGGAACTGGTCTCGATGAGTTCGGCGCCGGTGACGCCTGGCGTCGAGGCCGCTACGCCGAGCGCCTGGCTGGTAAATGGCCGCGCGCCCTTGCCCGGTGCCTCCCCGGCGCTGAAGCTGAAGTGCAGCTTGCCGACGGTGTGGCTGATGGCGGCGGTGACCGACTGGCCGAGGGCGAGGAACGAGATCGCGAGTCCGGCGGCCACGGCGACCTGCGCGATCGTTGCCGCGCTGCGGCGCTTTTGGCGCAGTGCGTTGCGCACGCCCATCCGCACGCTGCTGGGTACCTCGGTCCTGGCCAGCAGGCCGCTGCGCGCGACCAGACGGTCGAGCCGGCCGGAGCCGAATCCGCCGGTGGCCGTGCCGGCCAGGGTTTCGGCCACGGGCCTGCGCAGCGCGCGCCGCAGGGCGGGCAGCGACGCGGCCGCTGCGAGCGCTGGGCCGAGCACCAGGCTGGCCACGACGACCGGGGCCGAGATGCCGAAGCCGAACGACGCTCGGGCGAGTGAGCCACCCGAAAGAAATGGAAGTGACCGGCCGATACGAATCACACCATCCCCTTCGTCCCACCTGCGATGGATCTCGTTCTTCGGACCGCCCTGCTTCGCGATTGAAGCCAGACCATCGTCGACGGCCGGAGTGATGATGCGCACGTCGTGCCCGAGCCGCCGTGCCACCACCGCGAAGTGATGAACGTGTTCCTGAATACCGCCAAGGGTGGGATAGTAGTACTCGGTCACGATGGCGATCTTCATGGGCCTCTGAATCAAATAGCACAAACCTCGCGCGACTGCGCGCCGCCCAGTAGGGGTTGGCCTGCGACTCTCTCACCATCGTCAGGCTTTGCCCAACAATTGGCACCAACCCAACGATTCTTACAAAAATCCTGCCTATTTCGCTCCGACCGTCGCATCAGGCGCTAATTATTGGGCAAAGCCAGCGCGACCAGGTTTTCTCTCTATGCCGCGCCACCATAGACATTGGCTGGGATAACTGCGGGTGTGTCGACATTCTCCGGCTGCTCCTGGAGCGTGGGCGAGAGGTACAACGCTTCTTCGCGTCGGTTGCTAAGCGCCAGGAGGTATTGAGAGCGTACGTGCGCCGTCACGTGGGTCCAATCGAAATCTAGCGCACGCTGGCGATTGACGATGGCCATGCTCCGACGCCGCTCTGGATCGGCGGCCAGGGTTGCGATGGCTTCCGCAAGACTCTCAGGTGAACGGCATTGACTGAGGTATGCGCCTTTTGCGTGCACAACTCGGCGGTAGCCATCAATGTCCGAGCAGACAATCGGACGACCGCTGGCCATGGCTTCGAGTAGGATAATGCCGAAGGATTCCTGTCCAGTGGATGGCGCCACGAGAACGTCGCAGGCCTGGAACCGCTCTACTAGGTTCTTCAGGGACAGTGGCCCGTGGTACACAAGGCCTGGTAAATTCGGTGGCAATGGTCCTGCCGCCTCGCCAGCAACGTCCAGAGCTACGGGAATCTGCTTCTCACGCAGGATTGTGTAGGCGCGTAGAAGTTCAGCGAACCCCTTGCGCTCGTCGCTCAAGCGCGCGCAGAAGAATAGACGCAGGGGACGTCCGGGGCCCACCGAGTGGGTCACATCGAAGGACGGCGCAGGCCTGAACACGTCGGTGTTCACACCATTTGGAATAATGGAAAGTGGCCGATGCCAAACTCGGCGCACGAAGTGAGCGGCGGGCTGGGATACGGCCATCCCGCGCTGGTAATGCGGCAACACCCAAGGGGCGCTTAGCCGGTGCCCTAGCCGCACTGCGCTACTAGGCCGTTCGGCATATGCGTGGAACGTGCAGATCTTTGGCACACCTCCCGAGAGCCAGGCAATCCAATAGGGCAGTCCTGGCGCGAGCGGATCCTGTACGTGAATGATATCGAACGGATTTTGTCGTAGGAATCGCCGCACGGTCCATGGGTTGACGAACACTCCGATCCGGTTGGCGGACCCGTTGCATTGCACATTGACCACTCCGCGGAACCCGACCATGTGCGGCTCGTGGACCGGTTTGCTCGTAGGTCCAGCCACGACCACGGTGTCTCCCATTTCTCGCAGCCTGCCCGACAAACCAAGAGCATGGTGCTTGACCCCACCACCGGGCTCGGACAGGTCGTAGGGAACTACGACGAGAATCCGCAACCCCTTGGGTTGGATGCCAATACGGTCCCTCATGGACGACTGAGCCTCCGTGGAAGCCCTGAAATTTCGCCAAATGTGCAGTCTTCTTTCAACCGGGCTTCCGACCCTAAAATTACTTCACACACGTAGATGACATCAATCATGATAGGGTTTCGCTTTCGCGGTGCCGCGAGGAACTCCAGCCGCATCAGCCGCTGGATACTTGGGCAATTCATCAATTGCGGCCAGAATTCCGGGCCCTTGAGCAGCGATCCTGCGAGAGTCCTCACTCGCCGAAAGATAGCCCATTTGAATCAGCTGAACGCAGCGAAACGCCTCCAGTGCTTCGAAGCCGGCGTAGTCGGCGCGCTCGATTGCGCTCTTGAATTGAGCGAATAGACCGCCAAACCAACCGACGTGACTCGAGTCCATCCAGGATGACATCTCCGCATTCTCGAAATTCCACTTGGCTTGGCCGGCCCGGCCTCGGTCGCGGCGCAACCGTGCAATCTCGATGCGGTCATCCTCGACCCGAACGGCACCCCGGTCACCGCGGATAGTATAGAGCAGCTTGCGCACACCCGCGGTCCACGACAAATGGACAGACGCGACGCCGTTGGGGAAGCGCAGGGTAGCCGTAAATCCATCCTCGGTGTCGGGCGGCCCCGCTGGCATGGCGTGCGCGGTGATGGATGTTGGGTAGGATCCCATCCATTCAAATGCCAAATAGAATGTATGACTGCCATGGTCCATGGCGATGCCTCCGCCCGAGAAGCGACGCTCGCGTCGCCAGTCGGGGCGCCACTCGGCCACGCCGCGTGCGTGGGTGTTGCGAAATGTCTGCAAGGTCACAAGGTGAGGCTCGCCGATATCTCCCGAGGCGATGAGCTTGCGTACGGCCTTGACGACCGGGGCGTGCTTATAGTTGTGGCAGGGAAAGACTACGCGCCCTGCCCTCATTGCTCGACGGAGCATTGCAGTCGCTTGCTCCGTCGACGACGCCAACGGCTTCTCGCAGAGCACATGTAGACCGAAATCTAGAGCATCCATGGCTACCGCGGCATGATCGCAGGGCGGTGTGGCCACGTCCACGAAGTCCAACTTCGCCATTTCGCATTCGAGAAGTGTTCGATGGTTGTCGTAGATGCGTGCATTTGGAAAGATCTCCAAGGCGCGCTCGCGACGAGCCCGGCATATGTCGGCGATGGCCACTATCTCTACCTCGCCGACCGTGCCGGCGAGCTGACGATACGTCGGCGCATGGCCCTTTCCCATGATGTAGCCGAATCCGACAAGTGCTCCTTTCAATCGATGGCATCCTTGTCCGGAGATATTCATTTGTCTCCCATAAGTAGACGTAGAGTAATCACGCGCGAGCGCGATTCGGCCGCAACCTACGGTCAACCTCGACCGCCAATCGGTCCCGGATGGAGGCCTGGTGAAGAACACTTTCTTTCTCGTCCTTCTCTAGACGCTTCTTCATATGTTTGAGGAGAGACTCAAAGGATTCTCGCGTGATGATTTCGTTGAACTCTGTTTGCCAATTTTCCAGCATACTCTGCTCATCAGTGACGACGTCGAGTACCCACCAACGGCCACCATTGTAGAGCAGTCTATACTCCAACTTGACATTGATCCTTCTTCCGTTGTGTTCCCCTCCCAGGATGGCGCCCACGATCGCCTCACGACCTGATACGTCTTCCCTCTCAAAGCGCAAATCGTAGTTGGGATGGCCAACTGCTCTTTTGATATAGTTGCGTTCAATCAGGTCGCGCAAAAGCGCGACAAATTCGTACCGCTGGCGTGAGGAGAGGTCATCCCAGTGGTGCGCCAACGATCGACGGGCAATTTCATCGAAATCTAGAATCCCGGAAGCGATCTTGTGCATTTCGCTTCGCCTAACTTCGTTCTCGGGCGACCAGGATGGCGGCTGCCTTTGGAAGAGCCGCTTAAGAGCCGTGTTCGATTTCTTCAGTTCCGCCATCGGTCCAGTTTCCGGCGATTTGAGTGGCTCGAGGGTTGGCAATGAATCGACCCCTTGGCTGGTGGTATCCACGGAACTGGGAGCCTTTACCCTTTTCCCAGGTGTCTTCGCATAGACAGTGACAGGCTGAAACACCAATCCGAAGCACGCAGCAAAAAGGTGCGCTCGAGGGTTGAGACGACGAACGCAGGCGCGCAGGGCGACCTTGGGGACGTGCATCATTTCGCCACCATTCACCACCCCTTCACAGGGATACCTGGTTGCGTCCTCTTTGTTTGGCGGAACAGAGCTGGTCATTGGCTCGCTTGAGCAGTTCGGTCGCGGTTTCGTTGGATCTCGCTACCGCGCCTCCGATGGAAACCGTCGTGTGATGTCGCCCGCAGGCCGAGTCGCGCAGGTCGATTGTCTCGATCATTGATCGTAGCTTTTCTGCTACCGTGTGCAGCGTATCTCCTTCAACGTTGGCGATGATTGCAGCGAATTCATCGCCGCCAATTCGCGCGACCGTGTCGAGTGACCGGCAGTTTGCGAAAAGTGTGTGGGAGACCAAGCGAAGGATGTGGTCTCCGAGTTGATGGCCAAAGTTGTCGTTGACCAGCTTGAAATGATCGATGTCGATGATGAGTAACCCGAACTTCCAGCCAAAGCGGTCGAACTCAGATAATCTTCGTTCGAGATGGGCATCGAGTAGCTGTCGGTTGGGTAGCCGGGTCAGGTCGTCGATTCGAGCAAGCTGGGATAGCTCTTTGATGAGCCTAGCCTGGCTCTCCTCCTCGGACGCCCGGCGAAACACCTCGAATGCGCCGAAGATGTGGCCATGGCGGTCGCGCAGAGGCTTGGTCTTGATGTTGACCGATAGCCGGTGCCCTTCTTTGTGGTGCAAGAAGGCATTTGTCTCGATCGGTACGCCAGTCAGGAACGCTCGACGCAGGGGGCAGCCATTCGTGCACAGAAATCGGCCGCTTGAATCGACGTGGCAAAGTAGATTATCGGCGCAGCTTCGACCGACGACCTCCGCGCGCGAGAATCCGGTAATTGCCTCAGCACCTCGGTTCCACCACTGGATACGCTCGGTTCGGTCCACCAGGTAGACACCATCTTCCATCTCGTCGAGAATTCCACCGTAGAGGCTGTTTTCAGGGTTGAAGGAGGACTCCGTGAAGACCGGTCTCATCGCGCTAGACACAAACGGAGAGTCAATCTGGAATGGCGTTTCGGTAGGAGACTCACTGGTGGTCATCTGATTCACCCTCCTTTAGGGCGAGCGGATCCTCCTCGATGGCGAGGATACGCGAGAGTTCGTAGTCTGGAGCAATTTCATTCGCCGCGCCGGTAACCCCGCCCTTAGAACAGTACGTTGACGAGTTTGGAATCAGGCACGAAGACTCGATCATGACGCGTACTCAAGGCCGTCAAGGCTTACGTCCCGTCAAGTGGTGTGTGAAGGTCAGTCGAGGTCGTCGTTTCTTCTTCCCTTTTCCCGTCGTCTTCCTTGATCAACAATCAGCAGTTGGGGTTGTGGAAATGTGGGCAACTCGTACGCGGGTTGTCCAAGGCGTTGTGGGCAGGCCGTCTGCCGACTGTCCAAGGCGCCGGTATTGCCACAGCCCTCTCATGCAGCCTCCCATCCAATGAACGGCGAGGAATAGCGGCGCTGCCTGCTTCGGCCGACTCGTCAGAGCAGCCAGCCGATCCGCACGGTAAACGTTGGGATAATGGTGCGGCCGATCGTTTCCAGTGTGCCGCGCACCTGATTATCGGTTGGAGTCACGTACTGGTCCTTCAACTGCTGGCGCGTCGCCGCCGGAATCTGAGGGTCCGTTAGAAGATTGACCTGACTCTTGAATGTGACCTGGCTGGGCGCGATGGGGACCTGAAGTCCAACGTCGAATCCCAGACTGAAGCCGCATCTGTAGGTATGAAATAGACCGATCTGAGGCGTGAGCACTAGCGTCTTGACGGATCCCTGGCTCGCATAGGTGACTGAGTTTGGAAGAAGACCTGCGGGCAGTCCCTGCTGATAGGAGGTCAGGTCGACGGTCCTGGCCAGCGTACCGTCGACCATCTTGTAGCCAATGCCAGTCCCCAAAAAGAACGAGCCTCCGAATGGGTAGACGCGAGCGTAGACATCGTATTCTTGATACGCGAGAGTCGCTTGTCCGTAGTAGGAGATCTTGAGCGTCGGAATGATGCCGACGTTGATCCCGGCTCCGACGTAGTGTGTAAGTTTGGCGGTCACGCCGAAATTGATCAGGCTCGGCAGGCCGGCGCCAACCACCGGTCCGATCTCAAACGGCCCGAAAAGGCCGTTCCAATCATCCCGCGCCTCGCGAGGCCGCACGCCTTCACCGATTGCCGGGGCTCCGGTCGAGCTGGGAGTCGAGCTGGGAGTCGAGATGGCAGGCGTCATCTTTGGAAAGGCCGTCGAGTCAGGCGGAGGCGGAGGCGCGTGCGTTTCAATGATCGGCGGCACAAGCTGGATGGCCGGCGGTTGAGTCGATGGTTCCATCGATTCGGGAGCAATCGAGAGTGGCGTCGGTGGAATCTCGGTAGGAGGCGGGACCGGCTCGACGAGCGGAGCGTCCTGCGCGCTTGTTCGGACCGGCGCCACTAGCATGCCGACCAATAGTGACAGGGCAAAAGTCCTTGTTGCAATCATCGATTGTGACTATCAAGCCGTTCACGAAGCGGCGGGCTCTGGATCGGGAACACCGCAAGCCGGAAGTAGAAATCCTCCTGAAACCTGCCCGCGCGCATTCTTTCGACTAGATCGCAATTGGTGGCAGCTATCACGCGCACGCTCACACTGTTGACAACAGTCAACACTCCGTCAATCACGACGCGTTCCCCACAGCATCGAGTCCTCCCGCCAAGTCCGGGTCGCTTGCGATGCGGTCGTGCAATTCTCGCCGTCCGCGCACTAAGCGTGATTGGGCCGCTGCTACGCTGGCGCCCGTGATTTTCGCAACCTCGTCGAGCGAGTAGCCGTGAACATCATGTAGCAGAAAGGCCCAGGCTCGCTCCGGCGACATCTGCCGTAAGTGATTGAAGACCTGTTCGACCATGCCGTGCATGACAGGATTCTGGGTGGACGAGTGAGTTACATTCTCTGATGCCGCCTCACGCGAAAATATCCTATTCTCAAGGCATCGGCGGCGAATGTGTTTGTATACGATATTCGCTGAAATTCTGGAGGTCCACGTGTCGAGAGAGCATTCACCTCGAAAACGCCCGAGCGAGCGAATCAACTCGATCATGGCAATTTGAACCATATCTTCGAAATCGCTGTCCGACCTGCCCAAGAGCTTGCTGACGGTCTTTTCCACAACTGGTCGAACTCGATCATAAAGGGCCGCTGCACTATCGGAATTGCCGCTGCGCAAGGCGGACACAAGCAGACTATCGTCATGCGGCTCCTCTGGACTTTCCAGGGAGTGCCGCTGCCTAGCGACTTTAGGACTCGGCATAGGTTCGTCGGGGGGCACGCGCTGGGTGATTAGATAGCGCCCTTGCTCCTCGATGCCAGGTGATATCACTCGGACGCGTTGGCTCGCATCGAGCGCCCCGGCGTCTTCGTCCCAAGCAGAGTGGCCTCCCGTCGAAGGCGAGACCTCCAAGCCCTGCCGGTTAGAAGCTGCGATTTTGGCACGATCGAAGTCAACATTGCCCGCCATTGGGAATAACGGACCCACAATATCTGTATTTATCAACGCCTTGCTCATATTCACCCTCGCTTCGATGTCGTGCCCCGGTGTGGGTTACGAAAAATGCTGTCGCTGGTCGTAAACACGATCCGGCCAGCGAAGAAAATCAATGCCCGTGTCCGTCACTTCGCAATGCGGACTGCTTCGGTCCCGTTAAGGCTTTCGATCCGTGTCAACAATCGCCCGAGCACAGCTGTGTGCGCAGACCTTCCGTAGAAAAGCGTACGCAACAGCGTCAGGGCTGAAATCAGCTAGAAATTGGCGATTCGAGAAGGCTGGCTTGCTGACCACTGCCATCGCTGCAGGTCATCGCGCGGTTCGCTGCAAGGCGCTCCGCCCGTTGTCCGCCGCAAAAACTCGGTGCCGAGTCGAACCGACCGCAGTTCTTGCCGGGATTTTCGGGTGATCCGCTTGTGGTGGCCTTTTCGCCGCGATGCTTATCGAGATTCTCAAGACCGTCCTGAGCGCGCTGCGTTCTGCCTTCCGTTCGCGCGCCGCGCTTCTCGCCGAAAATGTGGTCCTTCGCCAGCAGCTCATTGTCTTGCGTCGTTCGGTGGCCAAGCCCCGCGTCCGTGCGCGAGACCGCTTCCAGTGCCAAAACGTGGTCGAGCCCGCTCAAGCCACCTCTCGACAGTAGAAATTGAGCAGTCCACCTTGCAAAAGAATCTGGTTCGCCGGCGGCAACTTCTTCACTTACCTCCATTCTCGGCGCGTACCGCGCGTCGGACCGCTTGCGCGAGCGGAGCGAAACGCCGCACGAGATCGGACACTCCGCGGTTGGCGGTGGTCAAGATGGCGACTGAGACGTCCACCTCAGGATCGGCGAAGGCCAGCATGCCAAAGCCCCCCGGGTGACCGAAGCAACGACCGGAACGCCACCAGCCATAAGGGTGAGGGAGCGCCCATCCGGTTGCGAAACCACGGCCGAGGGTTACCCAAGCGCCGGTGATTCTGTCGCGCCCAGACGTCGCGCGCGTGACGTACGGGCGCAGCACTTCGGTCCGAATGAGGCGTCGCCCTGAGGCGAGCACCCCGCCGCGGAGGAGCATATCGTAAAATGCGCTCAGCGCTGGAGCGTCGGCGAGCATCCCCGCGCCCGGAATCAGCGCCTCGAAGCAGGAAAAACCGTTGTTCACCACCTCGAACCCGTCCGCGAGACGCAGCCCGCCGAGGCGATACTCGGGGTCGCCAAGCCAGTCGTTGCGGGCGACGTAAGGCGCCTCCGCGCGGTTGCCACAGAACCGCAGGCTCTGGATCTCCGGCGCGAGCTGCTCGGCTACGAATTCGTCGATCGATCGCCCCGACACGCGGCGAATGACCTCGCCGAGAATCCAGCCGAACGTGTACGCCTCGTGAGCGAGCGTGCCACGCGGGTATTCGAGCGGCGAGGCGGCGATGGTGGCGGTAACCGCGTCCCAGTCACGCCAGCGCTCGGGGTCGCGCACCAGATCCTCCAGCACGAGACCCGAGCGGTGGGTGAGCACGTCGAGAATGGTGATGTCACCCTTGCCACCCGCCGCGAAGGCCGGCCACAGGGTGGCGACGGGCGCGGCCACCTCGAGCAGGCCGCGGTCCTCGAGCACCGCGACGGCGAACGCGACCACGGCCTTCGACACCGACATCACCTAAAACGTCGCGTCGACCGTCATCGCGACCGGTGCCGGTGCGGCGGTCGCCGGACGTGCATCCGCCGTCGAGCGCGAACCCCGGGCGAGTACCACGGCATCCGCCAGCACGATCTCGCCGCGTTGGCGCGCGATCATCACGCCGCCCGGCGTTCGTCCGCGGCGATGCTGTTCCGCAAACAGCGCGGACGCGCGCCTCAGTCCGACCGATGAAGGGCGTGCCATAGCAACAGACAGATTTCGACGCAAGTTTCTCCACCTTTAGCCCAGCCGGCCTACAGCCACCATGCAGTGGACGGCGTGGTCCGCGGGCAAGCCGATTTGCCTGCGCGGCTCGCTCGTAATCGAACCCCTCCATGCCGTGAGCCACGAGACCGAGCAGGTGCGCTTCGAGCAGCGCCCGTGTCGAATGCGTGGGTACGCGCAGGGCGCCCATCGTCCCGGGTCGCGCGCGACGCGACCACGAAAAGCGCGCTCGCCTTCTCGCACCAGGGCTTGTTCCCGGGCGCGAGCAGATCGTGAAAGGTTGCAAAGGCGGCCGTCCCCGTCAGCACGTAGACGAGGCGCCACGGCTGGTTGTTGCCCGATGAGGGCGCCCAGCGAGCCGCTTCCAACAACGAGGCGAGCGCGCCGTCCGGCAAGGGCTCGCCGGTGAAGGCACGACCGGACCATCGGGACAAAAACAGGGTGCAATGGGGGCGGCAGCTTGGCGGGGCATGAGGACTACTCTGCCGCGTCTCACCGGCTA
>Ga0209890_10001191_pt1 | contig 11791 bp, 10 predicted proteins | sample OrgsoiDNA2013049_FD_185799 | JGI IMG/M metagenome (GOLD analysis project Ga0209890, IMG submission 185799) | Permafrost soil microbial communities from the Arctic, to analyse light accelerated degradation of dissolved organic matter (DOM) -... | ecosystem: Environmental > Terrestrial > Soil >... | reverse complement strand
GGATCGTAAGTGTCGCCGCCTTGTCATCGGCGTCCACCCAGATCGCAAGCTCCGCGTCCGCGCCCAAGAGCGCAGGATCGGCGATGGCCGCGAAGCGCAGCCGGTCATTCGCGTCGGAAGCGTTGGATATGAGCTCGCGGAGAAAGATCTCCCGATTGCTGTACAGGGAATGGATCATGAGCTTCAGAAGCTCGCGCACTTCGGCCTGAAAGCCGTGCGTTTCTTTCTGGGTATCCGTCATGAAAAAAATCCCATCGCATCGCAAGGAGCAGTGCGCGATCTTTGGGAGTTACGGGCCGCTTTTCAAGCGGCGCGGGAAGGTTTCTAGCGCCCGACGCGCACGCTTGAGCGGTAGGTGCCCCAGAAAGCCACCGTCAAGCCTAAGAAGGCGGCATTCACATGAAACTGTGGCGCGACGAACCAGATGGCAAGCGCCGAAAAGCCACTCATGACGGGCGTCGCGAGCGCGCCGAACGAGCTTGTGGCGGAGACGACGAGGTGGCGCCCGGCGCCGCTCAAGTCGTCGAGCTCATCCCACAGATAAAGTAGTCTTTCCATGCCGGACAAACTCTACGGCCTCATTGTTTCAGTGGGAGTGTTCGATCTCACAGACCGACATCGAAGCGCTGTGCGCTTGCGATACCTTGTGCGCTGCGGGTACGCTTTAACCGCTGCGACGTAAGACATAAGGTCACCATGCAACGCATCGTCGTCCTGAATCCAAAGGGCGGTTCGGGCAAGACGACGATCGCGATCACTCTTGCGAGTTATCTCGCTTCTCGCCAGCAAAGACCGGTCCTGATGGACTTGGATCCGCAAGGATCATCGCTGCGCTGGGTAAAGAAACGTCAAGCAAACCAGGCCCCGATCGAGGTGGTGGCGGCTTTCGAGAACGATGGGCGCACGACGCGCAGCTTTCAGCTGCGCCTGCCCGCCTCGGCAACCCACGTCATCGTCGACACACCGGCGGCGCTTGCTGCTCCGCAGCTGCCGGACATCACCCGCGGCGCGGACAAGATCCTGGTGCCGGTATGCCCCTCGGACATCGACATCCATGCCTGCTCGCGCTGCATCCGCGACCTGCTGCTGGTCGCCAAGGTGCGCCGCGAGGATGAGCGCATCGGCGTCATCGCCAATCGCACCAAGAGCAACACGCGCATCTACCAAACGCTCATCCGCTTTCTGCAGACGCTCGGAATCCCGATTATCGCAACCATCCGCGATTCTCAGAACTACATACGCGCAGCGGAGCTCGGCGTCGGCGTGCATGAGATGAAGCCGTACATGGTGCGTGAAGACGTCGAGCAGTGGTTGCCGCTCATCGAGTGGCTCGACAAGCCAGCTCCCCGGCGTGATCCTGCAGGGCCTGATGCGCCGGTCGTCGCTATCGCCTGAAGAGGCGATACGAGAAAGCTATTTCTTTTCTTCTTCCCAGGTCGTTTTCATACGGTCGGCCCAGTTCTTGTAATTCGCCCACGAATACAGATTCTGGGTGATCGCGGAGTGGCGCGCACGCGCGCGCTGCGTGCGATCGAGCCAGTTCGAATACGAATCGGGTACGACGGGGAAGCCCGGCGCCGGGTCGGCGCTTGGCACCACCTTCGGGTCGGACGCGGTGGGGATGCCGCGCTCCCTGTTTGATGAACTCATTTCCGCTCCTGAATCTGCTCATTACAGATTACGGCTTCGCAATCGAAAGCCGCAGGAACTGGTTCACGTGTACACCGCGCCCGCACGTTATGTCAGGCGACGAGACGGTAGCAGGGGCGATAAACGGTGCCGGGAAGCTTCATGCGGCGCTGGGCGACGAAAGCTGCCAACAGGTCATCGAGGAGCGCCATGATTTGCGGGTCGCCCGAGAGCTCATACGGGCCATGCTTTTCAATCGAGCGGATACCGTTTTCCTTGACGTTGCCGGTGACGATGCCGGAGAAGGCGCGGCGCAGGTCGGCGGCCAGCCGATGCACGGCTTGACCGCGGTGTAACTCCAGCGCACGCATGGATTCGTGCGTGACCGCGAATGGCCGCTGAAATTCCGCCGGAACGGATAACAGCCAATTGAAGTTGTACGAATCGCTGTTCTCTTTCCTGAACTCGCGCACCGCCTCCATGCCGCGCTTCAAATGCCGCGCGACCGTGGCCGGATCGCCAACGATCACCGTGAAGCGTTGCAGTGCGGCCTTGCCCAAGGTACCGCCGATGAAGCGCTCGATCTGCTCAAAGTAGGCGGCGCTCTCGCGCGGCCCGGTGAGCACGACCGGGAAGGGTTGCTCGCGATTCGCCGGATCCAAGAGCACGCCCGCCAAATACAGGATCTCCTCAGCCGTGCCCGCTCCGCCAGGAAAAACCACGATGCCGTGCGCGAGTCGCACGAACGCCTCGAGGCGCTTTTCGATGTCCGGCATGATGACGAGCTGGCTTACGATCGGATTCGGCGGCTCCGCGGCAATGATGCCGGGCTCAGTGATGCCAAGGTAGCGGCCGTGCGGAATGCGCTGCTTGGCATGTCCGATGGTTGCGCCTTTCATTGGACCCTTCATGGCGCCAGGCCCGCAGCCCGTGCACACATCCAAGCCCCTAAGGCCCATCTCGTAGCCGACCTTCTTCGTGTATTCGTACTCCTCGCGACCGATGGAATGGCCGCCCCAGCAAACAACGAGATTCGGCGACGCCTTGACTTCAAGAAGGCGCGCATGCCGCAGGATCTGGAACACGGCGTTGGTGACGCCGTTGGAATCACTCAGATCGAAGCGCCCGCTCGCCATGATCTCGTTCGAGAGATAGACGATGTCACGCAGCACCGCGAACAGGTGCTCCTTGATGCCGATGATCATCTCGCCATCGACGAATGCGGACGCCGGCGCGTTGTGCATCTGAAGCTTGATGCCCCAAGGATGGCGCACGATCTGAATTTCAAAATCGCGATGGCGATCGAAGATCTCTTTGGCGTCGTCGGTGTCCGCGCCGCTATTTAAAACGGCGAGCGCGCATTGGCGAAAGAGCGTGTACAAGCCACCGTGGCTTGAGTCGAGAAGCTTGTCGATCTCATCCTGAGAGAGATTCTCCAAGCTGCCGCGCGGTCCCACCCGCGCGTCAACGAATTCCGGAATGACAATACTCGCTTCCACGCGCGTGATGCCTGCTGGTATCGCGCGCTACGGACGGATGTCGATCGGGGTGTTATCCGGCGTCAACAGCCAGATCTCCACCATATCGGCATTGCTCACCGCAATGCAGCCGTCGGTCCAGTCGTGCTGCTCGTAGTATTCGGGCGGATGCTTCAGGGAATTGGGCAGGCCGTGAATCATGATGCTGCCGCCGCTTTGCCAGTGATTGCGGCGCGCGCGCGCCAGATCCGCATCGTTCGGATAGGACACCTGGACGGAGAGGAAGAAATCACTGCGCGCATTGCGGCGCGACAGATAATACGTGCCTTCGGGCGTGCGGAAGTCACCGGCGCGTTCCTTTTGCCCGACGGGATTTAAGCCCAGCGCTACTTTGTAGGAGCGCAGCACGCTGTAGGCGCGCATGAGGTCAAGACGCCGCTCGCCTTTGTGGACCACGATACGATCGGCCATCGGCAGCGCTTCGCTCGAGCGGATCATCACGCGCTGCATCGCGGGCGCCTCATCCGCATACGCGGGGACGATGAGGGTGCCGATGGCGAGAACGCCGACCACAAAGCGTAAGGCTGATATCATCTTGAGACTAAACAAGCACTTGCATAACTATCTTTGGATTATAAGCGCTCCTTGCGCCTGCCGCGATGTGCATCCGTCACAGCGTGCTTCCTATAATCAGAGCGGTCCATCGAGAAACTCGCTTGCATAAGAACCCACTACTTCCAGGCATCCTTGTGCTGCTGCTTGCGGCCTGTGCAACCGCTCCGCCTGCGCCCGTGCAAGATAAGCTCGACCCGAAAACGGGCTCTACCGTCAGCGTGCTTCCCGATCCCGTGACTCTCTTGACCTCCGGCTATCTGGGCGCACGCACCGGCGCCTTCGCGTATCTCGGGCCATTTGAGGTCGATGAGATGGGTAAGCGCACGCTTTACTTGTGGGTATTGGTGCCGAAGGATGTGTCAGCAACGGTCGTGCCGGTCATTCAATGCGACGGCAACCTCGTCGATCTTCCTCTGCAGAAAGGCAGCCTCGCGGATCTGGGTCTCGCCGAGCCACCGTATGAGCCGCCCGATCCGTGGGGTAAGCAATGGTACTTCTCACTCACGGACTCTGCGCTCGGATGCTTGGCGCGTGCAAAGGTCATGGCGCTCGAGATTCCGGACGCCAAAGGAGAGCTGCTGCATTTTCAAGTTGAGAGCGCGAAGAACACGACCGGCTTTCCCGTAATGCAGGCCTTCGCGGCGCGGCGCGGCACGAAGGGTCTTTAGCCCCCGGAAGCGCTGACCTCTTCCACCTTGGGCACGACCACCTGCGTGCCCGGGTGCAATTCGGACAGATCGAGGTCCGGGTTGTATTGTTGTAGGAGCCACAGCGGCAACTCCGAGTTGTGCTGCGTCACCGTCCAGCCCGAATCGCCGCGACGCGCCAGATACACTTGAGTACCCACGATGCGATGCGCGGCAAAGTAGCTCGCCTGTTGCTCGCGATGGAAATCGCGCCGCTTCTGCTCAAACTCCTCGCGTGACACCTTGGCAAACTCAAGCTTGATCTTGTGTCCGATCAACACCGGCTTTTTGAACGTCAGGTGGTTGATTACGCGCAGTCGGGCGGCGCTCGTGTCGAGCCAGTCGGCGTAGTGGCCGAGCGTTTCCACGGCGGCCACCTTGATGGTGTCGTCTTTAGCGATCGAGTAATCGGTCGGATCCGCGCTCACCGATACTTCGATCCCGGGTCCGAGAGCGGGGCTCAAGGCTTCCGCCTGGGCGGCTGATACGGGCTCCGCCCGCGCAGCGGGGCGGCCTACTTTGGCTACCTGCTCGGCGTCTTGCTTGCTCTCAAGCCGCGCGACCTCGACGGATATGGCACCGGTCGGATGGTGAATCCCAGCTGGCTCAGGCGCCGGACCCGAAGTCGCAGGCTTCGCGGGAACCGCGGGCGGCGTTGCTGTCGCGACCTTGATGGGCGGCGTCGGACTCGCCTTTGTCGCCGGCTTCGCTTCCGGCGCGGCGGTCGGTGCCGGCGCAGCGCTCGCCACCGTCGTAGGGGCTGGTGGTACTGCAGGCTTGGCGGCCGCCGGCGCAGGACTTGCCGTCGGTGCAGCGGGCGCTGCAGCCGTTTCGCTTGCCGTTGGGCTCGCGGCTTCCGCTTCGTTCCTCGCAACCAGCACCGGCGTCGGCGCCGGCTGTACAGCGGGCACTACAAGAGACCGGCCGGCGCGCATTTTTGCGTTTGCCGTGATTCCATTCAGTTGCGCAAGCTCGGCGGTGCTCACGTTGTAGCGCGCGGCGATCATTGCGAGCGACTCGGCGCGCTGCACACGGTAGCGGCGCGGCTCGAGCTGCGCAGCGTAGAGCTCGCGTGGCGCCAGGCGCGCGCTCAACGACTCTGTCGTCCACTTCTCCCCATCAATCGGCAGGCGCAGGTGATAGCCCTTCGGCACGTGACGCTGGCCGTTCCACACCACGGGCAAGAGTGCGGGATTGAGTGCCTGCAGCCTTTGCTGACCGATCCTGAGCACGTGCTCGAGGGATGAGAGCTGGATGTACGCCGGCAGCACCACTTCCTGGAACTTCATCTCCTGGTTGGCCTCGATGTTCCCGAAGTACTTCTCGGGGTGGTGGTCGATCTCGAGCGCGGCAAGAAATGACACGTAGAAGTTGCGCGAGGCGAAACCGAATGTGCGTCCTTTGTAGTTGCGCACGATCATCACGATGTCATCCGTGCCCATCGTCTCCTTTGCATGCCGTACCCCTTCGGCGCCGTGGTTATAGGCAGTCAATGCCAGGGGCCAAGTGCCCAAGAGATGGTAGTTGTAGGCGAGAAGCTGGGCCGCGGCCTGCGTTGAGCGAAACGGATCGAGTCGATCATCCACCGTATTGTCGATATGCAGGTAGCGCCGTCCGGTCGAGCGCATGAATTGCCATAGACCTGCCGCACCGACTTTGGAGTAAGCGGCCGGATTGAAGGACGACTCGACGTGCGGCAGCACGGCGAGCTCCGCCGGCAATCCCAGGTTCGCGAGCGTCTCGGCGATGTGCGCTTCCCAGGCCCCGGAGCGCCTCAAGCCCTCGCGAAAACGGTCGGACTGGCCCAATTGAAAACGGATGTGCTCGGTCGCCTCCAACAGGCGTGACGGTGCGGCGTCCACGCCCCACATGTCGCGGACACGCTGATCCTCTGGCGAGAGCGCACCGCTCGCGCCTGCAATGCGCCGCAAGACCTCCTCGTAGTGGTCACGCGCTGCCTCGACGATCTTCTGCCGTTCGTGCGCAGCAGAGTTCGGCGCAAAGTGCAGCGTGTCGTAGACGACGGCAAGATTCTGCTCGTCGTGAATGAAGCCCGAGTTGGTGTCGACCTGCGAATAGACACGGATCCAGAACTGCACATCGCGCTCAAGCTCCGGGGGACGCGGCATGGGGCTGTCTGCGGCCGGCGCTTGCAGGGAACCGAATAGAAACGCGCATACGGCGAGGAGCAACCCCGCCCCTCGGCTTCGCAACGGCCGCATCCAAGAGTTTGTCGAGTTCATTTACAGGCGAGAGACCCTAAAGTTTGAGTGTGTATTCAACAGCTTGTGAGTGACGCGGCCGTGAACTTGAGCCGCGCAATCCCAAGAACATGTCGACTATCTTGACGAATCACGAGTTACAACCCGAGCGTGAGGATACCCACCCAAGACCCGAAGAGTCGCATAACGCGCGTCACGTCACAGTTGAACCGCGTCGCAGTCAGCACATGTCACATCGGAGCGCCCATGCCGCCACTTGGCATAGGCGTTGCAATCTCCAATACATCGGACCCAAACGGTCCAAACAGGAAGGAAGCTAGCGGAGCTAACAACAATTGCCGGTTGATGCGGTCCTCCTCCCGCAGACAGTCGGCGCGTCGGACAACAATAAGAAATCTCTCCTCGAAACAGCGCCTTATTTAGCCCCGCAACCGCGGGGCTTCTTTTTGGCTCACTCAATCAGCCGCATTTGGAGTCGCCGCAATTTAGGCATGTCATGCAGTTGTCGAGCATCACAACCGCCGCGGTGCTGCATTTGGCGCACAGTTGCGCGCCTTCGGGGAAGTGCGACTTCGCGAACGCATCGGCCTGCTTCGCGCGTGCCTCGAACTCGGCGCGCTTTTCCTCGAGAATCTTCTGCTGGTGGTCATCCATCACTGGCTTGCGCAGGAGGCCAATGCTCTGCAAGTGCCGCTCGATCACGTAGCCGAGCTCCGCGATGATCGATGGCATGAACTTCCCGCCCGGCTGCCAGTAGCCACCGCGCGGATCAAACACGGCCTTCAGCTCATCGACCAGAAAGGTGACGTCGCCGCCTTTTCTGAACACCGCCGAGATGATGCGCGTCAGCGCCACGATCCACTGGAAGTGATCAAGGTTCTTCGAGTTGACGAAGATCTCGAACGGACGGCGCTGCTCATATGGAGTGTCTTCATTCAAGACGATGTCGTTGATCGTCACGTACATCGCGTGATCAGACACGGGCGTCTTGATCTTGTAGGTCGAGCCGATGAGGACATCCGGGCGCTCGACCTTCTCGTGCATCCGGATGACTTTGGCGGTGCGGCCATTCTTGTCCTGAAATTCATCGGGATCGACAACCACGGCGGGCTTAACTTCCGCGGGCTTGTCGTCCGGCTTCTGGACGTTGTACTTGACGATCTTCTTCGCAATCTTGATGGTCATGACTTTATTCCTAAATTGCGCAAATAGCGGCGAAAGCTGCTACTTCACGCAGCAATACAATAGTGATATAGCGCAGGCAACTCGTGCACTTCGAACTTTTTCTTCGCTGCAAGAAACGGTCCGATAACAGCGTGCACAGGACCTCCGGCAGCCTTGTGGTAGGCAGCGTGACAGCGCTTGCATAGCGTCAATAGATTCGTTACTTCAATTTTCAATTCTGGATGGCTCTGGAAAGGATAAATATGGTGCGCATTGAGCGTGCTACCTCTTTGCCAGCAATCGCGACAGCTGTGGTCCTCGCGAGATATGCGCAAGCGGACACGAGCAGGAGTAATCCCACCTTTCCAATTCCAACACTTAGCCCCAAGATTTACGAGACGAAGCTTTTGACGTGTATTGACTGTGACGCCACTTCTGGCTTCGATCCCGGCCGATTTGAGCCACGCAGAAACCGTAGTAGGAGTCACGCCTAAAGCCTGCGCGATTGCAGGCGTCGATTTCTCTTCCTGCAGGTAAAGACGCGCTGCCTTCGCTCTCAAATGCCCGTCCGGGTCACGCGAGAATTGAGCGCGCGACCGTTGACGCATCTCATCAGTGACATAGACTGAACGTAGATTGCGTGGCAAGCCCAGCTCACGGCGCCAGCCGTACAATGTCGGTGCCGGGACCCCAGTTGAGGCAGCGATTTCCGATATGCGGCGGCCTTCGCTGTGCATGCGCTCGAGAATAGGAAGTACTTCCTTTTTTCTCGGATCAACTGCGGGCTTTTTGTATGGAAGGATGCCCCGAGTCCATATGGAAGCCGTTCCCAAACACACGCCGAGTGCCTGCACAATTTCGCGCATCAAACGCCCTTGGCCGCGCATCTGGCGCGCCACGGCTACCTTCTCGATATCTTGAGACATGCCTAACTTGATGATATCTCAGTGTTTTCCGAAATACCCGTCCTTTAAACTGTCAAACAAATTTGCGGCGGTGTGCATCTCGCCGTCGTAATCAATTTCCTCATCACCGCGCGCCGCAACGACGGTGCCGTCCTCAAGCGTGAAGTTGTAGACGGTATTCTTAAGATCCTGTTCTTTCACCAAGACACCCTGGAACGCCTCTGGGTTAAAGCGAAAGGTCGTGCAGCCTTTTAACCCGTGCTCATACGCATACATGTAGATGTCTTTGAACTTCTCGTAGGGGAAGTCCGTTGGTACATTCGCCGTCTTCGAGATCGATGAATCTATCCACTTCTGTGCCGCGGCCTGAATATCGACGTGCTGATTCGGAGTCACGTCGTCGGCCGAGATGAAGTAGTCCGGCAGCTTCTCGGCAATATTCTCCGAGGCAGGCTTCGCCTTTGGATTGACGAGCTCGCGATACGCCAGAAGTTCAAAGGAGCAGACGTCAATTTTCTCCTTTGATTTCTTGCCGTCGCGAATCACATTACGGAAATAGTGATGTGCGAACGACGGCTCAATGCCGTTCGACGCGTTATTAGCGAGCGACAGCGAGATCGTGCCCGTTGGCGCAATCGACGTGTGGTGAGTAAAGCGCGCGCCGACTTCCGCGAGCTCGTGCACGAGCTTTGGAGCGACCTCGGCAATGCGCTGCATGTAGCGGCTATATTTGGCGTGTAGCAGACGGCCTGCAATCTTGGCACCCGGCTTCCAGCCGTCGCGCGCCATGTCGGGACGCTTGCGCAGCATCTCTTTGGTGACGGCAAATTCCTCGTTCATGATCGGCGCAGGCCCCTTCTCCCGCGCAAGCTCCAGAGCAGCTTCCCAGCCAGCGACGGCCATCTCACGCGAGACGTCCTCGGTGAATTTGACCGATTCGGGCGAACCGTACTTCATGCCCAAAAGCGTGATCGTGCTGCCGAGGCCCAAATAACCCATGCCGTGGCGGCGCTTGCGCATGATCTCGGAGCGCTGCTGTGCAAGTGGCAATCCGTTGATCTCCACAACATTGTCGAGGAGGCGTGTAAACACCATGACGACTTCACGATATTCTGACCAATCAAACTCTGCGAGCTCGCTGAATGGATAGCGCACGAATTTTGTGAGATTTACTGAGCCCAAGAGGCAAGCGCCATACTCTGGAAGACTTTGCTCGCCGCAAGGATTTGTAGCGCGAATGTTTTCGCACCACCAGTTGTTGTTCATCTCATTAACGCGGTCAATGAGAATGAATCCTGGCTCGGCGAAATCATATGTGGACGTCATGATCAGGTCCCACACGCGCCGTGCGGGAAGCGTTTTATAGATCCTGCATGCAACGAGGCCTTCATCATTGACGACGTAGCCGTCGTGGATCTCCCATTCTCGCCACAGAAACTTGCTGCCTTCTGTCAGATCCGGCTTTTCCGTCTCGTATTCTTTAAGCGCGATTGGAAAAGCGAGCTGCCATACGCGGTCTTCGCGCACAGCCTGGATGAACTCATCGGTAACAAGCAGCGACAAGTTGAACTGGCGCAGTCGGCCGCTCTCGCGCTTGGCGCGAATAAACTCCATGACATCTGGATGCCCGATGTCAAACGTGCCCATCTGCGCGCCTCGACGGCCCCCCGCTGATGAAACGGTGAAGCACATCTTGTCAAAGATATCCATGAACGACAGCGGGCCCGACGTATATGCGCCTGCGCCAGACACGTATGCACCGCGTGGACGTAGTGTCGAAAAACAATACCCGATCCCGGCGCCGCTCTTGAGCGTAAGCCCAGCCTCATGAACCTTTTTCAAAATATTGTCCATGGAATCGTGAATTGCGCCCGACACTGTGCAGTTGATTGTCGAGGTCGCCGGCTTGTGTTCGAGCGCGCCGGCGTTCGAGGTGACACGGCCCGCGGGTATCGCGCCGCGCCTGAGCGCCCATAGAAAGCGCTCATACCAATGTTCGCGTGCGTCATCTTTTTCGACGTCGGCGAGCGCTCGTGCGACACGCTTGTAAGTGTCGTCCATCGATTTGTCGATGGGCGTTCCATCTTTCGCCGTGAGGCGATATTTCTTATCCCAAATATCGAGCGACGCTTCCTGGAAAGGAACGGCATCGATGTCTTTTGGTTCGAGCTTCATGACGCTGTTCATGAATCCGTGGCACTCCAAATATTGTGCTGCCGACAACGGATCACGGGAAAGCGCGCGGCCAAAAAACTGCGCGCCGGCTGACCAACAGCGGTAGCCAAAAGGCTGCTGTCAGACAGCCGACTCCCCCGAAAGACCTACCCCCCGAGCGCCGACCCTGATCGCATGAGCAACACAAGATCTTGTGTCGGGGAAGGAAGCCTAATGACGTGTCACAGATCCGTCAAGATTATTGGCTAACTGCTTTAGGTCCACAAATATAAAGGTTATTCAATAAGTTATGAGGTATTGCGCCGTACAACGGAGATTTTTTGCAGGAGTTTTTACATAAAGACACCGGGTAGGCAGGCCCAAGATCTTGTGCTCAGGGCGTGCACAGCTTGCGCACAGGATATTCACTTTCCGCGCGACCCAAAGAGCCCTTGAAACGCGCGCGCATGGCCGCAGAAAGAACTCCATTCGCGCACCTTGCGTTTTTTGGAGAAAGGAAATGACGATCGTTCACTACGAGCCCTGGAGGCTCTTCAATCGATTCCAACGCGACATCAATCGGGTGCTGAGCGAGGGCAGCCCTTCCTCCGAGGCGTCAAACTCCTCTGATGTTACCTGGCTTCCCGTCGTGGACGTCCATGAAGAGGCCGAGCGTTTTGTGGTCCGTGCTGATCTTCCGGGTGTGGATCCCAAAGACGTTGAGATCACGGCGGAAAAAGGCGTGCTGACCATACGCGGCCAGCGCCATGCAGAAAAGCGTGACAATGCAAGCGGCTACGAGCGCGTCGAGCGCGTCTCCGGAGCTTTCCTGCGCCGCTTCACGCTGCCCGAGAGTGCCGAGACCGCTGCCATCAAGGCGAAGCAGTCAAACGGCGTTCTTGAGGTCACGATCCCGAAACAGCCGCAGGTTCAGCCGC
>Ga0209890_10001190_pt1 | contig 11794 bp, 10 predicted proteins | sample OrgsoiDNA2013049_FD_185799 | JGI IMG/M metagenome (GOLD analysis project Ga0209890, IMG submission 185799) | Permafrost soil microbial communities from the Arctic, to analyse light accelerated degradation of dissolved organic matter (DOM) -... | ecosystem: Environmental > Terrestrial > Soil >... | reverse complement strand
AGGCGCGCGGTCGCTCGCCGCACCGCGACCGCATCAGGATGGTCGACCGGCAGCCCGTCGAGTTCATCGAAAACACCGAGCGCCACCGCGAGCCGTACGGGGTCGATGCCCGCAGCCCGCGACTCCGTCGGAGCGACGTCTGGTAGGGCCGATTCTTTTTCGCCGAGCGTCATTGCAGGATTGGCCAATCGTTCAGGGGCACCAGCTATTGATAGGAAATCATGACCGGCGTCGGCTGCTGCGCCATCGTCTGCTCTGGTGTCATCGTCGGGTGGTCTTCTTTGTAGAAGTTCTTCCAGCCGAACGGCACCCCCTTCGGCGCAGTGTGCACGACCGTCGTCCAGGTCGCAATCTTGCTCGGAGTGCCACCTTGCCCGTCCATGTGGATGAGGACGGCAACGTCGTCGTAGCTCGTCTTCAACGCCGACTCGTGACCGATCATCGACAGCCTGAATTGGTGTAGCACAAAGAGTTTCTGCGGCAGGTGCCCGGCCGCGGTCAGGTGTTCGAGCCATTCACCGACCGCGTTGATCTGCGCCGTGTCGATGCTGCCGATCTGATGCAGCGGCACCTCACCGGGCGCCAATGCCCACTCAGGGTCGACGGCCAATCCGACATTGGGCAGCTGCAACAGCGAGGTGTAAAGCTTCGCCTGGGCCAAGACATCGGCGCTGCCCGGTTGCAGATCGAGCACCACGTACAAGCCGGCGGCGCTCGCCTGCTGCACCCAGGGCAGCAGCGACGCAGCGCTTGACTCCGCCGAATAGTTGCCGTCGTCCCCGGCCGCTGCCTGCGCCACAGTGGCGATGATCTCGAACGTGGGCACCACCGGCACGGTGCTCAGCGGCTGATACGTCGCGGCCATCTGCTGGGCGCGCGCGATGCTGCTCGGCAGGTCTTGTGCGCCCAACACGCCGAGTCCGGCTCCGCCGGGGTGGCCATACAGCGCCAGCAGGCGTCGTCCGGGGAAAAAGAGTTGACCCCCACCGGGCAGCATCGTGCCGGTGCTGGCCACCGCAATACGTGCGGCCAACCGATCCGGGGGGCCGAACGCACCCCCCACCGCCAGCACCGTCGTCGGGGAATTCTTGGCGAGCGCGGCGATCGCGTTGGCGTCGGCGCGCGGATCCGCTCCCCTGAAGCCGACCACGATGTCGCCCGCAGCGTGCGCGGTGGCAGCTGCGTCGGCGGCGATGACACTGCCCGCGCCCGCGCCGTTTTGCACGAGCACCGTCGGTGCACCCGCATTCGCCACCGCGACTCCATGAGCGTCAGCCGCGGTCGTCACCACCTGCACGCCCGGATCGGCCGCAGCGACCTCCGCGGCGCTCGCACCCATCGCCAGCACCGACGTCGCACCCAGCCGGGTCAACTCGTCGGCGAGCACCTGCGCGGTGGGCGTTGCACCCGCAGGTGCGGCGTCGTTGTGGTGCGTCAACAACAGCGGGACGCCGATCAGCTCAGCTTCGTGCGCGCCGCTCGCGATTCCGGCAGGGTCGGTCACCGATGCCGTCACCACGACCGGAGACGAGGCGAATAGCGCCCGGCTGACCGACACCGACAGCCGAGCAGGGGTGGCCGCGTCGATGACCGTGGTAGCCGGCAGATCTGCGGGGGGCGTGGTCACGACGGGTTCGGGTGTCGGCGACGCGCTCGTCGGCGGCGATGCACTGACAGGAGGGTCTGACGCTGGCGGCGGCGTCGGCCCGGAGGTCGCGGTCGAGGTTGCGGCCGGGGCGGTCGGGCTGGTGGCCGCCGCCGTCGAGGGGGTCGACGGGGGCTGTTGCGCTGCGGATGAATGTGCCTTGCAGCCGGCCAGCGCGCTCGCGGCCACGCTCACCAAGACCAGGCCCGTCGCTGTAGTCCGACGTGACAGCTGACGAAGAACAGGCAACCAGCGCTGCGTTGGCGTCCGCCTTTCGGCGGCCTGCGGCGGACCCATCCGTCCTACGCTATGCGACGACCGAGGGAACCGCGCGCGATCCGGCAGCGTCGAACTCCCGCAGCTACATCGAGAACAGCACATCGACCACAGCGAACGGGTGCCCCGTACCCCGGGTAGCGCCGGAAGGATCGAAATGCGCGCGTCAGCCCGAACCATGATCGCGATCGTCGCCACCGCGGGCGTGCTTGCCGGTTGTGCGAAATCGCCGGTCGGCAGTGCGGCCACGGGGAAGCCGCCGAAGCTGCATCTCGCCGGCGACCTGCAAGCAGCCGCGGGTCAAGTCGCAGTTGCCCCCATGGCTGCGGGAGTCAATGGCGCCGCGGTTAACGGCACGGCAGTTCGGGGCGGCCCGGACATCGATCCCGGCTTCACCGGCTTCAACGGTTTCGGCGGCTACGTGCTCAGCGGAACCCTGCCCGACACTCCGACGCATGCTCCTGTTTGGCGTTGGGCCCCCACGCTCGCCACCAGCGACGAGATCGTCAAACTCGGCCAGCTCGTCGGCGTCGCCGGGACCCCGCAGCGGCACGCGCACGGCTGGTTGCTCAGTGCTTCGGCCGGTGAAGTGCGGGTTAGCGATGGCGGCGGACACCAGTGGTCGTTCAGCCGCGCCGACACGCTGTCGTGCAGCGCCTTCAGCGTCGACATTGACCACGCCGGCGACACAGTGACCGGCTCGGGGTGCGCTGTCGCGGTGGGTGTCCCCCCGCAGATTTCCAGCGATGGTGGCGTACCCACGCCCGAGACGAGCGCAGTCGCCCCAACACCTCCCGCGAGTGGCTCAGATAGCGCTCATGCCCGCGCGGCCGCCGCCGCCTTGCTGTCCGGCTTGAACATCAGCGGCAGCGAGCAGGTCGACATCGGCGCGCCAACCTCGACCGTGACGATGACGCAAAGCGTCGGTGGATTCGCCACCGAGGGTCTGGAAACCTCCGTCACCGTCGACTCGACCGGCGTCGAGGCAGCGACCGGACGTCTCGAGCAGCCGACCAAGGGCGACGACTATCCGCTGCGAACCGCGAAGGACGCGTTCACCGACCTTAATCAGCGACCGCGCATGATGATGATGCCGTATTGCGGACCCATGCCGATGCGTATACCCACCGGGCCCGACGAGAAGTTCCCGCTCAACAGCGCAGCGCCAGGAGTGGCGCCGCCTGGGGGGCCGGACGTGCAGCCCGGCGTGGAAACAACAGTCGCCCCGCGGACCGCCATCGCACCGGTTCCGTCATGCCCCACGCCGAAGCCGAAGCCGACGCCCGTCACCGGCGCCTCGCTCGGGCTGCAGCTGACCTATGACGGCTCCGGTGCCGGAGCCGAGATCCTGGTGCCGTCGTGGCTCTTCACCGTCGACGGCTCGACCAGCCCCGCGGCCGCCATCGCCATCGACCCGGCTTACCTCGCCGGCCCTGACGAGTCGCCGGGCGCAGGGACGACAGCTGTCGAACCGAACTCAGGCGCGCCAGTGCCAGCTCCTGGGAAAGACTTGGCGAGTCCGACGAAGTAGAGGTCGTCGCGTAGCGGCACCCCAAATCTTTCGTTGCCATAAGGGAAAGGTTGGAACTCGCCGGTGCGGGCGTAACCGCGCCGCTCGTACCACTCGATGACATCTGTCCGCTGCGCGATCACCAGCATCTCGATCCGGATGGAACCCCATTCGTGCAAGGCGACCCGTTCGGCCTCGGCCAGCAGCCGCTTGCCGAGGCCGGCGCCTTGGAGTCGGGGCCGCACCGCGAACGTGCCGAAGTACGCCCGCTGTTGATCGATGTGTTCGATCGAACAACACGCGATCAATTCCCAGTTGTGATCGATGGCGACGATCAGGCGCGTCGTCGTCGAGGCGACGGCCTCGGCGATCGCCTCGCGGTCGGTGCGCTGGCCCCCGAGCAGCGAGGCTTCCGTCGTCCACCCTTCTCTGCTGCTTTCGCCGCGATAGGCGGACTGGACCAGCGCGACGATGGCCGTGACGTCGCCGTTGTCGGCGGTTCGGAGCACAGGGGCAGGCACCCGCTCATTTTGCCGCCGACTGAGCTCGAGGGCAGAGAGGCGGTCGCGCGTGTGTTTCCCAATCCGTAATCTCCACGGGCTCGCGATTTGTCGATCGCCCGTGTAAGGATTGCCATTGCACGGCAATGCCCTTGCACTTAGTGGCACACACATATTCGCCCATATCAGACAAAGGCGCCCATGGTCACCGCGAATTCGTCGACGCGCACGGTCGATCGGGCACTGGGCCTGCTCGCCGTCGTATGCGAGAGCGGCGCGATCACACTCTCTGACGGCGCTCGGCGGGCCGGGCTGCCGCCGAGTACCGCGTTGCGCCTGTTGCGCGCGCTGGAGGCATCGGGGTTCGTCAAGCGGAGCGAGGTTGGTTCCTACCGGCCGGGCCCGCGGCTGGTGCAACTCGGCGCATCGGCTTTGGGCCGGCAAGCATTGGTGGGCATGGCCGAACCGGCTCTGCGCCGCATCGTTGCGGCCACCGGTGAATCGGCCTACCTCAGCATCGCTGGTCCGGCCGAAACGGCGATCTACATCGCCATGGTCGAAGGCACGCACGCCGTGCGGCACACAAGCTGGGTGGGCCGCGCCATTCCTTCGGCCGAACTCGCTGTCGGCGCCGTCCTCCGCGGTGAGGTCGGGCCAGCGGGGTACATCGCTGAGCGCGATCGGATCGAGCCCGACGTCACTGCCGTTGTGGCGCCGATTCGTCGTCCGGGCGGTATCGCCGGCGCGCTCAGTTTGCTCGGCCCGAGCTATCGAATCGACGACGACGCATTGCGTGTATACGGCCGCATCGTGGGAGACGAAGCCGAGGACCTCTCCGCGCAACTCGACGCACCCGCGCGGTCGGATGCAGAAGTCGTGATCGCAATGACCGCGGAGGGAGCACCCCGATGATCCGCTTCGAGTCGGTGACGAAGACCTACCCCGACGGCACTGTGGCCGTCGACAACCTCAGCCTGATCGCGAGGTCAGGTGAGATCACCGTCCTGGTGGGGCCATCTGGGTGTGGCAAGACCACCAGCCTGCGCATGATCAATCGCATGATCGAGCCCAGCGGGGGCCACATTTACATCGACGACCGCGACCATTCCACCGTTGCGCCGGCCCAACTGCGTCGCGGCATGGGGTACGTGCTCCAGCACGCCGGCTTGTTTCCGCACCGCACGATCGTCGACAACGTCGCAACCGTTCCGCTGTTGCTCGGCCGCGACCGCCGTGAGGCCCGCCTCAAAGCGCTCGAGCTGCTCGAACGGGTCGGCCTCCCGGCGGCGTACGCGAAGCGCTACCCCGCGCAGCTGTCGGGTGGTCAGCAACAACGCGTCGGTGTCGCACGGGCACTTGCGGCCGACCCGCCCATCATGTTGATGGACGAGCCGTTCAGTGCGGTCGACCCGGTGGTGCGCGAGCAGTTGCAGAACGAATTCCTTCGACTGCAAGGTGAATTGGGCAAGACCATCGTGTTCGTCACCCACGACATCGACGAAGCGATCAAGCTCGGCGACCAAGTCGCGGTCTTGCGAGTCGGCGGCGTCCTCGCCCAACTCGCATCGCCCGCTGAGCTGCTCTCGAACCCGGTCGACGACTTCGTGGCCGGCTTCGTCGGCCGCGATCGTGGCTATCGCGCGCTCGGCTTCGAGAACGTCACGGACCTGCACGTCGATCCCGAACCGACCGTGGCCTTGGGGTCATCGGTCTCCGCCGCGGGCGCGGTTGCGCGCGCCGGCTGGGTGCTCGTGGTCGACGACCATCAGTCGCCGCAAGGCTGGTTGGCGATCGACGACGACGCCGTGAAGGCAGTCACCGAGATCGGCCCTACCCTCCTGCATCGGGGCGGCACGGTCGCGAGCATCAACGGCAGCTTCCGCGCCGTGCTCGACGCCGCGTTGTCGTCACCGACCGGCCGCGGCGTCATCGTCGACGAAGCCGGGCGGTTGGCTGGCACTGTGACGGCAGCCGACGTCGTCCGCCTGCTTGACGTGCACGCTCCGGCCCCGCCGGCCACCATCAGGTCGCCGCAATGACCTCGCCGGCGGCGGCGAATTCGGGCGCGGCCAGTTCGTCGCCGTGGCACTTCTTCGCGTACTTCACCGCGCACCTGCATCAGGATCTGAGTTGGCTGTGGGATCACGTCTGGCTATCTGCATTACCGGTGCTGGCCGGTCTGGTCATTGCGCTGCCACTGGGGTGGCTGGCCAACCGCTACCACTGGCTGTATCCACCCCTGTTGTCGATCGCTGGGCTGCTCTACACGATTCCATCGCTTGCACTGTTCGTGCTGGTGCCGCCGTTGTTTGGGCTGAAGGCCCTTGACCCGCTGCAGGTACCCATCGCGCTGACCGTCTATTCGGTTGCGTTGTTGGTGCGAGTGGTGGCCGACGGTCTTGCGTCGGTGCCCGACGACGTCGCCCAGGCCGCCACCTCGATGGGGTTCGGGCCGCTGCAGCGGCTCGTCAAGGTCGAGTTGCCGATCGCCGTCCCTGTCATTGCGGCCGGCTTGCGGGTGGCCACCGTGGCGAACGTGAGTCTTGTGGCCATCGCCGGCACGATCGGCTTGGCCAATCTCGGGCAGCTGTTCACCACCGGCTTCCAGCTGTCGACGCCGACGGCGTATTACCCGCCGATTGTGCTGGGCATCATCTTGTGCGTTGCCCTTGCCCTCACGTTTGACCTGACCATCGTGTTCGGCAGCCGGCTCCTCACGCCCTGGCGCAGGGCGGTGGCATCGCGATGATTGCCAACGTCTTCCATTGGCTCACCACCGACGCGCACTGGCGAAGCACGCACAACTACACCGGCATCCTGTCGCAGCTGGCGGCGCACATCCGCTTTTCGGTGATTGCCGTGGCCATCGCGCTGGTGATCGCGCTGCCGCTCGGACTCTTCATCGGCCACACCGGCCGGGCTACCTCACTCGTGACGGCGGCGAATACGTTCCGGGCGCTGCCGAGTGTGGGCGTGCTCGTATTGCTGACGGTCATTATCGCGCCGCATGTACACGGCCGCACCGACCTCGGCTATCTCGTACCGACCGAAATTGTGCTGGTACTGCTGGCTATTCCACCCATTCTCTCGAACACCTACGCGGGGGTGCAGAACGTCGATCGCACCACCCGCGACGCGGCCGCCGCGATGGGCATGACCGGCCAGCAGGTGCTTCGGCAGGTCGAGTTTCCGTTGAGTTTGCCGCTGATCTTCTCCGGCCTTCGAAGTGCAGCGCTGCAGGTCATCGCGACCGCCACGATCGCGTCGTATCTTCCCCTCGGTGGCCTCGGCCGTTTCATCTACGACGGGCTGGCCCAGCAAGACTTCCCGCAAATGATCGGCGGCGGCGTGCTGGTCGCCGCCCTTGCACTCATCACCGACGGCGTGCTGGCACTTGTGCAGCGCAACGTCGTTTCCCGCGGTATCACCGGCCGCTTCACCACCAACGTCGCGACGGCCGCCGGGCCAGTCGCTGCCGCGCTTGTGCCTCTCGGCGCACCCGTTGATGTGGAGGTAGCGGCCTCCTGACCGACCCGTACGACTGCTCGACTGCTCGACTGCTCGACTGCTCGACCCTTTTCCTGCCTGACAAGGAGACTCATGAAGCGCAACGCAATTCTCATGGCTAGCACGGGCTTGGCGCTGGTTCTCGGCGCCACCGCGTGCAGCAGTTCGAAGAAGACCCCAGCGACGGCGAGCAGCACACCGCCGGCCGCTGCATCGACACCTGCGACCGCCGCGACCACGTCGGCTCCGGCAGCAGCAACCAGTGCTGCCGCCGCTACCCCGTCGTCGTCTGCGCCGGCAGCTGGCGGCGCCACTATCGCCAGCAAGCTCATCCTGGGCGCGCCGCCGGAGTTCCAGACTCGCGTCGACGGCATTGCTGGTCTCACCAAGAACTACGGCGTGACCTTCAGCAGCTTCAAGCCGCTCGACGAAGCTGGGCCGGTCACCATCGCCGCGCTGAAGAACGGCCAGGTCGATGCGGCCGACATCTTCAGCACCGACCCGAGCATCGCCGCGAACAACTTCGTCGTGCTCTCCGACCCGAAGAGCAACTTCGCGGCGCAGAACATCTTGCCGCTCATCAACAAGGCCAAAGCCACCGACGGCGTCAAGAAGACGCTAAACGCTGTGTCGGCCAAGCTCGACACCGCCGGGCTGACCGCCCTGCTGGTAAAGGTCATCACCAACAAGCAAGACCCCGACGCGGTGGCGAAAGAATGGCTCACCTCGAGCGGGCTCGACACTCCTGGCACTGACGCCAAGGGCGCCACCCTTGTCGTCGGCTCGGCCAACTTCCCCGAAAACGTGCTGCTGGCCGACATCTACGCCGACGTCCTGAAAGACCAGGGGGCGACGACGTCGACCAAGCTCAACATCGGCAGCCGCGAGAAGTATCTTCCCGGCCTCAAGGACGGTTCGATCGATCTGCTGCCCGAGTACAACGGCGCCTTGCTCCAGTACCTCGACAAGACCGCCACGGCGGTCAGCCCGACCGATGTGCTGGCTGCCCTTCAAACGGCCGTTCCGTCGAATCTGATTGTGCTCGACCAGTCGGCCGCGCAAGATAGCGACGCGATCGTCGTCACCCAGGCGACCGCCACCAAGTACAACCTGAAGTCGATCGCGGACCTGGCGGCAGCGGCCTCCTGATCCGGTTGGCACCTCAGCACTGACGAGTGGACGTTTTGCCGCGCCTGACGTGGCAAAACGTCCACTCGCTTAATCTGCAAGGATCGCGTCATGCTCGGATTGCCTGACCACGTCGCGGCCTGCCTGTTCGACCTCGACGGTGTGCTCACCGATACCGCCTCGGTACACGACAAGGCCTGGAAAGAGACGTTCGACGCGTTCTTGCAGGCGCGCGCAGCCGGCGCAGGCACCCCGTTCGTGCCCTTCGACTCCGGCCGCGACTATGACCTGTACATCGACGGCATGCCCCGACCCGACGGCGTCCGCAGCTTTCTGAAGAGCCGTGACATCGCGCTGCCCGAGGGCTCGCCTGACGACGCACCTGACGCGCAGACTGTCAATGGCCTCGGCAACCGCAAGAACGTCGCGCTGCTCAAGCTGATCGCCCGCGACGGCGTCAAGGTCTTCGAGGGATCGCGTCAGTACCTGCAAGCCGCACGGGACGCCGGATTGCGCCGCATCGTGGTGTCGTCGAGCGCCAACACCGAACAGGTGCTCAAGGTCACCGGGCTGGCCGACCTCGTCGAAGGCCGCATCGACGGCGTCACCATTGCGCACGATCACCTGTCCGGCAAGCCGGCACCTGACACGTTTCTGGCCGGCGCGCGCTGCGCCGACGTGGAGCCCGCGCAAGCTGCCGTTTTCGAAGATGCGCTGGCTGGTGTCGAAGCCGGACGCGCCGGGAAGTTTGGCTACGTGATTGGTGTCAACCGGCTCGATGCCGCGCACGGCACGCAGCTGCGCGCCCACGGGGCTGACGTCGTGGTGTCCGACCTCAGTGAACTTCTCCCGGCCGTCAGCGCGCCGTCGTGATCCGGCACTCCGCGTTCCCGGTTGATCCGTGGCAGGTTCGCGAAACTCGACTCGAGCACGACCTGCTGGCGCAGTCGGAGTCGCTTTTCGCTTTGGGCAATGGGCACATCGGCTTGCGCGGCAATCTCGACGAGGGTGAACCACACGGCATCCCCGGCACGTACCTGAACGGCTTCTATGAGTTGCGGCCGCTGCCGTACGCCGAAAGTGCCTACGGCAATCCCGAATCGAGTCAGTCGATCGTCAACGTCACCAATGGCAAGCTGATTCGACTCCTTGTCGACGACGAGCCATTCGACGTGCGCTACGGCACGCTGGTGTCGCACGAACGTACTCTCGACCTTCGGGCTGGCACGTTGACGCGCGAAGCGGTCTGGATTTCGCCTGCAGGCAAGCGAATTCGGGTCACGTCGACCAGACTTGTGTCGTTCACCCAACGCGCAGTCGCGGCCATTCAGTTCGAGGTCGAAGCAATCGACGATGCGGTCCGGGTAGTCCTGCAGTCCGAGCTCGTCGCGAACGAAACCGTGCCCGCGCAAAGCAACGACCCGCGCGAGGCTGCCGCGATGGAACGCCCACTCGAAGCGGTCGACCAATCCATCACCGAGTACGGCATGGTGCTGGTGCATCGCACCCGCACAAGCAAACTGCAGATGGCGGCCGGCATGGCCAATGTGGTCGAAGGCCCTCGTCAGAATGACGGGCAGAATGACGGTCAGATCGCACTCGAGACGCATCTCGCACCCGACTGGGCACGGCTCACCGCCGTGAGTGGCTTGCAGCCGGGCGAACGTCTCAAGCTGACGAAATTCGTCGGGTGGGGCTGGTCCAACGAGCGCAGCCCCGATGCCTTGCGCGACCAGGTCGCCGGCGCGGTCACGATGGCGCGCCTTGGTGGCTTCGATCAACTGCTGGCCGAACAGCGTGACTACCTCGACGCGTTCTGGGATGCCGCCGACGTCGAGGTTGAGGGCGATGACGAGATCCAGCAAGCCGTGCGGTTCGGCTTGTTCCACGTCCTCCAAGCCGGCGCGCGAGCAGAAGGTCGGGGTATCGCGGCCAAGGGGCTGACTGGGCCCGGTTACGACGGCCACACGTTCTGGGATACCGAGTCGTTCGTCCTTCCGGTGCTCACCCTCACTGCGCCGGAGGCAGCCGCGCACTCGCTGCGCTGGCGCTACTCGACCCTCGACCTGGCGAAACAACGCGCGGCCACCCTCGGGGTCAAGGGAGCGGCGTTCCCGTGGCGCACGATTCACGGTGAGGAGTGTTCGGGCTACTGGCCCGCGGGCACAGCCGCGATGCACGTGACGGCCGACATTGCGAACGCAGTCACCCACTACACCGGCGTCACCGGCGACACCTCGGTCGAAGTAGAGGGTGGTGTCGAACTACTCGTCGAAACGGCTCGGCTGTGGATGTCGCTCGGCAACGTCGGGCAAGACGGTCATTGGCACGTCGCCGGAGTTACCGGGCCGGACGAGTACACCGCACTTGTCGACGACAACATCTTCACCAACCTCGCGGCAGCCGAAAACCTCCTCGGCGCGGCCGATGCAGCACAGCGCCATCTCAATCTCGCCGCCCAACTCGGCGTCGACACCGACGAGATCGCCTCGTGGCGGGCCGCCGCAGACACGGTCTGCGTGCCGTACGACGAGAAACTCCAGGTACACGAGCAAAATCGTGGATTCACGACACTGCCCGAATGGGATTTCGAGGCCAACCGCGACCAGTACCCGCTGCTCTTGCACGTGCCGTACTTCGAGCTGTACCGACGCCAAGTTATCAAGCAGGCCGACCTCGAACTAGCGATGTGCACGTTCGGCGACCACTTCAGCGACAGCGACAAGGCGCGCAACGTCGACTACTACGAACCGCGGACCGTTCGCGATTCGTCGCTGTCGGCAAACGTGCAGGCGGTGATCTGCGCCGAGGTCGGCCATCTCGAGCTGGCGCACGCCTACGCCTACGAAGCTGCCCTCATCGATCTGCACGACATTCACCACAACACGCGCGACGGCCTGCACATCGCTTCGCTGGCCGGAGCCTGGGTCGCGCTGGTCTTTGGCTTTGGCGGCCTGCGCATCGTCGATGGCGCGTTGCATTTCAAGCCGCAGCTACCTGAGGCGATCACCAGGCTGTTTTTCAACGTCCGCTGGCACGGCAGCAAGCTGAAGGTCGACATCGCGGCCGGTGAGGTGACGTACACAGTCCGGGCCAGCGCCGACGGCGCCGACGAATCAGCGGCCGTGACGTTCCACCACGCAGGTGAAGCACTCACCTTGCGGGCCGGCGACACCGTAAGCCGCGCCATCAGTCCCGTCGAGCCGTTGTTGCCGCGACCTAAACAAC